>WOR8_10008654_pt1 | contig 17781 bp, 13 predicted proteins | sample DeeMarSeWOR38_10_FD_19890 | JGI IMG/M metagenome (IMG submission 19890)
ATCCGTTGTGGATCCAGTACCGCGCGAACGGTTTCCCGGTTGCCCCTTCCGACTGGGCGATCTCGTTCTCGTGGTGCGGGAAGACCAGGTCCTTTCCCCCCCCGTGGATGTCGAAGGTCTCCCCCAGGTGCCGCATCGCCATCGCCGAGCATTCGATGTGCCATCCCGGTCTCCCGGGGCCCCAGGGGCTGTCCCAGGACGGCTCCCCGGCTTTCGACGCCTTCCAGAGGGCGAAGTCGAGCGGGTCCCGCTTCCGTTCATCCACCTCGACCCGGGCCCCGGAAAGCAGCTCCTCGGTGTTCTTCCCCGAGAGCTTCCCGTATTCCCCGAACCCCCGGACCGCATAGTACACGTCGCCGTTCACGACGTATCCCTTCCCCGCCGCAATCAGCCTTTCGATGAGACCGATGATGTCGGGGATGTGCTCCGTCGCCCGTGGCTCCACGTCGGGGCGCACGAGTCCCATCCTGTCGAAGTCCTCGTAGAATGCTTCGATATACCGGTTGGAAATCGTTTGGAAATCGGTCTTCTCCCGGTTCGCCCGCTGGATGATCTTGTCGTCGATGTCGGTGAAGTTGCGCACGAACGTCACCTCGTATCCCCGGTACCGGAGATAGCGGACGATGATGTCGAAGGCAACGTTCGCACGGGCGTGCCCGATGTGGCAGAGGTCGTAGACCGTCACCCCGCACACGTACACCCTTACCTTCCCCGGGGAGATCGGAACGAAGGCTTCCTTCCGGTTTCCCAGCGTGTTGAATACGGTGAGCGCCATCAGTCGGTTCCCTTCGCTGTCACCGGGAGGGATCCCACGAGGAGCGCGACGGCCCAGGCGGATATCCCCTCCCTGCGCCCTTCGAAACCCATTCCCTCGGTCGTCTTGCCCTTCAGATTCACCCGGTGCGCGGGAAGGGAAAGCATCGCGGCGATGGCTGTGCGGATCGCCGGAGCGACGGGAGCGATCTTCGGCTCCTCGCAGACGATGACCGCGTCGAGCCCCACCAGCCCGAACCCTTTTTCCACCATCCTCCCGCGCGCGTGGGCGACGATGCTGCGGCTGGAGATGCCCTTCGTTTCCGCCGCACCGGGGGGGAAGTGCTGGCCGATGTCCGGCTCCCCGAGCGCGCCGTAGATCGCATCCGCGATCGCGTGGAGCAGAACGTCGCCGTCGGAGTGGCCGAGGAGGCCCCGCTCATGCTCGATCCGGACCCCTCCCAGCCAGAGTTCCCGCCCCTCGACCAGCTGGTGCGCGTCCCCCCCGATTCCGATGCGGAAATCGGGCTGTTTGCGGAGGAATCCCTCGGCCATGCGAAGGTCCTCCGGGATGGTGATCTTGATGTTCGCCTCCTCGCCCGGCACCGGGACGACGGGATGCCCCGCCCCCTCGACGAGGGAGGCGTCGTCGGTCCCCTGCCTCCCCTCTTCCCGAGCCTTCCCGTAGGCATCCCGCAGGATACCTGCGCGAAATCCCTGGGGGGTCTGGGCAAGCATCAGTTCGGACCGGTCCCTCGTGCACAGGGTCTTCTCCGCCCTGTCCCATTCCTTGACGGTGTCGCGGACAGGCACGACCGGAACGACGGCCCCGTGTTCCCGTGCACGCTCCACGCATCTCTCCAGAAGCGCCTCGGACACAAAGGGACGCACGGCGTCGTGCACCAGGATGACTTCCGCCTCCGCGGGGACCGCGGCGAGAGCGTTCCGCACCGAATCCTGACGCTCCGCCCCTCCGTCGACCACGGCGAGGACCTTTTTCACCGAACGATACGACGTCTTCATCGCGTCGGAAAGGAACGGGGGAAGGGCGAGCACGACTCCGTCGACCTGCGGGGACGCGGTAAACGCGGAGAGGGTCCTGTCGAGAAGGGGACGTCCGCCGAGGGAGAGGAACTGCTTGGGAAGACCTCCCCCCATCCGTTTGCCGCCGCCCCCGGCGACGATGATCGCCACCACCCTGTTCATCGCTCCTCCGGGATTCCTACGGACAGCGGATTCCCGCCACGGGGGCCGGGCGGACGGACGCGCGGGAAAAAGAAAAACCGGTTAAAGGTTCAGGAAGCGGCGCAGGTCCGCCTCCACCACTTCCTCCGTAACGGACCTGGCGATCGAGATCTCCTTGACCAGGAGGGAACGCGCCGTGTCGAGCATCTTCCTCTCCCCGAACGAAAGGACCTTCTCGCCCTTGAGGTGGAGAAGGTTGCGCAGAACCTCGGCGATCTCGAAGGGAGACCCGGACTTGAGTTTGTCCATGTACTGGCGGTAACGCCTGTTCCACGGCTGGGGGTCCACCCCCGTATCGCGGCTCCGGAGAATCTTGTAAATGGACCGGACGGACTTGGCATCCATGATCCGCCGCAGACCGACCTGCTCCACGTTGTTCATGGGGATCATGATGGTCACGCCGGTGTCGAGGATCCGCAGAACGTAGAAGGATGCCTTCTCGCCCCCCGAAATCGACTTCGATTCGATTGCCTGCACCATTCCGATCCCTTGGGCCGGATACACGGCCAAATCCCCCACTTTGAAGTTCATTGGAACAGACCCTCCGAGGAGCTACCAGGAAGTGTGATAGAAGTATTTGTTTTGCTGTTATTATATGTGGATATACCTGTTCCTGTCAATCGGGAGGAATCCGCATGCCCTCGACCGTATGGTTCGCCGACCTTTCCGCCCCTCCGGGAAGGAGCCTGATCGACAAGACGGGGGAGCTCCTCCGGGCAGCGGAGCTCTCCGGGAAAATCGGCCCGGGGGACCTCACGGCGGTGAAGCTTCACTTCGGGGAGAGGGGAAACGTCTCGTTCGTCCGGCCGGTCTTCGTGCGGAAGATCGTCGAGGAGATCGCCGCCGTGGGGGGGAAACCGTTCCTGACGGACACCAACACGCTGTATGTCGGCGGGCGCAGCAACTCCGTGGACCATATCCGGACGGCCGTCGCCAACGGGTTCGCCTTCGCGGTGGTCGACGCCCCGCTCCTCATCGCGGACGGGATCCGGGGGGAGAGTTCGGTCCGCGTCCCCGTGGAGGGGAAGATCTTCTCCGATGTGGCGATCGGCGCGGAGATCGTCAACGCCGACGCGATCGTGGCGGTGACCCATTTCAAGGGGCACGAACTGTCCGGGTTCGGGGGGACGATCAAGAACCTGGGGATGGGGTGCGCCGCGCGCTCCGGGAAACTTGCCCAGCATTCCACGGTATCCCCCGCCGTGGACCCGGCAAACTGCACCGCGTGCGGGACGTGTGTCGCCCATTGCCCGTCCGGCGCCATCGAGATCCTCACCGAAAAAGCGATCATCGATCCGGCAACCTGCATCGGATGCGCGGACTGCATCGTCGTCTGCCCGGAGCACACGGTGCTGGTCGACTGGAACGAGGCGACCCCGGCGGTCCAGAGGAAGATGGCGGAGCACGCGGCGGGGGCGTTGCGGGGGAAGAAGGAGGCCAGCCTGTTCCTCTCCTTCGTCATGCAGATTTCCCCCTATTGCGACTGCTATGGGAACAACGACCGCCCGATCGCCCCGGACGTCGGGATCCTCTGCTCGGGGGACCCCGTCGCGCTCGACCAGGCATGCGCGGACCTCGTCATCCGGGCCACGGGGAAAGACCCATTCCGGGAAACGCACCCGGGGGTCGACTGGACGATCCAGCTCGCCCACGCCGAGGAACTGGGTCTCGGGACAAGAGAGTATCGCCTGGAGACCCTCTGATGACGGGAGCGATGCTTTTTGCGGGAATCGATATCGGGTCGCTTTCCACCGACGTCGTCCTGCTCGACCGTAAGGGGAAGATCGCCGGGTCGGCCATCGTCGCAACGGGCGCCTCCACGAAGAAGGCGTGCGAGGAGGCCTTGTTCCGGGCCCTGGGCGAAGCGGGATCCGCCCCCTCCGCGGTCGTCTTCACGGTTTCCACGGGGTACGGGCGGGAGATGGCGGCATCCGCCGACCTTGCGGTCACGGAAATCACCTGCCACGCACGGGGGGCGCGCCACCTGTTCCCCCAAGCCAGGACGGTGCTGGACATCGGGGGGCAGGACAGCAAGGTGATCCGGCTGACCCCCGACGGCAGGGTGGCCGACTTCGCGATGAACGACAAGTGTGCGGCCGGCACCGGGCGCTTCCTGGAGGTCATGGCGCGCACGCTGGAAATGGACCTCGAGGAGATGGGGCCCCGCTCCCTCCTGTCGCGGAAGACGGTGGCGGTAAGCTCCATGTGCACGGTATTCGCAGAATCCGAGGTGATCTCGCTCATCGCTTCGGGGACACCCCCCGAGGACATCGCCCGGGGGATCCACCACGCCATTGCAGACCGGATCGCCGCGCTCGCCGAAAGGGTGGGAATGGCCTCTCCCGCCGTCATGACGGGGGGGGTGGCGAAAAACCCCGGCGCGCGCAGGGCGCTCGAGGGGAAATTCGGCTTCCCCCTCCTCGTTCCGGAGGACCCCCAGCTGGCGGGGGCGCTCGGAGCCGCCCTCATCGCACGGGAGAAGAGCCAGGCCCATCACTGAAGGTCCCGGTTCTCCCGTCGGACCGTCCGAGGGGGATCCCTCCCCGGAGCTACAACTCCTGGTTCATGTCGAAGATTTCCTGGAACCGGTCGGCGTTCGTCCGGAAAATCTCGAGAATTTCCGGATCGAAGTGATCGGGATCCGTCCGGCCGTCCCCCATCGTGATGATCGCGACAGCCGTCCCGTGATCGAAGGGGGGCTTGTAGGGGCGCTTGCTCCGGAGCGCGTCGTACTGGTCGATGAGGTTCAGGATTCTCCCCTCGATGGGGATCTCCCTCCCCTTCAGCCCCGCGGGATACCCTTTCCCGTCCCACCGTTCGTGGTGGTAGAGGGCGAACTTCTCTGCAGCCAGCAGGTAGGGACTGTCCGAGCCCCGGAGGATCTTCGCGCCGATGGCGGGATGGGTCTTCATGATGTCGAACTCCTCGGGCGTCAGCTTGCCCGGCTTGAGGAGGATCGAATCGGGGATCCCCACCTTCCCGATGTCGTGCATCGGCGCTGCGTAGAACATGATGTCGGCGTCCTGCGGGGGAATGTTCAGCGCCCTGACGATGACCTCCGTGTAGGAGCTGATCCGCTTGACGTGGACGTAGGTCCCCTCGTCGCGGTACTCCGCGGCGAGGGTCAGCCTTTGCACGGTGTCGATCAGCGCCTCCCTGAGCTTCCGTGTCCTCTCCTCCACCTGCATTTCCAGGATCTTGCTGTGGTTCTCGAGGAAGTCCTGGTACTTCTTGACCTTCAGGAGATTGTTGACCCGGACCACCAGCTCCGTGCTGTCGACGGGCTTTCCCAGGAAGTCGTTCGCCCCCGCCCGGAGGGCCGTGATTTTCGATTCCCGGTCCGTCTGGGCGGTGAACATCACGACGGGGATGCTCCGCGTACCGGAGCCGTTCTTGAGCCTGCGGCACGTCTCGAAGCCGTCCATCTCCGGCATCGAGATGTCCAGAAGGATGATGTCGGGGTGCTGCTCCTTCGCCCGGTCAAGCCCTTCGAGACCGTTCGACGCCGAATCGACCGCGAAGCCGTGGTTCAAGAGAATCTCCCCCATGACGTCCACCACTTCCGCCTGGTCGTCGACGATCAGCACCCTTGCCTTCTGCCGGGTGGGCATTGCGTCTCTCTCCTTTCCGCCTGCAGCTTCCTATTCCTTATCGGTAAAACCGCTCCTTTGGATTACTCTTTTTCCCCCCCGACGCCTCCCCCGGCGGCCCGTTGCGATCCGGCTTCCTCTTTCACGATCTGGAAGAAGCGGGATATCTCCTCGGAAGTGTTATAGAAATGGGGGGATATGCGGATCCCGCCGCTCCGCGGGGAGCACACCACGTTCCGGGAAAGGAGCGCCTTCCAGAGAAGCTTGGGATCCCCTCCGGGAACACGGAACGTCACGATCCCCGAACGCTCCTCGGGGTGGCTCGGGGAAACCACCTCATATCCCGACCGGAGGGCGCACTCGATCGCCTCCTCGGTAAGCCGGCGGACCCGCTCCCAGATCCGCCCCACGCCGACCGAAAGAATCAGATGGAGCGAGGCGCCGAACGCGGCGAGCCCCACGGTGTTGAAACTGCCAGGCTCGAAACGCCTTGCGTCCGGGGAGAGATGAAAATCGTACTGCTCGAAGTCGAACCGGTTCCGGACGGAATGCCAGCCGAGCACCACCGGCTCCACCATCTCCATCACGTCCCGGGAAATGTAGAACCCGCCGATCCCTTCCGGGGAAAGCATCCATTTGTGGCCATCCGCCGCAAGGGCGTCGATTCCGTACGCCCTGACGTCCATCGGGATGACGCCGAGGCTCTGGATCGCATCCACGAAGAAGAAGATCCCCTGCTTCTGACAGTACTCTCCGATCCCCGCCAGATCATTCCGGTACCCGTTTGCGAATTCCACCGAGGAGAGCGCGATGAGGCGGGTCTTTCCGTCGCAGGCGGCGAAGACGTCGTCCTTCCGCACCCTGCCCTCGTTCGCCTGTACCATGCGGACCTCGACATTGTGCGCCTGGAGACGCATCCAGGGATAGATGTTGGCGGGGAACTCCGCGTTGGCGGTGACCAGGTTGTCCCCCTCCTTCCACGGGAAGCCCGCGGCGATCAGGGAGATCCCCTCGGATGTGTTCTTGATGATGGCGATCTCGTCGCTCGAGGCCCCGATCAGCCGGGCGAACCTGTCGCGCGCCTCGTCGGAAGACTCCACCCACTTCCGGAGATGGAAAGCGCCTTCGTCCCGGTATTGCTCCAGCAGCCGGATGCCCGCCGAGGCGGAGGACGCGGGGATCGGAGAGACCCCCGCGTGGTTCAGGTACAGGAGCCGGGCGGCCACGGGAAACTCTGTGGTCCGCATGGTGTCTACATCGATCGGCACGGGCTTTTCCTCCTGCGGATGATGCGCAATCCCTATGTTACCAAGGATCCCGCGGGTCCATGGGGTATAATAACCGGGTGAAGCTCGACGACGGAAACACCCTGCGGTACAGCCGCAACATCCTGATCCGGGAGATCGGTCCCGAGGGGCAGGAGAAGATTCTCGGCTCTTCCGCCCTCGTGGTGGGGGCGGGCGGCCTGGGCTCGCCTGCGCTTCTGTACCTTGCCGCGGCGGGGATCGGCCGGATCGGTGTGGCAGACCGGGACCGCGTCGAGATCACGAATCTCAACCGGCAGGTGATCCACAAGGAGACATCGGTGGGACGCCGGAAGGTGGAGTCGGCGGGGGAGTGCATCCGGGCAATCCGCTCCGACGTTCTCCTGGAAGAGCACTGGGAGGCCCTCACGGCGGAGAACGCCGTGCAACGGTTCCGGGAGTACGACGTCGTCATCGACGGAAGCGACAACTTCCCGACCAAATACCTGTGCAGCGACGCATCCGTGCGGACGGGGGTCCCGCTCGTGCACGCGGGCGTCCTGCGGTTCGGGGGACAGATCCTGACGGTGATCCCCGGCGCGGGACCGTGTCTGCGCTGCCTGCCGGCGGGACGCGCCCACCTGCGCCGAGGCGGGGATCCTGGGGGGCGTCGCGGGCATCGTCGGTGCGTGGCAGGCCGTCGAGGCGCTCAAGATCATCACCGGGGTCGGAGAACCGCTTTCGGGCAGGCTGCTCGCCCTGGACACCCTGGCAGGCACCGTCTCCGTCCATGCCGTTTCCCGGGATCCGCGGTGCCCCGCCTGCGGCGAGGCTCCCCGGATCCGTCTGCCCCTCGAGGCCTCCGAGTACGATCAGGAACGGAGCTGCATGATAGGAACGAAGCCGTGAACGCCCGTCCGAAGCGCGCTGTCCTGCTTCTGTCCGGCGGCCTGGACAGCACCCTGGCCGCCCGCATGATGCTCGACCAGGGGGTGGAGCTCTTCGCCCTCCACTTCACCTCCCCGTTCTGTACCTGCACGCGGGCATCCGGGAGCGGCTGCCGGTCCCAGGCGCAGACCGTCGCCGACCGGATGGGAATCCCGATCCGCACGGTGTCGAAGGGAAGCGAGTACATCGAACTCGTCAGGAACCCGAGGCACGGAAAGGGTTCGGGGGAAAACCCCTGCATCGACTGCAGGATCTTCACGTTGAGAAAAGCCCGGGAGTACATGGAGCAGATCGGCGCCTCCTTCCTCGTGACCGGCGAAGTCGTGGGCCAGCGTCCCATGTCCCAGCGCTCCGATGCATTCCGGATCATCGAAAATCGAAGCGGGTGCCAGGGACTGGTGCTCCGCCCCCTCTCGGCGAAGCATTTCGAACCGACCATCGCCGAACGGGAGGGATGGGTCGACCGGGAGAGCCTTCTCGACATCTCCGGAAGGTCCCGCAAGGAGCAGATCCGTCTCGCGCAGGTCTGGGGGGTCGGCGACTACCCCTGTCCGGCAGGGGGATGCCTTCTGACCGAAAAGAGCTTTTCCCTCAAGGTCCGGGATCTCTTCGACCACTGCGCGGATCCGGACATGACGGACATCCACCTCCTGAAGATCGGAAGGCACTTCCGGTTTGCCGACGGCCGGAAGGCGATCGTTGCGCGGAACGAGGAAGAGAACCGGAAGCTGGAGGCGCATTGCAGGGGGAAGATGCCCGTCTACATCGCGAACGGGTTTTCGGGTCCCTCGATCGGGGTCGAGTCGAAAAACTGCGCGGTGCCGACAGATCTTCTCTCCCGGCTCTTCACCCGGTACAGCAAGCCGGGGACCACTACCCCCTTCTCCGTGCGGGAGGTGACCCCGAGCGGCGAGAGGGAGCTGACCATTCCCGCAAACACCGACTTTTCGGAGATGAACCGTGCGCTCCTTGGCTGATTCCCCGCGTCCCGTGCCGCTTCCCCCGGACCTTGCGGAAAAATGGGAGACCCTTCTCTCCTCGCTGCGCCCCCTGGGGTCGGCCGTCATCGCCTTCAGCGGGGGGGTCGACAGCACGTTCCTCCTGTACGCCGCTTTCCGGGCGCTGGGCGAGAGGACTCTTGCGGTCACCGCCACATCCCCCACCTACCCGAAATCGGAGCGCGACGAGGCGGAGAGGATCGCCCGGGACTGGAAGGTCCCTCACCGGTTCGTCGAGTCGAACGAACTCGAGATCCCGGGGTTCTCCGAAAATCCGCCCGACCGCTGCTACCACTGCAAGAAGGAGCTGTTCGGCATTCTGTCGGAGATCGCCCGCACGGAGGGGTACGCGGCGGTGTGCGACGGGACCAACAGCGACGAAGGCGCGCCGCGAAGGAGCTGGGCGTGCGCAGCCCCCTTCTGGAAAACGGACTCTCGAAAGAGGAGATCCGGGCGTTGAGCCGGATCTTCGGCCTTCCCACGGCCGACAAAGGGGCGTTCGCCTGCCTGTCCTCGCGGTTTCCCTACGGGACGACGATCGATGCGGAAACATTGCGCCGTGTGGAGGCGTGCGAGGAGATCCTCCGGGGGTTCGGCTTCCGGCAGTTCCGGGTTCGCGTCCACGCCCGCGTGGCCCGCATCGAGGTCGGGCCGGAAGAGATCCCGCGCCTGTTCGAACCGGAGATTTCGGAGGCCGTACACGCCGGTTTCCAGGCGAACGGGTTCCTTTACGTGGCCGTCGACCTGAAAGGGTACCGCACCGGGTCGATGAACGAGGGGGGGGTCGTGTCGGGGCAGCCCCCGGACCTCGACCCCTGATCCCCCTCAGACGGCAACCCGAAGCAGGTCCTCGGCTAGGATGATCTTGCCGGAATACGTTTCCCGGCACTGGCCGAGAATGTCCACCCCCTCGCACTCCGGGTAGAAATGGGTGAGAACCAGCCTCTTGACACGCGCCGCGGAGGCCATCTCGCCGGCCTCGCGGGGGGTCAGGTGTCCCTCCACCTTCCGCTCGTCGGGGAACGAGCACTCGAAGACGGCCACGTCGGCGTTTCGCGCCGCCGCGACGAGCCCTCCGCAGACATCCGTATCCCCGGAAAAAGCGAACGCTTTCCCTGTCCCCGGCTCTTCGACGCGGTATGCGACGCTCTGGGGGGTGTGCGAGACCGGCACGGCGGTGATGACCAGGGAGCCCAGGGAGACGGGCCGGACGGATATCTCCTCGACCAGCAGGGGATAGCCCTCCGCTTCCACCCAGGCCCCATACGTGCGGCGAAGCCGCTCGTAGAAGTCCCGGAACCCGGGGGCCCCCAGGAGGGTCAGCGCCTTCCGCCGTCCGATCCCGGCGTTCCTGAGGCTGAAGAGCAGCGGAGCGAGTTCGGCCGTGTGGTCCAGGTGAAGGTGGGTGAACGCCACGGCATCCGGATCGGCCGGGGAGACGCCCAGGACGGCAAGTTTCTGGAGCGTCCCCAGGCCGGCGTCCACCAGCACCGTGCAGGAGCCGTGGCGGACCATGTAGCCGGCGGACCCCCTGCGGGGATGAGGCACGGCCGTTCCCGATCCCAGAACAACACATTCCATCCCGACTCGCCCCCGTTCCTTCCGCAATGCCTATGGGTCAGAACCTGTGCACCACAAGGGCGGTAACGGTGAAGTAGTTATGCCCACCCTCCCGGACCTGCCAGTCGACGTTTCCCTCCATCCCCCACCGTGGGACCGGAAACGTTCTTCCTCCCAGGCCGAAGGTGTTGGAGGATATGCTGCCGATCTGGTCCACTGTCCCGGTCGTGTAGCCCTCCGCCCCACGGCTGTAGTAGGCCCAGATCCGATCATCATCGGTGCGATAGTGGGTGAGCTTGATCATCCACGACCCGTCGGTGCTCCCCCCCCCCACATCGAATTCCGTTCTCGTGAGGATGTAGCGCGCAAACAGCGCGTTGCTTCCCCGGAGAAACCACTCGAGGGCGGCGACGGCGTTCCAGCTGTCCGCCGTCGAATAGTTCGCGTACTTTCCCCCCGCATAACCCACCAGCCGGGGGCCGAGCGGCCATGCCAGCTCGGCCTCCACGGATGCGCGGGAGAAGATATCCGCGTCCGGGGAAACGCCCCCTTCGACCCGCAAAGATCCTCCGCCTTCCCATTTCCGTATGATGCCGGCGGTCCCGCGTCCCTCATCCCTGCCGAACCGGTGCAGGTAATCGATGCGCCCCTGGAACTCCCACCCCACAACGCTCATGTCCCGGATCGCGGCATACACCTGGCTCCCCGGGTTCGCATCGCGGATCCGGAGGTAGGCGGCGCTGAACATTGCCTCCCTGCGGTATTCCCGCGTGGCTTTGGCGGCGATGAGTTCGAGTCCCTTCCGGGCCTCTTCGTTCCCCGGGTCCAGGGAGAGGGTCTTTTCGAAGGTTCTTTTCGCCTCCTCTGGTTTCCCGTCCCATAAAGCGACCTTTCCCTGCCGTACTCCGACCTCCGGATCGTCCGGGCGCTCTTTCGCCAGATCGTTCAGGATCAGCATGGCCTCCCGGTATCTCTTCTGCCATGCCAGCACATCGGCAAGCCCGAGGCGGGCCTCGACATCGCCGGGAAGATCCGAAAGGACCTTTCGATACTCCTGTTCTCCTCCCCCGAAATCCCCCGAAAAACTGAGGGCCCTCGCAAGCCAGATGCGCGCATCCCGGTTCCCGGGATCCTCCTCAAGGATCCCCCGCAGCGTCTCTGCGGCAGCGGTGTAATCCCCGGAGTGTACTTGCTTAACCCCCCTGTCCAGCTCTGCCTGATTTTCGGCCGCCACCCGTGCCGGGGCGACAAGGAAAACGGGGAGAAGCAAGAGGAAGACGGTCGAAGTCCGCCGCGTCATCACGCCTCCTCCGCGGATTGCTCCGTCGTCTCTCCGAACCCCTTCCGCTCGAACTTCTCCCATCCCGTTTTTCCGAAATAGTAGTCCCATATACCGCGGTTCCTCCACCAGAGGGTGAGTTGCCGGTACCCGAGGTTTTCCAGGAGCGCGTACGCGAGCAGGACGGCGAGATGCCGTCGATCCCGGTATCGGAGGAGGGAGCTTCCCCGCTTCCGGTCCCGGCTTGTCGCCTCCGACCACGCACCGGTCACGACGGCCGAGACCGACACGAGCGCTCCATAGGCAACGGAAAGGAGGAGAAACAGGAAAAAAAAGCTCCCACTCAAATATCCCGTGGCGTACAGGAGGGGGACGGCGAGGTACCCGAAAAACTCGAGGGGGGCTCCAATGAACTCGAACAGCACGAAGAACGGATAGGCGAACCACCCCAGATTCCCGTATCGCGGGTTCCACAGGATGGCCCGATGATACACGAGCGTTTCGATCAGGCCGCGCATCCATCGGTTTCTCTGCTTCCCCAGACTTTTCACCGTTTCCGGCCCCTCCGTCCAGCAAAGCGGCTCCGGCGTGTACCCCACGCGTGAAGGGAGTCGCTTCTCCCTGATGTATCGCTGGATCCTCACGATGATCTCCATGTCCTCGCATACGGTCTCGCGTCCCTCCCCGACGTACTCGCGAACCAGCTTTCCCGTCAGGTTCCGGGTCAGGTATCCTCCCACCTTGACCACCACGTCCTTCCGGAAGATCCCGAACACCCCCGAAATGATCATGATCGCGTTCAGCCGGGCAAGAGCCGTCCTCCCGATGGAGAAGGACCGCATGTACTCCACCACCTGGAACCGCGCCAGCGACGAATCGGGGAGTCCCACCTTCCTCACCTGTCCTTCGTGCACCTCGCACCCGTTGACCAGAGACACCTGCCCGCCGATGGCGACGATCCCCTCCTCCCGGAGCATGACCCGGAAGGCCTGGAGCAGCGCTTTTTCATCGATGACGGAATCGGCGTCCATCGAGACGAACATCGGGCACGTCGACGCGTTGATTCCCACGTTGAGGGCGTCGGCCTTTCCCCCGTTCTCCTTGTCCACGACCACCCATCGGGTAACCCCGGGGGGGAGCCCTTCCCGCAATTCGTAAAAGCCGCGCACGGGACAGGTCGAGATCCGATCTTCGTACGTGATCTCCATCCGGCGGAACCCGAACTCCCGGACGATCCTGTCGAGGGTGCCGTCCGTCGAGCCGTCGTTGACCACGATGATCTCCATGCGGGGGAAACGAAGCCGCCCGAGCGACGAGAGGGACTCGACAATCGTCTTCTCCTCGTTGTAGGCGGGCACGATGATGGAAAGGGGGGGGGTGAAGGGCGATCCGGCCACGATATCCAGGTCCTCATACGCCCGGCTCCGCAGCTGGTGACGGACTTCGCGGAATGCGACGAGCACGAAGGCGAGCTGGAAACTGTTGTACAGGAAGAAGTACAGAACCAGGAGGGCGCTCAAGACCTGGAGGACAAGGGCCGTCCCGCTCATGTCAAACGGGATCCGGCTTCCGGAGAACTGCCATGGCCTCCGCTCGAACGTCGACGTCCGGGTCGTTGACCAGAATGTTCGCTGCGCGCACGGCCGCTTCCCGGGAAAGGACCTGCAGAACCCGGATCGCCGTCATCCTCCGCTTCGGGTCCGGCGATTCCCGGATCGCCTTGCCCGCCTCATCGAGGGGGAACAATTCCCCCAGGAAGATCGCGGAAGCGGGAACCGCAGCCAGATCCGACGGAGCAAGGTCCCCGAGAAGAAGACCGACGGCGGTCCATACAGGACGCAGCTCCTCGTCCTCTTCGCCGATCGACCTGATCCGGCGGCGAACCGTTTTCGACCCCATCCGGAACAGTGCGATCGCCGACCGCTGCCGCACGAAGGAGTCCGGGTCCGCGAGCATCTTCTTCATCTCCCCTTCCCACTCCGGCGTCCGCATCCGGGAGAATGCGTTGACCGCCGCCGCACGGACCCTGGCGTTCGGGTCCGTCAGGGACAAGCGGAGGAAACGGGCGACGGTTTCCATCCGGTACTTCGCCAGGGCGCCGACGGCAGCGGCGCGAACGTCCCCCTCCTCGTCCTGGAGATACTGCACAAGAAGCCGCATCGCGCCTTTCCGGCGGGTCTTCCCGAGCAGCCAGACCATGCCGAGCTTGCGGGTCTTGGTCGAGGGAATCTCCTTCATGAGCTGCTCGGCCCGCTTGGGATCTCTCCCCATGTGGCTCGAGAGGGAGGAGGTCACCGCTTCCCGGAGCTCGCGGTCGGGCGTATCGAAGGAATGGACGAGAGCCTCCATCGCCTCCGGGAACTCCATCTCCCCGAGAATCCGCGCAGCTTTCACCCGAATATCCGGGTAAGGGTCCATCAGGGCGCTGCCGACCACCCTCGCCACTTCGGAATCCCGCCGGATGGAAAGGAGCAGGTCCAGCGCGCAGGCGCGCACCTCCGGGGAGGGATCGTTCTTCAGGATCGACAGCACGCTCGTGTACGACTGGCCCGTGGCCACCACCTTGCAGATTTCCAGAGCGCGGACGCGTTCCTCGGCGGTGAGCGCCTCGCGGGCGCGCTGCACCAGATCCTTTTCCAGGGCGAAACGACTTCCCCCCAAAAACAGGCGGGTCTCCATCATGTTCCGGCGCAATGCCTCTTCCACCACACGGGCGACGAGGAGATCCGGTGAGTCCCGGACGAACATCTCCCTTGCCTTCTCGCACAGCTCCCCGTCGAGGGAAAAGTCGCGGATCACAGGGATCAATGCCGGATCGTTCCCGAGGGAAAGTGCCATTGCCGCCGCGGCGCGGACCGACGGATCCTTGTCCTTCCCCAGGGCGAGAAGGGTCTCCCGAAACTTCCTGTCCCCGGAAATCCCGAGAGCCAGGGCGAGGTGGAGCCGCACCGCCTCGTGGGGGTCTCCCGCAAGACCCTGCGCCAAAGGGAGGAAGGCCCCTTCCCCCCCGAGTGCCGCGACGGTGACCGCGGCCACGCGCACGCCGTCATCCGGGTCCCGCATCCGCCCTTCCAGGAGACCTTCCATCTCGCCTGCGTCAAACCCGCGCAGTGCGAACGTGGCCCGTTCGCGATGAAGAGGGTCGGGTACCGTCAGGTATCCGGAGACAAAGGCGAGTTGTCCCTCCCCCGTTCCCCGGGAGGCGGCCTCCAGAAGCACCACCACCTGCTGCCGGGACAGGGGATCGGGGGCGCAGGCGAGAAGGTCCGCAAAGGGGCCTTTGTGGCACCCACTGACTGCCGCTATCAGAGCCTCCACCAGTTGGTCCGTCGCCCCTCTCGCCGCACGGAGAATCGCTTCCACCGACTCGTTTCCGCCCACGGCCGACAGTGCCTTGGCCGCTTCCAGACGCACCTCCTCGGACGGATCAAACAGCAATAGGCGGACCTTCGGTTCGCACCCGTGGATCTCTCTCCGGTGAACCGCCCTCAGCGCCTCCGCGCGGACCTCGGGGGAAGGATCGCCAAGCAGGACCTCGATGGGAGCGTTCCCTTTTTCCCCTTCCAGCCGGGATACCAGGCGACAGACCGCCTTTCTCGTTTCCGGTACGGGATCGTTCAGCAGACGAACGAGATCCTCCGCATGTTCTTCCGCCCCGATGGAGGAAAGAGCCTCGACCGACGCGCGGCGGACCCAGTCGTCAGGGTCGTGCAGGCACGCAAGGAGATCCGGGATCGCCTCCCGGCAGCGGACCTTTCCCAGCGCCTCCGCGATTCGGGAACGAAGGGACGGATCCCCGCGTTCCGACAGGACGGACCTCAGGATGGGGCCGGCCGACGCATCCCCGATGTCGCCGGCCAGCCGGACGAGAAGGACCCGGACGCTTCCCGTGGTCTTCCGTATGCTTTCGTACAGCACCTCCGTGACCCCCGCCTTGCCGACCAGCAGCAGGACCCTGCAGATATCGGGTCGGAATCCCTCTTTCTCCAGGGCGGCGATCCCTTCCTGCACATAGCCCATCCTCTCGAGTGCCATGGCGGCGCGGCGACGCACCTCCTCGTCATCATCCTCCAGAGCGACCAGAAGGGCACCGGAGGAATCCCTCCCAATCTGCTCGAGAGCCTCGATCGCCCGGATTCTCACCCACCACTCCGGATCCTTGAGGACGTGAATGAGGTGGTCGATCACCTTCGGATGGCCGATTGCTCCCAGCGCCTGCGCCGCCCGCGTCCGGACAAAGGGGATCGGGTCCGACAGGAGCATCTCGAGGAGGCGCTCCACCGCCCGGGCGTCCCGGACCTTGCCGAGTCCCCCCGCGGCTTTCGCGCGCACCTCCGGGCTCACATCGCCGAGGGACTCCATCAGCGGGACCGCCACCCTCGGGTCCCCGATCCACCCGAGGATCTCCGCCGCCCACATCCGGCGAACATCGCTGTCGACGTTCCTCAGCTCCGCCACCAGGGGGAGCACCGCATCCTTGCCGAACAGGACGAGGATTTCCGCGATTCTCGGAGGAAGGGAGGCTTCCGGATACCCCAGGGCCTCGATGAGTCCCGGGAGTGCGCGCGGGTCGCGTATCCGCCCGAGTGCCCGCAGCGCCGCTCCCCGGACATCCTCGTCCTCGTCCTTGATGTTCCGGATCACACGCAGGAGAGAGGGCACGGCCTTTGGCGATCCCATGCGGCCAAGCCTCTCCGCCCCCCTTGCCCTGTCCTCCCATCTCGGGGATTGCTCCACTTCTTCCATGTAGTGGTCTACGATTGCCAGATCCTCGTAAGCCCTGACGAGGAAAGGAATCGACTCCGGCGGGGCCTCTTCGCATGCCCGATCCAGGATCGCCTCGCGCATCGCGGCATCCCGGACCTCCGCCAGCTGGTGTAAGGCACCCTCGACCTCCCCGGCGGAAGTCGCGCGAAGCCGGGTGATGAGCCCCGCATGCCTGCCAAGGCGCCGGGCGAACTTCTCCTCCTTCCGCGTCCGGATCCAGTCCCGGCCGAAGAGGAGAGCCGATAAACCCAGAATGATGAGGAAAAGGATGGCCGCGCTGGCAATGAGCAGAGAGAGGGTCACGTCGGTTTTCTAATCCACGGAGGTTCGGAGATCTTTTCGAAAGGGGTGCAACGCCCTCCGTGATGGCTACTTGAGAATGTTCGACTTGAAGATGAGTTTGTCATGGTCCTCCCCGTCCTCGGGGAAGCTGGCGTGCCCGAAACGCGCATCGACCTTGAGGTCTTTCATGCTTTTCCGCATCTGCTCCACCTCGTCGAGGATCGCCTGCTTGATGCGGGGGATCGCACTCATCCTGCCGTCCTCCGCCTCGGGGAGGATCATCCCGAATTTCCACTCGCTGATCCGCGCCACGACGTCGTATCCCCTGAGGGCGTCCGGAATGACCTTGGCCAGCCGCTGGATCACCCATTTCTCCCTGTCGATGGCGGAAAATTCCTTCGGGGGGATCCGGGGGGCCACCTCGCAGATCATGAGGACGAGCCTTCGCCGGAACCGCCGCGCCCGGCTCAATTCGTGGAGCAGGCGGCCCTGGAAATATTGCAGCGTCGGCAGACCCGTCGACTCGTCGAGGTTCTTGAGCTTTTCGCTCCTGTCGAAGATGATCGCGTTTCCGATCGCCTTCTCGACGTAGCGGATGAACTTCACGAACGTACCCATGTCGTCGTTGTTGAAGGAGGACGGGTAAAACGTCTGGTGCGGAAACTTGTCGAACATGGAGACGGCGCCGATGATCTCCCCGTCCCGGGTCAGGGGAAGCATGATCATGGTGCGGGCAACTCCGGCAAACTCCTTCCATTTCTCATCGCTGGCGGTATCCCGGACGAGAATCGAAGGATCTCCCTTCAGGATCTCGGTGATCCCCTTCTTGTCCATCCGGAAGAGGCCCTGCTGTTCCTCCTCCCCCTTCATCCCGTAGAATTCCCGGATCCCGTATTTGCCGGTCTGGGGGTCGAGCAGCCGGATGACGCACGCCTCGGCCTCCATGATGAGGGACGCGGAGGTCGCGACAAGATGCAGGAGCCGTGAGAGGTCCAGGGTGGAGATGATGTTGATGCCGGCCTCGTTGATCGCGGCGATCTTCGTCATCCGCTCTGCCGTGGTTTCCTCCCGGAGGGATACCCCGACAGAGTCCGAAAGAAGGAGGGCCGCCTCTT
>WOR8_10002602_pt1 | contig 17778 bp, 10 predicted proteins | sample DeeMarSeWOR38_10_FD_19890 | JGI IMG/M metagenome (IMG submission 19890)
TGCTTGGCCGTAGGCCGGCTGCTTCCGAGTCTCTGCCGGAAACCTTACCCGACCTGCCGGATTTACAGCCTGTTTCAATCGGGCTGCCTGCATCACTGCTCGACCGTAGGCCCGATGTCCGGGCGGCGGAGCTGGCCCTGCGTGCAGCTAACGAACGGATTGGCATCAGTATTGCACAGCTATTTCCCGACCTGACCCTCTCTGCCGGCACCGGCCGCAGCGCCGACACATGGGAAGATATTTGGACAGATAAGACCGAGACTTATTCAGCTCTATTTCTACTTACCCAGCCTATTTTCAAAGGCGGCCAGTTGAAGGCACAGGTCGAGGCCGCTAAAGCTCGTTATGAAGAGCTGCTGGCTAATTATTCTGCGACTGTTCTGACAGCTATACGTGAAGTCGAGGACGCCCTCGCTGGCGACCAGTTGCTGCAAATCCAGCTTAAGCATGCCCAGAGGCGTTTTACTGAAGCAAAAGCAGCAGAGCAGCTTTCTAAACAGAGATATCAGAACGGAGTGGATCCCATCCTGACCGTTCTCGAATCCGAGCGGCGGCGCAGAATAGCAGAGGAAGCAGTAGCGATTCTAAAGGGACAAATTTGGACCACAAGAGTTAATCTTTTCCTTGCCCTGGGTGGTGACTGGGCAGACGAACAAGAAGCCGAATTAAAAGAGGATCAATCATATGGCGGTAAATAATCAAACCAAACCCGTAATCGAACAGGAGCTTGAGAAATCCCCAAGCCGTCTTAAACAATTGCTAATTACTTTGAGCATAATGTTCTTTGGGATATTTGTTTTTGTTGTTCTGATTATATTTTGGAAGTCTCCGGAGAAGGAAGAACAGGAAGTCCTCGCGCCGTTAGTGGTGGTCGAGCGATTGAAACCCAAAGACATTCAAATGGTAATTAGTGCTTATGGAACAGTAAGTCCCAAGGTGGAAGTGGATGTCGTACCTGAGGTTTCCGGCAAGGTGGTTTCAATTAATCCTGGGCTTCAGACAGGTGGTCTTATCCCGGCCGATGAACAAATACTTAAAATAGACGAAAGGGACTATAAATTTGCCGTTCAGCAGGCACAGGCCCTCGTGGCTGATGCGCAGGTCAGATATGACATCGAGGTGGCCGAGTCCGATGTTGCACGCAGGGTATGGGACGAGTTGCATCCCGGCACCGAACCGAATTCACCGCTGGTCTTGAGAGAATCACAGGTTCGCCAGGCCAAAGCCGCGTTGGAATCGGGACAGGCGCAGCTCGAAACGGCAAAGCTCAGGCTTGAGAGGACAAGTCTTTCTTTACCGTTTGATGCCCTAATAATAAGTGAAAAAGTCGACCTCGGTCAATATCTGATGGCCGGCCAGTCTGTAGCTGTCGCTTATGGAATCGACGCCGTTGAGATTAAAGTACCGCTTGAGGATGAAGAGCTGGCGTGGTTTGATGTCTTTGAGGATTCGGCTTCGCTCAACGGCAACAGGTCTTTAAGCGTGAAAATACCCGCTGTAGTGAAGGCCGATTTTGCCGGTGCAGAGCATGTATGGGATGGCTATGTCACTCGAACAACGGGCCAGGTCGATAAAATGTCGAGAATGATTTCCGTGGTCGTTGAAGTGCCGAAACCCTTCGATTTTGCCGAAGACAGGCCTCCGTTATTGCCGGGTATATTTGCTGAGGTCCAAATTCAGGGCAAAGTGCTCAAAAGTGCCTTGGCCGTGCCGCGGGATGCGATACATGAGGGCAATAAGGTATGGATGGTTAAAGACGACCGTTTATATGTCAAGGCTCTGGACATTGTCCGTGCAGATAAGGATTTTGCCTACGCCCGGGCTGATATTAACCAGAATGCGACCATCGTTATCAGCTCTCTTGATTCGGTCATGGATGGAATGGAAGTACGCACGCAGCCTGGTCAGACGGTCATGACCGGGCAGATAAAACAAGACCCTAATAGAACCCAAAAATAGGAGCCATCCTCGTGAAAGACTCAAAGGATAGAAAAGGTGTTCTTGCATGGTTTGCAGCAAACCACGTTGCGGCAAATCTGTTGATGATTCTAATAGTGGTTGCCGGCCTGCTTTCCATTCTTAACGCAAAGCTGGAAGTTTTTCCTGAATTCAGTCTCGATATGATCAACGTTACCGTACCTTATCTCGGAGCGTCTCCCGAAGATGTCGAGGAGGGTGTCTGCCTTCGGGTTGAGGAAGCTATCGCCGCTGTGGAAGGCATAAAGAGGATAAATTCAAGTGCCGCGGAAGGCGCCGGTTTTACCATAGTTGAGGTCGAGGAATATGCCGATCCCACGGAAGTGCTTGATGATGTAAAGGCCGAGGTCGACACGATAATTACCTTTCCACAGGAAACAGAAAAGCCCATTATTTCTGAAGTCAAGAATCGACATAAGGTAATAACTGTTGCCGTTTATGGTGATGTCTCCGAAAAAACTCTCAAAATACTCGCGGAGCAGATTCGGGATGATTTGACGGCTGAGGACAATATTAGTCAGGTCGGCATAGCCGGAGTGCGGCCTTATGAAATATCGATTGAAGTCTCCGAGGAGAATCTGCGTCGTTATAATCTCAGCTTTGACCAGGTTTCCAGGGCGGTCCGCAATTCGTCACTGGACACTCCAGCGGGATCGGTGAAGACCTCTGGCGGAGAAATCCTCGTGCGGACCAAGGGGCAAAAATACTACGGCCCTGAATTTGAGAAAGTCATAGTCGTTACCAGAAACGACGGAACACAGGTAAGGCTCGGCGATATTGCAACCGTCAGAGATGATTTTGCAGACGTTGACCTCTATGCAAAGTTCGACGGCAAAAGGGCGGCCCTTGTACAGGTTTCACGTATCGGTGAGCAGGATGCCCTGGATATAGCCGACACGGTCAAGGAATATATAAACCAGAAAAAGAAGTACCTGCCCGAAGGAGTATCGCTTTCCTTGTGGGAAGATGATACCCTTATTCTCAAGGCAAGAATGAATCTTCTCAAGAGAAATGGCTATATCGGCCTGGTCCTTGTGTTTCTGTGCCTGATGCTTTTCCTGAATTTGCGCCTTGCCTTTTGGACCACAATGGGTATCCCGATATCCTTTCTTGGGGCGTTCTGGCTGCTGCCGCTTTTTGATGTTACAATCAATATGATAAGTCTTTTTGCATTTATTATGTCACTCGGTCTGGTTGTGGACGATGCCATTGTCGTGGGCGAGAACATCTTCGCATATCGCCAGCAGGGGATGGACAGGATTGACGCAGCAATAAAAGGCGTAAAAGAAATGGCCATGCCCGTTACACTTGCTGTTCTGACCACGATGGTAGCGTTCGTGCCGTTGGCTTATACCCTCGGTATTATGGGCAAAATACTGCGAGTCCTGCCCATTGTGGTCATTAGCGTTCTTTCTATTTCGCTCATCGAGGCTTTGCTCATCCTGCCTGCACATCTGTCCACAAAAAAGTCCTGGAACCAGTTTTTCCTGTTTCGGTTCACAAATAAAATTAATGAGGGGACACATAAGGTGCTTTGGTGGTTTATTGACGGGCCTTTTGCCCGGCTTGTAAAAAAGGCGGTCAGGTGGCGATATGTAACGCTGGCCGTCGCTTTCACGGTATTTCTTTCGACAGTCGGATTTATCGCGGGCGGCTATATAAAGTTCGTGTTTTTTGATGCTGTTGAGGCCGACAATATGCTGGCCATGTTAACGATGCCTCTTGGCACTCCCGTAGAGCAGACCACAGAGATCATAGAGGGAATCGAGAAAGCAGCCTTTCAGACGATAGGGGAGTTTGACAGCAAACGACCGGGCGAGCCTTCCCTTCTAAAACATATCTCGACGACGGTTGGTGCTCAACCCACGTTGGCGCGGGGTGGCCCTGTTCAGATTGACATGGGAGGCGGCGGACAATCGCACCTGGCCGAAGTCAATGTTGAACTCCTCGGGGCCGAAGAGCGCAACGTTTCGAGTATGGAACTGGAAAGCCGATGGCGCCAGCTCGTTGGTGAAATACCCGGTGTTTCATCGCTTACTTTTATGGCGGAGTGGATAAGTACCGGCAATCCGATTGAAGTCGAGCTATCGCATGAGGATTTTGATGTGCTACTAACTGCATCTGAGAGATTCAAGGAAATTCTTCGTGATTACACGGGTGTCAGCGATATAGCCGACGATTTTGAGCCGGGCAAGGCCGAGCTAAAGCTGAAGCTCAAAGAGACCGGCCGTACTTTGGGTCTGACCCTTTCAGATCTGGCCAAACAGGTCAGGCAGGGCTTCTATGGTGACGAGGCACAGCGAATTCAAAGGGGCCGTGATGATATTCGGGTCATGGTTCGCTATCCTGAAAGTGAGAGAAGGAGCCTTGCGGATGTCGAAAATATGAGGATTCGATTGCCCGATGGTACAGAGATTCCCTTTAAGACAGTTGCCGAGGTTCAATACGGAAGAGGATATTCAACTATCAAGCGGATCGACCGCAAGCGTGTTATAAGTGTCTCTGCCGACGTTGATGAAGCGGAGGCAAACGCCGGCGAGATTAACAGCGACTTGTCCGCCAATGTTCTGCCCAAACTAATGCTCGATTTTCCCGGCCTGCAATGTCGCTTTGCCGGTGAGCAGCGTGAGCGGAATGAATCTCTCGGTAGTCTCATACCTAATTTCGCAATTGCGATGCTGGCAATCTATGGTATGCTGGCTGTGCTGTTTAGAAGCTATTCCCAGCCCGCAATTGTAATGTCCGCTATTCCATTTGGTATCGTAGGCGCAACGATAGGGCATTTGCTGATGGGCTTTAACCTCAGCATTCTGTCGATGTTTGGGATAGTGGCGCTGTCCGGCGTGGTTGTTAATGATTCTCTTATTATGATTGACCTTATCAACCGCGAACGAAAAAGCGGGATTGGGCTCTACCAGGTACTTCAGGACTGTGCGACCCGAAGGTTTCGGCCGATTATGCTCACAACCTTGACAACCTTCTGCGGCCTGCTGCCGATGATTGCAGAAAAGAGTTTGCAGGCACGCTTCCTTGTGCCGATGGCAATAAGCCTGGCCTTTGGTGTTATGTTCGCCACCTGCATAACACTTGTGCTTGTGCCGTCACTGTATATGATTCTGGAAGACATCAAGACTCGGTTGTTTTAAAAGGGCAGCCCCGGAATAACTGTTACCGCCGGACACCAGCCCTCTTGCCCTGTAAGTGCTTGATGTTAAAAGGCTTAGTAAGCAGCACAAAATTTCCGCAGTTCTGAAAATTTTTCTGGCAAAACTACCTCTCAAAGCGCATAATAGTAAATATATGCTTTTGTGCAATGGGAGCCTTTTTTGCTGTGTGGCAAAATATAACCCAGGGAAAGGGGGTAAAAGCATGGAAATAAGTACGCGTTACGAACCGAACCTTGAAGTCTCTACAGACCCTGAAAAACATGCGGCCAGAAGCGTTGAGATTTTTGTTGATGAAGCCCAAAAGGCGATAAAGACAAAAGACGTTTTTTACGTCGCTATCTCAGGGGGGCACACACCAAAGCGGTTTTTTGAGCTTTTGGGCGAAGTTCCGAAAGCTACTTCTCTGTCATGGGATAAAATACACTTGTTCTGGGTCGACGAGCGCTACGTTCCTCCGGATTCACAATGGAGCAATTACAAGCTCGCTGCCGACACTTTCCTGCCTAAAGTTGCTATTCCTGATGAGAACGTTCACAGGATTCCCACCGAGTTCGATGATTTTAATGTTGCAGCTCAAAATTATGAAGAAACCATCCGGAGAGTTTTCAACCTTGAACAAAAGCAGGTCCCTCAGTTTGATTTGATGTTACTTGGCATGGGTGCTGACGGCCATACCGGCTCGCTCTTTCCCAATTCTTATGCTCCTTTGGATATGGAAGATTTGGTCTGTGTCGTCTATCTCCTGGATGATAAGCTGAACCGCATAACATTGACTCATCCGGTTTTAAGTGCCGCATCTCGGTTGGTTGTTTTGGTCTCAGGACAGGAAAAGGCCGCTATTTTGAAAGAAGTCTTGAGCAGCAAGCCCGACGACGTCCGCTATCCCATTCACGTCCTTTGGCCCATCCTCGATAAAGTAACCTGGCTCATCGACAAAGATGCCGCAAAATTGCTCTGATTCCGGCTGTTTCAACCTGTGTCTGTGCGCTGCTTAAAGGGCTTTTAAAACATTTTTAGCCCTTTTGTGAGGTAATTTACACAACATAATATTTTTCCGCTTGAATTTGTAACATCTCTGTCCTATAATAATACCGATAAGAAAGATTTATCGGAGGTTATAGAGATGAAGAAGTTAATTTTCGCTTTCACATGCCTGCTTTTTGCCATTCCCTGCCGGGCAAGAATAATCACTGTAGATGACGATGGCTCAGCGGATTTTAGTAATATACAAGCGGCAATCAACGATTCCAACGAAGGTGATACAATAGTCGTCGCGGATGGCACGTATACAGGACCAAATAATCGAGATATTGACTTCAAAGGGAAGGCAATCACTGTGAGGAGCCAAAACGGCCCGGAAAACTGCGTTATTAATTGTCAGCGCTCTGGTCGAGGTTTCTATTTCCATTCCGGCGAAACTGCGCAATCGATACTCAGCGGATTCACTGTGATGAATGGTTTGGCGGCCGTTGGAGGAGCAATTGCCTGTCAGGGATCTTCACCAACGATAGTAAGCAACATCATAAAGGAAAATGAGGCATTCATGGAAGGAGAAATTCCGGGCTTTGGCGGCGGTTTGTATTTCCGCTTTTCATCAGCTCTTGTCGCCGATAATTTAATTACAAAAAATAAAGTAACAGGCAGAGGTGGCGGCCTCTTCAGTGACCAATCAGAACAAATCCTCCTTAACAACATAATCACCGGCAATGCTGCAAATGGTTATATCTATATCTTTTCTTCTCCCGGGTGGGGAGGTGGAATTAGCTGTCAACGCTCAACTATCATGATAACCAATAACACAATGTCGGGCAATCGCGCAAATGGCATATCGGTTCCTCCGTACTCTGGCTGGGGCGGAGGAATTCAATGCGGTGACAGTCATCTATACGTAGCTAATACCATACTCTGGAATAATAGTCCTGACGAGATTAATCCTTCTGGCACTACGTTTGAAGTCAGCTACTCGAATATTGCAGGCGGTTGGGTAGGCATCGGCAATATTGTTGCAGATCCATGCTTTGTCGAACCTGGTTATTGGAACCATTATCCCCTTGATGATTTCTGGGTCAGTGGTGATTATCATTTGAAATCGCAGGCGGGCAGGTGGGAGCCAGCGAGCCAAACCTGGGTGCTGGATGATGTGACCAGTCCATGTATTGATGCGGGTAATCCGGGTTGTCCTTTGGGGGATGAGCCTTCGCCTAATGGCAATAGAATAAATATGGGGGCCTACGGCGGGACAGCCGAGGCGAGCAAGTCGCCGGCCAACTTCCGCAGCATCGCTGACCTAACCAATGATTGGGTGGTGGATTCCAATGACCTCAGAGTATTTGTTGATTATTGGCTGCGAACCGGTGAGTGTATGCCCAGCGACCTTAACCGCAGCCAGTCGGTTGATTTCAACGACTTTGCCATATTCGGCCTTCAGTGGTCATATCCATCTGCTTTGGAGCCGGGCATAACTTATCAAATAGAGAAGTGCAACCCAAACTCGTTTCGCTCTTTAGCGACAGGGCAGGGGACAGAAACACGATTCTCTGTTACCGTCGAGGGCAGCTACATTCATTTCGAAGATATGATGGTTGCCAACTGCTGTACTGATAAGCTTGGTCTGGAGATGACCGTAGAGGATAATCTTATCACAATTTACGAAATTGAATATATTCCCGGAGTATGCTTCTGTATATGCGATTACCCGGTAACCGCAATCCTTGGCCCCTTTGAGCCGGACGCTTATACTCTTGAAGTGTATGAGTACCATGACGGTTTTATCGGGAGCACAACTGTCGTTATAGACCCACCACAGTAACCGTATGCCCGTCTTATTCGGGGATGATTAATCTCATACCCGGCCTAAGATTTTTCACATCTATTATAACGTCTCGATTGGCATCGAGAATCTTTTGCCATTTGTGCTCAGTGCCATAGTATTGATAGGAAATGCCGGATAGAGTGTCGCCACTTTGTACTGTATGGTATTTTGGTTCCACTGCTTCTTTTGTGGTTGTACTGTCACCGGTAATCTCTGTTTCAATCGGCCTGCTGTCCGGTAAGTTCGGCTCAAAACTTAAATGACCTATATCTTCTTCCTGCTCAGTTTCACTGTTATCGGGACCCGGCATTGTCCCTCTTACACTTAAGCTTGGACGTATAGAAAGCCAAAGCCCGATGATAATTACCACTACCAGGCCCCCAAGCATTCCTATTTTGAAATCCCTTGGCATTTTTCGCAATTATATAATGTTATGTTGAACCAGCTATTTACGCCCTTTTTTCTTTCTGTTTTTTTGCTCTTTTGCCCTTATGCTCTTACGATCTTTGTCACTTACGGCTTTAGTGCCGAGCAGCAATATCGGTGCGGCTATCGCGACCGAAGAGTACGTGCCTATGATAATGCCGAAACCGATTGCGAAGGTAAAGCCTCTTAGCCCCTGTCCGCCGAAGATATACATAATCAGCACGACTATGAACGTTGTAAACGATGTCAGGATTGTTCTGGAGATAGTCTGGTTAATGCTGTTCGTAATTGTCACAGGAACCAGGCGGGCCTTCTTTCGGTTTTCGCGTATACGGTCGAAAATGACTATCGTGTCGTTAAGAGAGTAGCCGATGATTGTCAGCAGCGCCGCTATTATTGCAAGATTGATTTTAAAATCTCCAATCAAGACTGCTTCTCCTATCGTCGTACTTGCGATATACGTACAGGCCGTGATGGCGCCCAACGTAATGCACACATCATGCACAAGTGCCGCAATAGCGGCAAGGCCGTACCGGACATTTCCGAATCGGACCCAGATATAGGTAACGATTGCAAATAATGACAGAACAATAGCAATCAGTGCCTGTTGCTTTGCCTCTGTGCCGACCGTGGGGTCTATCTGTGTTACTCGGGGAAGGGATGTTTCGAGTCTCGTTGCTGCCAACACTCTTGTTCTTTCGTTCTCAACGAACCGTGTCCATTCTTCTTCGGTTAGTTCACGGAAACCTGCCTCCGGCTCGACGCTTACGTACACGAATGAGTTTATCGGCTCATTTGGTTCTATTGATGTAAGATCGGCGTTGAGGATTTTATGTTCATACCGGTCAAGATTTTGTGTATCAGGCTTGTATTGCAAATCAGCCAATCGGGCATTGATTTCCTCCGCTGTAGCCGCTCTGACGATGTCGAGTGTAATTTTAATTCCGCCGAGAAAGTCGGCAAGTTCCGGGTAAGAGTCTATCAGCTCTTCGGTTATTTTTTCCTGCCCCGTGATTGTCGGTACAAGACTTTGCTGGATTTCCAACTCGCCTTCGAAGGCCTTTAGTATCGCGTCATTGACAACCTCATCGACTTGTGGTTCTCCGACATTGACATCGGCAAAGACGTTGGCATCGGCAAAAGCGGCGGTAAGAATATTTGTTACCAGTGATTTGTTCATTTGGCTTGTTGTTACGACGAATGTGCTGCCGCTCTGTGTTGTTACCTGTAAATTGCTTAGTGTGCCGCCGAATTCATCATCGGCTGATGTAATTGCTGGAGTAACAGTTTCAACGGTATGCTGTGACGGTCCCGACAGAGTAATAGTGGTTATCGATTTGTTCGTTTCAGTAGTGTTAATTTCATATTGACTATATACTTTTTCACCGTCTTCGCTTAGTATACCCGGCTTCGGACTTCCGAGACTGTAGACGCTTGTAGTTGCAAGAGCGGGATTGGGATTGTTCGGGTCTGTTCCCATTTTGCGTATTCTGTTTTCAACTTCCTGCCGGGAAAGATTAACACTATCTTTGAGGTTGATTTGGGCGGCCGTACCCGCCGTAAATTCGATACCGTACTTATTATTCGTTTCATCGTCTCTTGTAAAGAACACGAACAGGCCTGCCGCAATAAGCAGTATTGATAAGCCTATAAATATTGGCCTCAAAGCCATCCAGTTTACATTTGGTTTGCGTATCAGATTGAGCATTATCAGATGTTCTTTGATAATTCGCCTATTCAGAAGAACATCGAACATCACACGGGTCACAAACAACGCCGTGAACATACTCGAACCAATGCCTAACATAAGAACAAGGGCAAAGCCTTTTATTTCTTCAGAGGCAACCCAGAAGAGAATCGCGGCAGTGATAAATGTTGTGATGTTGGCATCAAAAATGGTTCTAAAAGCCCGCTGGTAGCCGTTTCTTATAGCGATTCTAAGCGACGAGCCTTTCTGTTGCTCTTCACGTATTCTCTCAAAGATAAGCACATTCGCATCAACGCTCATACCAATGGTTAGTATCATCCCCGCGATGCCCGGCAAGGTGAACGTTGCTCTTATCAGCGCCATTATAGCCAACACAAAAAGCAGGTTCATAAACAGTGCCGCATCGGCAATACAGCCGGCCAGCGTATAGTAAACAAGCATGCAAAGGACGACCAGAAGCAGCCCGATTAAGCCGGCTTTGATGCCTTTGTCGCGGTTGTCGGCGCCGATGGACGGACCGATTGTCTTGACCGATATCGGCTGCTCTATCAGCCTCGCCGGCAAGGAGCCGGCATTCAGCTTGTCGACCATATCAGAAACATCTGTTTGAGTGAAGCTGCCCTTTATTATGCCGGAGCCATATATAGCCTCGTTAATGCTTGGAGCCGAAATTGCGATACCATCAAGAAGAATACACAAAGGCCGGTCAACATTATTTCCGGTAAGCTTGCCGAACAGTATTCCACCTTTGTCATTCAGCGAAAATCCGATGGCTCTTGCGCCCACTTCGTCCGTGGATGGGAAGGCCCTTTCGAGTTTCCATTCCCTTGGGCCTTCCGTGCTGTGAAGCAGGCTTTCTTTTTCTTGGTCGCTTGCCAACACGAAATATTTCTCGCCAAATTGCCCAATAATCGCGTTGGGCATCAGGAATTTCTTTATATCCTCTATTTCACACCATACATATTTACCTCGTGAAGCGTTTGATGCGAATTTAGGTCCCTTTGTCTTGAGCAGTTCGACCTGTCTGGTTAACTCGTCAATATCGGCATCAGGCTCATTGCTCATAGGCAGTATTCTAAATTCCAGTATGCCCGCCCCTTTGAGCATCCGTTGCAGGTCTTTCGGGTCGTCGAGTCTGCCTTGATACGGTCGGTACTCGTCGAACGCCGCTACTACCGCCCGGATTTTGTCCTCTCGGTCGGGGAACTCGGTTATCAGTTTTTCGATTTCTAACCGTCTTTCCCTTGATTTCTCTTCCATTTCGAGACAGGAATCGAGCTGGTCTTCGGTCAGGTTTAATTTATCGAGGTCCGCCTTGGCGCTCTCGTATTTATCCACAAATTCTTCATCGGTTAGCTTGTTGACAACCTCCGCCCAGTTTGAATATTTCCTGACGTACTCTCCGAGCATACCGATTTGTTCATTAGAATCAGCAAATTCTCTCAGCGAGTCTGCCAAATCATTAGCATCGAGCTTAATCCAAACCGCAACATTGAGCTTGACCTCGTTGGGCTCAATACCGGCCGAAGACATCTGTTGCTCGGAGCTTTCCAGTTCTGAAAGGAGTTTGTCTCTTTGATTTTGCAGGTCCTTGCGTTCGTCGTAAACATCGGCCAGAGTCTTGAGAATTGCTAATCTATTGGGATCTTCCTGGGTAAAATCATTGAAATCTGCAGCTCGTTCTTCTGCAGGCTTTGCAAGAGAGAGCATGATTTGTGATGGTCTTATATTTTCTTCAAGCAATTCCCTTTTGACGTTGTCGAATTCCTGACGTTTCAAACGCGTTTCTGCGCTGGCAAGAGGCATTTTTATTTCGAAGCGAGTATTACCCTGTGGCTGCCATATCAGATTTTGGATATTAGCGGGATCTATTCGTCTGCGAAGAACCGTTATCATTCTCTGGGCCAGATCTCTTTTCTCGGACTCTTCCATCCCGGTGGTGTCAATTTGATAGATGAGACTCGTTCCACCTCCCAGGTCCGGCCCGGGCTTTAACTTTTTGTCCGGCGGATATAATGTCAGGCCTGCTAAAACTATTAAAACAATAATTACTATGATTTTCAGCGTTAGGTTTTTGCCCATAACTTTCCTCGAATATCGTATACACTATCGCATGGTTTGTAGTCTACGAACTACGAAGTTTTATTCTTTCGACATGTTCTTTCCAATTGCTGAAGAGACAACTGTTATTTTTGTATTGTTCGACTCATCGACCTTTAGTGTAATCTCGTCACCCTTAATGTTGACTATGGTTCCGATAATACCGCCGATTGTCTGCACCCTGTCATTCTTTTTCAGTGATTGGACCATTTGTTTGCGCTGCTGTTTTTGTTTTTGGGGCCCCCTGAAGAGCATGAATACCATTACTAACATCAAAACAGGCAAAATCCAGAGAGGAATAAGGGGTTTCGATTTTTGTTGAGTTGAGGCGGCATTGGGATCAGACGGCACAGTCGTTACTGCCTCGTGTTCCTCTGTGACCCGTTCTGATGTAATGCCTGAACGCCCCTGATTCGATTCTGCTTGAGCTAATATCCATATATTGTCCATTTTTATATTCCCTTTATAGTGAATTTATGGTTACGGAACATTCGCAAGATATTAAATGATTGATTGGCAATAATCAACAATCATTTTAATTGTTCGGCCGACCATTCGGCAAATTCATTCTTTTCTATTAACCGGCGTATTTTCCCCATTAATCTCTGGTAAAACCTGAGATTATGCAGAGATACTAAAATTGGGCCTAACATTTCTCCGACATTGAAGAAATGCCTCAGCGTCCCCCGGCTGAAATTCTCACAGCAGTAGCAGTCACAGCCGGCCTCGATGCTTCTTATATCATTTATGTGGGCATTGTTTCTTAATCGTAAAGGGCCATTCTCGGTGAAGGCAAAGGCATTTCGGCCGTTTCGGGTTGGCAGAACGCAATCGAACATATCGACGCCGGCTTTCACAGCTGCGATGATATCGCCTGGCGTGCCGACGCCCATTAGATAGCGAGGCTTGTTCTTTGGTAAAAGCTGCGTTGTGTGGGCAACTGTTTTTATCATGTCTGCGTGTCCTTCACCCACACTTAAACCCCCGATGGCATATCCGTCAAAATCCAGTTTGACAAGTTCATCGGCGCAGTAGCTGCGTAAATCCCGGTTGATACCACCCTGTACGATGCCAAACAGCATCTGGCTCTTGTTGGAATGGGCCTGTTTGCATTCCTCTGCCCAGCGGATAGTCCTTTCTACGGCCTTGTTTAGCCCAGCGTCGTCACAGGGAAAGTGCGTGCATTGGTCAAAGCACATGATTATGTCCGCGCCCAGCCGGTTTTGGATTCTTGTTACTGTTTCAGCGTTCATGTATATTTTTGCCCCGTCAACGTGGCTGGCAAATTCGACGCCGTCATCATCGACCCTGGTCAGACCACTTAGAGAAAAAATCTGGTATCCACCGCTGTCAGTCAGAATCGGGCCGTCCCATGCCATAAGTTTATGCAATCCGCCAAGTGCCTCCACAGCCTCGATTCCGGGCCGAATCAGCAAATGGTAAGTGTTGGCTAAAACAATCTCGGCGCCGGTTTCTTTGAGTTGTTGTGGATTGATACCCTTTACCACACCTGCCGTTCCAACCGGCATGAAAGCAGGTGTTTCAATCCTGCCGTGCGAAGTGGTTAATAAACCTCGCCGCCCACAAGAGCCGCTTTCTCGATGGATAATTTCAAAATCACTCATATTTTCATTTTATATTGCGGGGTGGGTAATGAGAAACAATAAATATGCCGGTACCAGATACTGTTCAATAAACGCTTATAATTTTCGATCCACGATAGTAAAAACCGAGGATCTCCTTTGCCGTTTTGCCTTCTCTTGCCATCCCCTGGGCCCCGCTTTGACACATTCCTACACCATGACCGAAACCTCTACCTGATAAGAACGCCCATTTATCGCCCAGGTCGACAATTTGGAAAATCGCGCTTTTTATCTTACGGCCGCTTGGGTCAACTGATAGGCGAAAGTCCTCACCTCTCAGGATATCGCTTTTGCCCGTTGAGCCGAGAAGCTTGACTTGAGTTAATCGCGAATATTTTTCCTCTTTGCCGAAATAATCACTTTGCTTTGATACTTCTATCTTTATGATTTTACCAAGCCGCTTTAAATTTGGATATCTCTGTTGGAGCTTGTTTGTTACTTGGCCCTTTTCAAATTGGACCATAGGCCAGAAGAAAAAGTGGGATTTGGCAACGTTCTTACAATAAGGGCACGCGACACTGACCAGCCCTTCAAATGAATCACCGAACACATTCTCGCTGTTTTCAGTGTAGCCGCCACAAACTGAGCTGTAGTAGGTGGGGAAGATATCTTCAGTACCGTCTGGATCCTTACAGACCAGAACTTGACCGTATGTCGTATTGATCGCATCCCATACCTGCCTGGATTCGGCCTTGACACCGAGATAAACCTGATTTGCCTGTGTCCTTTTCACATCCCAGTTGCGTGTGGGGCCGAAACGCTTTTTGATGTACAGGCAATAGGTTCTGGAAGCTGTTGCCTGGGCTTTAAGTGCCTCAGGTTCCCAGTAATTGGGCATCTCGGCTCCAACGACGCCCGCTAAGTATGGTTCGAGTGGAACAAGGTTTATTGCGTCGAAGGATTGATCTTCACCATTGGTTATTATTTTTAACTTACCGCGATAATCGTTGCCGTTGAGGTTAAAGATATAGGGTTCGTTCGGAGAAATAATAACCTCTTTGCTTGCGTATTCTTCTCCGCCAATATTTATTCCGCCTTGGGATGCGCTTATGTTTATCGGCACATTGGTCTGACCGAAATGCTGTCTGGTTTCTATTAAATTCTCATCGATACTAATGCTGAGAGGAGATTGACTCTTAAGTTTGCAATCTGTGGCATCATTGAGCAACAACACTCTTACCCAGAATTGAGGTTCGGTATCCATCTGCGGCGTTGGCCTAGCCGGTTTTCTCACCTTGCAGCCGACCAGGATTATCACAAGAAGTAAAGGAAAACTTGTTATGAATATTCGAGATGCTAAATGGGTGCCTGCAGAAACTGCAAATTTGAGGTGATTTGCGGCCGGTTGGGTGTTGGTAAACAAAGTAAGTTTCCCGGAATATCTCTCGTATTGAGGTCCCAAATAAATTTGGGTATTGTTCATCTTGTATACAGCCCACAATTTATTGGGGCCTGATTTGAACTTAATCAAGGCTTCGCAGTGATAATCCAAGGTTGCCGATGGCCTTGGTGATCTCGTTCAGGCTTGTTACGCCGAAATTTTTACAGCCCAGCAGTTCCGCTTCTGTTCTGCGTGTCAGGTCGTCCAGATTCCGAATTTCAAGTTTTTGAAGGCACTTTCGAGCACGCACCGATAATTGAAGGTCATCTATTGATTTGCTCAGGAGTTGTTCATCTTTGTCTTCTGAGGCGCCCAGATCAGAGATTTCGCCTGGAGAAAGCTTTTCCTCAAGGGCCATACCAAGATGCAGGCCTTTAGATTCAAGAAGGGCCTTGATTTCTCTAAGAGATGTTTCACCGAAGTTCTTATAAGATAACAGCTCTGCCTCGCTGATATTTAAAAGGTCGCTCAGTGTTACGATGTTCATTTTTTTCAGGCAGTTCCTGCTGCGTACCGACAGCTCAAAATCAGAGATCGGAGTTTCAAGGATTTGGTTTTTCCGGGTCTTTTTCTCTTCTTTTTCCTCGTCGTAGAACATCGTTTTTGTACTTTCGACGTCTTTACTGAACAGGATTGCCCTTTGATGGTTCGGATGAAACTTCAAGACCGTATCGACGCATTGGGATGCTTTGATAAGCTCGCCGCGGTCCTCGTAAAGTACTGCCAAGTTTAGCAACGCGCTGACATAAACCTGGCCACCTGAAGCAATTTGCCTGTAGTAGTCGATCGCCGCGTCTTCATCGCCCGACAAATCACAGCGGTAAGCCATATGGAAAAGCGCCCTCTGATGGTTCGGCGATAATTCCAAAGCTGCCTGATAGTTGTCCATTGCCTCTTCGTATAGACCCTGTGCTTCCTGAAGCAGACCAAGCTGGCAGTGGTATTCGGCGCTTACGTCTTTGTAATTTGAGCATGTTTTGAGTTCCCTGGCGGCGGCCTCAAAGTCCGAGGCGTAACGATATGTGGCGGCTTTTTCCAGGGTTGTGTTTAATTTATCCGCCCCGTATTCAACGCTCCTGTCAAAGTTTTCGATCGATTCCTCGAATTTGCCCATTCGCCTGAGGGCAAAGGCCAGATATATGAATTTCTCTTTACAGTCTGTCCCTTTTTCAAGTTTCTGAGCTGCTTCTTCGTTTTTGCCGACAATAAACAGTCCGATACCTGTAGATAAAGAGGCCTTCTGACCGCCCTTGCTCATATTTTCTTCCAACTGTTCACTGAAATTAAGCAGGTTGGTCTCGCTGGAATGGACAAACTCGGAAAGCTTCTTGATTTCCTCCAGTGACGATAGTTCTTTGGTAAATAAGTCGACTTCCGGCTCAGTTATTGGTTCCATTAAAAATGCTCCTTACTTCTATTTCGTATATTCCAACTGGCTGTTGCTTACTTGTTTCGCAATCCGTATAACGATATAGGCCGGTATTATAACAATGATTAATACCTTTGCAACACATTTTTTAGCCATAAGAATTAACAAATTATCCTAAATTTCCTTGATTTCCGCATAAGAAAGCCTATAATTACACTTGTACCACATTACAATAGTGGTAGTGACCAATGGAGGTGCGGACATGCAATTGCTTTTGATTAGGTTTTTACACGCATTAGAGCCTGGGCTTTCCGCTATAACTGCGCCCCAAATACAAACCTTTTTTCAGACGGAGAAGAAAAATGAAAAAGATAAAAATCATTCTGATAATCTTTGCGGCAGGCTTATCCGCCGCTCCGGCATGGGCGGTCCTCAATCTTTCAGTCGACTTGGGTACGACTGCGGGCGAAGCGGGGTATACTCTGACTAACTGGGGACCAGTTGAACCGACAACCCATCCCGGAGGTTGGGGTGGTATTGCTGGCGATCCTGCTTCCTATGACAAACTTTGCAGAACAGTCTGGGGATACGTTGAAAATACAAGGGATGCGTCGATTACGTTTCCAACTCAAATAGTCTCGGTAACGGTTAGGCACTTGGATGGATTGAGCGATGATAGCTTTAGAGTCGAGGTGGACGGGAACCTTTGGGGCAGCTATTCTGCTATTTCCGACGTGGGCGAGTTCTGGACAGTTAGCTCCTTTTCCGGAACTCCCGGTAGGGTTCTGAAAATTACATGCACAGGTCCGGCGGGACAATTCTTTATTCCATATGGGCAGGTAGGTATAGATAGGATCGAGGCAACCCCCATTTCTGAGCTGGCGACTTATTTTGTTGATGCGTGTGTTCCTCCCGGTGGTGACGGCAGCAGTTGGATGAAGGCGTTCAATCATCTGCTGGATGCTCTCGCTGTTGCAAAATCCGGCGACGAAATCCGCGTCGCCAAGGGCCTTTACTCTACCGGAGGGCCGCCACCGGATATTCGTCAGGCAAGTAATCCGAATCCAGCCAATGGTGCAATAGGCGTCAGTAGAACGGCGGACTTGAGTTGGACGGCCGGTTCTGAGGCCTTATCGCACGATGTCTATTTCGGGACAATCAGTCCGGGTATCTTCCAGGGAAACCAGACTGCAAC
>WOR8_10005630_pt1 | contig 17772 bp, 13 predicted proteins | sample DeeMarSeWOR38_10_FD_19890 | JGI IMG/M metagenome (IMG submission 19890)
CCATACAGTAGCGACATCCAAAACAGCGCGGATAAATCTGGCTGACGATGCCCGTCGACATATCGTAATCCGTCGCCGTCGCCGGGCAGACCGATACACAGGGAGAGTGCCCACCGTGTCCTTCGCAATGCTGACACGGCCGGGGAAGGTAGCATTCCTCATAATCTGGAAAGGCTTTCCCATTGTTGAGAGTGTAAACGTGCATCCAGGAAACGCTCAGCATCTTATCGGTATCATCTTCGCGAAATGGAATATTGTTTTCCGCGTAACAGGCAACCATGCAGGCACCGCAACCGGTACACTTGTCCAGGTCTATCACCATTCCAAATTTCTTGGCATTTTCGTTTTCCATCAGCACCCCTTGGAAATAATTATTTTCTAATTTCTATTGTCGATTGATCTTTAAATGTTTCAAATATAACGGCAGAATTCCTCAAATATTCAATCTTCAATAGACCATATTCAATCAAACTAGGCTTTGCTGAGCTTGGCACGAATTCCCCAGGCCGCATCGTAGCCGGATGCCGGGTCCTCTATTGGGCTGCTAAGCTGATTGTAATTGACGCCCCTACCGGCTAAAAATCTGTCATCCGTGGTATGGCCCAGGCCCCGGGGAATGGCGATAACACCGGGCATGATCCGGTTGGTAAGATGCGCTTTTACCCGAACAGAACCCTTGAGGGTTGTCAGGCTGGCGTGCTTTCCTTCTGAAAGTCCCAGCGGTTTGGCGGTTGCCGGGTTGATTTCCATCAAAACATCATTGCCTTTCAAAATCGTGTCTTCGAGGGCTTTTACAACAAAAGGCGGTGTTGCGATATAACCGCTGGTCAGCCTCATCGTGTCAAAAGGCACCAGAACCAGTGGATAGAGTGATTCATCGCCTTCGAGCTTTACCGGATGGTATCCGGCCAGCGTACTGATATCGTTATTGTTAAATTCGAATTTGGCCGAGGCGGTCTCAAAGGCATCCGCCCAATCCGCGCCGCTGAATTCATCATCAACCCAGTAACCCTCTTCAACCATCGCATCCCACTGATCGCCCAGAGTTTCTTCCAGGCAGGCGGCATATTCATCCCAGGGAAACGCGGCACCAATGGTGTGACCCAGTTCTTTGGCCAGTTGAATGATAAAATCGCCGGTATGGCGGGTATTGTAAAGCGGCTCGACGGCCGGCTGGGTCAAACCGATGATGGGTTTGGGGAAACCGAGGGCCGCCGGGACATCTTGGTAACGTTCCAGAAAGATATGGTTCGGCAGTAACAAATCGGCCAGGGCCGCTGTTTCGTCCATGTAGGACGAAAAACTAACAACAAACGGTATCTTTTCAAACGCCTTTTTCACCGATTCGGTATCCGGCAACGAGTAGGCCGGATCGGCATCATAAACAAAGAGCACCTCAACCGGTGATTCAGCGCTGGCGTTGACGACTTCCGGCAGGCGGTTCAATAAATATCTGGCATGCGGATAGCGGTAGCTGCCGGCGCCATCTATGCGGGTCTGCTGCAATCCTTCGGATGCGACCGCGTCGATTTCCGGCTCCGGCCAATCAATATAATCGGGTTCGGGTATCGCCCAGACGCCCCCGGGTTGGTTGATATTGCCCATCAGGGCATTTAAGGTATGCACCGCTAAAAACGCCTGAAGGCTCCCAGGCAGATGACCCTGGCCCAGTCCGCATATCGCCAGGGGCTTGCGGGCACCGGCAAAATCTTTGGCCAGCGCTAATATCGTTCCGGTACTGATCCCGGTAGTTTTGGAAACAATTTCCGGTGGGAAACCGTCAATGACCTGTTGGAAGCGCGCGGACAGCCCGGTGGTGTAACCATTCACAAAATTTTGATTATACAGCTTTTCTTTGATGATCACATGCGCCAAGCCAAATGCCAGCGCACCTTCGGTGCCGGGATTAATGGCAATCCAATGATCGGATTTGGCGGCAGTCTTCGACAGACGCGCCTCAAGCTGATCCATCCGGCCGCCATTTTTGCGCATCTTGGCTTTGGCCCGCAGCATATAGCCGGGAGAACCCCAGCCTTCGATTAGACCGCTGCCGAAACTTAAGATAAAATCTGAATTTTCAATATCAAATCCGGCCATGGAGCGCGTGCCCTGGGTCAGGTAAAGTGCCAGTTCATAGGAATCCCAGATCGAGGGGGTCCGAAAAAAATTGGGCGAACCGTATACGCTTAAAAACCGGTTAAAAAGCTCCGGAACCGTACCGCGATCCGATCCGGCCACACAGGCCAGCTTATGAGCTGATCCGCCGGCACGCAGTTCTTTTAGTTTAGCCGCTAATATCTTAATGGCATCTTCCCAGGATATTTTTTGCCAGCGGCCATTGACCTTCATCAGGGGGGTCTGGATGCGTGTTGGGCCATATAGCAGCTGCGCGCCGGCGAGTCCCAGGATACACAAACCGCCATCATTTACGGGGTGTCCTTTGAGCCCCTCAATTTTTATCACCCGTTCACCCGATTTTTTCACCGAAATACCGCAGCCTCCCGGGCACAGCGTGCAGGCGGAGTTGACCGAGCTGATTTCGCCTCTTTCCGGTACCGGCGTCCAGGGCCAATTCTGACTCCAGATTGCAAAGTCATCGGTAACTTTCCAAGGCAGAGGCGACAGCGCGGTCCCCGCGGCACCGCCAAGAGCGAATGCTAAAAAACTTCTTCTGTCAACTTTCATTTATTTTTCCCCGTAAAGGTAAGCACATTTAACAGTTGCGAATGCCCGTTTCAACAGATCTGAGGTTTTGAAACCACTTCTAATTGCCTATTTGTGGCAGACAAAACAGCCGCCCCGCAAGGTCTGCACGCTGTTTTGGTTGACGTTTTCTTTCACATGGCACTCCGAGCAGTCATCCATTTTCATGCGATCCCAGGAGTTGCGCTTAAAACCGGCGATATTCCTGCCCCAAATATTCCGGCTGTAACCGGAAATGCGGTTTTCTTCATAAACCTCTAAGCTCTCTGATTCGCCAATATCACCGTGGCAGGTGACACAGTCCATTTGGGCCATTTTCACATGGGCGACATGTGAAAAAAATACATTTTGGGGCTGCCGTGAATAAATAAGCCAGGGAACCTCCCGCTCCTTGGCGACATATTCGTTTACGAATTTTTCTTCCTCAGGATCCTCCCCGTTGACCTCTTCATGACAATCAATGCACTGGGCCAGTTTTGGGACCCCGGAATACGTGCCGTCTTCCCTGAAAAAATGGCAGCTTTCACAGCCCTCTTCGACCTCTTCATTGTGCAGGGCATGGTTGAAGTCAACGGGTTGCTTTTTCTGGGAGTAAAGAAGCTTCGGGAAAATTACCCATCCAACAATGAGACTGGCAATCAACCCGAGAATGAAAAACAAAATAATCGGTCCGCCGGCGCCGCCTTCAGCGCCATGACCGGATCCTTCTGTTTCAGAGGAAGGGGTTATCGGTTCCTGATCCGCGGCCTCGCCTGAAACCTCATTGGCTTTTTCATCCGTACTCATGGAAACTCCGATCAATTCAAGTTGATATTATTTACTCGCCCAATACCTTTTGACGAACGCAGCTATAGGAAAACCCTTAAAACTGAAAAACAAAAACAACTATATTTTCAAAATCTTACGATCGTTCCGTAATTTTATTGGCTCTGGAAATAAGCCTGCGGTTGTGTACCTTATCGATTTGGTTTTTGTCAAGAAAAAATCATTGGCCCAAAGCCCCGTAACTGTGCAGGCCGGGCAGCAGGTTGACTCCGAAATAGGTAAAGAGAACCGCCGCAAATCCCACAAGGGACAGATAGGCAATGCGCTTGCCGCGCCAGCCGCGCATCAGCCGCGCATGCAGCATTGTCGCGTAAATAAACCAGGTGACCAAGGACCAAGTTTCTTTGGGATCCCACCCCCAATACCGCCCCCAGGCGGAATTGGCCCAGACCGCACCGCTGATGATGCCAATGGATAAAAACAGAAAACCAAACAGCGTCATCTGGTAGCCGAGTTCATCCAAAATAACGGGTTCCGGAAACATGGCCAGCAGTCTATTTTTGAAGTCCTCGGGCATGCGGCGCGCCAGAAAAACGATGATGTAAAAAACGAGGCAGATCGGCAACGCAATGATGGCCGACATGACCCAATTATTCGCCAGAAGCACACGGCTAAACAGCAACATGAAAATAAACAATGTCAGCGGCTTGGCAAAGTCCAGCCAGCCGATCTTTTCCTCGTCCCGCCCTTGTTTTATCAGATACATCGCGCTGATGCCGAAAGCCGTGGCAAAAGCCGCATATCCGATAAAGCAGGTAATGACATGCGCGATCAACCAGTTGCTCTTTAATGCGGGAATGAGGGGTTGGATTTCGCTGGTGATGCCGGCTCTCAATGCAGCATAGGACATTGCCAGAAAGGCAATCGGCATCGTAAAAGCACCGATAATGCGATTATCGGCCTTGCGCTCGATGACCAGATAAATCAAGGCGATAGTCCAGGCAAAAAAGACCAGCGATTCGTATAAATTGGAAAATGGCGCATGCCCGATACCCATTTGATAGGATTCCACCCATCTCATAATAATGCCGGCGGTGTTGCCGACCCATCCGATCAGGGCGATCCAGGTTGCCAGCTGGCCGGCAGCCGGTTTTTTAAACACCCAGGCAAAAATGTACAAAAAACCGGCCAGGCCGTACACAAACGTAATGATGGATAAGATCAGAGAGCTGTTCATTATTTACCTCTATTTTACTAAAATTGTGCCAATATCTTCATTGGGCGGGTGAATACACCGGGGCACTAATCATCTGTGGTCAAGCCGATCAGGCGCTCGGATAGTTTTGTGACCTTTTTTTGCATTCCCAGTTTATTTTTATTTGAAGTCCCGGCAACCATGATTCGGCTCTTTTGGCCCTGACGGGCGACATCGATACAGACTTGCTGATGGGACATAAAAAAAGTAAGATAAATCCCGATGATCATTAGAATAAATCCAGCGTACACCACCCAGATGCCGGGATCCTTACTCACCTGAAGACCGGTGTAGTAACGCGGCACAAAATCTGCGACCGCTACAAACACATTGCCTTTGCGCATCCGATCAAAACTCGGAAACTTCAGCGGCAGCATGACCTCGACAGCGCTACCGTTCAGGGGCGTTAAAAGGCCGATAAATGCCTCGCCGATATTATGCCCCCGGAAATTGGCCTGGCGGGTATATTTTTGCAACACGAAGGTTCCCAAATCTTCAGCAATGACGAGTGGGGTATTCAAAATGGCCCTTTTACTGTAAATCATTCCGGTGGCTTTGCTCGTAAAGTTTAAGATTGCTTCATTGGGGGGCATGGTCCCGTAGCTGGACTGGAAAAAGCTGATGCCTTCGTACCGTAAAGGGTCATTAACGATGATATCTTTTTGCACCACCGCCTTTCCCTGTTTGAAAATGGTTAAAGCGGAGCGAAATTCTTTGGGGGCACCGGTATCATAAAATTCGACATTAAAATCATCGCAGCGGACTTCAAAACCCAGCTGCAGTTTTTGATTGCTATTGCTGAGTTGAATGGATTGGGCGCTTTCGCCTTCGGGAATGTTGACATAGCCGTCAAAACCAAAAATGGATCCAATCAGCCCTCCGATTAATAAGAGCACGACGCTGAAATGCACGACATAGACCCCCAGTCGCGTCCAGCGCCCGCGTTCACCGTATATGGCAAAGCCCTCAGCGGTTTCCTCTGTCCGATGGTAGCGAAACCTTCGGGCGATAAAAGGCTGATAAAGCGCTTTTAGCTTCTCGGCGTCACCATCATGGATGGAATCGGTCCTGTTTTTGAACTGGCGGTAGCGCGCAAGGTTAAATCGCGGATGACGAACAAAGATAATTTTCCAGGTGGCCTGCAGCCGGTCAATCGAACATACCACAATGTTTGCCACCAGCATCAGAATCAACGCCCGAAACCACCAGGAATGGTACAGATCGAAGAACCCCAGCAGCGAAAAGATGCGGTACAAAAATGCACCGAAGGTTTCAAAGTAGGCCGTCGGTGCCTCATTCTGAGGAATAAGCGTACCAATGATGGAAGTCGCTGCCAGTGTCAGCAGAAGGACGACGGTTAATTTAACGGATGCGAACAGTTTCCATAATCGCGCTAAAACCGAGAGATCTGAAGCGATCCCGTTTGACCTCATGGTGAATCCTTTCTCAAAGAAATTAAAGACATGTTAATAACAAAAGATGCCAAATGAGGCAATAGGCAAAAAATCTTGTTTAATTTCAGAAGTTTCGGCAAGAGAATGAAATGCCGCTTTAAGCGGATTCAATCCGCAGGCGGATCGTCGGGCACTTGCCTACATCAGGTTGAAAAAATGCATTTTTCAGAGCACTTTTCGATATCTTTAGGAGAGATGACACGAAAGGCAGCATTGGCATTTTCGTTGATACAAAGCAACATCGTCTTCCGTCACCCATTGGGATGGGCGGCATGCGGAAGACGATATTGTTGAAGTGATCCCATCCGATGCTTAGCGTGCATGCCCGGCGCTGTGGTTGTAAAATAAAACGTTGTTTCTAACCGAGGTTTTCCACCCGCTGAAAACAGGCGAAACCACCCGGTTTCCTTTATATTAAATGAATCCCATTAATGAATTAATGCTTCACATAGAGGCCGCGGGATTTGGCACGCACCAGGCTTTTTTTAGAAAGTTTGTACAGTGCATTGCTGAGCTGCCGGGAGTCAAGGCCGGTTTTGGTTTTCAAGGTGGCAATCGTCGCCCCTTTTTTGCTGCGTTTGATCACAGCATAAACCTTATCGAGCACCGTTTGACCTCTGGCCGGCGCCGCTTTTTTGCGAACAGCGGCTTTACGAACTGTTTTCTTACGCTTGGCGGGCACCGCCTTTTTTGAGGGTTGAAGTTTGTCTACCTTTTTGGTAATTCCATCCACCTGCTTTGAAAGACTGGCAAGCGATTTGGAGATGGTTTTCAGTTGAGTTTTTATACTCTTCATTCTATTTACCCTCCCTGTAACAATAATTTATTCTTGTCATCCAACTAAGTGAAGAGTAAGACAGCATCTATAAAAGTCAATATTGGAGAAGATAATGAAGATTAACCATGAAGACTTCCGGATTCGCTATGAAACCGCCCTGAATCTTTCTCAGCTCGAGGCGGTCACCCATACGGAGGGCCCGCTGCTGGTTATCGCCGGAGCCGGAAGCGGAAAAACAAGGGCCCTGACCTACCGGGCAGCCTATCTTGTAGAAAAAGGTATCTCCCCTGCCAATATTCTCCTATTGACATTTACACGTAAAGCCTCGCAGGAAATGCTTCGCAGAGCAGCACAACTGCTGGATGAACGTTGCGAAAAAATTGCGGGTGGAACGTTCCATTCCTTTGCCAATATGATGCTGCGCAGATATGCTTCCCACATGGGTTTGGATCCTGCCTTTGGAATCCTGGATCGCACCGATTCGGAAAACTTGATCGGCCTTCTGCGAAAAGAATTGCAGCCGGCAACCCAGCAACGATCGTTTCCAAGGAAAACAACGCTGGCGAACATTTTCAGCCGGGCAGTCAATAAAGCCTGCTCACTCGAGGAGATTATTGCCAACGACTACCCGCATTTTGAATCTCACCTCGAAATTATCAGCCGACTTCAACAGACTTTCGAAATCCGCAAGCAGGAGCACCATTTTTTAGATTATGACGATCTGCTGATTTATTTGCGTCGTCTTTTAGCCGATTATCCCGCAGCGCGTGACCGCATTTCCGCCAGCTATCAGTATATCATGGTGGACGAATACCAGGACACCAATACCATTCAAGCCGAAATATTATATCTATTGACCCAGGTGAACAGAAATATCATGGTTGTCGGCGATGATGCCCAGAGTATTTACGCCTTCCGGGGAGCCAATTTTAGAAATATTATCGACTTTCCAAAAATGTTTCCGGAAACCCGAATCGTTTACCTGGAAGAAAATTACCGCAGCATCCAGCCGATATTGACGCTGACCAACGCCATCATCGAACGCGCCAAAGAAAAATTCACTAAAAATCTGTTTACCCGACGAAGGGGCGGAGCGATACCGGTGATCGTTAATGCCGACGATGAATACAGCCAATCCAGATTTGTGGTTGATCAGATTAAAGATCTGCAGCAACAGGGTGTCGCCTTAAATGAAATCGCGGTTCTTTTTCGCGCCAGCTTCCATTCGTTTGACCTCGAGATCGAGCTTAGCCGGGAGGGCATCGAATTTGTGAAGATGGGGGGATTTAAATTTATCGAATCGGCTCATATCAAGGATGTCCTCGCTCACCTGCGGGTGATCGCCAATGCTTACGACCGCATCAGCTGGTACCGAATTTTACTTCTCATCGAAAAGGTTGGGCCGAAAACCGCTCAAAGAATTTTTGAGGCGACCCTCAATGAACAATCAGGTTATACCGGCCTGCTTTCGGCAAAAATCGGTCGGATCAGAGGGCTTGAGCGTCTCAAACAGCTTTTTTCAACTCTGGATACGCATCCGATGAGTATTTCTGAAATGGGAGAAACCATTATTGATTATTACCTGCCGATTTTAAAAAACCGCTATGATGATCACCCCCGCCGCACCAAGGATCTGGAGCATCTGGTAGAAATAATGGTGCGCTACAAAAGCCTCGACCCATTTCTGACAGACATGGCTCTGGAACCGCCGAATACCAGTTATGAAAACTCACTGTACACGGGAGCGGGTGCTTCAAATTCGGATCGCTTGATTCTGTCGACAATCCATTCCGCCAAGGGCCTGGAGTGGCATAGCGTATTTGTTATTTGGGCACTGGACGGCAGATTCCCCTCGGTGCACAGCTTGCATAAAGAAGAAGAACTTGAAGAAGAACTAAGACTGATGTATGTCGCTGCCACCCGGGCCAAGGAGAATCTGTTTTTCACCTACCCGAGCAATGTATACGATCGCAGTACCGGATTGGTGTTGAACCGGCCGTCGCGCTATCTTGACAACATACCCGATGATATCCTTGAAAAACAATTTGAATATCGCTGAAGTAAAATTCGAGAAGAGAAAAGAAAAGTAAAAGGTGCAGCCTTGATCAACCCTGCTGATCAAATGGTTGGGTGCTGATCATTGTCCCAGCGTTAGTCATTTAAAAAATCCCCACCATACAAACCAACAAAATCCCACGATCGCAATAATTGCGATGAGATAACCCGACCAGTCAAACGGTCGGGTGGCAAAGCCGAGCTTGTCTACATTGCCGATTTTGGTGCTACAGGATGGGCATTTGCGGGTTTCCAGCGGCAGATGGGTATAACACTCGGGGCATTTTTTAGTCACAAAACCGTAACTGCCAGAGCCAGGGCGATAATCACCTTTGGACATGTTCCATCTCCTTTCAATAACTGCTTAGAAACCACTTCTAACTTTGCCAGAAACCCTCTTCGATGGAAATCTGGCTTTCACTCTTTATGCGTTTCAACCAGGCTTCCATGGTTTTAAACGTCTTTTGTTGCAGCAACCGATCCGTGACGGCTGCCTTTTCCTTTTCAAAACCATTTAATTCTGGTTCTTTCCGCTCGCGGAAGCTGATTACATAATAGCCTTTTTGACCTTTTAAAGGTTCGCCGGGTAGCCGATCATGATCAGAAAGCCGAAAGGCTGTGCGTGCAATTTCCGCTTCTTGGCCGATCGTGGGTATGGAATCGTTCCGTTTGAAAAAGCCCGTTTTTTTCGATGCTAACTTGAACTTCTGACTGACGGTGTTAAAAGGCTGCCCATTTTTAAGTTCCGCCAAAAATCTATTGGCTTCGCTAAGGGCTTTGGCATCCTGCTTTTCTTTAATGACATCTTTTTTAACGCTGTCTTCTACGGCCTTGAGCTCCGGAATTTTAGACGGTACCTTTTCAACCACTTCAATCAAATAATACCCATCACCGAATTCCTGAACATCACTGACTTCGTCGATCGGCAGGCCAAAAGCAACCGACGCAAACCGGGCGGCATCTTTGATTTCTTTGGGAGGACGTTTTTGAGGAAAAAGTTCGGTTGTCAGAATTTTCAAATTACGTTCCTGAGCGATATCGGCCAGATTTTGGCCCTCAAACACTGCATCATAAACGGTTTCGGCTTCATCATAGGCCAAATTTCTAGATTGCTCTGTTTTCAACGTTTTTGCAATATCTTCTCGCGCTTCATCCAATGAAAGGGTTTTTGCGGGATTTATTTTTTCAACTTTGATAATATGCCACCCGAAACGGGTGCGAACCGGGTCGCTGATATCACCGGCTTTCATGGAAAAAGCCTTGTCAGCAAACGGTTTCACCATCGCTTCCCTGCGGAAAGTTCCCAGATCTCCCCCTTTCGTTTTCGTCGGGCCCTCTGAGTATTGCTGGGCAAGCGCTGCGAAATCTTGGCCTTCCCGCGCCAGTTTAAGAACATCTTCGGCTCTTTGGCGTGCGCTTTCAACTTCTTCAGGCTCGGCGTTCTGGGCAACTTTTATCAGAACATGCCGTGCTTGAACCGTTTTCGGATTTTTGAATTTTTCTCGATTGCTTTCATAATAATCTAATACATCCTCTTCGACAACCGTTACCTTGGCTGCAAAGTCTTCGGGTTTTAAATGGAGATAACGAACTTTAACTTCAGGATCGGTTTTATAGTTTTCTTTATGCTGGTCAAAAAAATCCTGAATTTCATCTGCCGTGGGTTCAATGTTTTTGAATTGACCGGGTTCCAGCAGAACATAATCCATGTCCACTTCGGTATTATTGTATTTATACCATTGCCGGGCTTCCAGTTCCGATACTTTAATGTTGCCGCTAATAAAGTTTTGGAGTTTATCAATGATCAGGGCCTCGCGCTGCTGTTCCTCAAAGGTTTCAGGCGAAAGTTTTGTGCGGCTTAACGTATTCAGATAACGTTGGTTGTCGAACAGTCCGGCCGTTTGAAAGGCACGGATGTTTCTAATCGTTTCGGCAAGCTCGTCATCCGAAACCTGAATTTTTAGCTTTTCGGCCATCTGGAGCATCAGGGCTCTATCAACAAGCTGGTCCAAAGCGCGCTTTCGCAATTGCAAGGCCTGAATCAGTTCGTCATTTAAATTATTGCCGAACGACTGCCGCACCTGTTCAACCAGGTTGGTGTATGAGTTGCGGTAATCATTTAACGTAATAATAGTCCCGTTTACATCGGCAACACGGCTGGAACGTTGGGATGTGTATCTTTGAACCCCCCAGGGGATGAATACAACTATGATGGCTGCCAATAAAAATTTGATGATCCAGCTACTGGCGTGCTTACGCATTAAACTTAACATTGAATTTTTCTCCTCGTGGGTTCAACAACGTTCAACGTTCAAAGTTATTTCAACCTTGAACCTCTGAACCTGCTTGTGGGGTCGTAGCGCGGAGCGCAAAGCCCCAAACCGCAGAACCTTTATTTTTGATAAAATACTACGAAAACGCAAAAGAAGGAAGGCCCAAAATCAGGTAATTATGGTCAGCGGTTTGTTCTGTTTGTCAATTTTAGTACCAACCGTCTCAGCGCAATAAGAACATAAATATTCGTATTTATCACCTTCCGGCAATACCAGCAGAAGCCGTTTGCGAACCGGTACCGACTGTTTACATTTCGGGCAGTAAAGCTCGGTGGCATCAAAATCTTTGTAAACGTCCGATCCCCTTGGCTGACCTGAAAACGGGTCTGTTGGATTCCCAACCGGTTTCATTCAAACCCTCCCATCCAATCCCGGGTGCAACTTGAAATCCTCATTATAGGTATATGTAAGATACTAATAATATTTGCTATATAAAATTTTGTCAATAGATGGCAACTCGCCTTTACCCTTCGGTCCCAGACGATGTTCTGAACGGCTGCAAATGGGAACTTTAAATAATTCAATTAAATATTGACACCCTCGCCCCTTTTTGTTAGGTGCGCCTGTAAAACTGGAAACGCCAAGTGGGGCTGTAGCTCAGCTGGGAGAGCGCATGACTGGCAGTCATGAGGTCAGGGGTTCGATCCCCCTCAGCTCCACCATCAACCGATACACAAAAGGTTAGTGCAAGACTAACCTTTTTTATTTTTCATGACAAGCAGTGCTTAGACTTGACATCCACCTGTGATTGGCATAAAAATCGGGTTCTATTTTAATTGACGCTATCGCCGTGTAAACTTTACCCAAAAGGATTCCTCCGGCTTTATGATCGCAAAGCGCTATATCTGGTATTTTGTTTCTACCCTGATGGTGGGTATCGTATTGCTGCTGGTGTTAATCATGCGGTCGGATCAGCCCGGGGCAGTTCGCAGCCAGCTTGAAGAGAGCCCGCGACCCGCAGACCTGGCGTCATCAAAAGCAACCCCGGTCCATTTGTATTTTTCGGACAAGGACAATCAGTTTCTGATGGCCGAAGAACGGATTCTGAAAAGCCCGAAACATCCTGAATTTTTTGCTAGAAGTATTGTAGAAGCACTGATTAAAGGTCCCCAGCAGGGCCTGGCACGCACCATTCCCGCGGAGACTGCCGTGCGCGCCGTCTATTTGACCCCGCAAGGCATTTGCTATCTTGACCTGACATCAAATGTCGCGGAAAACCATCCGGGCGGAATAAAATCTGAATTGCTGAGTATCTATTCCATTGTCAATTCGCTGGTATTGAATATGACTGAAATTGAAGCGGTAAAAATTCTGATTAACGGGGATGAATCAATGACGCTAGCGGGTCATATCGATCTGCAAATTCCGATTAAGGCAAATATGCTGTTGATACGATGAAAACAAAAGCGACAAAAATCGGAAATATACGCAACATCGGCATTATCGCTCACATTGATGCCGGCAAGACGACGGTGACCGAGCGCATTCTATACTACACCGGTCGCTCCCATAAAATTGGTGAAGTCCATAATGGGGAGGCGGTGATGGATTGGATGCCCGATGAGCAGGAAAGAGGCATTACCATTACCTCCGCCGTCACCACCTGCCATTGGGGAAATACGGAAATCCACATCATTGATACGCCCGGACATGTGGATTTTACGATCGAGGTTGAACGATCCCTGCGGGTGCTGGACGGTGCCATCGGTATATTCAGTGCCGTGGAAGGAGTGGAGCCGCAATCCGAAACCGTATGGCGCCAGGCGGATAAATACCATGTGCCCAAAATCGCCTTTATCAATAAATTGGACCGGATTGGAGCTGATTTCTTCGGCACGGTTAAAATGATGAAAGAGCGCCTCAAAGCCCAGCCGCTCATCCTGCAGCTGCCGTGTGGCGCCGAAGATGATTTCAAAACCATTATCGATTTAATCCGCATGAAACAGATCCGGTGGCATGAAGAAACGCTGGGCGCAGATTTTGAAGAACAGGAGATCCCGCCGGAATTTATGAACACCGCCGAAGAATACCGCGAGAAACTGATCGAAACCGCGGCGGAATTTGACGATGATATAATGGAGGCTTATCTGGCGGAAGCACCTATTGATACGGACAAATTGCTGACCGCTATACGCAGGGCGACGATTGATCTGAAACTGGTACCGCTGCTGTGCGGTGCCGCTTTGAAAAATAAAGGTATCCAGCCGCTGCTTGATGCAATCATCGAATTTTTGCCAAGCCCGGCGGATATCCCCCCCATTGAAGGGACACACCCCGAATCCGGCGAGATCATTACGTGTCTGCCCAAAGATTCCGCACCGTTGGCCGCCCTGATTTTCAAAGTCGCAATGATGGAGGGGCGCAAATTATCCTTTATCCGAATTTACAGCGGACGAATCAAGGTCGGTGGGGAGGTATTCAATCCCGCCCGTAATGAAAAGGAAAAGATTGCGCGCATATTGAATATGCATGCCAATCGGCGGGAACGCATGGAGTCAGCAGGTGCCGGAAGCATTGTCGGCGTGATGGGCTTAAAAGGATCTTCAACCGGCGAAACCCTGTGTTATCGTGAGCACCCGGTCTTGCTTGAAAAGATCGAGTTCTATGAACCGGTTATCTCCGTTGCAGTGGAACCCAAAACCCATGCGGATCAGGAAAAATTAGATGCAGTCCTGGCCAAATTTATGGCCGAAGATCCGACCCTTGTCGTTCGAAAAGATGAAGATACGGCCCAGACGATCTTATCGGGCATGGGCGAATTGCATCTGGAAATCATTATCAGCCGAATGCAGCGTGAGTTTAAGACCAATGTCAATGTGGGTAAACCGCAGGTGGTTTACCGGGAAACCATCGGAAAAAAATCAACGGCCTCGGTCATTTTTGACAAGGAAATTGCGGGACAGCGCCATTTCGCAGAAGTTTCAGTGAAAATGGCGCCCTTGCCCCGGGGGACCGGGAACAAATTTATCGCCGAAATCTCAGCGGATGTGCTACCGGACATATTGATCGCCGCTGTCGAAAAAGGGGTCTTGGAATCCCTGGCAAGCGGGTCGCTGTTGGGATATCCGGTGGTGGATGTCGAGGTCAAACTGGCGAATGCAAATTATAAAGAATCTGTGGGAACCGAACTCGCCCATACCGTCAGCGCTTCAATGGCATGTAAGGATGCTATGGCCGCCGGCAACCCTTTTTTGCTGGAGCCGATAATGACGACTGAGATCTTTGTGCCCGAGGCCTTCACGGGTGATGTCATCGGAGACTTAAATTCCAGAGGCGGGAAAATTGAATCCATAGAGCACAAAGGCGGGGTCCAGGTAATCAATGCAACCGTACCGCTGTCAAAGATGTTCGGCTATTCGACAACCCTGCGCTCGGCAACCCAGGGCCGGGGAACCTTTTCGATGCAGTTTTCCCATTTTGACCACAGTTAGGGTTTTTGGGTAAATGCTTTCTCGAACTTTTTTAAGCGCTCCTCTATTTTGGCTCGCCTGTCAGGATCCTTGACGTATTTGAGCGCAAGCCGGTATTGAACAACTGCGTTCTTGTAGTCTCTTTTGCGAGTGTGGTAGACCCCGAGGTAATAGTGCGCATCTCCCAGATTTCCCTGTTTGCCCAGGCTTTGCCCCAGGGTGTAGTAAGCCTTGGTATACTCGGGGTGTTTATTCACAACCTCCTGCAAAACAGGCGAGGCTTCGTCAAACAACCCCATATCCATATAGGTCTGCCCAAGGTAGAGGCCGCAATCCGCATCATCCGGAATTAGATTGTGAGCCGTTTTCAGCATTTTCAATGATTGCTCATACTGCCCATCCAAATAATAAACCCGGCCGACATCCCTCAGGATATAAGGATCAAATGCGCGCTTTTCCATTGCGGTCCTGAGTTGCTCAATGGCTTCTTCTCTGCGGCCCACCCGTGCCAGAATAAGCCCGTAGCGGTAATGGGCCATCGGATCCTGGGGATATTTCTTAACTTCGGCTTGAAGGTGCCTTAATACCAGATTTTCATCGCCAAAGCGGGTAATCAGATAGGTGTGCGCCCTTGCAAAATCTTCTGAAGATACTGGTGGGCGGGTCTCGGCAGGTTTCGCCGTTCCGGAAATCTGTGTATCTAGATAGGTAATGCGATCGTCAATCGCCGGATGGGTCCTAAAGTATGTTGGCACCTGTTCGGTATCGAACCACTGTTTGCTTCGCATCTTTTTTAAAATCTTCAGCAGGCCCTCAGCGCCGTAACCGGCTTCAGTCAGATAAATCAGGCCCAGCTGGTCGGCCTGTATTTCGTTATCACGACTATAGGACAATTCAGCGGCGGCGCCGGCAGCCTGGCTGCCGGTTGTAAGCGCCTGACCCGCTTCTGCCCCACCGGCTGCTCCGACTAAAATACCGGCGGCCATGCCCGCCATGGTCGCCCAGCCGATTTTCTTGGATCTTTCGATTTTCTGGGAAATATGGCGCGCGTTAACATGGGCAATTTCATGAGCCAGAATGCCGGCCAGTTCATCTTCATTGTCCATGGCCGCCACCAACCCGCTATTAATAAAAATATAGCCGGCCGGAATGGCAAACGCATTATAAGCATCGACATTGATAACATGGAATCTGTAGTGGAACAGGGGGTCTTTCAGAGCCGCAACGATGCGATTGCCGACCTTGTTGACGTATTCGGCAACTACCGGATCATCGATAATTTCATAATGCTGATAAATGTAGCGCAGGATCTCCCGCGAGAGCTTCTCTTCTTCACTGACGGTGATGCCAAGGGCGCCCGGGGGATTTAGCGGACTCAACAAAAATAAAACCGCTATCCAGATGTATATGAATTTGCGAATCATTGGCATTTCAAACAATTCAAGCATAAAGTCCTGGCCAAAAGGACTATGCTTTGGTTTCTCCACATAGGGGTGGTGTTTGCAGTCAATTAACCAATGGAATAATGGAACGTTGGAAAAATGGAATATTGGGTATGAAAAACGGATAATCTTCCGATTTTAATATCCGATGAGGGCCGCTGACATAAATGTAGATCTCAATCCTTCAAACCCAGCTTTCCAACATTCCATCATTCCAGTACTCCAAGGCATTCGATTACGACAAAAACGGCGCATTCTGACCTGATCCAGTGTGCCAGTTTAACACTGTTAGAACAAAATTGCCATATTTTAAAGTTCTTTTCAAACCCCAAATTTTATGTTAGAGCATCCGGCATATGACCCACATCATCTGCATAGCCAACCAGAAAGGAGGCGTCGGCAAGACCACCACCGCCGTTAACCTGGCGGCCGCCCTGGCGGTTTCCGAAAAAAAAACGCTGTTGATCGATTGCGATCCCCAGGCAAATGCGACTTCGGGACTCGGCATCGATCGCTCCCGATTGGAAAAAACCCTTTATCACGGTATGCTGGGCCGGGCCGGTGCGTCAAGCCTGATCGTGGATAGTGAAATTCCGACCCTCAAGGTGATCCCGGCCGATGTCGAATTGATCGGGTTTGAAGTCGAAATGATGTCAAACCCCGATCGTGAAATGGCCTTAAAAAACTTAATTTCCGGCCTAAACCATTCATATGACTACATTTTTTTGGACTGCCCGCCTTCCTTGAGCCTTCTGACGGTCAACGCCCTGACCGCCGCACATTCGGTATTGATACCGCTGCAGGCGGAGTATTACGCCTTAGAGGGCCTGGGGCAACTCCTGAGCACGATAAAACGCATTAAGCGCAACCTGAATCCGGATTTAAAAGTCGCCGGTATTTTATTGACCATGTTTGATAAACGCACCAATCTCGCTTACCAGGTCGCCGAAGAAGCTGAAAATTATTTCAAGGAGCTGGTTTTTAAAACCATGGTGCCCAGAAACGTCCGATTAAGCGAGGCGCCCAGCTTCGGCAAACCCATTTTGCTGTACGATGCCACATCCGTCGGCGCCCAGAGCTACTTTGAACTGGCCAGAGAAATCATCGCAAACTAATATACTGATTGGGTTAAAATCCAACCGGGGGTTACAAGGTTGTCAGAGGATACGTTAAGACAAGTGCGCTAAAGTTGGAAGTGATCTAAAGTGACTAAAGTTGATGAATTCTGTCTTTTTTATTTAAAAGAAGGAGCGCAGCGAGACCTTAACTTTAGGCACTTTAGTCACTTTAGTTCACTTTAGTCACTTTTTTTCAGATAGATTCCAGTTAATAGTTGCAGGGGAATGCAATGCAAAAGAAAAATACCCAAAAAGCGTCTGCTGGCGGCCCGACCAAACGCAAAAAACGGGCTCTGGGAAGAGGTTTGAGTGCACTTATCCCGGAAATTGAGAAATCCCAGGAACCTTCCAAAGATTTTTTTTACTGTGAAATTGAACTTATCCGGCCCAACCGCTATCAACCCCGCATGCAGTTTGCCGAAGATGAATTGGCGGAGCTTTGCCAATCCATTAAAGAAC
>WOR8_10002604_pt1 | contig 17770 bp, 13 predicted proteins | sample DeeMarSeWOR38_10_FD_19890 | JGI IMG/M metagenome (IMG submission 19890)
CATTCTTAATATCTTCTGGATCATTACTTTTTAATGCATTATAGAGAAGCATCTTGTTCGAGATTGTGGAACCACCAATTTTCAATAACAAATCTATTTCCATTTGTTGAACACACCATTTTTTATTTGTGTATGTTTCAGTCTATCAATTTTTAAATTATCTTACTATTCTTTAACATAAAAATTAGAGGGTACCATTCAGGATGAAAATTAGTCAAAAAAATATCAAAGGAGAGATTGTGAAGCTCGCAGAGCAAATACTCTATCATAAAAAGAAATATTATGATGGTGAGCCTGAAATCTCTGATGAAGCCTATGATGCTCTTGAAAATAGGCTTAGAGAATTGAACCCAGACAATCCTGTCCTCTTCATCGTGGGTACGCCAAAAGGAGGAAAAATAACTCATGATTCCCCAATGCTTTCATGTCAAAAAGCCATCGATATTGATGACGTTCTTAGATGGAGCAATGGTAATTCAATCTCTATTGATTATAAGATTGACGGACTTTCATTATCATTAACTTATTTAAATGGAAGATTCGTCCAAGCAACAACACGTGGTAATGGGCTCGCTGGTGATGATTCTACAATCCAAGTCATGAAAATAAAATCTATTCCAAAAGAAATTCCGATTAGTGAAAGAATTAATATAAGGGGAGAATTGTTTATGCCTATTTCCGAGTTTAACCGAGTAAATAAAGAAGAACCAACAGATTATAATAGCCCAAGAAACCTTGCAGTTGGAACTTTAAAGCAAAAAAATTTAAAATTGTTAGATAATCGGAAACTTGAATTCTGTGCCTTTGAATTAATAGGTTATAGAGATAATTCTGATCTTATGGCAAAACAAAACATTTTGAGGGAATGGGGATTTTTAACCGCCTATTTAACAACAATTGAATCTCCAACTTTTGAAAATATTACCCAAATTTTTAAGGAAGTAGAGTCTAGACGAGCGAAACTAGATTTTGAAATTGATGGATTAATTCTCAAATATAATGAAGCAAAGGTTCGGGATTTAACAGGGTCAACTGAACACCATCCTAAATGGATGATTGCTTTAAAATTCTCTAGTGATGGAGAAATGTCAGTTATTAAAAAAATCACTTGGCAGGTGGGTAGAACTGGTGTTTTGACCCCTGTAGCAGAAATTGAACCTGTTAAAATAATAGGAGCGGAAATTCGTCGTGCTACTCTTCATAACGCTGAATTTCTTGAAAATCTGAATGCAGCTCCTGGGGACACTATTATGGTAATAAGATCAGGAGATGTTATCCCAAAGATAACTGACATAATTGAAAAAGGAAGAAACAACGTCGAATTACCTAATCAATGTCCTTCTTGCAAATCTGATCTTAGCAGAGAGGGAGTTAATCTTGTATGTACTGGAGCTTCGTGTCGCGAAAAAGAGATTCAACAAATCAGACATTGGGTAAAGACTACTGAAATTATAGGATTAGGTCCAAAAAATATCACTAAATTGTATAATGAAGGATTGATAAAGCATTTCTCTGATTTATATGCCCCCCAACTCACAAAATCAAAATTAATTGCTCATTTAGGAAAGAACGGGGAAAAAATCTATCAAAGCATTAAATCAACACGAGAACTACCATTAGCAATTTTTCTTGCAGGGCTTGGAATTGAATCTTTAGGTAAAAAAATGGGAAAGGTTCTTGCTTCAAAATATTCCTCTTTTGAAGAATTAAAAAAGACAACTCTTCAGCAACTGATTCAACTTGAAGGCATCTCTGAAATAACAGCAACAAATATCCTTAGAGGAGTTCAAAATCCAAATCTAGGTGACGAATTAATTGAAAAAGGTGTAAAAATTCTTTATAGAAAAGATTTTAAAAGAAAAAAACATGCTCCAGTTCAAGGAACACCATTAACTACCTTTTTACAGCCTGAAAAAGTTAAAAAATCCTCCAACTCCCAGAAATCAATTGGAAAAGGAAAAAAAATCTATATTACTGGAAAAATCGAAGGATTGACTAAAGATGAAGCCCAAGAATATGTTGAATCACTGGGTTATGAATGGTCATCTTCAATAACAAGAAATTTAGATTTATTAGTGACTGGTGAAAAAGCAGGTAAAATTAAACTAAATAAAGCACAAGAATTAGGTATTAAAATTGAATCATGGGAAGAATTTAGGAAAAAATTATGACAAAGCAGGTTGATTTTAGTAAAATAGTAGTATTACCTTTGTATTAATTTCCGTGGTTTCTAAAAGAACGAATTTCAGATTCAATTCTTTTAGTCCCTTTATCGGTTAATTTAACTATTTGTTCTTGAACCTGAATAAAATTCTCTTCTGACAACTTTTTTAGCTTAATATTTAGATCTTCATGTTTAAACGGAAAATTGATATTATAAAAGTCACCATTACTGTGTTTGATCTGAATAGGCCTGAATGCAATCTGAAACTGGTTGGTAAGTTGTAAAATAGTAGAATAGCCCCGATAAATTTGAAATAGAATCCAATTATCAAACATCTTTAACCTAAACCTATCAAATCCCCTAGTTATACCGAGCTTATATTTCTCAAAATCGACATCTTCTCCATTCTTTAGACAAGTCAAATCTTGATATAGTTCATAAGCACCTCTTAGTATCATAATTCCTATAAAAAAACCTACCAAACCATCTATAATCAATAAATCAATACTATTTCCAATAAAAGCTACTAAAACTAAAGTAGCGTTAAGAACATGATTACGACTGTCTTCAGACTGAACTAATATAGCTAAATTCTGATTAATATAACCACTATAACGTTGATAAAAATATAAGGATAAACACATCATAATTGAAATTAATGCTATTACAAAAGCCAAAAGTTCTTCATTTAGGTATTCAGGATGAATAATCTTATTGAAGCTAGAATAAATTATTATAATACTGGAAATTACCATCAAAAATATTAAGAAATAGCATACCTCGATTTCTCGCTTTATTCGAATTGCAATGCTGACTAGAATTGAGGAAATACCATCAATGGCTGAATCTAGACCATCACCCAAAAGACTAATGCTTCCAGTGATAATAAATCCAAATAATTTTAGTGAACCTAAGAATAAATGAAAAAATAATGAGAAAATCGGAGACAAAGAAGGTCTTGTAAGATGCTTGAGAAATCGAAACATTCTTAGCATACCTTTAGCTCTTGCGTCGGCCAAAGGAACTCCAAGATCTGTTAAATAATATAAACCGTTCTCTTGTTTAACTAAATGTCTTTTTAATAAATAATTAATTCCAACAATATTAAACCAAGTGTGTTTTACATTATGAGACTCAAAGAGGAAAATAGGGGCTCCAAAAAGCATAGCAATCCGATTATCAATCATTAAAACTTCCTCCCAAGATAAAGGACGCTCATTAAGGCTTACTAAAATGTGTTCTATATATCTACTTGGTGAGAGCTTAATGCATTCGCCTATTATAGTTAACCCAAATGATAATACAATTAACCCCTCGATAAAGAATATGTTGAAATATTCACCAATTAGGACGAAGACGATGAAAAGGGGATTTAACATGCTACTACGAGATTGTTTTGCTTTATACAAGACATTAATATCCTCATAGGAACCTCCAACCAAGTTTAGTAAATTATAATTGACAAGATTAATTATTAAGATTATGATGATTATAGTAATAATTATTTCAATATTTTTTGTGTATCTAATCAAGGGAATAAGGTTAAGTCCTAATAAAATAGCCAATATTCCAGCTAAAATTAACGTGAATTGTACAAAAATATAAAATAGCTTATTATATCTTAGTTCAGTCTTAGAACTTAGAATTAAGAATACAGCTCCTGAAGCTATAGAACAGATAATATCTAGTAAAAAAATATAATTTATAGAATAGATAAATCCAAGTACTTTTAATCCACTTGCTATTGTAAACAGTATAAAAGAAAAAAAATAAATTTTCTCTGTATCAAAAAAAGAAATTATAGATGATTTATATCTATGCATATAGATTCACTTTTGAATATTATTTAATCTCTTATTTACCGTTTAAAAAAAATGTTGTATCATGTAAACATTTGTATTAATTCGAATATTAAAAAGTATTTCATTCGGTAATATTGATGAATGGCAAATTTTATCTCAAAAGGTATTTTGATGATTAAAAATATCACCATTTTGGTAATTGAGTACATTTTGGTAGAATTTTAATAGGTAATAGTACCTTAAAGAAAAAATAAGAATAGGGGTCATTTCTCAATATTTTGATCATGTTTATCAATTATCAAGGTATGAAAATCATTTTTTTATTACGCTACTTTTAAGAAAGAGTAATATGAAAAATCTAGTAGAAATCCTCTTTTATTTAAGTGAAGAACTATGTATGAAACTGAATCAGATGACGTACGAACAATAAAAGGAATACCCCTTTGGCAAGCAGCTTTAGCAGCTATACTATTTCCTATTATTATTGCCATAATCTTTGGAATACTTGGAGCTAAAACCAATCCATTACTTATGCAGGTGGAACTACTATTAGTAACTATTGCATTTTGCCTGACAGGCATACTTACCAGATCAAAACTTATGGGATTATTAACTATATTAACAGCTCCTATTTCTTGGTTAGGGCTATTTTTATTGACAACAATTTCTGGTGGCACTATTCCAAACCCATTTGGGCTATTCACGGCCCTTTCAGAACCAGTAACTGCACTTCTTGAAAATTCATCTCTTGGAATAACTCCTGAAACTCAAGAATTAATCAATTTATTGATCCAAGCTGCCCCTATTGTAGATCTGCTCTTTGTTGAGATTTTAGGTTTTACTTTAGGATTTCTATTGGCAGCAATCGCAACAGGATTTTGGACTAAAAAAGAAGGAAAATTATCAATATTCTCAGTAATCATGAAACCATTTGCAGCAATTCTTGTTATTATCATTTTGGTTACTGTTCCCTTTATCTATCATGGAGTAGCGAATTTTACTGATGGTGGAATATCTATGGTTGCAGGAGCGGCAGAATTCATGGGTGCTTTTGGAATGCTTGAAGGTGGCTCAGGAGCTCAAATTGGGAATTTAAATTTAAATGATCCTGCGATTTTAGCCAGTTTAACTACTGCTGCAGAAAAAGCTCAAGAACTATTCAGAAGATCTGCATTAGCATTTGATCAAGTTCAAGGAAATTTCCTTGCTTCATTGCTTATTGATGCACTCTTTCCCGAGGGTACAAATTATGGTGGTTTAAACATGCAACAAGTCCCTCTTATTCTAGATATATCAGAAATTCTTGCTGATATTTCAAGGGAATTACCATACTTGTTATTGGGATTTAACGCCTTTGTAACTGGTTTCAACAAAACCTTCTCGATTTTAGGAAAATCTGATCTTGGAGGAGGAACAGGTAGTGCTATAACTTCTACATATAACCCAGATTACCAATTAGGTTTAGGTAATATTTCAACAGCCATCAATTACTTCAATTTGTCAAAAGCTGGAGTATTAAATGCATTAGCTACTGCCAAAAGTATCTTCAATCAAGTTGTAACTGGAGATGCTGGAGCTCTTACTATGATCGGAGATATATTGGACGAAATGGAAATTGGATATGCTGTCATTCTTGAAGTTGCTTACGGTGCTGTTTATTTCTTGAATGCAACTTATAAAACGACTTTGGCCGTAGGAGATCTTGGAGATAATGATTTTACAAGTGCTCACACATGGATGGATGCAGCAGCAGGAGACCTTAGTTTAGCAAATACAACGATGAGTGCAATCGACACTTCTGGATTAAATCCTAATTCATCAATCCCTTTCTGGGGAATTGTAGAAATCATCAAAGATATGACTAATCTTCTCTCTTGGTTTACATTAGCAGCTGCTAACAGTACTCAAGCATATACCTATATCAAAGATGTTTTAGTTGAAATTAATGAATTAAATTTTAGTTCAAGTGAAATTCTTACATATGATTTCGGCCCATTATCAACAAATGTATCAATAGCTGATTCATGCTTTCAAGCAGCTGGAAATAATATTGGACAAGCAACCTCACTCAGTGCTACTCTATCTGGTAAGAATTATGGTGCTATGGCCGATGGTTCCCTTAGCTCCATGCTTGAAGATTTCACATCAATGTTAAGTCAGTTTGGTGGTAATGTAACTGCAATAGGAAATCTAATATCAGCTCTTGCTGGAACAGTTAGCTCAATAGAATCATTTACCACAGGATTTGCGTTATTCAACCAATCCTATTCTGAAGCAAGATACAATGCAAATATCACTGCAGATAATGAAACTCATGAAAGCGAATTATTCTTTACATATTTCTCTTTAGATATACGAGTTAATCAATCAGAAGAGATGATGACATTTTCGATTGCAAATGCATCCAATGCTTGGTCAGCGGTAGGAGCTGCAGAATTCATCTCTAATACTGTAAAAACCAAATGGCAGAGAAATCTTTATTACCCTTCCCCTCCAGCAGAAGCAGACCCAGAAGCAGATCCAAAATCAATAGCTGGTCTTTCACAAGGTATATATGATAGTATTGCTGCATTAAAGGCAGCTGCTAACCTTATAGAGGCAGGTGGATATGCTAGTTTAATCCAAGATTTCTTTGAATATATGGATTCAATTGATTTAGCTGATATCTTTAGCTGAGGATCTTAAATTCCTCCTTTCTTTTTTTTTATAAAGCTAATAATCGGTAGATAGGCCGTAATACAGGAGTTAATGGAATCAAAAATTTTATTTTTGGTGTTAGAAACATTAATTCAATCATACGATGTATAAATGCTTGTGTATCTGGCACTACAAACACAAAAGTCTGATGGTCATCTTTTAATGTCATTTTCCACCGTTTAGCTACCTTTCTTGCTAGATGGCTATTGTGATATGAGATTTCTATTTTTAAAGGAAGTTCAAACTGAAAAAGCTGGAATTTTGACTTGTTTTTAACAGCCATTCTAGCCTTAGTTGTGAGTAAATGGTTTTCTAGAGCTGTAATTTCAGTAAAATCATCATTTGAACTTATTTTTTGGATTTCTACCGAAACTACCCATGGTAAGCCTTCTTTAACTTGTTTAATTGCTATATCTTCCCCAGAGACAAAACCAATCGGGTATGCGGGTGTAATTTTTTCTGCTATTAGCGAAGCTGTAAATTCAACCTCGGTAATAGGTTTATCGTTTACTTTTACTTCAGAAAATTCAAGACATTGTGTATGAGGTTGAAATCCTTCTTCTCCTGAGCGTGCATGAATCCCAATCATAAATGCTAGATCAAAATTCCTTAAGTCCCCAAACCACATTATTGGCTTATGGTATGGCCCCCCAATATAACGGACTGTTTTAGGAAGGTATTTTCGATGAATATTATATCCTTGATTATGAAGATCTCTCACAACAATTTTTGCATCTTTATCAACAGAATAAATTCCCTTGATTACTGCATTAACATTATCCGTTAAATTTTTTTTAACTTTATTCCATTGTTTAGTCCCTGTGGAGCATTGTTGTTGATTATATACCCCAGATGCTCCCTCCAAATCAATCATAAGGAGATATCGCATTTTTATATCAATTAACCATCAGGGTTTTGTATCCATTTTTCAGCGTCTAAAGCTGCTTGACACCCTTGTCCAGCTGCTGTAATTGCCTGACGATATCTAAAATCCACAACATCTCCTGCAGCAAAGATTCCTGGAATGTTTGTCATAGTATGCTTAATATGTTTAATATAACCATTATTCAATTCGATTTTTCCTTCAAATAGTTTTGTCTGAGGGATATGACCAATTGCTATTAATAAACCACCTAAGGGAATTTCATATTCCATATCTTCTATGTTATCTCTTACTAATATACCAGTTAGCCGTTCTTCACCTAAAATTCTAGTTATAACCGTATTATAAATTAATTCTATCTTAGAATTTTCAAAAGCTCTTTTCTGAAGAAGTTTATTTGCACGAATTTTCTCTTTGGGTCCACGATAAATTATCTTAACATTAGTTGTATATTTTGATAAAAATAACGCTTCCTCAAATGCAGCATCTCCTGCTCCGATCACTGCAGCTTCTACATCTTTGAAAAAAGGCGCATCACAAGTAGCACAATAGGATAAACCTCTTCCACTTAATTTAACTTCTGAATCTAATCCAAGTCTTTTGGGTTCAGCACCTGTAGCTATAATCACCGATTTTGAATAAAATTGTTGTGTTCCTGTTAATAGAATAAAAGGGTGTTGATTAAAATTAACATCAAACACATTTTCCTCTAAAAATATTGCTCCAAGCCTCTGTGCTTGCATCCTCATCCCTGCTATTAATTCAGGTCCTTGTATCATATCAGGAAACCCTGGAAAATTCTCTACCTCAGTGGTTGTCATAAGTTGACCACCTGCTTCTACTCCAGCAATAACTAACGGATGAAGCTGAGCACGGGCAGCATAAATAGCAGCTGTCAGCCCTGCAGGTCCACTTCCAATTATTATCAACTCCTGATTGGGATTTATATCTTCAATTGATGACTTTTTATGTAAGAAAAGTTGCATAGCATTCCATCTCTAAACTAGAAAATTTTCAGTTTATTTTCAGCTTATAGTATTTTAAATTCTTTTATTTGAGATTAAAGTATCTTAATAGGAAGTTGCTAGTTGTGATCCTACTCAGAGGCTATAAAAGATGAGATACGCAGTTAACTCTAAATGGCGAACTCATGTATGTACGGATGTTAATGGCACAAATAATGGGCTAGAAGTTCTTGTCGCTGGATGGGTTCAACAAATCCGAGATAAAGGTCGGTTAATCTTTCTTACAATAAGAGATCAATCAGGAATCTGTCAAGTTACTTTAAATCAAAGAAAAGTGTCGGAAGAAATTTGGATCAAAGCTAAATCGTTAACAATCGAATCAGTTATATCGATAAAAGGAAGAGTTAAAATAGATGAACGGTCAATGCTTGGAGCAGAACTTAATCCAACAGAAATAAAAATTCATGCAATTGCTGATAGTAAATTTCCGATTGATTTGACTAAGAAAAAAACACAAATGGATATTGATACTGTATTTAGATTTCGTGAACTTTCAATCCGCGATCCAGAAATTGTAGCAATTATGGAGATTAAAAGCATTATAGCGAAAGCAATTCGTGATTTCTACGTTAGAAAGGGATTTTATGAGATATTTACCCCTTATATCCTCGCAGCCTCCACAGAGGGAGGAGCAGAACAATTTAAACTTGATTATTTTGGTCAGCCTGCAGTTCTAGCCCAATCATGTCAGTTCTACAAACAAGCAGCATTATGTTGTCATGAAAAAGTATTTGGTATCATTCCTTCTTGGAGAGCAGAGAAATTTCACACATCAAAACACATCACTGAATTTCACCAAATCGAAACAGAAATTGCATTTGCTACAGAAATCGAATTAATGGAAGTTCAGGAAGATTTAACCATCTCTGTTCTTTCTGACGTAAAAGGGCAAGCTTCTTCTCATTTGAAATTTCTAGAAAGAGAACTTTATATCCCAAAAAAACCATTTACTCGAATTTCTTTTTATAAAGCGAAGGAATTACTTTCTACATTAGGTGTTGAAGAGAATTTTGAAGAAGATTTCGGGGCGCCAGCTGAATTTGCACTTTCTATGCATTTTAAAGAACCATTCTTTATCACAGAGTTTCCCACTAAACTCAGAGGTATGTATTATTCTACAGATCCTGAGAACCCTTCATTAACAAAATCATTAGATCTTAACGCTCCAGAAGGGTTTGGAGAACTATCCAGTGGTGGAAAAAGAGTTATTGACTACAATATATTGAATCAAAGAATTTTAGAAAAGGGATTTAATCCTGAGAACTTTGAATGGTATCTTCGTATGTTTCGATATGGTATGCCACCTCATGCAGGATTTGGTTTAGGTTTTGAACGTCTAATTCGGTGGATTACGAAATTAAGTCATATCAGGGAGACTAGCATGTTTCCAAGAACTCCAGAAATCTACAGCCCCTAACATTATGTAAAATGAAGAATTCTGAGATGGATAAAAGGAACTAAAACTACACCATATATCGCTAGGGATCTGCGTTTTCTTTTTTTACATCGATAAAGTAAAAATTCCTGTAATCCATTTAACTCAATTAAATTTAATATATTTTCAGAGAAATAATCCATCACTATTTCTTCAATAGTATTAGACTTTAAATTAAGGAAATTTCTCCATGTAAAAAGACTCCATTTTATTGCTTCCATTGAAAATTTCAAAGCATTACTGTTGAAAATACATAATAAGGTGGCTCCTATTGATAAAATCCAGTTCATAAGGAAAGACCTAGTATTATCAAGCTGTGTTAAATATGGTTTCGTTATCCATTGTTTAATTAAGTCCTCACCAAGTAAAATTTGATAATTATTCTTTAATGAAAACCATACAGAGTTTTGAGGAGCTAAAATTGAACTTATAAATCGATTGACCCGAAATACTCTGTGAAATCGTCTATACATGAAATCAGAGTAATAACAAACAAATTGATTGACAAACATACCTGTTACTTTTTGAATTCCTGAAAAAAACCCATTAGAGCTATATGAAACTAAAAATTGTTTTTCTATAGCTTGTATTTTTCCATTTATTTCACTCTTCATCTTTTGGGAACAAGTATCCTTTACAACGATTATTAAGTCAACATCTGTTGAGAATGATTTCTTGAGTTTGTTAGATGTCAATGATCCAAATAAAATGAGGGAAACCACGCTATTTTCATATTTTTCAGAAACTAAACTTTGAATTTTATCCAAATAAAGATGTAGAATTTCTCTTTTCATTGTATTAAAACTTCATTATAGAATCCTTTATTCGTTTCGATGGAATATCAATTTTGGAAAAAAGTCTTCTAATTGTATTTTTAATTATCTAATTTTCTTTTGGGTTAATGTATTTTACATTTGTGCTACTTATTTATAGGAAAAATGATCACGAATAAAAGAGATCTTTCTTGTTAACTTAGAGAGAACAAAAGGATGAAAAAAATGTTCTATGACATAATAAGTAAACAAGAGCTGTTCTTTCTAACCTAAAACATTAAAAAGCTACTGAGACAATCGTTAAGGTGAAAAAAACATTATTTACTCTTATCGATTATTAGTGGTCATTTTATCTCACAAAACAGTAAGGTAGAGTAATTTGCAAATTCAGGATATTTTTCAACAATCTGATTACCCTGTTAAAGAATCTATTAGATTAAATTATATTGATTGGTTGCGTGTGTTAGCTATTCTAGGTGTTTTCCTTTTTCATGCAGTTTACCCCTTTGATTTAGGTGGTTGGCATATTAAAAATAACGATTTAAGTTTAGAAATAACAATTATACTCCTATTTTTTGATTTATGGGGAATGCCTTTATTTTTCCTACTTTCAGGTGCAGGAAGTTTTTTCGCACTTCGTATACGTAATTCACGACAATATATCGAGGAACGGTTCAAACGGCTTATGATTCCCTATATTTTCGGATCCATCATGTTTATGCCAATTATACTCTGTTTTGAGTGGCTACATAAGACTCAAAGAGGAATTCTTCAAGTTCCGTTTCTGGAATTTGTGATTGATCGAAATTGTGGATTCAGTCCTATATGGTTCGGAGCATTGGGTATCATCTATGGTTTATCGGATTTTTATTTTCTTTCTCAGTTCTTGCCCTTCCTATTTTTTTTGGGTTAAAAGGAGAATCGGGAAGACGCATCATCTCATGGTTGGCCAAATTATCTGAAAAGTATGGTGGAGTTATGTTATTTATTCTCCCTCTCTTGTTTATACAACTCCTATTTCAACCTTTATTCCCGCTTGAGCATGACTAGGCCGACTTCTGCTCCCATTTTGCTTATTTTATATTAGGGTATATTCTATTTGCTGATGAACGTTTTATAAAAAGCATTTGGAAAGATAATCTACTTCTATTCACCATAGCAATTGTTTCTACGGCTATTCTTATAATGATAGCCTTCATGGGCGATCCTTTTACTTGGTCTGAAACACCGAATACCCCTGAATTCTATTTTATTTGGACTATAATCACAATTGATGCTTGGAGTTGGATTCTCTCTATTCTTTTCATTGGTTTACGTTTTTTAAACTTCAGCAATTCATGGCTCCAATCCTCTAAGAAAGCTATATTGCCTTTTTATATGATCCATCAACCAGTAATAATTATAATTACATTTTTTGTTGTGCAAGGGAATATTAATATCTTTATAAAACTCCCAGTAGTTGTATTAGGATCATTTATAATTCTGTATCACAGTTTACGAACTGATTATTAAGCGAATTAGTCTAGTACAACCAATCTTTGGGACGACAACCAAAAAATCTATAGAATCAAAGATTTAATGATCTTATCAGTCTAAAATCTATCCTATTATTAATAATCTATGAATTAAAGGATTGATTTTGTTAAATGAGCTTGAGAGAAAAATAAAGAATTAATTCTAAATTTAATTCCTCCTTTTCATAAATCTAAGAAATAATATTTGAATTAATCATAAATTTAATAATTCCAAAATCATAACTAGTATCTCTGAATCAACCTCAGCTAAAAAATTCTAAAATTGACAATCAAATACTCTGAAGAACATCAAAAGCAGATAATTAAAATTTATATATGCAAAAAGTTTATTACCCCAATAAATAAACAGTTAAAGAAAATTTTAACAAACTAAATGGAGTGGATAAAATGATCAATTATCAAGATATCACTTTTAAATGGTTAGGACATGATGGATTCATAATCACAAGTAAAACTGGCCAAACAGTCTGTATTGATCCATATGAGGTAATAGGAGATTTCAAACCAGTTAATATTTTGGTAAGTACTCATGAACACGGAGATCACTGCTCTCCTGTTGATTTAGAAAAGTTTACTTCTCCAGATACTGTAATATTTGGAATAGAAGCTGCAAAAGAAAAACTAGCTCCCCTTAAAAAGAAATCATTAAGGATTATAAAACCAAACTTTAAAGATAAAATTGACTCAATTGTTCTTGAATTTGTACCAGCATATAATATAAATAAGTTCAGGTCACCAGGAAAACCTTTTCATCCAAAAGAAGACAATAAAGTCGGTGTAATACTAACTATTGACGGAGTCCGTGTTTATCATGCTGGAGACACAGATAAAATTCCTGAGATGAAAGATTTTAAACCTCATGTCGCTTTACTACCAGTTAGCGGTACATATGTAATGACAGCTAAAGAGGCTATTGAAGCTGTTGCAGTTCTTCAACCAAAATTAGCTATTCCAATGCACTTTGGAGCAATTGTTGGAGATAAATCTATGGCACAAGAATTTAAAGATGGTGTCTCTTGTGAGGTGATAATACCTTCCCTTTAGGTTTTCTAAAAATCTAAATAAATTAAGTCATTCTTATTTAATTAGATGAGATTTCATAAAATTCTATTCTTGTTAGTTGATGCATAGATAAGTTGGAATAATTAACTTTGTTTCAATAAGCAATAATTTATATAAATTGATATTAATAGGCTTATTCTAATCCCTTTTGAAGCGATGCCAATGACCCAACCAGTGATAACAGTGAAACAAAGTGTACTCATTAAACTTTTAACCAAAAGAGCTCTATTATTTTTTTTAATTCTCCTTAATCTTTTCTGGGGAATCATTGGTTTAATCCCCTATCTACCTCAAACTGAAGGTATCTTATTTTTATTATGGTTGTTCATCCCTGATTGTCCTTTGTATACCTTAATGTTCGCAGGACTCTTAGTAAAACCTGAAAAAGTTAAAAATTCTATGCAACCTCTAATTTGGGCTGTAGCTTTTTCACTTATTAAAATTGGATTAGTTGCTCCTAGCCTCTTTATCGCTTTCCCTGAACAATACCACTCTCCTCCTATCTTAGGAATTAAACTCCCCAATATTTTTCCCTTAGATTATTTTCATCTCATTTTATTTCTAGAAGGCCTCTTTTTAGTCATTTTTTTCCTTGAAAGATCTGCTCTTAACTTTATTATAGGGTTTAGCTGGCTAATTATAAATGATATCTCTGATTTTGTCTTCCTCACCTTTCCTAAATACTCTATCACATATATACATATTCAGTTCTTTTTATTAGTTTATATTAGTGCTAATCTATTTATCTTTATAGTTGGGAGCTATTTTGCTTTTGATTACCCAAAATCAATAATAAATTCTCTAAAATCATGGTTAAAATATTCTCAAGTCCCTTTAATTTCATTATTTCTTGATAATGAATTATAATTAAAAAAAGAGGGGATTTAACCCTTTATAACCCCAACAGGCCGGACTTGAGCTACTTTTTTAACAACCCCTGAGTCATGCATTGCATTTACGACTCTATTAACATCCTTATAAGCACCTGGTGCTTCTTCAGCTACTCCAGCGAAACTGTGGGCTTTAACAGTAATCCCTTTTTGAGCTAGGTTTTGAATGACGGTTTTCCCCCAATATTTTTTCTTTGCTTGGGTACGGGACATGCTTCGTCCTGCTCCATGACAAGCACTGCCAAAAGTTTCCTCCATTCCTAATTTTGTACCAGTTAGGATATATGAAGAAGTACCCATTGTTCCACCTATCAATACTGGCTGTCCTACCGACTGATATCGCGAATGAAGTTCAGGATGACCAGGGCCAAAAGCACGTGTGGATCCTTTTCTATGAACTAGGACATTTTTCCCTCCATGTTCTTCAAATTTACATGTATTATGCCCCACATCATAAAGCTGATGAACTTCAACGTTGAACACCTTTCGAAACGCCTCCCTTACGAGATGGGCAATAACCTGTCGATTAGCTAGCGCAGCGTTGATTCCAGCATTTACTGCTGATATATATCGCTGTCCTTCTTCACTTGTTATTGGAGCAGAACCTAATTCTTTATCTGGAAGAGGTAAATTATATTTCTTTGATGCTCTCACAAGAAGAGTGGAATAATCTGTTCCTATTTGATGTCCTAAACCCCGTGACCCGCAATGTAGGGTCGTTATTACCTGATCCTTAAAGAGACCAAATGCATTAGCTACACTTTCATCAAAAATCCTATCTACTATTTGTAATTCTAAATAATGATTACCAGATCCCAAGGTGCCAATTTGATCATATTGCCGTCTTTTTGCTTTATCACTAACATTTGCAGGATTTGCTCCTTTAGCTACCCCTTTCTGTTCTGAAAATAACAGATCTTCTTCATTTCCATAACCCATTTCCACCACATATGGAGCTCCACCTGTTAATAATTCATCAACCTGTGCTATAGTTAATTTAACCTTACCAGGTTTTCCCAATCCTGCAGGTACAGTCCTAAAAAGTTCATTAATTATATCTTCCTTTTTAGCATTTAGGTCATTATTAGTGAGGTCTGTGAGCATAGTTCTGACTCCACAGTTGATATCATATCCAACACCAGCCATACTAACCACACCCTCCTCTGCATCAAATGCAGCAACACCCCCAATGGGAAATCCATATCCAGGATGAACATCACTCATAGCAAGCATACCTTTCTGAATCCCTGGTAATGAAGCTACATTTATCATTTGTCGTGTTGCGCTCCAATCCCGTTGATAGTCTGCTTTTAATTCATCAATAATGACATTATCTCCATATATAAAAGCAGGTACTCTCATATTACCTCTTTTAGGTATTGTCCAGAGATTTTTTCTTCCTTTAACTTCTTTAATAAAATCTTCATGTTTTTCCATTAAACATCCACCACGCATTGTGCTATCCATTTATTATTAAATCTTTTAACTTCAAGCTGAGTCCATGTTGCAGCTTTTACTTCAAGTTTTAGTTTATGTTTCTTTAGATCGATTTTTTCACCCAGAATTTCAGCATTTAAACTTGTCTTTTCTATCTCCAAAATGTGAAACTTGGAATACATTTTATTTCCTACATCTTTGAGATAAAGCAACTCACTTAACCATGCTATAAGAAGTTCTTCATAATCTAATCCTTCCACAGTTACTTTTTCTATTTCTTTCTTTTCAACTTCTTGAATTTCGACCATAATTGCAAATAAAGCCATTGCAATTTGTTCAAAGGCTTCTTTAATATTTTCTCCTATCCCGCGTATTCCAATATCAGCACGATGTTCAAAGTATTCATAAGACATCAATTATTGCCTCAATATCTCTTAATTAACTAATAATTAGGTTAGATTTCCTAAAGTTCTTAATAACCTAGGCATAAACAAATAGTTAAATTTATTTATCTATGAAATCGGAAGACTAGGGATTTCCAATCCCACCTATATTATTTAATAAAAAAAAAGAAATTATCGACGTTTTCGTCGATAAGTTTCAATAATGATAAATGCCGGGATTGCTAAGAAAACAGTGGTAAACTCAAATCCAGGTATGATTCCAGTACCATCGCTGGCAGTGCCTTCTCCACCAGTTACAACATAGGCTGGATCGTGCACAATTTGAAGGCCATCCCAATTAGGGTAAGAAACCGAATAAAGGAAAGTTTTTCGGTCTGTTGTTCCTCTGAAACCACGGATCATATCTGCTTGGCTTGAAATACGCCCATAGGTTAGCTCAATTAGGTTCATTGGAATCAATTGTCCCACTGCATTTACTTCTAATTGTGATTCGCCCCAATAATAGGGAATATCATCTAATCGAATTTCACTAAATAGTTCCTCTGAATCGACAAATCGAAAACGTGAAACTTTTGTAGCATTCGCATTCTCATCAGATATTATACTATCATTTTCGACTCTCCATTGAAAAAATCTCTCTTTTTTTGCATCGACGACAGTAGACGCCATAAGTTGATTGAGACCTAATCCTTGTAGTTCAGAAGCTGAATCCCATTCACCTATGACATAATCAAATTTAAGTGAAATACTTCCTTCATCATTATTAACACTGAAATGGAAGAGTGTGGAAACTTCATCAATAGTATGTAACTCTGAGCTCTGATTAAGAAGAGATAAATCTTGGTTTTCTGATAGTGGTTGTAGAATGCCTTTGACCTCTGTATAATTTGACCCAAATTCTAAAATATTATTTGTAGTCACTGGACGAGAATAAATTCTTTCCCCTATATCCTTCATATCAAATCTAAATTTAGCTTCGTCACCAATCGTTGGGTATGCGACATTATATGGTCCAATGGTAGCATTTTTGACCCCTATATCCATCATCCCATTATTATTTGTATCATTATAGACTAATGTGCCTAAGAAATGATGTTCGATATATTTGTAGTCGTATTCTTGGACTAAAAGATTAGATCCTACTTTCCGCAGTGTTAATTCATCAATACGTAATTGAGAAATTTCGAAAGTGTTTCTTTCAACAATTCTTGGATTAAGTAATGGATAACTAAACATTGCATAATCAGGAGCGAGTAAAGATTGTAATAAATTAATTCCTGGGATACCAAATAAGAACTTTAATTCTTGGGTTAACCATTTATTACTCGCCAGGCGTTTGATAAATCCCTTAAGTAAAGAAGCGTCTGATCTATCTTCAAATTTCCATTGATTAATCACTTCAAGGCTTCCAGAAATTTTATCGCGAACCAATGAAAGATATATATTACTAAGGATTTCATCTCCTGTGAAAGGTTGTTTGCTAATAGATTCATTATTCTTTATTTTCTCAATTCCTTGGATTACACTTGTATCCTTATCGTAGAATATGGTTACTGCTTTTCGATCGTGAACTGCTTCCACTAGGATGTTAGAGTCAATTTTGTCATAAATAGTAATACTCTGATGAACCAGCAATTCTGCTCTTAGAGCATTTAGATAAGTT
>WOR8_10002608_pt1 | contig 17744 bp, 16 predicted proteins | sample DeeMarSeWOR38_10_FD_19890 | JGI IMG/M metagenome (IMG submission 19890)
GAAAAAAGGGATTACAGTCTTTGGACTATAACCCCTTAATATTATTGGTACGCCCGGCAGGATTCGAACCTGCGGCCTACGGATTCGAAGTCCGGCGCTCTATCCAGCTGAGCTACGGGCGCATAGCCGAATTGAGCATAGCTCAATTCGGTGTTATTCGTTATTGGATATTTGTTATTCGTAAAAAACGAATATTTTTGAAATTTTTGAGCCTCAACTGAGCAGCGCTCAATTGAGGCTTTAAAATGGGGTGAGTGATGGGATTTGAACCCACGACCGCCGAGGCCACAACCCGGTGCTCTACCAGCTGAGCTACACCCACCATAAACAATGAATTCGGAAGTTGGAATGTGGAATTCGGATGTCAGAATACCACATGATTTAGAGCAATTCTAATTATCAAATCCAATCTTTCTTTTCAAGCACAAAAAAATGCTTATGGTTGTTTTTGCGTGGTATTTTTGCGCTTATGCAACCGCCAACAAATCCTATTTCCATAACGTTATTGTTACAAAACTTAGGGTTGACGGGTATACCCTTGTCGGTTACACAACAGGTGATTAATTCTTCGGAAGGTTTAAGCAATGAATCAACTGACGATTTTTGTGATCAGAGCCATCGTGGGTTTAGCTTTTGCGGCGATTGTCAGCCGCATATTTTTCGGTAGTCTCAATCCCGCATATGTAATAGGGTTGGCCATCATCCTGGTTGGATTGGCATATTTTGCGGAATACTTGCGAAAAAGAAAAAAACACTGAAGCCTCACGCACAGCCGCAAAGGCGCGAAGAAATTTTTTAAAAAAGATATCGCAGACTTCTCTCTTTCAATAGAATAAATTAATAGGGAGAATATTTCATTGAAGCAGATTATTCTGGGTACCGCCGGCCACATCGATCACGGCAAGACCAGCCTGATTAAAGCCATCAGCGGAACGGATACAGATCGTCTCAAAGAAGAAAGGGAGCGCGGCATCACCATTGAACTGGGCTTTGCGGCGCTGGATCTGCCCAGCGGCCAGCATCTGGGCATTGTGGATGTTCCGGGCCATGAAAAATTTGTCAAAAATATGGTGGCCGGGGCCACCGGAATCGACATCGTGGTTATGGTCATCGCGGCCGATGAGGGTGTTATGCCCCAGACGCGCGAGCACATGGAAATCTGCACCCTGCTGGGTGTGCAATACGGCCTGGTGGCCGTCACCAAAATCGATATGGTCGATGAAGAATGGCTGGAGCTTGCCCTCGAGGACATCCGCGATTTTGTCAAAGGGACCTTTTTAGAAGACGCGCCTGTCGCCACTGTTTCCTCGACCACCCAAAAAGGCATCCCCGAATTTATCAACATCCTTGATGAGCTGGCCGCCAAAATCCCCGACCGCCCCCCCTCGGACCTGTTCCGCCTGCCCATCGACCGGGTCTTTACCATGAAGGGCTTTGGCACCGTCATCACCGGTACACTGGTTTCCGGTCAGGTCAAAGTGGGCGATCAGATCATGATCTACCCTTCGGGAATCACGTCCAAAGTGCGCGGCATTCAGGTACACAATCAAAGTGCGGACCAGGCCAGCGCCGGCATGCGCACTGCTATCAATTTCCAGGGACTTGAAAAAGAGGCTATCCGACGCGGTGAGGTGTTGTCCAAACCGGGCAATCTGGTGGCCAATTATATGGTGGATGTGTCTTTACAGTATCTGGCCAGCAATAAAAGGCGGTTGAAAAATCGGACTCGCGTCCGGTTTCATACCGGCACCAGCGAAGTGCTCGGTAATATCATTTTGCTGGATCGCGATGAACTTGCGCCCAACGATAACGCCGTCGTCCAACTGCGATTGGACGCACCGGTGGCCCTGGTCAAAGATGACCGTTTTGTGATCCGCAGCTATTCTCCGGTATACACCATTGGCGGCGGGAAGGTGCTCAACCCCATCCCACCAAAACACAAACGTTTTAAACCCGAGGTGGTTGACGGTTTGAAGGCTTTGGAACATCTGGCGCCGGAAGCCATCGTTGCATTTCAGGCTGAAGCCGCCGGCTACCAGGGGGTTTCATTCGCCCATCTGAAAATGATGACCAATTTACCCGATAAGCAGCTTGAAAAAATTCTGCAACATTTATTATCCCAAAAAACACTTATCCAGGTCGAAAAGGAAAACAGGATCTATATCCACCATAATGGATTCGAAACGCTCAAAAACGACATTCGGCATCAGCTTGGCGATTACCACCAGGCCAACCCCCTCAAAGCAGGCATGCCCAAAGAGGAACTGAAGACCAAGTTCCCTTCCCTGCTGACATCCAGGCTGTTCAACCTGACCGTAAACCAGATGATCAAAGAAAAAGACATCGCTCAGGTAGAAAATATTATCCGGCTGGCAACGCACGCGGTATCGCTGGGCGGAAAACAGGCGGATGTGAAGGATAAAATTCTGAAAACGTATCTGAACGCCGGGCTTGAGCCGCCCTATTTCAAGGAGCTGGCCAAAACTCTTGATGCCGATGCCAAACGGTCGCGGGAAGTTCTGATGCACCTGGTAAATGAGGGAAGCATCATCAAGGTCAAAGAAGATCTGTTTTTTCATACCGAGACGATCAAAGCCCTCAAAATCAAGCTGACGGAATTTCTTGAGTCTCAGGGAGAGATCACCACCCCCCAATTTAAGGAAATGACCGGCGTATCCCGCAAGTACGTCATCCCGCTGGCGGAATTTTTCGACTCAACCAACGTGACCCTTCGAGTGGGGGATATCAGAAAGCTTCGCAAGGGATGATGCTTGAGAGGGGCTTTGTCAGATTCAACGCATAGATGTCTGAAAAGGAAAGAAGAATATGAATAATAAAAATATGATGAATGCACTTTTTCTGGGGATATTTATTTGCATAGGGCTTATCGCTTTGGGGTATCAACTCTCAAAGGGTCTGGTTCATATTAAATCATTGGACAGAACCGTAACGGTTAAGGGACTCTCTGAACGTGAGGTCCCGGCTGACATTGCTATTTGGCCGATTACTTTTCATGAAGCGGGAAACGACTTGAACCAGCTGTTTTCCAATATTCAGCAAAAGAATGCGCTCATCGTCGCTTTTTTAAAGAACAATGGTTTCAAAACCGAGGAAATCTCCGTCGCCCCTCCGGGAATATTGGACAAACAGGCCGAGGGATTCAGTGGTTCTGAAAACATAAAGTTCAGATACTCGGGAAATTCAACCCTGACCGTGTATTCTAAAAATGTAGATAATGTCAGACAAGCAATGGATAAACTGGTCGAGCTTGGAAAACAGGGAATTGCTTTTGCGCGCCAGGGTTACCAGATGCAAACGGAGTTTATTTTCACAAAGCTTAATGAAATCAAACCCGAGATGGTCGAAGAAGCAACCAAGAATGCAAGGGAAGTCGCCGAAAAATTTGCAAGGGATTCAAACAGCAAATTGGGAAAGATAAAAAAGGCCCGACAGGGACAATTTTCCATCAACAATCGAGATAAGAACACACCTTACATTAAAAATGTAAGGGTGGTTTCCACGATTGAATATTATTTGTCGGATTAAGGATTTCATATCAGGCGGCGCCTTCAACGCCTGCTAAAATATGGTGCTGTCTTGTCAGACCAGCGCTTTTTACAGAAAACGAAAGATTAACGCTTCCCTTGGGCCTCAGAGAAATCATGAACAACCAGCATCGATGTAATGCCATCTAAAAAAGCCCTCCCCTGCCGTGTTAAGGCAGCGTAAGACGCATCCACTTTTAGATAATTTCTTTTTGTAAGGTCAGACACAGAATCTTTAAAAGTTTGCGAAAAATCAATGCCAAACTTTTGCTTAAACCAGACCAGATCAATGCCTTGCGTCATTCTCAACCCCAGGTAAATGGCTTCAATCATTTCCTGTTCCCGGGTGAGCACTTCTTTATCAGCGATCGGAGTTTGTCCGGATTCGATTGCGGTCAGATAGGCGTCCAAATTAGATACATTCCAGGACCGCCGTGAATTGATAAATGAATGCGCCGAGGGGCCCAGGCCGATATAAGGGGCACGGGTCCAGTACTTTAAGTTGTGTCGCGAAATGGTGCTTGCCGGACCCATGGCCAGCCTGGCGAAATTGGATATTTCATACTGATAAAAGCCGTTGTCTTCTAAAAATTCGATCGTCGTGTCAAAAAGCGCCCGCCCCTGATCACCCGGCAGCTCTTGAACTCGACCGCTTTTCAAATCGTCATGCAGGGGGGTCCCTTTTTCATAGGTAAGCATGTAGCAGGCTAAATGGGTTGGATTGAATGCAACCGCCTGTTTCAGGTCTTCAAGCCAATCCACCCTGGATTGCTGCGGCAGACCGTATATCAGATCAATTCCGATATTCTTGAAACCCGACCGGTGCGCATCTGTTATGGCTTTACGGGCCTCATCAGGGGTATGGATGCGCCCTAAAAAACCAAGTTTTCGTTGATTAAATGATTGCGCCCCGATGTTGAGTCGATTCACACCGGTTGCCCGGTATCCTTCAAATTGCTCGATGGTGGTGGTGCCGGGGTTGACTTCGATGGTGATCTCAGAATCAGGTCTGATATCAAAATTCTGCTGGACTGCGTTAACAATTTGACCGATATCACGATAGCCATAAACGGACGGCGTTCCACCGCCGATATAGAGCGTATCAAAGCGAAGACCTTCTGCCGAAACCATTTCCATTTCAGACATCAGGGCATCCAGAAATCGCGGTCTTAACGACAGGTCGGTTTGAGAATAAAAATCACAATACCGGCATTTCTGCACACAGAAGGGAATGTGAACGTACAACCCGGCATCCTGGCTGTTGGGTAAACGCATTTTCAAGGGCATTTAGATCCAGATAATCAAAATTCAGGTTTAAAGCAGCGCTTTTCGGTCGTGGCTGGAAGCCACTCCCACCCTGTTAAAATTTCAGCGATAAGAATACACACTCGTTTTTCTAAATGTGTAAAATGGTTTTCCCCCTATTGAAATGAGGGATTTTTATTATTGGAGTTGAAAGGCTCTCAGAAAACTGAATAGATATAAACGAATTTTCTGTTTTGAGGTGAGAGATTTTTTTGATGAGCAAGGCCGCACAAGGATTTATTTTGTCGGCGTACTGATTGTACGTCGACAATATAAATCCGCGGAGAACGCAGCTCATCGGAAAAATAGCCATCTCAAAACAGAAAATTACCAGCCGCCGATTAGGTGCAGGTGCAGGTGAAATATCACCTGCCCGCCGCCTTTTTCGACATTGAACAGCAGCTTATATCCGGACTTTGAAACACCGTGTTCTTTGGCCATATCGCGGGCCACCATGATCAGTTCGGCAAGAATCTCCTGATCGTCGCCGGTCAGGTCATTAATGCTGCGAATATGCTTTTTGGGCACAAACAGCAGATGCACCGGCGCATGGGGATTAATGTCTTTAAAAACCACCAGGGTGGCGGTTTCGTGCAAAATTGTCGTATCGGTTTGACCGTGGGCGATCTTACAGAAAATGCAATCCTTCTCCATGCTGACACTGTCTCCTTTTTGGGCGTTCACCGATTGGGGTCATGAGCACTTGGGCGTGTTGACTCGAAACATTTTTATGACAAGCGGTATAAATGTAATATTCCGCTTCTGTCAAGGAATTCCCTGCACATACATGAAATTAGGTCTCAGGAACCAAACATGGGTCTACTGAATCAGGGATTGAACCGGAGTTGAGGAGGGAAAAGACCAGCGGCCCTTCAGGGTGGGTTCTTTTAGCGCGGTCGCCAGTTCATCCAGAAATCGTGCGCGCGGAATTTCATGAGCGCCAAGGCTCAGCAAATGAGGGGTGCTGACCTGACAGTCGATTAAATCGAAATCTAAGTCTTGCAAATACCTGACCAGGCCCACCAGGGCAACCTTGGATGCATTGCTGATCCGGGTAAACATCGATTCACCGAAAAAACAGCGGCCGATGGAAACCCCGTACAAGCCGCCGGCCAGTTGGCCGTCCATCCAGGTTTCTACCGAGTGGGCCAGACCGGATTCATGCAGCTTACAGTAGGCTGCGATGATTTCATCAACGATCCAGGTGCCTTCATTGGTTCCGGTGCGGCTCTTGGCACAGGCCCTTATCACGGCTTTAAAGTTCTGATCCATGGTCAATGCAAAGTCGCCCTTATTGATCACTTTTTTCAATGATTTTGAAATTTTGAGCCGGTCCGGGTACAGTATCAAGCGTGGATCCGGGGACCACCACATAATCGGCTCATTCTCAGAATACCAGGGAAATATGCCCATGCGATAGGCCAACAGCAGCCGCTCCTGGCTTAAATCGCCGCCGACAGCCAGAAGACCCTCCTGAGCAGCGAGCTTGGGGGAAGGAAATATCAGTTCATCTGATAAAAGGTATACAGGCATTCATTCAAGTCAATTGTCAAATAGTTGATGCGTCAAATAATAATTGCGAATCCAATGGATCACATGCCGTTTACGAATTGACTATTTAACCATTTAACGAATTAACTGTAGTTGAAGGTTAGCCGGTCGTCTGACAGATCAAGAGATACCAGACCGCCATTTTGAAGCTCGCCGAACAGGATTGCTTCGGAAAGCTTATCTTTGATTTCGATCTGAATAACCCGGCTAAGGGGTCTGGCACCATAGGTCGGATCATGCCCTTTTTCGGCCAGCCAGGTACGCACCGCCGGTGAAATTGTCAGTGCGACTTTTTTGATGGCCAGTTGCTGATTCAATTCGGCGATGAATTTGTCGACGATCATTTCCATGATCTCCAAATTCAGGGCATTGAAGGTGATCGTTTCATCCAACCGGTTTCTGAACTCAGGGCTGAATAGCTTTTCAATGGCTTTTTTACCCTTGGATTGGGCATCTTTGTGCGTCTGGCCAAAACCGATATTGGCCGCACTCATCTCTCTTGAGCCGGCATTGGAGGTCATCATCAGGATCACATTTCGAAAATCCGCCTTGCGACCGTTATTGTCGGTCAAGGTGGCGTGGTCCATGACCTGAAGCAAAATATTGAACAGGTCCGGGTGGGCTTTTTCAATTTCATCCAGCAGCAGGACGCTATGGGGATGTTTGCGGATGCCGTCGGTCAACAAGCCGCCCTGATCAAAGCCGATGTAGCCCGGTGGCGCGCCAATCAGACGGGCCACTGCGTGCTTTTCCATATATTCGCTCATGTCAAAACGCATAAATTCCACGCCCAGAATACGGGCCACCTGCAGGGATACTTCCGTTTTCCCAACCCCGGTGGGGCCGGTAAACAAAAAGCAGCCGACCGGGCGCTCGGGAGATCCGAGACCGGCCCGCGACCGTTTAATGGACGTCACCAGCGCACGGATGGCATCATCCTGGCCAAATACGACCTTTTTCAAACCATTCTCCAGATTTTCAAGTTTGGAACGATCCGAGGTGGTTACACTCTGAGTGGGCACGCGAGCCATTTTGGCAACAATTTTTTCAATATCGGCCGGATTAATCCGCTTGCGATTTGAGGAGCCAGAGAGCCTGATAAAAGCGCCGGCTTCATCAATGACGTCAATGGCCTTATCCGGCAAAAACCGATCTCTGAGATATTTTACGGACAGCTCTGCCGCTGTCTTCAGAGCCGCATCGGTATAAGCGATTCCATGGTGTTCTTCATAGCGGGCCCGCAGACCCTTGAGGATTTGAACCGTTTCAGAGACCGGTGGTTCCATGATTTCAATTTTCTCGAATCGTCTTGAAAGCGCGCGATCTTTTTCAAAATGATTCTTGAACTCTTCAAAGGTTGAAGAACCAATGCAACGGATCTCCCCGCTGGCCAGGACCGGCTTCAAAATATTGGAAGCATCCATTGAACCACTGCTGGTAGCACCGGCACCGACAATGGTATGGATTTCATCGATAAATAAAATGGCTTTGGATTTCTTTTGCAGCTCGGAAATAACACCTTTGAGGCGCTGCTCGAAATCGCCCCGGAATTTTGTGCCGGCTAAGAGTCCCCCGAGATCCAGGGAGAATATTTCCATATCCTTGAGCAGATCCGGGACGTCTCCTTTCTGAATCTTCTGGGCCAGCCCTTCCGCCATAGCCGTTTTACCCACGCCGGGATCACCGACAAAGACCGGATTGTTTTTGCGCCTGCGGCATAATACCTGCATGGTACGCTCCAGTTCGGTCGACCGTCCGATCAGAGGGTCTAATTTGCCTGCAGCTGCCATATCTATTAAATTGAGGGTAAACTGCTCCAGCGGATTGGGCTGCCGCCGGTGTTCCCGTTCCTCTTTGCCGGTCCGTACCAGCCTGTCGGGACTGTCACCGAATGATTCTTTGGAGATGTTATGGGAAATATAATTGAGCACATCCAGGCGCGTAATGCCCTCGGAGCTTAAAAAATATTCAGCGTGCGAGTCTTTTTCAAGAAAAATAGAGGCCAGAACATCCGCAACGGCAACTTCCTGTTTCTCGGCTGAACGCGCGTGATTAACCGCCCGCTGGATGACCCGTTGAAATCCGATGGTCTGTTGCAGGACATAATCATTTCCCTTCGGAATGCGCTCAATTTTTTCATCAAAAAAATTCTCAAGCGCATCCAGGAGATTGTCCACATCGCCGCCGCAGTTTTCGATAATTTCAATGCCATTCGGATCGTTGAGTATGGCAAACAGAATATGCTCTATGCTGACGTACTCGTGGCGTCTCTTTTTGGCTTCCTTAACGGCAAATCCAAGTGTTGCACTGAGTTCCTTGCTGATCATGATTTACTCTCTTTCAATGGTGCATTTTAACGGAAAGCCTCTTTCGCGAGCGAGCGCTTCGACCGTATTGACTTTGGTTTCCGCCACTTCAAAAGGATAAACACCACACAAACCGAAACCGTTGCGGTGCACGTTTAACATAATTTGAGTCGCGTCTATTACCGATTTATGGAACACAAAGCGCAGGACTTCAACGACAAAATCCATGGTCGTGTAGTCATCGTTCAAAAGCAAAACCTTATACATTGAAGGTTCCTTAACCTTCTTTTTTGTCTCTGAACGAACATCTTGTTCCAATTCGGTATTGAAATCACCCATGGATACACTCCGACCTTAAATGATCGTTTCAAATTGAAGCGTTTCCACAGTATGTTCCGATTCGGTTAATGAAACTATAATAATCATCTGAATCATTGCTTGTAAAGGGTTGCAAGACAATTTTGTTTTAATCAATTTAGCGACCGCAGCATTTTTTGTATTTCTTGCCGCTGCCGCACGGACAGGGCGCATTTCGACCGACTTTTTTTGCATTGCGCCGGGCCGGTTTGGGTTTATCGGGCCCCTCGCCCCCTGAAAAGGACAATTTCTGTTCTTTGGGGGCCCGGAGGTCATCGATCTTTTTGGGCTCTTCGATCTGGATGCGAAATAAAATCCCGAGGGTCTCCTCTTTAACCCGGGCAATCATTTCATTGAACATCTCAAAGCCCTCTTTCTTGTAAACGAGCAGCGGATTTTGCTGGGCATAACCCCTTAAGCCAATGCCCTCTTTAAGATGATCCATTGATAGCAAATGATCTTTCCAGAGGTTGTCCACCGTTTGCAGCATAATCACGCGCTCCAATTGCCTGAAGTCCTCAGGGCCGATGGCCGCTTCGCGTTGATCGTAAAGTGCCTGGGCAGCCTCAAAAATCAAATCCGCCAGCGACGTTTGATCGAGATCTTCCAGCGCCTCCTCACTGTCGATATCCAAATGAAAATTAAACTGCTTGAAGACAGCGTCACGAATGCTCTTTAGATCCCCTTGCTCGGATAGGGCATTTTCACCAAGGGCGCCAGCGGCGATTTCTTCAGCTTTTTCGCGAATCATTTCAAGAATAGCGGGCTTCAAGCTTTTGCCGTCTAAAGTTTCGCGACGTTGTCGATAAATAACTTCGCGCTGCTGATTCATAACATCATCATATTCCAGCAGCTGTTTGCGAATTTCAAAATTATGGTTTTCCACCCGGGCCTGAGCGTTTTCAATCGCGCGACTGATCATATTGTGCTCGATGGGCTCCCCGTCGGGCATGCCCAGTTTTTCCATAATGCCGGTTATGCGTTCGCCACCAAATATCCGCAACAAATCGTCTTCTAAAGCCAGGTAAAAGCGCGAGGATCCGGGGTCGCCCTGTCTTCCGGAACGGCCCCGCAACTGGTTGTCAATCCGGCGGCTTTCGTGCCTTTCGGTGCCGATGATATGCAAACCGCCCAAGTCGGTAACACCCCCACCCAGCACAATGTCCGTGCCGCGACCGGCCATATTGGTTGAGATCGTTACGGCGCCCGCCTGCCCGGCCATAGCAATAATTTCAGCTTCCTTTTCATGATTTTTGGCATTCAGCACGGAATGTTTGATGCCTCTTTTTTTCAGCTTCTTACTGAGGTTTTCCGAGACATCGATTGAAATCGTGCCGACCAAAACCGGCTGCCCCTTTGCGTTTAATTCCTCAATTTCGTCTAAAACCGCATCAAACTTATCTTTGCGGGTTTTATAAATCGCATCCGGAAAGTCATCCCGAATCATCGGTTTGTTGGTGGGAATCACCATGACGTCCAGATCATAAATCTTTTTAAATTCGGCCGCCTCGGTATCGGCGGTACCCGTCATGCCGGCCAGTTTGTCATACATGCGAAAATAATTCTGAAAAGTGATGGTGGCCAGCGTCTGGTTTTCATTTTCTATTTTAACATTTTCTTTGGCTTCCAGGGCCTGGTGCAATCCTTCACTGTAGCGGCGACCGGGCATCAGGCGGCCGGTAAATTCATCAACGATGATGACCTCTCCATCTTTGACAATGTAGTCAACATCGCGCTTGAAGAGGGTATGTGCCTTCAACGCCTGGTTGATATGATGCAGCAGCTCGATATAGCGCGGGTCGTATAGATTATCCACTTTCAGCAGCTGTTCACAACGGGCAACACCATCTTCGGTCAGGGCTGCGGAGCGCGCTTTTTCATCGATGCTGTAATGTTGATCGGCGGAAAGCCTCGGAATCAAGCCGTTTATCTGGTAATAAAGATCCGTCGATTTTTCAGCCGGGCCTGAAATGATCAACGGTGTGCGGGCTTCGTCGACCAGAATGCTATCGACCTCATCGACGATGGCAAAATTTAGCAGGGGCTGGACCAGCGATCGGCGGTCAAATTTCATATTGTCTCTGAGGTAGTCAAAACCAAACTCATTATTGGTTCCATATGTAATGTCGGCCGCGTAGGCTGCCTGGCGTTCGGTATCGTCCAACCCATGAACAATCGTACCCATTGTCAGACCCAGGAAGTGATAGATATGCCCCATCCATTCGGTATCCCGTCGCGCCAGATAGTCGTTGACGGTCACAATATGGACTCCTTTTCCGGTCAATGCGTTCAAATACGCCGGCAAAGTCGCCACCAGAGTTTTGCCCTCACCTGTTTTCATTTCTGCGATTTTGCCCTCATGCAGCACGATGCCGCCAATCAACTGAACATCAAAGTGGCGCATTTTCAATGTTCGCAGTGACGCTTCTCTGACAGCCGCAAAGGCTTCCGGCAACAGATCGTCAAGGGGTTCTCCCCGATCAATGCGCTCTTTAAATTTGGCTGTCTGCGCTTTGAGTTCATCATCACTCATGGCCTGAACGGCAGGTTCCAGGGCATTGATGCGTTCAACCTGGGGCTGAATCCGTTTTAATTCTCTTTCATTTTTGCTGCCGAAAACTTTCGTCAATGCATTGAGTATCATTTCGCAAGGAACCTTCTATTTCCATTTAAATTGAGAATCTGATCTCTTGAGGTGAATTATACCAAATTTGAGGTTTGTCTCAATAACAAAATTGAGCGTGTTTGCTTCAATCATTTATTTGAATGGTTCAAATATAACTGCAGTAAGCACCGGATGCAAGGTCAACGAGGTGGATTAAAGGATGTCATCGAAACCACTCCATGGCCATCCGCTCGGCGGACGCACGCGTGTGAGTCATTGGGACCGGCTTTGGAAAAATCGGATAAGGACTTGTTGCGCGAGTATTAATTTAGGATGTACTTTGTCGGATTTACGGGTATTCCGTTCAAGCGAACTTCGTAATGTACGTGCGGGCCGGTGCTACGGCCGGTATTTCCAACCAGGCCGACAGGTTCCCAGCGTTTGACTTTTTCCCCGCGTTTTTTCAGAAATTTCTGACAGTGTCCGTAACGGGTCACCATTCCGTGGCCGTGATCGATAATAATGGTTTTACCCAGCAGACCTTTATTGCCTACGAAAATGACGACACCATCGGCAGTCGCCATAATGGGCGTGCCTTCACGACAAGAGATATCATACCCCTGGTGAAATTCTCTTTGTCCGGTGAATGGCGATCGCCGGAATCCGAACCTTGAGGTTACCCAGGATTTTTCCGCTCCGGAAATGGGGCGGATGGCCGGTGTGGAGGCCAGGAGGTTTTGTTGGTCTTCCAGGGATTTAAGAAGGGATTCGAATTCATACTGCTGATGGATGGAAGCCCGATTGAGCTCATCGATCTGCTCGTGCATGTCGCGCATCAGGCTGTTGTGTTTTTCCATCAGTGGCATCCGGGCATCCAGGTCTTCGGGGACAGAACCGCCGACACCGAATATATTGTTTGAGTCATCAGTTTTTTCAATATTGGCAATAATGCGGATCTTGGTTTCAAAATTATTGAGCGCCACCAGTTTGTTTTTTAAAGAGTTAATCTCGCTGGCGAATTCTTGAATCTGTTTGCGCTGTATTTGAATCTCACTCAGCTCGCTGGTGAGATAAACTTCACGGGATTGTAAGTGCTGAGTCGTATTTTTAAGCTGAAAATAATCATAGATGACATAACCAAAAACCGTGAAGCAGGCCAGAAGCAATACAGCAACCATCCGGATTGTGATCTTGGAGGCGCAGAATTGTTTTGCCGGTGCCCCGCTGTTGCTGAGTACAACAAAAGAAATTTTCTTTCGCATGGCAGTATACCTTGAAACAGATTTTGGATTTGCCCGGATTATCAATATCCCCAAGTCGGTCCGTGCTTAAAGCCTGAACCAATAGGGTCCTACGGGTATGGGAAAGACGGATGGGCGACAGGCATTTTTTGGAATGTTTGGTATCATATCCGCGGTGCGCCTGTCAAGGGTGTCAACACCTTTTATAATTTGGTTCCGCCTACCTAAATTTTTACCATACCCTTGGAGCGCAAACGAAAAAAGAACGCCTCTAGGTCTCATCACCCAAAAGCGTTCTCTTTCAACGTTATCGGCAACCTGGCAGTCTTGACCGTTAAGGCGTTAGACCCATGGTTTTGCGTCGCCATCTTTCGGTGACTTTGCCCTTCCAACTATCAAAATAGTCCTAAAAACAATATATTAGGGTGCAATTTAATTGTCAATATATAAATATTCGCATCTATGCGTTATATCGGCCTGCATTACGCGAACTTTAGCTTTTTTTAATGGTTGGCGCGATACAATTATTCCAGGCCCAGTTTAAATTTTAACGATTTCAGTGTATTTTTCATCAACATCGTAACCGTCATGGGTCCCACCCCGCCGGGAACCGGAGTGATCCAACCCGCAATTTCCTTGGCCTCATCAAAATCCACATCGCCTTTTAAGATAGCAATCTTCTTTCCTGTTTTTTCACTGATTTTTTCACCGACCCGGTTGACACCGACATCAATCACGCACGCCCCCGGTTTAATCCATTCGGGTTTGACCAGACCCGGAACGCCGGCAGCTACGATTAAAATGTCGGCCCGCTTGCAATGGGCGGCCAGATCTTTTGTTCGGGTGTGCACCACGGTTACGGTTGAATTGGCGCCATCACCTTTTTGTAGCATCATATTGGCAATTGGTTTGCCCACAATGTTTGAGCGGCCCACAACGACCACCTCGGCTCCGCTGGTCTCCACACCGGCGCGCACGATCATTTCTTGAATCCCGGCAGGTGTGCAGGGCGGAAATTTCACCTCCTTGCCCCCGATCATCAGGCGGCCGACGTTTACCGGATGGAATCCGTCCACATCCTTGTCGGGATCAATCGCATTTAATACCTTTTTTTCATCCAGATGCTTGGGAAGCGGGAGCTGGACCAGAATGCCGTGAATCGAATCATCTTTATTGTACTTGTCGATCAGGCCCAGCAGATCTTTCTCGGACATGTCTTCGGGTTGGCTATCTTGAATCTCCTTAAAACCCAGCTGATTGGCGGTTTTTATTTTAAGGGTGACATAAGAAATGGAGGCTGGATTTTCCCCGACCAATATGGTTACCAGGCCGGGAACAGCACCGTGTTTCTCTTTGATTTCTTTTACTTCATCTGCAATTTCTTTTAAAATCTCCTCGCGGATCTCCGTGCCTTTAATCAGCTTTGCTGTCATCTTTGTCCTCCTTTAAGATATAGTTATTTGTTATTCGTTATTCGCTAGTGGCTGTTTTGGGTTTGGTGTTTTGTAGTTACATACAATGCATTCCAGGCAAAAAGTCAATAACTAATAACAAATAACAAATAACTGAAATTCAGAGTGGGTACGGTATGGGATTCAAGCCGGTGGTTTCATCACAGCCCAGCATGATATTCATATTTTGAACAGCCTGCCCGGCAGCGCCTTTGACCAGGTTATCGATGGCCGATATCAGTATCAGGCGGTTAGTGTTGCAATCCAGCCGGAATCCGATATCACAGAAATTAGTACCCTTGACGTGCAATGTGTCGGGTACTCGCCCATCAGGGCTTAAACGGACAAACGCATGTTTTGCGTAGGCATATTGCAAGCTACGGCGAACATCCGCCTCCTGCAAATTGCTGCTTGGATTCGCATAGATCGTGGTTAACATTCCGCGGCTCATCGGAACCAGATGCGGAACAAAGGTCAGTTTGACCGGCCGGCCGGCTTCGCGACTTAAAACGGCGTTCATTTCCGGATTGTGACGATGGTTGGCAACCTTATAGGCCTTAAACGATTCGTTGACTTCGCAATAGTGACTCGTTATCGCCAGCGACCTTCCAGCTCCACTGACCCCGGATTTTGAATCGACAATTAATGAATCTAGATCCAAAAGGTTTTCCCGTATCAGCGGAATGAGCGGCAACAGTGCACTGGTGGGATAGCAACCCGGATTACCGATCAGGTCAGCAGTGCGGATGGCCTCAGCATAAATTTCGCTTAAACCATAAACAGCCTGATCGAGTAAATCTTTGGCCGTATGCGGCTGGTAGGCGGCTTCGTAAACAGCGGCATCATTAAAACGGAAATCGGCGGACAGATCAACGACGCGAACGTTGCGCTCAAGAAATTGCGGTACAAGAGCCATGGGCAATTGGTGTGGCAATGCCAGAAATACAAAATCGGCTTGATCACACACTTTGGCGACGTCCAGTTCTTCACAGGTCAACTGCACGCTGCCGGCCAGAGCCGGGTAAACCTGCTCAAATTTAACTCCGGCAAATTGGCGTGACGTCAAAATGCTCAACTCAACCTGGGGATGCCCGCTAAGGATTCTGACCAGTTCCGCCCCTGCATAACCGGTCGCACCCACAATGCCCACCCGCACCATAAAAACCCCCTTGGTCCGATATGTTGTCGGTAACCCGTATCGACCCAAATAAATTTCGGTATAAATACGATTTTTTAGCAGATAAAGGCGTTTGCTTCAAGGAGATTCATTTCAAAGAATCGATCGGAAATGAAGAACCCCGTGGTGCCGAGCAGTCGCCATAGGATAATGGATGAGAAAACAGCAGCGCTTCGGCGCGGCGTCAAACACAGGTGGTGTCTTCCAGGACAATCACCCATCCGCTACTTCCGACCGGTTGCGATATCGTGGATACGCTCGCGCGAATCGACCGATTGTTAAAGTCTGCAAGCAAACTCATTTTCGTCCGACCCGGCAGTTGTCTGACCTGTTTGAGGGCGCCGCCCAGTTTGGCCTTTGCTTCCGGCGGGAAAATCTCCAGCACCGGATGATTGAGGACTTCTGTCGCAGATTTGCCGAGGATCTCAAAGGCGGCAGGGTTTACGTTGACAATTCGGGCGTCGATGTCGACCACCATGACACCGACACATAGGCTATCAATGACCGACTGGTGGAACTTCAAAGCATTCAGCAGTCCAACGGCGTCACGTCTGGGATAAACGCCGCTGGTCGGCATTATTTTTACGCGATCGGTTGGCGGTTGCGGACGGGTCTCAATTTCCGCCATAAGCCCGTTCAACTGGACGGTCAGCCTGTCAATCGGGCCCTTGGCAATATAATAGTCAGCACCGATTTCGTTAAGACTGCCGAGGTGCTCGACCATTACCCCCGATAGAGCCACAATGGGAAAATGATTGGGCCCGTATTTAAGACGGACAAAATCAATAAACTGGCTGCAATCGACTTTGGGCATCACCAGATCCACGAACATGATATCTTGGGGAATATCCTGTAATTTGGATATCGCATCCTTACCGTCGTAGGCTTTGGTGACCTCATAGCCCCGCTTTGCGAGCAATTCGCTGACAAATTCGACAAAAAAGTAATCCGCATCCACCACCAATGCTTTTTTTGACATCTTCTTCACCTTTGAGGCTTACTCGATACAGACCCGGCGGACTTCACGCATATCCGAGATGCCTTCAAAAACCTTATGAACACCGTCCTGCTTCAACGTCGTCATCCCATCTTTGATCGCCTGTTTGGCCAGATCCTGTGAGGTTGCCTGCTTTTTGATCAGCATTTTGATTTCCGGTGTGCCTTCAATTAATTCATGGATGCCCATCCGGCCCTTATAACCGGATCCATTGCATTTCTCGCAGCCAGCGGAACGATGCAGTTCAAAGCTGGGATCATACTCGACACCCAATGCCTGGAACGGTTTCTCCCCATAGTCCTTGACGATGTAGTCGAACTCTTCTTGATCGGGGTGGTATGTTTCAATGCATTCGGCACACAATTTTCGAACCAGACGCTGCGCCACCACTGCCAGGAAAGAATCGGCGATGTTGAGTGGATTCATCCCCATATCCAGCAATCGCGTCAGGGTCTCGGGGGCATTGTTGGTATGCAGCGTAGACAACACCAGATGGCCGGTCAGGGAAGCCTCGATAGCGGTGGCGGCTGTTTCACGGTCCCGCATTTCCCCGATCATGATGATATCCGGATCGAGACGCAAAAAACCGCGCATGATTCTTGCAAAATCAAGTCCGATTTTCGGTTTCACCTGTACCTGTCTTAACCCGGCCTGGGTAATCTCTACGGGATCCTCAGCTGTCCAAATTTTGACATCGGGTTCGTTGATGCTGGCCAGCGCCGAATGCAGGGTGGTCGTTTTTCCCGAACCGGTCGGGCCCACGCATAAAATGAGACCGTAGGGACGCTTAATGGTCCGTTTCAGAACCGCTAAGTTGCGCTCACTGAATCCGAGTTCGTCCAGTTTAAGGGCGCCCGATTTGGTCAAGATACGCAAAACCGCATCTTCAAATCTGCCGGCGGTAGGCATGGTCGATACCCGCAGTTCAAATTCAGGGATACCCTTGCGTTTGAACCGTATTTTCCCGTCCTGGGGCAGGCGTCGCTCGGCGATATCCAGATCGGCCATAATCTTTAATCGTGATACGATTGCCGGTGCCATGGCATTCGGCACCTGGATGTACTCGTGGCAGACCCCGTCGGTGCGAAACCGAATGGTGGTCTTGCGGTTGATGGCCGATGGTTCAACATGGATATCGGAGGCTTTGTTGCGAAAGGCGGTAACCAGAACCTGGTCGACAAATTTGACCACCTGGCTGGAGGACTCATC
>WOR8_10008558_pt1 | contig 17744 bp, 16 predicted proteins | sample DeeMarSeWOR38_10_FD_19890 | JGI IMG/M metagenome (IMG submission 19890)
CAAGATGCGGTAGTCATTGCCGATTTCGGCACTGCTGTAACCATCGATCTGGTTGACAAGAACGGCATCTTCCTCGGCGGCGTGATTTGCCCCGGCTTCGAGATCAGCGCAAAAGCATTAAGAGACTATACCGCCCAATTGCCTAATATCAAAATCACCAAACCCAAAACTCCGTACGGCAAAAATACAGTCGAGGCCATCAATTGCGGTTTGTATTATTCCATCGTGGGCGCACTGCAGGAAGTAATCAGACGCTACGCCGAGGAATTCGGAAAATGGCCTCAAACGGTCATAACCGGCTCGGCGGCAAAAGTCATCGCCAGCGATTGTGAATTCATAGACAATTACGTGCCCAACCTCGTTGTCAAAGGAATCGTCCTTGCCTATAAAAAATATCTCGAACAAAAAGCGGAATAGTACTTCCGGAGACGCTTAATGCTCTCAACAATATTTCCAAAAATTCTGTTTAGTCAGTACTTTTGGTGGATCATTGCTTTCGTTCTCCTTGTAGCTTTTTACTTTGTTCGGAAAAAAAGTCCCCCGCCCTTCCCGGGAGCAAGTACATCCATTAGGAAATTCTGTGAGAAGCACGAAAAGAGGATCTCAAAAATAACTAACATCCTCGCGATCTGTATGGTTCTCCTTTGGTCGTATATTTTGCTACCGTTTGTCTGGGATGATATCAGGAATCCGATAGAATCCGACTCAACTCAAACATTCATTCAAAAATTAGCCCTTATGAGTACATTTATCCTTTTGACTGTTTGGACAGGTGTTTCCGGTTTCTGGATTGGACTTCTCTCAATCTTTCAAGTGAACCTTACGAAAATAAAGAGGATTATCATTCTCATAGTATGCCTGCTCCCCATTATATTCACAATCCTTCATGTTTTAAATGATTTTACAGAAAGCCGTTGGTTAGCCATCCAAATCTGCGTTTATTGTTCGGCATTAAGTTGGATTATCAATATGCCGGCTGTACTAACAGGTAAGAGTTTCTCCGAGCTTTTGGGAAACATGGTTAAAAAAGTACAATTAATGCTCTCTCATCATACGAACTGATACGGATAACGCTATGGATTGTTTTGCTGCCGTAATGACAGGTAAGGGCACTGGTGCGATATCGACCATTCAAATCTTCGGAGATTCCGCCGAGGCTGTCATTAGAAAAGTATTCAAGCCGGCAGGAACCAAACCATTTAAATTCAAGACCGGTGAGATTCTGCTGGGCGCAATTACTGTGGGCGCTGAAGTTATCGATCAGGTAACAATCGGCTGTGAAGGGCCGGACACCTTCGCAATAAACTGTCACGGCAATCCGCTTATCGTCGAGATGATAATGCAACTGCTCGGCCAACACGTAGCCAATTTAGTAACGGCAGAACAGCTCCTAACCAAAACATTGTTTGCACAAGGACAAAACAGCACAATTGCAATAGAAGCCAAACTGGCGCAGGCAAGAGCAAGAACCCTCCAAGGCACAAAAATCATTACAAACCAGATTGATGTCGGCTTGACGAAAAAAGCCAGCGGCTGGCTCGAAAGCATGGACGAGATTTCTCTCGATACAATCAAGGCTGAAGCAAACCAGATTCTGCAAAAATCCCAGGCCGCAAAGCATATTATCTACGGCTGTACTGCGGTTCTTACAGGCCAGCCAAACAACGGCAAAAGTACCCTTCTCAACTGCCTGGCCGGCCGGCAAAAAGCCATCGTCACCGATATCAAAGGCACAACAAGAGACTGGGTCAGCGCCCGATGCCGGATTGGTTCTCTATCCATCGAGCTGATAGATACCGCGGGATTAGATGAGAAGCCTCAGGACCATCAGGAAAATATCGAAGCATCTGCTCAGCAGAAAACAGTCGAAATCCTCGAAGAAGCTGATATTGTACTGCTTGTTTTGGATGCCAGTCGGTCAATAGAAGAATTCGACGACCAAACCACCAAAAGATTCAAAGGTAAAAAAGTCATCACGGTCTTAAATAAATCCGACCTGCCTGCCAAATTCGACACGAGCCGATTACCGGCCAACTTATCAAATACAGTAAAAATAAGTGCCAAAGAAAGAGCAGGAATTGAAAGCCTCAACAAAAAAATCATCAAAACTGTCGAGGCGGCGGATTTCGACTTGCATGAGCCGGTCTGCTTCACTGCCCGACAGGAAGACATTCTAAGAGAGCTAACAAACGCCAAATCCGAACAGCAGGCAACTTCAATCATAACAGAGTTGTTAAACGGGCAAATTCGTGTATAATCTGCATCTATGACCCCGAAAAATGAAAAACTGACGCCTGCTATGAAGCAGTTTCACAGGTTCAAACAGATGCACCCGGACTGTATACTGTTTTTCCGCATGGGCGATTTTTATGAGACTTTTTACGAGGATGCCAAAACCTGCTCTAAGGTGCTTGGCCTGACGCTTACCAGCCGGAGCAAGGCTGATAATCCAATCCCATTGGCCGGCGTGCCATACCACGCTGTAGAAGGATACCTGAAAAAAATGCTCCAGGCAGGTTACCGGGTCGCCGTTTGCGAGCAGGTAGAAGACCCGAAAACCGCAAAGGGCGTCGTCAAACGTGATGTGGTCCGAATAGTCACTCCCGGCACGCTTACGGATGATATCCTGCTGGACGCAAAAGAGGACAATTTCCTATGCGCTGTAAGTTTAGGGATACAAAAGCATGCAGCGATAAGCTGGGTCGATATCTCGACCGGCCATTTTTTCGTCCAGGAGCTGCCGGAAGAAAAACTGCTCGATGAGCTGCTCAGGCTCTCGCCAGCAGAGTGCCTGCTCGCCGACCGGCGAGGAGAGTTATTTGAAGCCGAATCAAAAAAGCTCACCAAGGAGGTAACACAACTGACCAGCGCCATTATCACCGAACGTCCCGGCTGGTACTTCGATCCCTACCAGGCCAAGCAGCGTTTGCTCAAGCACTTCGGTGCGGCCACGCTCGAAGGCTTCGGCATTAGTGACGATGACGACGGCCTTATCCCCCCCGCCGGCGCCATACTCGAATATCTTAACGAGACGCAGAAAATCACGCTCGGTCATATCCGGAACCTTAAGAAAATCAGTCGTCAGAACTTTCTGCAAATCGATCCAACGAGTCTGCGAAGCCTGGAAGTTATGCGAACGATTCGCACTGAAAGCAAAAAAGGCTCGCTGCTGGAATGTCTCGATCAAACCGTTACTGGCATGGGCGCCCGAATGTTCAGAAACTGGCTGTGCATGCCGCTCTGTGATCTTGCTGGAATCGAGTTGCGACAGGACGCTATCGAAGAAATCAAAGACGCCGATGCAAAATTAGTCGAGATCCGCAGGCTACTTTCAAACATTTCCGACACCGAAAGAATCGCCGCCCGTATCAGCACTTTCCGCGCTTCTCCGAGGGACCTGGTTGCCCTGGCGGCAACACTTCGACAAATCCCGTTGTTGCGGGAGATACTGCAGCAATTCAGAGGCGACCTTCTCGTGCAATTAGGTGACAAGTGCGACAGCATGGATGAATTGGCCAACCTGCTCGAAGCAGCCATCGAGCCGGAACCGCCGTCACACCTTCGCGATGGCGGCGTTATCAGAGCGGGCTTTTCCGAAGAACTGGATCGGCTGCGTTCGATTTCCAAAGACGGCCAAAGCTGGCTGCGAAATTACCAGAAGCAACAAGCCGATCGAACCGGTATCGCAAACCTGAAAGTCGGTTATAACAAGGTCTTCGGTTACTACATCGAGGTCAACCATTCGGCAGCAGAAAAAGTTCCCACCGACTACGTCCGCAAGCAAACGATAAAAAACGCCGAGCGATATATCACCGAAGAGCTTAAAGAGTACGAAACCCAGGCTCTAAGCGCCGAGGAAAAGGCGCTCGAATTAGAGCAGCGGCTCTTCGACCAGCTCCGTCGCCAGTCGGCCCAGTACGTCGGCCGGTTACAAGCTCTTGCCGAAACCGTCGCTCAATGTGACTGCCTGGCGGCCCTCGCATACCTGGCCAAGCGGCGAAATTACATCCGGCCGAAAATTACCGATGGCGGCCAGCTTATTATCCACGAAGGCAGGCATCCGGTCCTGGCCGAGACACTCGGCGCTGAATTCGTGCCGAACGATGTCGAACTCGGTGATACGGCAGGCGACATTCTTGTGATTACAGGCCCGAACATGTCCGGCAAAAGCACCTATATCCGGCAGATCGCCCTGCTGGTGCTAATGGCACAAACCGGCTCTTTCATCCCGGCCAAAGACGCCGAAATTGGACTGGTAGATAGAATCTTCACTCGCGTCGGCGCATCTGATGAACTGGTCCGCGGTCAATCAACCTTCATGGTCGAAATGACCGAAACGGCAAACATTATCAACAACGCCACGGATAAATCTCTCGTCATTCTCGACGAAGTAGGGCGCGGCACAAGCACCTACGATGGTCTTTCCCTGGCATGGGCTATAACCGAGTACATTGCAAACAAGCTGAAATGCCGGACGCTATTCGCCACGCACTATCACGAACTGACGGAATTGTCCGAGCTGTTTGAAAATGTTAAGAACTGTAACGTGGCCGTGCGCGAATGGATGGATGAGGTCGTATTCCTGCATAAGATTCTGCCGGGCGGAACGGATAAAAGCTACGGGATTCATGTCGCTAAACTGGCTGGTGTTCCAAAGACAATTCTGGAACGATCACAAGAAATTCTCGAAGAACTCGAAAGCACTTTCCAAAAAGAAGCTACCGGCGAACATCTCGCCCGCCACAAAACAAAAGAGCCGGACAAAGATACACTCTTCGTAGAGAAACATAAAAGCGTGCTGGATAAACTCGCTTCAACGGATGTCAACAACCTCACGCCAATAGAAGCTATTAATTTGCTAAATCAAATAAAGACCGAAATCAATGAAACGCAAGAGTAAAACACAATCAAATAAAGGAAAATTATCCGATAAAGATTTAATCGATGCCGTAAAGAAAAAGGCCGGTGTTAATGGTGCGTGTATAATCTCACCCGGCGATGTCGAAACCGCCGCATGGGTCCGGCTCAAGTGTCGTTTCGGTTGTGACGGCTACGGACAGACTCTGGTTTGCCCGCCTTATACACCGACCGCGCAGCAAATGCGGGAAGTGCTGGATTCATATCGCCGGGCAGTATTAATCCATTTTATACATGAAGCTCATGTAACAGCAACTATAGTTGAGCTTGAGCGGGATTTTTTTCTACGTGGTGCCTGGAAGGTTTTCGGGATTGGTGCCGGCTCGTGCAGCCTCTGTAAAGAGTGCAACCTGGAACAACAGTTCTGTCGAAACCCGGACCGTACCCGCCCCGCGATGGAGGCATGCGGAATCGACGTATTCTCCACGGCAAAAAAAGCAGGCTTTCCTATCGAGGTTGTCCGAACAAAAAGCCAATGCCCAAACTATTACGGCTTGATACTTATTGATTAATTCGTTTTAATATTCACCATTATATATGTTAAAATTGTTGCTCTATTACTCGGAAAGGGCATAGCTATGAAAAACACATTGAAATCAACACTAATCGTTTTGTGTGGTTTGTTCCCATTGCTGTCCGGCTGCGCAGAGGTCGAAATCACCGGTAGAAAGCAGTTCAATATCATGCCGGATTCGACCATGAATTCGATGAGCTTCCAATCCTACAGCGAATTCATTTCGACCCATAAACTCAGCACGAACACAGAACAAACACAAATGGTCAAGCGTGTCGGCGGCAGAATCCAGAACGCCGTCGAATCATACTGCGAGAAAAACGGCATTATGGACCAACTGGAAGGCTACAAATGGGAATTCAATCTGGTCGAGGACCCGAACGTCAATGCCTGGTGCATGCCCGGCGGGAAAGTAGTCGTCTATACCGGCATCCTGCCAATCGCACAGGGCGAAGCAGGCCTGGCGGTCGTCATGGGGCATGAAATCGCCCACGCATTCGCCAAGCACGGGGCCGAACGAATGAGCCAGGCACTCCTTGTCGAGCTCGGAGGCGTAGCATTATCGACTGCTTTGAAAGATAAACCAGAACTGACGAAGAACCTGTTCATGCAATCTTACGGTGTCGGTACTACGCTCGGTGTGCTGAAATACAGCAGGACTCATGAAAAAGAGGCGGACCATCTGGGTATGGTCTTCATGGCAATGGCAAGATATAATCCCCAGGAGGCCCTCGCCTTCTGGCAGAGAATGTCCGAACAAAAGAAAGGCGCCCAACCGTTGGAGTTTCTGAGCACCCACCCAGCCGACGAAACTCGAATACAAAATCTAAAAGACCTCCTGCCCGACGCCATGCAATACTACAAAAAACAGTAAGTAGAATAGAAACGCAGATGGTGTATTTCAAGGAACGGTAGTAATCTGGATTATCCGGGGATCGTCAGGGAGGATTTTCAGCATCATTTGTTTGCCTGTGTCTTCACCGAAATACTCGAAGCCGGCAACCAGCAGATAATTGACCACCCCTCGAAGGTCAGCAACACTTGTTCCGGCTACAGCTTCACCAATCCAGACAACCTGCTCAGTCTGCGGGGCAGCATCAGGGGCGGGAGCAAAAACCTTCAACACAAGCCAGTGATCGTAGTATGTGTCGACATATGGGACATAACTGGTATAGCCGAAATGATAATCTCCCCAATATCCATCGTTGAAACTCACAAAAGGATGATAGAGCGGCGTATAGCCCGATACCCTTTGCGAATTTAATCCCACCTGGAAGGCAAGCTGATATTCTGAAATCCCAACATCAGAAGCCGGGACGTATCCCTGCTCTCTTAGCAGAATCTCAATCTTGGTCTTTATTTCATTATCAAAGATAGGATTTTGAGAATTCGGGTCCACTGTCACATAGATCGATGCCTTTTCTTTCATTGGCTCGTCAAGTTTGGAAAATCCATTGACACGAACCGTATATACTGGTGAGCAACCACCCATACAAATAGATATTAATAACAAAACCAAACATAGTTTATTCATTTTGCAATCCTTTCAAATCGAATATACAAAGGACATCACAATTCTATTTTCACTTTAAGTTATCTCCAAGTCAAGTAAGCTGTCAAAACCAAAGCCGGAAAAAGCTATTGAACAAGACTGCCTCAGAGCCTATCATGATTGTCAAAGTGTATTTAAGAACTTAGAGGAGACAAGACTATGAAGCATTCGCAACTGACTCGCCGTGCTTTCTTAAGAAGCACATGCGCCGGCACGCTTGCAGCCATAATTCCATCTCGCGTACAGGCGGCCCAAACAAAACAGCGGCCGAATATCATAGTAATTCTAAGCGATGACCAGGGCTGGGGCGATTTGAGTCTCCACGGAAACCTCAATATCGAAACGCCCAATATCGACTCATTGGCTAATGATGGGGCCATGTTTGAGAGGTTCTTCGTCTGTGCTGTGTGCGCCCCAACGCGGGCCGAGTTCTTCACCGGTCGCTACCACTCTCGTGGTGGTGTTCGGGGTGTGACAACTGGAGCCGAGCGGCTTAATCTCGACGAAAAAACAATCGGTAATACTTTCAAATCGGCGGGCTACGCCACGGCGGCTTTCGGTAAATGGCACAACGGCACTCAATACCCATATCATCCGAACGGACGCGGATTCGACGAGTATTATGGTTTCTGCTCAGGCCACTGGGGCAACTACTTCGATCCTATTCTCGAACATAACGGTAAAATCGTCAGAGGAAAAGGATACATCATCGACGACCTGACCGACCATGCACTGGCGTTTATCGAGCAAAACAAGAACCGGCCATTCTTATGTTATATGCCATTCAATACGCCGCACTCGCCAATGCAGGTGCCGGACCGTTTCTGGGAAGAGTTCAGGAACCATCCACTCAGCATGAGGAACCGTGACCCGGAAAAAGAACAGATCGACAAGACACGCTGCGCCCTGGCGATGTGCGAAAATATCGACTGGAACGTTGGACGAGTTTTACAAAAGCTCGAAGAACTAAAATTCGCCGACAATACTATCGTCATATACTTCAGCGATAACGGGCCAAATAGCTGGCGCTGGAACGGTGGCATGAAAGGACGCAAAGGCTCGACCGAAGAAGGTGGCGTTCGTGTTCCCTGTTTGATTCGCTGGCCCGGACACATAAAACCGAAGACAAAAATTTCACAAATTGCCGGCGCGATTGACCTGCTTCCGACGCTGGCCGACATGGCTGGGATTCCTGTCGTCAGCACCAAGCCGCTTGACGGTGTCAGCATCAAGCCCCTTCTCTTGAAAGAAACAAAGGACTGGCCGGATCGAATGATCTTCTCCCATCAAAACAGCAGGGTCAGCGTCCGCACGCAGCGTTACCGGCTCGACCATACCGGCAAGCTTTTCGATATGCAGACCGACCCTGGACAAGACCACGACATCTCGAAGGACAAGCCAAAAGTTACTGCCAGGCTTAGAAAAGCCGTTGCTAAGTGGAAGCAACAAGTGCTGCCCAAATCACGAAAGGATGATCGACCTTTCCCGGTTGGCTATCCCGAGTTTCCGGCAACAATTCTACCGGCACGCGATGGCGTTCCACACGGCAAAATTCGCCGAAGCGCCAGAGCACCAAATTGCTCTTACTTTACGAATTGGATTGGCAAAGAAGATAAGATCACATGGGACATCGAGGTGGCTAATACCGGACAATATGAAGCGGTGATTTTCTATACATGCCCGATTAACGATGTCGGCTCGACCGTCGAACTGGCTTTCAATCGAAGCAGGATACACAGAAAAGTGACCGAGCCACACGATCCGCCTTCAGTGGGCGCCGAATTCGACCGCGTAGACAGAGGCAGTGAGTCATTCGTCAAAGACTTTCGGCCGCTTAATCTGGGAACGTTTGGATTGGAAAAAGGCCGGGGCGAATTAACGCTACGCGCCTTGGATGTTCCGGGAAAGCAGGTAATGGAAGTTCGTGCTATTATGCTCACGCTGTTAAAATAAACGTGCCGGATTAATTAGAATGTGATATTTGTGTTCTTAAGTGAGCATATAGAGAAACCCGTCATAAAACAACGTGTGGTCGTTTAACACGTTATGCCAAGTCGGTTGCTGACAGGTAGAGGGCCAAATTGATCGAGCTTCATAGTGAGGTAAAGTGCAAAAAACGGTATGCCGTGACACTTGAACTTTAACTTTATGAATACGACAGCCGATCTTTGCCCAGCAAACTGAAGCAGCTTGAAAACACGGAGCGCAGCATCTACGCTCCGTGGCTTCTAACTTTACAAACGTACGTTTTAGTGCTGCTGCTGTACCCAAGCTCTCCTTCTCTGGAACAGGTATAGGATTACCCCTAAGGCAATCAATCCGACCAGCCCGTTTTCTCCCAGATCTGTAATTAGTGCGGTGAGATTGGTAACTACGCTTCCAAAGAAAGGAACCCCATCGCCAAAAAGGATATGAGCTATAATCCCCAGGGCGATCAAGAGCAGGAACACTTCCGTTATCTCACCAAGCCATTTCTTTACTTCCTCGAGATAATGCATCTTCAACTCTCCTATTAGAGTATTAAAAAAACTTTTAAGCACTTTATTAAGTGACATCCACGTATTTTGTTCGGCTTGTCTTTTCAAATTACTTTAATATTTATAGCCAAATTACGTGCCATATATCGGCCGCAATAACATATCGTGATATCTCGAATCTCCACCGCACATATTATAAAAACCACTTATCAGCATTGAAACTCAAGCTATCCGACGGCTCCTTGAATACATCAAGTTAATTTGGAATTTTCGTATTCATTTTTTGTATTTTTAACAGTTCAATTTAAACAGTCTTAAACTGCAAAAAAAAGAAACGTAAAATTTATTAACAGAGAGCAACAATACACCATCCACCGAGCCTGCGAACAACTCATTTTCTATGCTTTTTGGACATTAAAGTGGGGTATTTTTTACTTGACTTAGATGTTAAAATAGGGTATTATTGATATATGTTCAGGAGCATTATATTTTTCGTTTTACGCATATCGCTCATCGTAGCTCTTTGGGCTTTTGTATGGAAATTCATAGAGCCCAAAACACAGCTTATGCGAGTATTAAGGGCTGTTCTGCTCGTGCTCGGCTTGTTAGTTGTTCTGGCGATGTTAAAAATTACAGGGCAATAATCACTATCAGTGCCGCATAGAGGAGTAGTGATTTTTAATAAGCGTATTTTATGCTATCAAACTTGCCTTGATGAATCAGAAAGAAATTCTCCCATTCACCCTTCTTCCCGGATGTATCATCAACTCAGTAAACAACCGATAATATTGGATATCGTAATAGTGATAATAACTTAAAAGGATATGAATCTACAAGTATAATTGTCTTGTAGCTAAGGGGGCCAGTCCTGCCCTTTTATTCCACGAACCGTCAGGTTGGCATTCGGAAGTCCATCCCGGGCCGGCCGAATCTCCTTTGCTTTAAGGAAGCTGGCCCGACCGTCAGCGAAGAGGTAGTTCCGCTCCCCTTCCCAGCACCACCATCCACTATCTCCTTCAATGGGTGAATGATTGCTGAGCCATTCACCTATAAGAATCTTGCAGGAAGGTTTACTTACATCCATACTTCGCTGGGCAATAGAGGGCCGGGGATTCGAATAGGTATCGGCGGGGCTATTCATATCATCAATTTGTTCGGGGCTGTGGTAAAAAGCCATCGAGTAGGAGTAGCTGGTGGATTCATACTTTTCCTTAGCAACGCGGTCCTGGGGGCAAAACAGAACCGATGGATTATTTACATCAATAGGACCACCAATATAAGGCTCGACAAATGACCGCCAGCCGCGTCCCATCCACAACCAGTAGGCGGGATCTGTCGAAACCGGATCCTGGGCGCAGGGGTATGTGTTGTCGTTCGAACTTAGATACATATCCACCGCCAGGTAAATCTGTTTGAGTTGGTGAGCGCAGCCTACCCTGGCAGCAACCGCCCTTACCTTTCGCAGCGACGGCATCAAAATCGACAACAGCAGTGCAATGATCGCTATGACCACAAGCAGCTCAATGAGTGTAAATCCTAAACGATTTGAACGTCGATTTTCCACTTGCTATTCAACCGTAACACTTTTAGCGAGATTGCGGGGCTTGTCCACATCCTGACCGCGAAGCACGGCGGCGTGATAAGCTAATAATTGCAACGGTACAACAGTCAGCATCGGCTGGAGGAATTCAGGGGCATCCGGAATCGTTATCAAATGGTCGGCATATTGGGTGATATTCTGGTCTCCCTCGGTAGCTACGACGATAATCCTACCGCCACGGGCGCGGACCTCAGCGATGTTGCCCATAATCTTGTCATACTGAGGCCCGGATGTGGCGATGAAAACAGCCGGCATACCATCGGCAATCAAAGCAATAGGACCGTGTTTCATCTCCGCGGCCGGCAGACCTTCGGCATGGATATAACTTATCTCTTTGAGTTTCAATGCCCCTTCAAGAGCGACCGGATAATTGAAACCTCTGCCAAGGAAAAGCCAGTTGTCCTTATCAATATTTGCCGCCGCAATTTCTTTTATCTGTTCGGACTGAGATAGTATCGTATCAATCTTATCCGGGATTTGGGAAAGTTCGTCGATGTACATATCGGCCTGGTCGCTGCTGATATGTTTTCTTCTACCCAATTCGATAGCCAGCATTGTCAGGACCGCAACTTGTGCCGTAAAGGCTTTCGTGCTGGCAACACCAATCTCCGGACCGGCGTGCAAATATATCCCCGCATCAGTAGCCCTGGCAATAGACGAGCCGACAACATTGACGACTCCGAGCACTCTTGCCCCCCGCTCTTTGGCTTCCTCAACCGCAGCTAAAGTATCGAGTGTCTCTCCGGATTGACTTATCGCTACAACTACGGTACCGTCCTCGATAATCGGATTACGATATCGAAATTCACTGGCGTATTCGGTTTCCGCCGGTATGCGAGCCAATTGCTCGAATAAAAATTCCCCTACCAACCCGGCATGAAAAGCGGTTCCGCAGGCCGTCATGATCAGTCGTCTTGTGCGTGTCAAATCACGCAGATATGAATCTATACCGCCGAGTCTGATTCTGTTATTCTGCTGGTCGATTCTGCCGCCCATACAGGTTTTAAGGGCCCTGGGCTGTTCGAAAATCTCTTTTAGCATGTGGTGCTGGAAACCGCCCAGCTCGATTTGCTCTAACGAAAATTCAATCTGCTGGAGGTCCTTACTGATAGTAACATTACCAATCGTTTTGGTATGAAATCCATCCGGGCCAATAGTCACCATCTCGTTGTCGGCCAGGTATATTGCCTGGGTCGTATGCTCTACAATTGCCGCCGCATCCGAGGCCAGGATATATTCGTTCTCGCCGAGCCCCAAAATCAACGGGCTTCCCTTCTTAGCACCGATCAGTATATTCGGAAAATCTGAGCAAATAATCGCCAAGCCAAACGTACCGTGTAGTTCACGCAGCGCACGCTGGACGGCCCATTCGAATTTGTTTTGCCCATTGAGGGGCGAGTCTTGCCCATCCTCCCTGCAGTTCGAATAAAAATAGCCAATAAGATTTGCTATTACTTCGGTATCTGTTTCACTTGTAAATTCCACACCTTCGTTTTGCAGCCACGTTTTAAGCGTACCGTAGTTTTCGATTATACCGTTGTGAACAACAGCGATCTTACCGGTGTAGTCAAGATGAGGATGAGCATTGACCGTGTTCGGCTCTCCGTGCGTGGCCCAGCGTGTATGGCCGATGCCGAATGTCTCAGCAACGTCAGGTTCGTCCAGTATCTGCTCAAGAGCATCAATTCGGCCGCTGGTTTTTTGTATTCTTATCGCACCACTACCAAGCAGCGCCACACCGGCCGAATCGTAACCACGATATTCCAGTCGCTTCAGCCCCTCAACAAGAATCGGTTGGGCGGCTTTTTTACCAAGATATGCTACTATGCCACACATTTATCATTTACTATTTATTATTTATTATTTATTATTGATTTTTGATTTTTGGTATCTGATCATCATTAATCCTCATTAACAGTAAACGGTTGAGTGTGGATAGTCAATATTAATTATGATCGTAGTTATTGATTATAACGTTGGAAATGTAAAGAGCGTATGCAACGCATTCGAGTATATCGGTTGCGAGACGAAGCTCAGCAAGGAATCCGGTGTCATTGAAAACTCTACCGGCATCGTTTTGCCCGGCGTTGCGGCCTTTGGATATGCAATCAGTGCCCTGGGAAACCTTGCCGAGGTGATTAAAAGCCTGGCTTTGAGCGGCAAACCGCTACTGGGCATCTGCGTCGGCTACCAGATGCTCTTCGAGTCGAGCAGCGAATACGGCCGACATGAAGGCCTTGGTCTGGTAAGCGGCAATGTAGGCCCCATCCCGCCCGACCGGATCATTCCCCACATGGGCTGGAACCTGGTTGAGATGCCCGAAGAAATGGATTTGTTCGCCGAATTGGGTAACGAAAAACACTTTTATTTCGCACACTCATTTTGTGCCGAAGTTAAAGACGCCGAGGCAAAGATCGCCTACGCCGACTACGGATTCGAACTGACCGCTTCGGTACAAAAGAAAAACATATACGGCACCCAGTTTCACCCCGAGAAAAGTGGAAAAGCCGGACTGAAGATTTTACAGAATTTCTATGACATTTGTAAACGTGGAGCACAACAGTGTTGACACGACGAATAATTCCATGTCTCGATGTTAAAGATAACCGTGTGGTTAAGGGCGTTAATTTTCTGAACCTCCGCGATGCCGGCGATCCTGTGGAACTCGGAGCACGATACAGCGACGAAGGCGCCGATGAGCTTGTGTTCCTCGACATCACAGCAACGATTCGTTCCCGCAAGACAATTGTCGAATTGGTCGAGAAGGTGGCCGAAAATGTATTTATACCGTTTACTGTAGGCGGAGGAATCCAGACCGTAGAGCAAATCGACGAGCTTTTAAGAAGCGGAGCGGAAAAAGTCTCGGTTAATACCGCCGCTGTCGCCAATCCGGATCTGCTCGCCGAAGCGGCGCAGCGCTTTGGGAACCAGTGCGTTGTGCTTGCAATTGACGCCCGACGGTCGAAGGACCGCCCCGGCAAATGGCAGGTATGCATAAAAGCAGGCTCAGAGCCGACCGATATCGACGTGGTCGAATGGGCGGCCCGCGGCGAAGAATTAGGTGCAGGTGAAATCCTGCTGACCAGCATGGATGCCGACGGCACGAAGGCAGGATACGACAACGAGCTGAACAAGGCCGTTACCGATGCTGTCAATATCCCCGTTATCGCTTCCGGCGGAGCAGGAACACTCGAACATCTATACGACGCCATCATCGACGGCGGTGCGGATGCGGTCCTGATGGCCTCGATAACACACTTCGAAAATTACACCATCACGCAAATGAAAGAATACCTCCGCGACCGCGGCATCCCAATGAATCTATAAAGATTTAAGACTTCTCGATATAAGTTTCTTTTGTAGGTCAACCAGGTCTATCAATCTGCTTTTTAATATTCTCTAAAGATCCGAGTTCTCCTGCAGATCTTCAGACGCAAAATCCATTGTCCATAAAGTGCTTTGAAGCTCTTTGGAAATACCTTCCAATTGATCGATTAAGGATTCTAATTTTTCCTTTTTTCCCTCTCCAGTTACACTTTGTGCAATTCTAAGATCGTCCAGCAGTGACTGAATCTCTTCGCTCAGTTCCTCCACCCCATCGGCCAGGTCAGACATATCATCTACTGCATCGTTTAGCCTATCGCTAACGTCGTCCAACAAATCCTCAATCTCACCACCGGCATGTTCTATCTGTTGATTCTTGATTGTGTCGTTTTCGCTCATTAGGATTCCTTTCCGTCAACAACCGAGCTGGCCGAAGCAGATATCTATAAAAACACTCCAGCATATATAAATTATACTATAATATCGCCTTAACAATCCAATAAACTTAAGGATATTTCACTATTCCACGCGGCATCCACAGCAACAGCCTTATGACTACTTAAAATACATTAATTCATCTCCTGAAATTTTTAGACCTGCTTGATTCTATTTTCACAGAATTGCTGTGATTTACTGCTGGTTACTTCAAATCAGAAAATAAAATCGCAAACGAAATCAAGATACTCTCGCCCACCTGGCCTTAGGGATGAATGCCTGTGAACCGACTGCAGGACGGTTCTCAAGCAGTCTCGCCAGATATCGTCCGAGACATCCGAACGAAACAGACGCATTTCCTCCAAGCTTTCATTCAACTCTTCAGCAAGGACATGTTCCGCTGTATCACCGCGGATTGCCGCCTTCAGAGCATCAGCGACAATGCGATCGTCAATACGTCGATCCTCACGATACTGAGAGACAAGAACGAACTCGATGTTTTGCAGCACATCCTGGTGCTCCCTGGTCAACCGTTTCAATAATTTGCGAGGCCCCAGTACCTCCTTGTTCTGACTATGGAATGCCATCAGTCGGATATTGGCCTTTTTCTGGGCGGCACGTTTTCGCCGCATCCGTTTGAGTTTTGACATGTTATGACTCCTTTCGTATTACATCCTGAACAGAAACCCATTCAGCCTTCCATCATTCACTTTCGTTTCCCTGACTTCCTAGCCTTTTGAGGATTATAGCTGGGATTCGGCGTCAGCATTTGAGCATTCACTTCGTTTCGCCAGTTAGAGAGCATCTTTTTCAATTGCTCAACTCTTTCCGGCATTCTTTTCGCCAGGTTATTTTGCTCGCCGATGTCTTTTTTGAGATTGTAAAGTTCGAATTCTTTGCCGGGGCCGCAAATGCTTTCATCGAACCATTCGATCAGCTTGTAATCACCGGCTCGGACGGCGCCGCATGGTCCAATGCTGCTGGAATGATAGTGCGGATAATGCCAGTAAATGGCTGGGCGATTAAGTGTGCCGCTTTGCTCAAGGACCGGCACGAGACTGACGCCATCGATAGGCTTTTTCATTTGGCCTTTCACGCCGACAATTTCCAGAAAGGTCGGGAAGAAATCCACGCTCGTGACAGGTTCGCTGCACGTGCTGCCAGGCCTGACCACTCCCGGCCAGCGGACAATCAAAGGTTCTCTTATGCCGCCTTCGTACAGATTGGCTTTGCCGCTGCGCAGAGGCGTTTGCTTTGCATCTTTTTCCAGCCCGCCGTTATCACCGAAGAAAACAACGATAGTCTTATCGGCTATTTTCAGCTCATCCAGTTTCTTTAGCAACCTGCCTGTGCTGTTGTCGAGTTCCTCGATCATTGCCCCAAGGATCGGATTGTTCTGCGGCAAATCCGAGCCGGGCTTGTTTTTGTATTTTTCAATGAGCTTCTTTTTACCCATAACCGGGGCGTGTATCGTGTTATGAGTAACATAGAGAAAGAAGGATTCGTCCTTATGTCTTTCCATGAAGTTCAGCGACTTTTGAGTAATCGCTTCGACGTTATGTGTATCGCTTTCGGGATCGGTTTTGGAAGACGGTTTGTAAGTAACGAAATACTCATCGAAACCCTGTTTGTCCGGATTGAACGGCAGGCTCTTCGGCGGCTTCTTGTCGATACTTAGATGCCACTTGCCGAAACTGGCGGTAGCGTAGCCCTCGGTCTTAAGGACTTCGGCAATCGTTACTTCTTCCAGCAGTAAATATTTTTGCCATTCCGGCTGTGCGTATTTCTCGTATGGAAACTTACCTCCGGCAATAAAATCCGTCAGATGCAGACGGGCCGGATATTTACCGGTCATAATACTGGCCCGGGTCGGCGAGCAGACCGGACATGCCGCGTATGCATCGGTGAAACGCATCCCTTCGCGCGCCAGCCGGTCTATATTGGGGGTCTCGTAAAAATTGCTGCCGTAGCAGCTCACCTGAGACCAGCCCAAATCATCAGCAAGGATAAAAAGGAAGTTCGGTTTGGCTACGAGATCACTCTTGCCAAGCGCCGGCGTCAAAGTCGCAAATCGCCCAAGCCCTAACGCTCCGGCCCCAATACCAATTGACTTAAGTAATTGCCTGCGGTTCACGATCAAGTTCCCTTAACGACAGTTATTAATCCTGTTTCATATATCAGGATAAACAATTTTCCGACTGTCGTTAAGGATTTTCGCAGAGAAATTCGTTCACGCCTTCTATATTTTTTCGAAGGTGAACTTGTGGCTGTCGGCGTCGATTTTGATGGTGTCGCCATCGGCGAATTTGCCCGCCAAAAGCTCGGCGGCCAGCGGATTCTCCAATTGCTGCTGGATAGTGCGTTTGATCGGTCTTGCGCCGAAAACCGGATCGTAGCCCTCGTCCATGATTTGCTCTCGGGCACCGTCGGTAAATTCGACCCTGATGTCGCGTCCGGTCAGACGCTCAGCAAGGTAATTCAATTGAATATCGACAATTTTCCGCAGGTCGTCTTTACGGAGCATGTGGAAGACGATTATCTCATCGATCCGATTCAGGAATTCCGGCTTAAAGACCTGCTTGAGCACATCTTTGACGTGGGCCTCGATTTCCCAGTCGGCGCCGGATTCTTCTGTAAGCTGCTGGATCTGCTGGCTGGCGATATTGCTCGTCATGATTATAACAGTATTCTTGAAATCAACGGTTCGACCTTTTCCATCGGTCAACCGGCCGTCGTCGAAGACCTGGAGCATAACGTTAAAGACATCCGGGTGGGCCTTCTCAATCTCGTCCAATAAGATAACCGAATAAGGTTTTCGCCGGACTGCTTCAGTCAGACGCCCGCCTTCTTCGTAGCCAATGTAACCCGGCGGCGAGCCAATCAACCGGGCAACAGAATGCTGCTCCATAAATTCACTCATATCGA
>WOR8_10003351_pt1 | contig 17743 bp, 14 predicted proteins | sample DeeMarSeWOR38_10_FD_19890 | JGI IMG/M metagenome (IMG submission 19890)
GCAAGTACATCGAATGGCTGGGCTGGGCAACAGTGGCGGCACTGGCTGTATACATTCTGGTGAAAATGAATCAGGGATGATGGTCCGTATACTGATTGTCAGTGCACTTGTCAGTGTGTTGATTGCCTGTTCGAACCAGCGCTGGGATCCCGGTGATTACCCGGTTAGTTCAGGCGACACGATCTATTCGATTGCCTGGAAATACGAACTCGATCCTTTTGAACTTGCCCGGTGGAACAATATTTCCAGCCCTTACAGGATTTATCCCGGTCAGCGTTTGAACATGAAGCCCGGTCAGGAAAATTCGGCATCGTTGCCTTCAAACGATCGATCGAGCAGCAGTACAACACCCGGTCCTGACTCAATAACGGTCAAAAAGGGCGATTCGCTTTACTTGCTGTCCAGGCAGTACAACGTGAGTACCAGGCAACTGGCTTCGATCAATGGGCTTGAGTCACCCTATATCATCCAGCCGGGCCAGACACTGAAGCTTACTGCACCGAAAACCTATCGTGCGCCAGCAACAACATCCAGCAAAACTGCAACGGCTTCGCTACCGGCCGATAACAGGGATATCAACTGGCAATGGCCGGTACAGGGGGAGTTGATCACTACTTTTAAAAGCAACAAGACGGGCAGGAAAGGTATTGATATTGCCGGCAAGGAAGGCAAGGACATCAGGGCGGCCGCTCCAGGAAAAGTGGTCTATAGTGGAAATGGTTTAATCAGTTACGGTAACCTTGTGATTATCAAGCATAATCGTACTTATCTAAGCGCTTATGCACATAACCGGAAGTTACTGGTCAAGGAAGGTGATACCATCAAGGCAGGACAGAAGATTGCTGAACTGGGCAAAACAGGCGCCGATTCTCCGCGATTGCATTTCGAGATCAGGAAAAATGGCAAGCCGGTTAACCCTTTGAAATTTCTGCCTGCTAGTTGACTGACAGTATCTCAACCACAAGATGATGTGGTTTGGCTTAATGACTTAAAAAAAATGTGAATATCTGAAAAAAAATGCTTGATTCATAAAGACATTTAATGCTATAAGTTTTTTTAACTTAAATGTGGGGTTAGGAAATAGCTGTAAGTGCATGGAATTTAAGGGATATTAAAAAAGCTTTTGATAAGCATTTTTAGTCGACAATAAATATAAAAAAATAATAAAAAGTGAATCGGGTGAGGAATCAATATTATGAGAGAAGCCATTGCAGACTCCGTAGAGAGCATTGAAGGTCTCAGTGTCGTGACACAGAGTGATCTCGAACATGATGACGACATCAACATCGACGATGTGGATGTCGATATCGATATCGAAGAAGAAGAGACAGTTACGCCAAAGAAAAAAGCCAAGGTAGCCAGCGGTAAGGCTGGCGATGATATCGATGCCAAGGTTAATCGCAAGGAGCTTGATGCCACACGCCTTTATCTCAGAGAGATAGAAGGCTCTCCGCTATTAACAGCAGAAGAAGAGGTTTTCTACTCACGCCTTGCACTCAAGGGTGACATGGAAGCCCGCAAGAAGATGATTGAATGCAATCTTCGTCTTGTTGTTAAAATCTCTCGCCGTTACATGAACCGTGGCCTTGCACTGCTTGACCTGATTGAAGAGGGTAACCTGGGCCTGATCAGGGCGGTTGAAAAGTTTGACCCTGAAAAAGGTTTCCGCTTCTCTACCTATGCCACCTGGTGGATTCGCCAGACAATCGAGCGTGCGCTGATGAATCAGACACGTACTATTCGTCTCCCTATTCACGTAATCAAAGAACTCAACGTCTATCTGCGCGCAGCACGCAAGCTGGAGCAGGAAATGGACAAGGAACCGACAGCCGAAGATATCGCCAAAATGCTGAACAAGCCAGTCGCCGGTGTCGAAAAAATGCTGGGTCTGCGTGATCGTGTTACCTCGGTCGATGTGCCGGTCGGTAAAGAGAATGATCGCCCGCTGCTGGAAATCGTTGCTGATGACCGTATTCCGGCACCACCGGAAATGCTGCAGAACGAAGATGTCATGTCAAACCTTGAAGTCTGGCTTGACCAGCTCGAAGAAAAACAGCGTGAAGTACTGATACGTCGCTTTGGCTTATACAACCATGAACGTACGACCCTTGAAGATGTAGGACGTGAACTCGGAGTCACCCGCGAGCGTGTTCGACAGATTCAGATGGATGCGTTGAAGCAGCTTCGCAAGATCCTGGAGAACCAGGGCTTCACCGAGCAGCTGCTGTTCCTTTACAGGCCGGTTTTTTTTGTGAGTGGAAAAAGACGGTAATAATAACTTTTGCCACAGAGCACACAGATGGTTTGTTGTTTCAAACAAGCACCTTTAAGACAAATCATTTTTCTTGTTATTAGGCATTTGGTTTCGCCTTGCTGGCGAGTTACTTTTCTTTGCATGCCCAAAGAAAAGTAACCAAAAGAAAAGGCACCCCGACCAGTTTGCCCTTCGGGTCCCCGAGGCATTCGACTTTGCCAACGGGCCGTCCTGACTCGCCGTCCGGGCTCGACAGGACTAAATCAGGCGTCCTGCCTGATTTTCCCTACCAAAGCCGAATGCCTCGGCAAACTTCACGGGGAGATTATTCCTCCCGTCAAGCTCGCCGAAGACAGCTTCACTGATAGGGTCGATTGACCATGGACGGTCAATCGAGTCTTGTCGAGCCCGGATGGCGAGTCAAGACGACCCGTGGGCAGTGAAGTTGGCTGAGGGCATGCGAAGCACGAGCGCCCGGGACGGCGTTCTTTTGGTTACTTTTCTTTCGCTGTTGAAAGAAAAGTAACTCGCCAGCAAGGCGAAACAAAATGTAAATAAAAGCGATAAATACATGTTCGCGATTAAGCCACTCCTTTGAAACAACAAGAACCTCTGTGTGCTCTGTGGCAAATCAACTGGATAGCCTGGTGTCTTTCGCGGCTAAAGCCGCTCCTGCGATTTATTCCTCGTCCCTATAATTATCCCGGCAACGACCTTCCTGCCTTCGCCGAGTAATATATTGTAGGTACGGCAGGCGGCGGCGCTGTCCATGATTTCGACGCCAATATTCTGCTGGATCAGGCAGGCATAGTGCTCGATTGCAGGAAATTTCAGCGTCTGTCCCGTGCCTATCAATACCAGTTCGGGTTGCAGTTCCAGCAGCGGCTGCATGTGCTGTGTGCTCAGCTCATCAATATGAGCGGGTGCCCAGTCATCGATCAATTCTTCCAGCGAGATAATGAAACTGGCTGTTTTGGTGCTGCCATTGACCAGGATTGCGCCGTCTTCATATCCGCTGACATAGTACCCCTGGTCGATTTTGTCTTCGCTGAATTTCATTGCCCTATTATACGTCAGCGAGGATATGCAGTAGAATGCGCTGCTTTATTTAACACCATAGTGGAGATCCCGTTGGAAGCTGCAAAGGTTGGCCTGCTGGGGCTGGGAACAGTGGGTGGTGGTACTGCCACCGTATTACTCAGGAATGCTGATGAGATTCAACGCCGTCTTGGTCGCAGAATTGAGATTACGCACGCCGCAGGTCTGGGAATAGCCGATCAGACCATTCTGGATGCCAGCAAGGTGAAACTGACCGAAGATGCGTTCGAGGTTGTTAACGATCCGGATGTCGACATTATTGTTGAATTGATTGGCGGCTATACCCTGGCGAAAGACCTGGTAATGAAAGCCATTGAAAACGGCAAACACGTGGTTACTGCCAACAAGGCATTGATTGCTACGCATGGTGCTGAAATCATGCAGGCTGCCATGGAAAAAGGGGTGAATGTCGCTTACGAGGCTGCAGTAGCCGGCGGTATACCCATCATCAAGGCGCTCAGGGAAGGGCTGGCTGCCAACAGGATCAGCTGGATCGCCGGCATTATCAACGGGACGGGCAATTTTATCCTTACTGAAATGCGTGACAAGGGCCGCGATTTCGAAGATGTGCTCAAGGAGGCACAGGCCTTAGGTTATGCCGAAGCCGACCCTACTTTCGATGTCGAAGGTATCGATGCAGCGCACAAGCTGACAATACTCGCATCGCTTGCGTACGGTATCGAGCTTCAGTTTGACAGGTGCTATACCGAGGGCATCAGCAAAATAACGACCGAAGATGTTCAATACGCCGGCGAGCTTGGCTACCGCATCAAACATCTCGGCATTACCCGTAAAACCGATGATGGCATCGAGCTGCGTGTGCATCCAACCCTGATACCGCAGAAACGCCTGATTGCCAATGTTGATGGTGTAATGAATGCCGTGCTGGTCAAGGGCGATGCTGTTGGTCCGACACTTTATTACGGGGCAGGGGCGGGCGCCGAACCGACAGCCTCCGCTGTAGTTGCAGACATCATAGACACCGTGCGCACAATCGATATCGATGCCGATCACAAAGTTCCGCTGCTGGGCTTCAAGCCGGATGCGATGTCTGATATTGACATCATAGCGATTGAAGATGTTGAAACAGCCTGCTATTTACGCATGACCGCCCTGGACAAACCGGGTGTGCTTGCCGAGGTGTCCGAAGTGTTTGCGCAACATGCTATCAGTCTCGAAGCGGTGCTGCAGAAAGAACCGGCCGAAGGCGTCGATAAAGTCCACCTGGTGTTGCTCACGCAAAAAGTAAAAGAGAGTAATATCAACGCTGCAATAACGGAAGTGGAAAATTTCGACGAAATAGAAGGCAGCGTTGCGCGTATACGGCTGGAGCATTTGGGCTGAAGTACAGTGGCAAGGGGCGAGTGAAGAGGGGCGGGGAATAAATCTTAGGAGCGGCTTTAGCCGCGAATGACGCAAAAGACGCAAAGGGCCAGGTAATTCTGTATTGTCATCCCGAGCGATGGGAGAGATCTCCCGAAGCAGCTATGGCAGCCTTTTTAATCAGCATCCCCGGATTGCGTTTCACTTCATCCGGGCTACGGTGCTATTTAATTTTGTTGAATATTGTCATCCCCGCAGGCATGACGTTCGATTTATATTTTGTTCGGTATTGTCATCCTCGCGAATGCGGGGATCCAGTTGTGTAGCCCGGATGTAACAAAGTGAAATCCGGGAAGTTCAGCGCTAGATCATCCCGGGTTGCGTTTCACTTCATCCAGGCTACCTGCTGAACAATAGTGGCAAGTGAAGAGTGGCAAGGAAAAATCGTAGGAGCTGCTTTAGCCGCGAATTTCAGCCGATGTTCGCGACTAAAGTTGCTCCTACAGCTAACAACAATAAACCTCTGTGCCCTCTGTGGCAAATCAAATATTTAACTCTGCGCCCTTTGCGTCTTCGCGCCTTTGCGTTAAGAGCCTTTTAACTCAAAAACGCAAGAATCTCCTGTTCGATATCTCCCTTTTCAATAACGCTCTTCTGCGCGATTTCTTTTTCGAACAGTTCGCTGATCATGGCGGGAATCGGAATGCCGGCTTTCCTGGCAATGGATTCGAGTGCATCGATATCGTGGGCATCGGTTTCGCCGGTCAGGGCATTGGCGATAACCGGCGAGAACTTGGTCCATTCCGCGGTTGAATAAACAATGGTTTTAAGCGGCATGTCACGGCAGGTATCGTACGCCTTGAAACATGTGGCCGTGTGCGGATCCATCAGGTAGCCTTTTTCAAAAGTGTCCCTGATATAGACTTTGCCTTCATGGTCTTCACAATAGTCGGCGGCAAAAATTGACTGTAACTGTTCATGTTCCATTGCGGTCAGTTCATAGCATTTCTCGGTATCGAGCAGATGCATTAATTTCTTCGTACGTTCAGCACCGAACAGATCAAACAGTATGCGTTCAATATTGGATGAGATGAGAATATCCATTGCAGGTGAGGTTGTAGGTACGACCTCCAGAGTTCTCAGGTCATAAATACCCGTTTTAATCAATTGCGTCAGGATGTTGTTTTTGTTGGAGGCGATAAGTATTTTTTCGACGGGCAGTCCCATCTTCATTGCATAATAGCCGCCAAGCGCATTACCGAAGTTGCCGCTGGGAACGTCGAGGTAGACTTTCTCGCCCAGGGAGATTGCATCCTGTCGAACCAGTTCCAGGTAGGAGTGCACATGGTAAATGGTCTGGAAAATGATGCGCCCGAAATTGACCGAGTTGGCAGCTGACAGGTGAATATTTTTTTCTTTCAGTGTTTTTCTGAAACTGTCAGAGGCCAGCAGGCGTTTCAATGCGTTTTGCGTGTCATCAAAATCACCATTGACGCCGATCACTTTCAGATTGTCCGCATCTTCGGTTACCATCTGCAGGCGCTGCACGTCCGAAGTGCCACCGACAGGATACATGCAGGCCACCTGTACATTGTCCCTGTTTTTAAAGGTCTCAAGCGCTGCCGGTCCGGTATCGCCGGAAGTGGCGGTAAGAATCAGATAATTCTCATTGCGGTTTTGTGCGATAGAAGACAGCACGATACCGAATGGCTGCAAGGCCATGTCTTTAAATGCCCGGGTAGGCCCATGGTAGAGTTCACTGACATACAAATCATCCAGTACCCTGACTACAGGCACGGGATTGGAGGGGTCGTCAAAATTATCGTACAGCTTGAGTGCCTGGTCGATTATCGCTGCATCGATGTCGATGTCAAAAGCGGCCAGCATATTGCGTGCCAGTGTTTTGTAGTCAGAATCCATCTGTGAGCTTAAAAACGATTCATCCAGTTGAGGCAGTGATTCGGGTGAATAGAGCCCGCCATAAGACGCAATGGGCGTAAGTATGGCTTCGGAAAAGCTTACTTTTTCAGGGTGGCGGCCATCATTGCCGCGAGTTTCTATAAAGTTCATTACTGATCCAGGATGATTTCGCCGAATTATATCGAATTAAGGTTTCAATATGTAGTTAATAGCACGGGCGAGGGACGAGGTTCGAGTGGCAAGAAAATGCAATGAACCGGCTGTGGCGTGAGTTACACATATTGCTGCCGGATCAATTCTCGGCAGAAGCCGCTCCTGCAATTTTTTACTCACCACTCACCACTCGAACCTCGTCTCTAGGCACTTCGCAGACATGCCGTTAAGCGGGTAAATTCAGAACACCGTACGCTGCCGTTTATAGTAAGCTGTTGATAAAGCTGTTGAGCGATTCCGGTATTACCTTGATAACGTATATCTGGCTATGAGCCGGGCGAAGAAGGCATTGCATCTTTATGGATAATATTATTTTTGAGCTGGTGTTGATCTTTGCAGGCGCAGCAATCCTTGCAACGCTTTTTCTCTACCTGAAACAGCCGATTATTCTCGCCTATATTGCGCTGGGAGTGGTCATCGGGCCGTCCGGTATCGGCCTGATCGATAATCCCCACCATATCGAACAGCTTTCTCATATAGGCATCATACTTCTGTTGTTCCTCATTGGCTTGAATCTGAGGCCTGATCGAATGGCAGGACTCGTTGGCAGGGTCAGCGCCCTGACATTCATCACTTCCACGATGTTTATGTTGCTCACGACACTGGCAGCATTGTTGATGGGTTTTTCGCTGGTTCATGGCCTGGTAATTGGTGCTGCGCTGATGTTTTCCAGCACAATCGTAGGGCTGAAGCTGATACCAACAACGACACTTCACCACAAGCATCGCGGCGAAATGATGGTGAGCGTGTTATTGCTGCAGGACATACTCGCGATCATCATTATTCTACTGATCACCGGTGGACAGGAAGACAATATTCCACTCACAGTGTCATTGCTTCTATTAAAGCTGTTCCTGTTAACGGTTATTTCTTTTTATGTTGTTAAGTATGTGATCACTGCTTTGTATATCAAATTCGATACCATTCATGAACACACCTTCCTTATGTCGCTTGGCTGGGGATTGATGGTAGCGGGAGTCGCAGACTATATAGGCCTGTCATTTGAAATGGGCGCCTTCATTGCCGGCGTGTCTTTTTCGACCTTGCCAATTGCGCTGGTGATTGCGGAAGAGCTTAAACCGCTCAGGGATTTTTTCCTCATTCTGTTCTTCTTTTCGATCGGCGCGCAGTTCGACTTGCTTGTGATGAGGGATGTTATTCTTCCGGGAATTGTTATTGCATTGATCATAGTCCTGGTCAAGCCGCTTATCTTTCGATGGGGTTTTAATCTTGGCGGCGAGAAGGACTATGTGTCAAAAGAACTGGGTATTCGACTGGGACAGGCCAGCGAGTTTTCACTGCTGGTGGCATACACTGCGCTGGTATCAGGCCTGATCGATCAAAGATCTTCTTATCTTATACAGACCGTAGTCATTCTAACGTTTGTTATATCGACCTACTGGGTGATCAACAAATATCCCACACCGATTTCCAGTGAAGCAAGCCGGCGGCGTGATTGATGCTGTTATGAGGCGTTATCTTTTGTCGTTGCTTTTTCTGCAACAGAACTCGCGGCTTTTTTGCCGGCAATATAGTCTTCGATGTCCCTTTGAGTAATGATGCCTACATCGCCTGCCACTACTTTTCCTTCAGGATCAATGATATATGTCGTTGGCAGTGCTGGAACCTTGCCTAATGGCGTTACTCGAACAGGCTCGGTGTTAAGCACGGTGTAAGGAATGGATTTGTCACTAACAAACTGTTTCAGGTGTTCCTGTTCTATTGATTCGAAACTGATACCGACGACAGCAATATCATTGTCCTTGTGGCTTTCATGCAAACTGATTAATTCCGGCATTTCTTTCATGCAGGTTGAACACCATGTGGCCCAGTAGTTAACGACCAGCCACTTTCCTTTATACTGATCCAGGGATTGCATCTGGCCATTCACGTCTGGCAGTTCATAATCAACGGCCCTGACCTGTAAACTCCAGACTTGCATGCCGAAACCCAGAAGTGCGATTAAAATAATCAAAACAATATTATTTTTAAACATTTTTGTTTACCGTTGATTTTTACATCTAAAAGTATTTCTACTTACTCAGTATGTGACATATTGAAATTCAAACATGAGGTTATAGAGCTGCTGCTAGATTCTCCCTGCTTATCCATCCATGTTGCCCCGTCCTGGGTGATAAGCAGAGAGAAAACTTCAGTGTACTTATGGCAGCATGGTGTACCAGATTTGAACACCTTCATCCAGTTCAATATTTGACGTATCCAGCGCGTGCTGTACGATATATTGAAGATCATTGATAATGTAGCCAGGCACTTCACCCAGGGCGGTCTTTTCTGCATCGCTCATATCCGAGAACAGGGCGCCGAACATGAAGTAGGGGTCCAGGTAGCTGATGACCAGTGACTCGGTTGAACCATCTTCATCAAGGTCTACCCGCTGCACTGAGATTTCACAGGGTAAAGCTGTTGCATGGTGCATGCCGGTGCCCATAGCCATCTTGGCGTAAGTTGGGGAGCAGGCTTCGATCACCCAGTTCTTTTCCGGGGTGCCTGGCAGGCCCAGTGGTAAGTGACGGGCAGAACGCCATTTGGAATTCGGACTCAGGATAGAGTCAACATCCCATGGATGAGTACCTGCACCCTCTTCACCGTGAATACTCATGGCCTCAATAATAGCCTGGGCAACAGCTGATGTTTGACCTGCTTCAAATGCTGTTCCATCAGACTTGGTGTATGCAACATGCTTGTAAGGTGAAGTATTTGGTGATGCAGCGACGACTTCAAAGATGTCTTCAACAGTTTTGTATTTAGGACCCATCGCCTTGTCTTTGGTATTGTATTTAATATCTGCCGTATCAAGCGCCCTGTATACAATGGTCTTGATTTCATTTTTAACGGCAACCGGTAGAGCGGTAATGGCCGCGGCAAAATCCGGGTCCGTCTGCATATCAGCGCTGACCAGTACATCGGTAAAGAAGATGCTGAAAATTGCATTCGGATCCAGCATATCAATGTAAATGTGATTATCATCATTCCAGGTGGAAATTTCACATGGTAATGCGGGAGCATGGCTATAGCCATTTACGACTTTTTTATCGGTACCCTTGATACTCGTTACACCCAGCGCCTGTTTCGCATAATAGGCATTACAAAGATCCATCACGTTAACCATTTTTATACCCAGATCTGGATTTTCAGGGTCAATAAGCTCGGGTGATGGGATTCTCAAAATAGCTTCTTCAATAGTGGTACCACCTTCCATGCCGCCTACAATCCAGTCCGCAGGAAAGGCTTCATCATCGCCTACAGGAACGGTATCATTTACAGTGGCAACATAGGTTGCAATAGCCGTAGCAATTTCTTTTGTTTTTAAGTAGGTTGCTTCACGATTGATATTGCCGCGTTCATCCTTCACCACCTGAATTTTGGCGATTTGGGCAAATGGCGTCATCATGTTGCCATTGTCCTTTTTCGGTTTTTCACCTGCAAAAGACAGGCTTGCAGACATGGCCAGGCCCATAACGATGCCGGCACATAATGATTTCTTCACCCAGCGACCGACAGTCGAGCCGGATTTATGTGTATCTATATTCATATCATTTCCCAAGTTTTTTAATAAAGTTCATTTTGTTTCAACCATCGCCAGTTACATCGCCTGTTGCTTAAAGGCGGATAACGATGTGTGAAACGCAACATTTCAACAATGCCTGGGGCGCAAACTAAACCTGGAAACGATGAATTTCCAGCATCCTGTTCGTCTGGATTCGTACGTTTGAAAAGATAAAAACAACCCGTAATTACAATGACATAGCGCTTGTTGAAATCTGATTTTGACGAAAATTAACGGGGCTTTTTCATTCAACACAGGGTGTTGTTCGATAATTTAGTGATGCCACGGAGCCAGGGCAGCAACGACAGGGCAACGGATACAGGTGGGTGCTTCTATTTGCCGGCAGATTTCATGCCGGATAACAACAGCCGGAAAGCATCCAGGGCATCCTGGAGCTTTTTTCTGCCCACGGTCGTTCTGTTGCTCATTATTCTTAACACAAACTCGGCCGTATCTATCACGCGCTGGTTGCGGGGATTTTTGGGACAGCTATCCAGTTTCAGGTACTTGTCCAGCGTGCGAGTGGTGGGGGTTGATTTATCGATATAGACCGGCCAGATTTTACTTTCCTCGGCCAGCTCCAGTTTGGATTTTCCCAGGTCATGTTCCCAGCAGGCGAGGGCAAGGCCCATGACATTGACGGCCTGTTCTCTTGTTAATATTTTCTGTGTTTCGCCCATCGGTTCATGCAGGCCGATATTACCCGCTCCTGACATCAGCCGGGGATTGTTTCTGGCAAATTCCAGCAGGCTGCTGAGTGACTGTTCCACGGCATCGAGGCGTTGCTCACTTTGTCCGCTCATCTTTGCCTGATTGTCTGAGGCTGTATCCAGTGCGATCGCGTAGCCGCTTTGTCCCATCACGTCGATACAGTTGATTACTGCGGTAATTTGAAATTCATGCCCGTCTTTATGTTTGCAGGTCAGTGATGTATGCAGTCTTTTCTGGCCTGAACTATCGGCCACAGCTGAATGCATCATTAACTGTGTAATGTCGTCAGTAAACAGGTCGGCCAGGTCGAGATCAGCGAATTCATCATTGGAATAGCCAAGCAGGCGGGTTGTGGCCTTGTTAACATAGACGGCTTCCTTGTCATGATCGAAGCACATGATCGCGCTGTCGCCCATGTCCAGCAGCCGCTCGAGATCATTTGTCCGCATCCTTACCTGGTCAGACATTGAATTAAACGCATCTGCAAGGACATGGAACTCTCTCAATCCCTTGTTGTTCACGGTCAGATCCAGTTTACCGTGCGAAACCTGTTCCATGTCTGCCACCATTTTGCTGAGTGGGGTAAAAAGAAAGCGGTTGAACAGCCACAAGGCGCCTAATAAAGTGCTCAGTGACAACAGCAGGAAACCGCTGATTGTGATGATTTGTGTTTCTTCCATCTTCCTGTTCAGTTTGTCGACATCCTCATAACCTACGACCCGGAATGCGGGCTGTCCATCAGATGCAAGCAGGGTAAATTCAACGGGAAGATAGTTGTCAGTGATTTCCTGATCATCATCGCTGATCTGAATACCCGCCATGGAAAATATGTTCACCGGCGTTTGTGTGATTTTGCCGATATCCGGGAGATTGAACACAGGATTAACAATGATTTCCAGGTAGCCAGTCGGGCGTAAGCCGCCCAGCGGGACCAGGGTTGAGAACTGGGGGCCTTCTGTAGATATCCAGAGTGCGTCTACAGCTTTGAGGCGTTCAGTATGCCTGCGTTTGCGGACTAATTCTGCCATGTGATCAGACAGTTGTCCGTCCAGCGCTTCAGTCCCGGCACTGCTCTGGGCTATCAGCTCCAGTTGCAGACTATATATACGTATTTTTTCCAGATCGATGCTGGAGAATCCGACGAAACCATTTACAAAAGGATCATCAAGAAGTTCAACAAGCTGTTTATGTCCGCCATTTTCCTCGACTGTCTTTACAGCATGGATCAGTTCCTTGCTGTGGCCCAGTTTCATGCCGAGGTCGAACGTATGTCGCCTTACCTCCTTGAGCATTTCCTGCGAAGCAACTTCAATGACGCGTGACAGGCTGTCCATTTGCGCATTAAGTGCTGCCTGCCTGAAATACGAGCCGGCCAGTAATGAAAGAATGACGGCTATAGCACCGATCATGGCGAATATGATGATCGTTGCTGATTTTATTGATAGTGACTCTATTCGCATGTGCACAACAGGTTTGGTGGCTATCAGGCTATTACTGGTATGACTGCATCAGTCGGTAACAACGGGAAGCCTTTTATCGGTCCACTCTTTCCAGCCACCACGAAACCAGATCAGGTTGGTATAGCCCCATTTTTTTGCTTTTTTTATTGCATCAGCGCTTCGCATGCAGCGCGTGCCATTGCAGTAGAACAGGATGGGCCCGGATTTGTCAGCTGCGACTTTCTCCAGATCATCGCGTTGCATTTTTGTATTCAGCATATTAATCGCGCCCTCGATATGGCCTTTGACAAATTCCGTTTTTTTGCGGGCATCGATCACGATCAGGTCCGGAGTATTCAGGATCAGGTCTATGGCTTCCTCTGCGCTAACGATTCTGGCGCCTTCGATATTCTCAGGGGCATGTGGCTTGTCTTCGGCTGACAGGCCTGAAGAAAACAGCAGCAGAATGGAGATCAGACTGAGCTTGATATCAGGATATATGAAGAATCTGTAAAACACCTGGATAACCACCAATATCTGGTTTGAACAAGTAATTCGAACGATACCGAACTGATCGTTAGTTCGAATCAGGAGTTAATGGATATAAAGTATAAACCCTGATTCATTGTAGTTCCTAATAGTGAGAGGATTCTAACAGCGGGTAGCGGCAAATCCCGGATCTGCAGCGTCATTCTGTGCTGGATTTCCGTTTTCGGGCCTGTCATTCTGATTTTACCGGCTTATTATGGGTAAGGGGTCAAATGGCCCAAGATATCTGATTTTCCACCAGTTGCCTGTGGCTTCGTGCTCGTCGAAGTCAGTAAATTTGTATTCGAAGGCCTGTACCCTGATTGCTAAGGGCGGGGTGTCGGGGAAGGGATTGTGCTCCAGCAAGGCGGTGACGCCGGGCGAATTATCCAGCAGGGCATAAAGGAAGTTCTCGAACCAGTACTCGAATACAGGGTGAAGCGGCACGAACCATATCATCCAGTCGAGGCGAGGCTGATGCGGAATCACAACATAAAGCGGTTTATTCAGTTCGCCGGGTTTGTATTTGAATTTGTAGGGTAGCCAGGTCCGGCCATCAACGGTGCCTTCGATAACAAGCTCGACGCGCTGCTGATTGACCGTGGGAAAAACATGGTAGGGATTAGCCAGCGACCAGCGCTGGATATAGTCAAGAACCCGTGCTGTATTACCTGTCATTCTGATACCGGAAGCCATTTCCCATATCTGGATGCTGCTGGTTACCAGGATAATGGAGGCAAACGCGTATGATGGAAGCCTTAACCAGGAGGTGATGGTCGCTAGTTGTTTCTGCTCAAGCAACCAGTTGCACAGGCTGGCGGGCAGGGCTCTCCTGATGGCCCTGTCATCGAACAGGAACAGGCAAAGTATGATGGTCAGTATGTTGAACCAGTTGTGGTTGCTGGTGATGATGATCAGCAGCTGAAGGCTGATCGTAACCCATGCGGCTATGAAGCGGTATTTACGCGACATGAACATCATGAAAGGAATAACCAGTTCTATAAACAGCACTGCAGCCGTTGCAAGTATTAAAATCCATTCAGGTAACTGGTGCGCATACCAGCCGCCAACATGCGGAAGAGGCTGTGTTTCGAAGTAGAAAGCAAGCGCTGACAGACCGGCCCAGCCGGGATCATTACTGACGATCTTCGACAGCCCCGACATGAACCTGAGCCTGAACAGCAGCCAGCGGTAGAGGAAAATAATAATGCGTGAATTCGGCGTCAGGAAGATCGCGAGAAAGCCGGCTTCAATCAGCAGGTAATCCCACTGGAAATTCAGGAATGTCTGGCTTGCGTGATACAGCGAGAGGTAAAGCAGGTACAGCACGATCAGCGAGAATCGCGTTTTGTAATTGAGGAAAAGTAACACAGAGAACGCGCAGCCCAGCCAGGTGGCTGCGGTAAGTGCGGTATCCCCGGCATTTATCCAGAATACTGTCGGATACGCCAGGTAGCGCTTCCAGCCGAAATGAGTCGTTCCGTACTCCAGCAAATCGGTAACCGGGAGGATGCCATCCTGTCCGACAAGGCCGACGATCTGGCCTGACAGCGAGGCAAAAGCCACGAAATACACCACGGCGAGCAGCTTGATAAACAGCGCAGAGACGAGTTCGTAGGTGTTATCCTGTTGCATGCGGTTATTTACAGGTTTGTATTACAGGAACTATAAAACGAATACATAGTTACTGCAAAACGGTAGATTATGAAAGCGCATGTTACATCACTGTTGTCCCATTATCTCCCTCTCCCCCTGGGGGAGGGTTGGGGTGAGGGAGCTACTCTCGTTGAAGCTTTGTATTATTTGCCACCTCATGATAGCAATGCAATGTCGTTGAATGCCTGGTTCCGGGTAGAAGCGGAGACATTGCGGTTGATGGCGAGATGGCTGAGGAATGCTTCCACCTCGGCTTTGCCCATGTCCTTCGGGTGTTTTTTATTGTGAAAGCGAATAAACTGCAAAATCCAGCTGAGATAGGATTTTTCAGTGTTGTAGGTATAGTGGTGAAAACGAAGTACTTCACGAACCTGATCCATCAGACGAGCAGATTTTGGCACGAACTTCCTTGTTGGCTTGTCCATATTGGCAGTCCCTTATATATTTCCTCTTTTGTCTGATATTTCCATCATATGAGGAATAATAGGATTTATATTATAGAAAAATATGAGGAGTTAGAAGTCCTCATGTCACCAAGTTAGTTGCCAAGAGACATAAGTGCTATTTACAAATAATCATAACAACTCTATTCATAGAAAACGGAACAAAGCTCTTGGTGTTCCTGAACTTATTGCTATTGCACTTGGGGGAATGGTTGGTGGTGGGATCTTCACCATTCTAGGTATTTCTGTTTCCATGATTGGCGCTTTTACACCCTTGGCGATAATACTCGGGGGTGTGTTCGCATCGCTTGCCGCCTATTCATATATTAAATTAAGCGTGTATTATAAAGACGAAGGTGCTACGTACTCATTCTATAAAAGAACATTTCCTAAATCACCTTTTGCCGCTTCTCTAATTGGATGGTGCGTCATATTTGGATACATAAGTACTCTGGCTCTATACGCCTATACCTTCTCATCTTATGCTATCAGCGGCTTTGCTTTTGCTGATAGTGAATGGGTGCGCAAACTTGTCGCTGGCGCCGTAATACTCATCTTTACCCTAATCAATATCTGGAGCGTTAAAGGTATGGGTAAAATCGAGGATATTATGGTTTATACGAAACTGGTGATACTCGTTGTCATTTCATTTGTCCTTATCAACAACAGTCAAACAACACTGCCTGTATTATTACAAGATAACAATGACACAAGCGCATTATCTATCTTGATAGTTGCTTCAATTACTTTTGTGGCATATGAAGGATTTCAGCTCGTAATTAACGCCGTCAATGAAATGGAAAAGCCAGAAATAAATATCCCAAAAGCTATTTATTCAGCTATATTTCTTGCAGCTTTAATTTATGTTGTTATTTCACTCGGCGCCATACTTGCAATCCCTTTTGATGAGATAATCAAAAACAAAGAATATGCATTGGCCTCTGGTGCGGAACATGTATTAGGCCACTGGGGAACGGAGCTGGTAATTGTAGGTGCGTTACTTGCAACAAGTAGCGCGATTAGCGGTACCGTATTCGGGGCATCAAGGCAAATGTCGGTAATTGCTCGAGATGGCTATTTTCCCAGCATACTTGCAAAACACATCAACCACATACCCATCTATTCTATTGTATGCATGTCGGTGCTGGCGTTCTTTCTTGTGCTTGCTGGCAACCTTCAAGTAATCCTGGAATTTGGTAGTGTCACTTTCTTATTAATATCGCTATTAATGGCTTATGCTAATTATAAAATTAAACATCTAACCAATTCCTCACGCATTATTACTGTTATTTCTATCATTGGGCTTATGGTAGGGACAATTTTAATTTTTTATTATGAATTCAATAATCAACCCCAACAAATGTTTTTTATTGGAGTGATTTACATGCTATTGACTGCTGGGTCTTGGCTCTATTCAAGAAACAAGTCATCGCATGCTGGCAACTAACAAATCGTTTAACCGGATCGGCGCAAAAGGCGTTCCCGGTTAACTCAAACGTTATGCGGCATTCGACGCCGTTGTACTTGATAGACGTCGAGACCCCCGTGATCGGCGGTGGCAGAGCAAGCGTCGACGAATTCAAAGGAGACAGATTATTAAGAACAATTCAGTCGAAAAAGAGAGGACAACAATGAAAGCCGTTATCACTGCAACCGTCGCCACCCTTGCCCTGTTGGCATCCGGTTCAGACGCTCTCGCCGAGGTGAGCAAGACACCAGTCACGGTAGCCAACTTCGTGCGGGCCGAATCGGATCACATGATCCGCGCCAACATGGAGATGGTGGGCGTAACCTTCGGCAAGTTCGCGCACCTGCGCGAGCCCACCACGCCGGACAACCAGCCGGTGATTCGGATGAACCAGGACACGCTCTACTCTGCCACGGTGCTGGACCTGTCCAAGCCGGTGACGATCACTCTGCCGGAGATCGGTGGTCGCTACATGTCCATGCACGTGGTCAACCAGGATCACTACATGTTCGTGGAATCGAAACCGGGAACCTACAAGCTGACCGAGAAGAAGGTGGGCACGCGCTTCGCATACGTGACCATCCGCACATTCTACAATGCCGGCGATCCAGATGACCTGGCCAAGGCCCATGCGGCCCAGGACCAGATCGTGCTCAGCGGAGGCGGCGACGGCCCCTTCGAGTCGCCGAACTGGGATCTCGATGACCTCGCAAAGGCTCGCAAGGCCCTCAGCGATCTCGCCACCCTTGGTTTTGATTCCACCTACGCATTCGGCAGCAAGGAAGAGGTCCGCCCGGTCGACCTCTTGGTCGGAGCAGCGGCCGGTTGGGGCGGTTTGCCACGCAAGGCCGCCTACTACGAGATGGGTAGCGTGGACGAGAATGACGGCAAGCGGGCCTACGCCGTGACCGTCAAGGATGTGCCGGTCGATGCGTTCTGGTCCATCACGGTTTACAACGCCGACGGGTATATCGAAAAAAATGACCTCGGCCGCAACAGCTTCAACAACTCCTCCGCCAAGCCGAACGAGGACGGCTCGTTCACGATACATTTCGGCGGGGATCCCAAGAGCGTGAACTATCTGCCGATCACCGAGGGTTGGAACTACGCGATCCGCATGTA
>WOR8_10002610_pt1 | contig 17741 bp, 17 predicted proteins | sample DeeMarSeWOR38_10_FD_19890 | JGI IMG/M metagenome (IMG submission 19890)
GGTCTTGTCCTTCATGGCCCAAGGCACAAAGGTGGACATGCCCACCCGCAGCGTTCCGCGTTTGATGACCTGCTCGACTGTACTTTCCTGTACCAGCTGTTGTTGGAGCTCTCCGGCGGAAGATAGGCAGGCAAGGCCCATGATGATAGACAGGATTATAGTGATTGCCAGCAACCAGTTTTGTTTTTGCATGGACGACCTCCCTTTTAAAAGTGGATAAATTGTCAATTGAATATGAAATACAGCGTGACATCGAAAAAGTTAAAACAATGTTTCTAATAGGCTTCCAGCTTTAATCGCTTTTCCATATAAGAAACAGCAGCCGACAACAGCATCGTAATGGACAAGTAGATCGCAGCAACAGTGAACCAGATTTCAAAGACCAGAAAGGTTTCAGCAATAATTGTCTGTCCGCGCATGGTTAAATCATAAATGGCAATGGTGCTGACCAGAGCGGAATCTTTGATCAGAGAAATTGCCTGGCTGGTCAAAGGCGGCAAAATTCGTCTCAGCGCCTGGGGCAAAATAATAAAACGGTACGCCTGGTAGGTATTGAGACCGATGCTGAAAGCGGCTTCCCACTGCCCGCGCTGAATGGAGACAATCCCGGCCCGAAATATCTCGGATGCATAGGCGCCCTCAAAAAGGCTTAACGCCAGCACGGCTGATGTAAATCCACTGATATCCAATACCGGTCCCAGGACAAAGTATATAAAAAATAGTTGAACCAGCAGAGGGGTGTTGCGAATAATTTCAAGATACGCCCGGGCAATGCTTCGGGCCAGAAACGAACGCGAAAGCCGCATCAAGGCGCTGGATAATCCAAAAACAAAGGCCAGCAACAGGCTGATGGCCGTAATGCGGATCGTTATTTGCAAGCCCTGAATCAATGGTCCGGCTGCGGCCTGACCGTCAATCGTTGCCACAATATATTGAGGCACCCGGTACCATTGCCAGTTATATCCCAATTGCCGAGTACCATTTGAGATCAACCAGCCAAGGGCTGCCATAACGATTAAGAATTTGAAGACATCTACCAGGACCCGACGTTTTGAGCCGGGCATCGCTGCTGGGGGAGATGTCTTTTTTAACGGTGTCATGACCAGAATTAAAAAAAGAGATAAAGATAATTCAGTTTGTCAAGCTTTGCAAAGGTGCCGGGATGAGGCCGCCGCGCCGAACAAATGGATTCGGATTGCTGCCATTGTTTACCGCAATAATGGTGGACTGGCCCAGTAGACCTCCAAAATAAGCGCTGTCTCCGGCTTTTTTCCCGGGAACCGGTATAAGACGCGTCGCTGTGGTTTTGTTGTTGATAACACCGATTGCCATTTCATCGGCCATAATGGCGGCAATCGTTTCTGCGGTCGTATCACCCGGCAGGGCAATCATATCCAGCCCGACAGAGCACACAGCCGTAATAGCTTCCAGTTTATCGAGCCCGATATAACCCTTGCGAGCCGCTTCTGATATATTGAGATCTTCGCTCACCGGGATAAAGGCACCACTCAACCCGCCCACCCGTGAACTGGCGAATGCACCGCCTTTTTTGACGGCATCGTTGATAAGCGCTAAAGCTGCCGTCGTTCCGGGCACACCGATACTTAACAGACCCAGGCTCTGAAAAATTTCACCGACACTGTCGCCGACGTTGGGAGTCGGAGCGAGCGACAGATCAACAACACCGAATTGAATATTCAGGTAATCGGCAACCTCCCGGCCGATGAGTTCACCCACCCGGGTGACTTTGTAGGCCGTTTTTTTAATTAATTCTGAGAGCTGTCCAAGATCCAGTTGGTCATCGGTTTCAAGGGCGCGTTCAACGGCCTTCTTTACGACTCCCGGTCCACTGACCCCGACGTTGATGACTGCATCGGCTTCACCAATCCCCAGATAGGCACCGGCCATAAACGGAATGTCTTGAGGAATATTGGCGAACACGCAAAGCTTGGCACAGGCGATACCATCACTGTCAGCGGTCAGTTGTGCAGCCTGCTTGATGGCTTGGCCCATCTGCAAAACCGCATCCATGTTGATGCCGGCTTTAGTTGAGGCCACATTAACCGAAGCACAGACGCGTTGGGTCTCAGCCAAAGCATGGGGAATGGCCTCAAGCAAAGCCATATCGCCGCGGGCGATTCCTTTTTCAACCAGAGCGCTGAATCCGCCGATAAAATCGACATCGACTGCCTCAGCCGCCTCGTCCAATACCCTCGCCACCGCGATCATTTGAGAAGACGACATGGCAGCACCGACCACAGCAATGGGGCTGACAGCTATTCTTTTGTTGACAACGGGAATGCCGTATTTTTGTCCGATATAATCGCAGGCACTGACCAAATTGGCGGCATAATGGTTAATACGCGTGCGGATCTTATGCGTCAGGTTTTCCAGATTTTGGCTGGCACAATCCAGCAGATTAATACCCAGGGTTACGGTGCGCACATCCAGGTGCTCATTTTTAAGCATCTCGAGCGTGGAAAGAATTTCTCTTTGTGTCAGCATTTTTTTCTATTCCTTATCAGAGGACAGATGACAGAGTACTTCAGAAAACAGAGGACTGATGGGGATTTCATCCGCCAGTCCATACCATCTGTTTTCCAGCCTCTGACTTCTGTCATCTGTTCTCTGACCTCTGTTTTCTGTAACTTTTATACGCGGTGGATGGCCTCAAATATATTGCGATGTTGAATATCAATGTCCAGTGCCAATTCCTGAGCGCGTTTTTTTAATTCTTGGTAAAGCGCTTGCTGATCGGTTTGAGGTGGCACATCAACCTCGTAAATCATGATATTATCACCCGGGTCGTCTCCGCCCTTGAAAACCGCCTGCAGATTGGTGATGTTACCCTCAAATCGAGCAATCACTTCACTGATACCGGCCACCAGTCCCTTACGATCCGGTCCTTTGGTTGTTACGATATAAGCCTCGCTAAGTGGCGGCGAAACCGGTGTGGTTGTGGCTTCAAACAAGGTGATATGGACCTTGAGACCCAGCGGTGCCAGCGCAGCAGCTAAATTCTGGTGTAAAGATTCAACCGGAAGATCAGTCGGCATTGTAATGATGAAAATACCGGCGAACACGAATTGAAGCGTTGTTTGACTCACATTTTCAATATTGCAATCCTGCTCGAATAGAATCTTGGAGACAGCAGCGACGATACCGGGCCTGTCCTGTCCTAAAATTGCGATAATTGCTTTATCCATGAGGGTCGCTCGCCGAATGTTACGCCGGTTGGCGGTTGGGGGTGAAAAGAACGCTCGTTTGCCCTGTCATCATTATCAAACAAAAGACCTCGGTCAACCGAAGCAAATGTCAGAAGGTTTTCCAAATTCTCAGCCGGCACGCAGCAACCATTTGGCCGTCCATAAACAATGTCGATTCTTGCGGCAATCATGCGGGGCTGACGATGGCATTAATTTGATTCATGATATATTGCCCCAGTGCCTGTGCTTTGGCCGTTGATATGCTCTGTATACCGGTAGCCAAACTTTCAATATCGGCTTCGCTGATATCCGTCATTTTGTTAACCAGAAAACGATCGACCTCTCCATCGTCGAGCAGAAAGCCACACGCGCCGACTGCACCGACAAACTCCTCGCCCGCGAAAATTGGCACGACCAATTTGAGCAACCCCGCGTCACATTCCTCGATAACCGTCTGTTTTGAGCGCATTGCCATGGTGGCGATATTCATATGCGCCGGGGCGCAAATAAAGCTCTGGCCTTTATCGGTCGCTTTGATGGCCGGACATAATTGATTGGCCCAGTTTTTCAATTCTGAAATTCGATACCCTTTGGTATCAAAAACATTGACATCCAATCCGGACTTTTGATGGATATCTTTTTCAAGTTCAATCCAACATTCAAGCGGTGCCAGATCTGTTAATTGCATCAATTGCCCCCCCTATGCAGAAACAGTGTCTGCAGAGCCATAATTCAACCGATCATTTAAGCCGACATGCATGTCTTTCAGGCCGCCGGACGTCAGACGTGAAAGGGGCATATATATCAAAATCGATGGTTTTTGCAAGATGCTTAGTCGGAAAGCTCACCAAATCCATCAGGCGTAATGGATCCAAAAGAAAATGGTCCTGCAACATCTTCATTGACAGCAGTTTGCTTTTCAAGCGGTAATTTCTTCTTGGTCCAGATCAAATATAACTGAAATGGATTCATCTGGTTTTTGGCGCAATAGCCAGCCAGCATAATTTTATTTTCGGTTTTGCATGCTATGATTTGAGACATCAAAATCTGCTTATCATGAATTTTATTTTACCCCATAAAATAATACGTCTGTCAAGCATTGCCGCACAGAAACAATCGTTTTTGCAGATCTTAAGATGCGCATCTTCTGATAGTGTTTATGGGTTGTACCCATATTGCCGACTGTATTTCTTCGCTGTCATAAAAGCGATTTTATTGCTCAAAATCTTTTTATCTTTCTATGTTTATTCCTTGACAAAATAGTATTCCGCAGATAAACTTCTAAAAATTAATTTAACTACTAGCAAAAACAATCTAGAGAGTATATTCGGTAAGGGTTGTTTTTCTTAATTTTTGTGTTAAAATATGCAATATTCGGATCGTAGAAGTAAAACATCAGATCAATTATTATAAGGAGGATGGATATTATGGCCATTTTAAAAAAAGATTTGCAAGCCGTAAAAAAAAGCATCAAAGTTCTTGAAAAGAAGTTAGAAAAATTATTGCAGGATTATGAAAAACCGCAACGACCAAAAGCAGCTCGGAAAGTAAAGCGCAGAACCGCAAAAGCCAAAAGCAAACCCAGAGCGGTTGCCAGTAAAACAAAGGGGCGCAGAAGATCGCCGCAGATGACGGCAACAGAACAAATTCTAAAGATTGTCAGAAGATCCAGAAAAGGTGTGGATGTTCCCACGTTAAAAGCGAAAACGGGATTTCAGGATAAAAAAGTTAGAAATATCATTTTTAGAGCTTCAAAAGAAGGAAAAATCAAAAAGATCGGCAGAGGAATTTACGTGGGCGCAAAATAAAAACAACATCTTATTTGGATACAACTTTTTAGAAGAAGCAGTTTAAAGGAGCATAGCCTTTGAGCTGCTTCTTCTAATTCGTGCCTTGCTCATTCGATCAGAAAGGCGGGCGCATTTCATTGCCACTGCTTATTTCGTTAAGATAAGACAAGCAATTGATCAAATCGGGTGATAAATGAGCACCTATCAGCAGGAACAGCTAGAAGCAGTGGAGATGGTCCGCAGCCATCTTCACTCCATGCCGGCATCTGACCGACGGTTGCTGACGGACCTGACGGTTGAATACCGGGCCTATCGTCAAGAGGTCAATGCCTTTTTAAAGTCATATCTGGCAGGCGTTTGCACTCAAAAGTGCTACCAGAGCCGACTCAGTGCTTGTTGTTCAAGAGAGGGGATTATTACCTTTTTTGCAGATGTGGTGATCAACACGCTGGTTTCAAGCACCGAACAAATCCGTGCGCTCATCCATGCCCTGCAAATGCCCAACAGGGGATATAAATGCATTTATCTCGGGCCTGACGGTTGCCGCTGGCAGCTCAAACCAATCGTCTGTGAACTGTTCATTTGTGAACCGGCGCAACAGCAGGTATTTGATCCTGCACCCGAAATCCGGAAAGAGTGGGAAGCATTAAAGCTTAAGAAAAAACATTTTACCTGGCCGGATAAGCCGGTAATTTTTGATTCCATTGAAACGCTTTTTATCAAAGCAGGCTATTCTTCTCCATTGATGTATATGCACAACAGCCCGGGGTTGTTACGGGTGAAACAGCGCGCCGGATTGAAGCACCCGGAAACCATCCAGAAAATTCGATAGCGACCAAGGATTGCTGCGGAAAATAACTGCAAAAAAAAGGCATCTCGACGCTGTGCCTCGAGATGCCTGTAAATGGGGTCCAGATTTAATCTGATTGTTTTTCTACATTTTTTGCAGCCGGTCCTCGCTCGCCCACTTCAATCTCAAATGTAACCCGATCGCCTTCAGAGAGTGTGCGAAACCCGGACATATTGATCGCTGAATGGTGCACAAATATATCCTCACCGTCTTCTTGCTCGATAAAGCCATATCCTTTCCGATTACTAAACCATTTTACAACTCCGTTCGGCAAAACGTAATCCTCCTCTCTATTCTTTGTGATGATGGTTTCAAGCGCCTGTTGTGTTTAGAGCCGAAATTTTAAAACAAATGGTTATTTAAGGTCAAGAAAAAATGCATACCGGATTCTGGCAAATGCTTGTTGCGTTTTGTCAGCCAAAAATAAGTCCTGTGCGCTTAAAATATCCCTTTGATGTAATAAAAGAGAACGACTGCCGTGAAAGCCAGCTTCAGCCCGACGACCATCACATTTCCAATCAGGATGCCCCAGCCGGCACGCAACGCATTGCGACTTGATTTTCCGGCTGCCAGCTCACCCGCCAGAGCTCCAATAAAGGCGCCCACAATCATGCCCCAGGGCGGGATAAAAAATATGCCGATAATCATACCAATGGCCGATCCCCAGAGGCCGCGTTTGGAGGCACCATATCTTTTTGCGCCCAGTGCAGGGGCGACGTATTCCAACAGCATTAATAAGACTGTAACGACGCCCATAACAAGCAAAAAGGTCTGGCTGAAGATTTGCCAATTGTTTATCCAGGATAGAAGCATTAGAGCGCAGAAACTCAAAAGCGGTCCCGGCAGGATTGGAAGGATACAGCCGACCATGCCCGCAAGCGCTAAAATGAATCCGATAATAATCAATAAAACAGTCAAAAAGTCTGCCTACCGTGTCGTCTGTTATGCAACTCATTTAGCAGCAAACTGCTGTACCGGTTCCGGACCTGCCAGTAACACCTGCACAAGGGAATTGTCAAGATAACGAAGCGCAGGCAAGAAAGGGCGACTTTTGGGCCTTTGGGGTTGCAGTCACCTGGCAGGTATGCTGTAATCTGCGCGGCCGCCTCGTTTGGATATATCAGCGTTTCCAACGGGCACCCAACCGTGTTTCGATTGAACTGCATCAGAAAGGCGAACCCCATGGAAATAACAAACACCGTTTTAGATCGGATGAACAGCAATTCGCTTTACCAGACGCTGGGGATTGTGATTGAGGCAGCTGCCGCCGGCAAATCGCGATCGCGTCTAAAACCGAAACCGGCTGTCTGCTGGCCTTTTCCGGAACAACCCCATGGCGGTATTTTGTTTACACTCATGGATACCACCATGGCATGGGCCGTATGGTCACTGCTGGATGATGGTTTCAATTGCACCACGATCAACATCGATATCCATTATGTGAAACCCGCTCAAAGCGATGTGTTTTTGTGCTCTGCCTGGTGTACCCACAAAACCGGACGTTCCAGCTTTGTGCGCGCTGATATCCATAATTCCGAAGGTGGACTTTTGGCCATGGGGCAGGGCACCTTCAGGATCATACCCGTAGACCTGTTGAAATAAAGCGACATTCTCAACCACCCTCCCACGGCAGGCTCGCTTCGGGCCGCTGGCGAATCCCAATATCAATAATGCTAGCATTATATATTTAAACAATTAATCAAATAATAATTATTTTTTTCTTGATTTCTATTTTAATGTATTATAAGTTTTATTTCATGGGTAAGAAGAAGACCTTTTCAACGCGGATCGATCAGGAAATTCTCAAGGCGCTCAAACACCTTGCCGTCGATCTGGATAAGTCATTGGGCGCTTTGCTCGAAGAAGCGATCAAAGATCTTCTCAGGAAGTATCGGACCACATAAAAGCAGGGCCAACAGCATTTGGGCGTACTCGCAGGCTGCCATCGTGAGATACGCTGCCGAGAGAGGCCCAAAAAAACGCGCTAAAGCCAGTGGAAAGGAGCGGTCCATCAAAAGGGGGTGACGTAAGCAGGCGAATCAACAGATTTTAAATCTTCTAACCGAAGGAGAAATTAAAATGGCCGCACCCAAAAAAAACCCTTTGTTAAAAGACGAGGAAACCGTTGTTCGTCGAATCAATTTGAGAGAACCCCTGACGGTTAATTGCGTCTGCCCAAAATGCGGCAGCAATCATCGAATGAAGCTGATTTGGACCGGACGGGGCAAACCCAAAAAGTTTTGTCCACCCTGTAAAATTTTTGTTTCCTCCATCGAGCAAGTTGATCTATGCGCCATGCCGACTCTGGTGGATAGCCGCGCCGACTGAATATGATAGGGGCTATTGCCGGAGATATGATCGGGTCGGTTTTCGAGCACAACCCGATTAAATCAACCGCATTCCGACTCTTTTCAAAAGCATCCCGCTCCGGGATCAAAGAATTTTGAAGATGCAATCCGCCGGGCTGTTTCGCTGGGAGGGGACAGCGATACCATGGCCTGTATCGCCGGCGGTATTGCCCAGGCCTATTATGATCAGATTCCCGCCGATATCATCCTCCAGGTTCACCAGCGACTGCCTGAAGCTTTTTACACATCATCGACCCATTTAATTCAACCTGCGCCATCGCCTTGCAGGGCATTACGCACTCAAGACCGGGCAGCCGCTTGGTTTTTGCATTTATCCGCTTAGGATTTTATCCGCGGGGATGAAATTTGCGATGCAGTTGTTTAAGATGATCACGGGTGACATGTGTATAGATTTGGGTGGTTGATATGTCGACATGCCCCAGCATGACCTGCACTGCCCGCAAATCGGCGCCGCCTTCGAGCAGATGGCTGGCAAAGGAGTGTCGCAGACTGTGGGGCGTAATGTTTTTGTGAAGACCCGCCTTCACTGCGTAACGCCGCAGCAGTTTCCAAAATCCCTGGCGCGTCATCGGCCGATCGGCCCGGGCAATAAACACAAAGGGACTGGAGCTTTGCTTTAGCTGTTCTGGCCTGACGGTCTTGAGGTAGATTTCGATTTTTTTTTTGGCCTGCATGCCGATGGGCACGATTCTTTCCTTGGCACCTTTGCCAAAGATACGCACAAAACCGGCCTCCAGATTAATATCCTGTAGCTTAACGTGAACGAGTTCCGATACACGCAGTCCAGCTGCATAAAGCAGTTCAAGCATGGCGGCATCCCTGACGCCAAGCGGTTTGTCGGTGTCCGGCACCTGAAGCAAACGTTCAATGTCCTCTCGCGACAAAACATCGGGCAATGCTAAGCGGGTTTTTGGAAGGTCTACCAGTTTGGCCGGATTGTGGCGCAAAATTTTTTCCTGAACCAGAAATCGATAGAACCCCCTGATGGCCACCAGATGGCGTGCCCGCGAGCGTGCCGCCAAACCGGATTTTCTGAGATGAATCAAATATTTTAAGATGAGCGGGGTGTCATGTTCCGTGAAAGTCCCTTTTTTTTGCTGGGCCAGAAAATTCCGGTAGCGGATAAGATCCCGGCTGTAAGCCTCAAGGGTTTTTTTTGACAATCCTTTTTCGACCACTAAAAAATTGCAATACTGGTCGATGAGGGTATCCGCAGTGGGCGACTGAGGTTTAACCATGTTCTAAATATTGCATGCTTCCACATTTTTTTCAATCAGGGTTAAAAATGCTCGGACAGCTTCAGCGTGTTTTTGTTAACGGCAAACTGTAAATCGGGCTGGATGTATTCGTGGTGTTTTTCGATGAAAGGGACATACACCAGCGCAAAGCTTCGGGCGGTGATGCTGACCAGCGGTAGGATGTCTATCAGCTGATTTTTGGGTTTTAAAAAACTGGCCAGATTAACCTTTAAGCTTTCATTGGCCTCGGTTACCGGTAAATTTATGCGATAATGTCGGTTCTCGGGCAATTCGCTGACCAGTTGGGTGGGTAGCTGGGCGAGGGTCATATTTTTTGAAAGTTGCATAAATATTTTCGGACGCACTTTGAATGCCGGCACCCAGAAACGAAAACCGGTTTTTTCCCATCCGGGTTGAACGACTCTGGGAATATTGGCAACCTTAATTAAGTCCGCATAGGATTCAAGCTCTAATCCTTTGATTTTACATTTAATACGCCAAAATGGCAGATATATGGCATCTTTGTTATCGCATGGATGCGTGCCGAATTTGATCTGTTTGAGGCGATTGCCCACCGGATACCAGGCCGACGTACAATTTCTACACAGCAATACCAGCGAATCCCTTTCTCCATCCAGGTCCCAGCCGCAATGGGGGCATAACGTCGCTATAAAATGGATGCGCCACTGAGGAGTTTCATCTGGCAGTTGCTCCAACGCCGAGGCATCCTGGGCAGCGGCTGTGACCGGGCTGTTGAGGACAGCGTCATACATGCGGTTTTCAATGTAGTAGGGGGCGTAAATAAGACTGATGGTCTCGCCGATGTGGGCATGATGCAGCACAGGTTTGGGGAGTGTCTTTTCGAAGCGCTCATTAAAAATTTGTTCGATCCGTGCTAAAGACTGGGTGATTTTCAAAAATCGGCCTTCGGTTTCGGGTGTGATGAACTTAAGTTTCAAGGCCTGGCTGCGCAACCCCAGACTCACCGGAAAAAGAGGCGATGAAACGGCTTGATGGCTGACATCCACAAATTTATGGCCGACGCCATTGTCGGCACAGGAAAACAGCATACCTTTAATGCGCCAATAGGGAAAATACAAAAGTTCCTTAGACGCCGGTGCCGAGCTGGGTAGCATATATCGAAACACATCCGATGCCTCCAAATAAGACTTCACACGACAAAATTTGCAGGCAAACAGACGATCCGTTTCTTCCATAACGGCAGGCGCGCCGCATTGGGGACACTGATATTCAATTAAAAAATTAATGCTTGTCTCCGTTCGGTCAGCGTGTCACAGAGCACCCGCTGAACACAACCCAAATCCATTCAAGTGAGAGGGCTGGACGATTTCGCAGACTTCCGGGCACCTTAATGAACCGCTTAATGGGTCGTCATCGAGTTATGACGAATTATGTCATTTTTTCGCCACATTCATTGCAAAAAACGGCATCCGTTAAATTTTCATTTCCGCAATTTGGGCAGAATTTAGTTGCTTCTTTTTCCTCAACGGAATGACCGCAACGCGAACAAAATTTCGCTGTCGGCGTCAGATTTTTCGAACAACGTGGACATTGCTCAAACACCAATAGCTGGTGGCCGCAATCCGGGCAAAATTTCGAACTTGCCGGTATGGAATTATCGCATTCCGGGCATTTGGCCTGCGGTTGCTGTTGCCCCGATTGAGGCTGAGCTGTGGCAAAATACTGGGCAAACATGGCCGGCATCATTAATCCGAGACCGGTACCCATTCCCATGCCAGAGCCCCCTTCCGATTCGGAGGCTTTTTCCATGGCCATTGCGGCCTTCATTTGCATGAGCTTGTTCATGTCGTCAAAAACACCCATCCGGCTGCGATCATCGATGGCCTGCTGGACCTCTGGCGGCGGTGTGATGGCATTAATGTAAAGATGTGTCATGCAAATGCCAAATCGGCTAAAATCTTCTGCGAGGCGCTCTGCAAGTCCCCGGGATAGCTCATCATATTTAGAAGGCAGGTTCAAAATGGAATCGATGGTTTCACCCATATAATCATTAAAGCGAGACACAATCACGCGGTTTAAATACTCTTCTATCTCAGCAGTGGTGAAAATACCCTGGGTGCCGACCAAACTATTCACAAACAAGACGGGCTGGACAACTTGCAGGTTAAAAACACCGAACGCTCTGAGCCGGATCAGTCCCAGCTCTGAATCTTTGAAGGCCACCGGATCGCGGGTGCCCCATTTCAGATTGGTGAATACTTTTAAATTGATAAAGTACATCTCCGCTCGCAGAGGGCTGGTTCCGCCCCAGGGCAAACTGGCGATTTTGGTCAAAAGCGGGATGTTCATGGTTTTAAGGGTGTGTCTGCCCGGGCCGAAAGCACCGACGGCTTTGCCCTTATAGAAAAAGACAGCGGCCTGGCTTTCGCGAACGGTCAGTTGAGCGCCGTATTTGATTTCACCTGAACCTTCTTCCGGCAGACGGTGTACCAGCTCTTGGCCCGTATCGTCAAACCATTCTAAATTTTCTAAAAAAACCATGTTATTGGTGCCCATAAGGTTCTCTCCTTCTGTGATGGCTCCCAGAGGCTGTTGGCAACATGTCAGCGCACACGGCAAGCACAGGTCGCTAAAATGTGTCGTCCGGAGCATTAATATAGACCTACTAACTGGCCTATCGGCCGTTTAGCGATCAAACTTAAGATGATGCCTTAACAATCTCAAGATCTTTGCTGCGTTTATCAATCCAAATCCGGCATTTGCAGTCTGGCTGTCCATTATTACCGGACCGATGGGGCGATCCGTCCCCCCAGCCGCCTTGGACGGCCGGATGTCGCCAAAAAAAGTTGGCTGTTTTTGTGTTGACTCGAAAAAACCCAGGCGGAATCATCAGGTCATCCATTTTGTTGATATCACTATAATTTTTGATTGACATACGTCTCGCTTTGATTGATAATGGATCCAGCGAACCTGCCTGAATTATTTTTCCCTGAGTGCGAATCAAACTGGAAACATCCTGAACCGATAAACCCCGACCTGAAAGGGGAGTGATGAAGAAAAATAACGATCGAAGGATGTTTGATCGCATCAAAAATGAGGCCCCCATCGTTTTTGCCTACCACAATACCGATCAGTTCTACCATGCAGTGATGTGTGACCATTCAACAGATGGTATGTGTTTTATCACACCGGATGGGGTAGACCCGGGCTCTGATATTTACATCATGATGGAAAATTATAATCCGGATTCGATCCATGCAGAGTTCTATGAAGGCTTTTTTGCAAGGGTCAAGTGGTGTCTTCCTGCGTCCGCCAAAGAACTGGCTGAATTTCGGGTGGGGGTTAAATACTACAAGACCACCATCGACTAAAACAGTTTTATATCATTTCTCTCCTTTACCATATCCTTTGCTGATTTGTAACGCTTTCTTTTCAAAATGCTCTTTAGCAAGTAAAAAAAGAAAAAACTTGTGTTCGCTGCTAAGTCTTGTTATTTAATATGATCTGAACGAATAAAGAGATGGCGAACCACTCAAAAGGCAGAACGAGAGGCCTACCTTAATTTTGCTTCAGTTGATTCCGTGCTGATTCCAATCCAAAAAGCTCCCGAGCGTTGAACTGGGAGCTTTGGTAGAAATGGTACGCCTGGCAGGATTCGAACCTGCGACCTACGGATTAGAAGTCCGTTGCTCTATCCGACTGAGCTACAGGCGCTCATGTAAACCCTTTTGATATCATAGGTTCGCTTTGCTGTCCACAAAAATGCAGGCAGGGGTATACGGGTGGACAAAGGCATAAAGACCCGTTGTGTCCGCAACTTAGATCATAATCGATGAAAAAAATGCCGGCTAAAAGAAAAAAAACCGTCCCAAAAAAATCCGGCGTCCAGCGGTCGGCCCGGAAGACAAAAACGGTGGTCAAAAAGACGAACCCGTCCAGACGATCTACGGTCAAAAAGACGGCCAAGCTGCATCGTTCGAAGACCCCAAAAAAGACCCCCGGGGCCAGAGATGCCGGCACGAAGAAGGCCGGCAGCACCAGAGCTTCAGCAAGAAAATCGGTCAGGACGACAAAACGTTCAACTAAAAAAGCAGTCAAAAAGTCCACAACTAAAGTTAAAACAGCAGCCAAAAAGTCGAAGCGTGCTGCCCCAAAAACAACAAGCAAAACAAAATTGGCGGCAAAGAAGACCTCGACGGCTGTAAAAAGCAAATCGACAAAGCGCACCACTGCTTCTGCCACACCGGTCAAAAAGACAGTCAAAGGCACCAAGCGCGTCGCCAAAAAAACAACCGGAAAAACCAGGATCGCTGCAAAGAAATCGGCCACCCGGGCCAAACGCCCGCTCAAAACAGCCGCGAAGACTGCTAAATCTAAAACTTCCAAATCGGAAAAGGCCCAAAAGATGTCAGCTGCCAAAGCGCCCAAAGGGGTTCAAGCGCCGACCCCAAAAAGACCGGTTGCCAAGCACTCTGAGAAGGCGCTTGTTAAGTTTGATCCGCTGCAGCGGTACCTCACGGAAATCAGCACCTATAAACTGCTCACCCGAGAAGAGGAGCGCGAGCTGGGCATCCGGGTGCGCGAAAAAGGCGACAAAGAAGCGGCCTATCGATTGGTAACCTCTAATTTAAGGCTGGTGGTTAAAATCGCGCTGGAATTTCAGCGGGTGTGGATGCAAAATTTGCTGGACCTGATTCAGGAAGGCAACATCGGCTTAATGCAAGCCGTTAAAAAATTTGACCCGTACAAAAATGTCAAGTTTTCCTATTATGCTTCTTTCTGGATAAAAGCCTATATTCTTAAATTTATCATGGACAACTGGCGTCTGGTAAAAATTGGAACCACCCAAGGCCAACGCAAGCTCTTTTTTAAGCTGAAAAAAGAAAAACAAAAATTAATAGACGAAGGCTTTGAACCCAAACCCAAGCTGCTTTCGGAAAGACTGGGTGTTTCTGAGCGCGAAATCATTGACATGGACCAGCGATTGGATGGCTGGGATGTATCCCTGGATGCGCCCCTAAAGGAAGATTCTGAAACCGAAAGAATCGAATTTGTAAGTACCGAAGCCGAATCCATCGAAGACAAAGTGTCTAAAAAGGAAATCGAAGTTCTGCTGCACAATAAAATAGCGGAGTTCAGAAAAAAAATGACGCCGCGGGAGCTTGAAATATTTGATTTGCGCATTTTTTCAGACAACCCGGTAACGTTACAAGAGATCGGGGACCGTTACGGCATATCCCGAGAACGGGTCCGACAGGTTGAGAAAAATATCATCAAGAAAATGAGGGAATTCTTCAAGCGGGAAATTCCGGACTTTGCTTCTTACACCGAAGGTAGCAGCGCCGAGTAAACGGTCCCGTTTTGAGCTAAAATCAATTGAATCATAGGGCCTCTAATACGTGACGATATGTTAGAACATCTCTGTGTTATGCATGATTCAGGATCACATTTCGGATAGGACAAGCATCACATGAAGTTGCTAAGAATTGCGGTGACCATGCAATTGGTGGTCGTTTTTTTTATCTGGGGGTGCGCATCGAATGCCACGCACAAAATACCCTCCTTGTTTACTCGTTCGGCAAAAGAGCAACCTGCAAACGAGTACTATTATTTTATCGAGGCACAGATCCAGCGCAAAAAGGGTAATTTGCCCGAAGCAATTGAGTCCCTCAAGCAGGCCATCGAGCTGGATTCGGAATCCCTGTACCTCAAGCGCGAATTGGCAACCGTTTATTTGCAAAATAAAGATGATGCTGCCGCCCTGGAGGTACTTGCCGGAATCCTCAAAGACCATCCGAATGATATGCGCTCGCTGATCCTTTATGGCGGCATTAACCAGGTGCGCAAGGACTATCAGGCTGCAATTGATGCTTATGAGCGTGTCATCGCAACCGATCCAAAACAGGAAAAGGTCTATCAACTTTTAGGCGGGATTTATCTGGAAGCTGAAAACTTCGATCAAGCCGAACGCGTGTTCAAACAAATGTTAGATCATTTTCCGAGCAACTATACCGGTTATTTTTACCTGGGGCAAATTTATGCCAAACAGGGCAAAAAGGCCGAAGCCGAAGAAAAATTTGAGCAAACGCTGCAAATCGAACCTGGCCTTATGGAGCCGCGATATGAGCTGCTTGAGCTTTACAAAGAAGAAAAGAATGAAACAAAAGTACTAGAGCTGTATCAGGATATTTTAAAGCGCAACCCAAACAATATTCGGGCTGCTATGGAGCTGGGCTATTACTATTATAGCACCGGTAAGATGGCCCAAGCCGAAAAAATATTCAGCAGGCTGGGTGAGCGCAGCATCGATGAATTTGACGTCATCATCAAACTTATTCAACTGTATATCGACCCCCAAAACTATGATGAAGGCATTGTGATCATTGAGGGCATGCTCAAGGCCGTGCCCGATAGCTCGGAAGTAAACCACATTGCCGGTATTGCATATTACGGGAAAAAAGATAATCCCAAAGCGCTAAGCCACTTTCAGAAAGTTGCCCCGGAATCGCGATTCTACGAAGATGCGGTTATCCATGCGTCCTATATTCTTTCTGAAAACAAACAAAATGAAGAAGCGATTCAACTTTTATCCGACGCGGTCGATAATGACCCGGATAATGCCGAATTTAAATATTATCTGGGCACGTTTTATGAAGATGCGGAGCAATATGATCGTGCCGAGGATTTTATTCAGCAGGCGATCGAATCCGACCCGGATAATCCCCGTTACTATTTTCGTCTCGGCGTCGTTTACGATAAATGGAATAAGAAAGAATCCTCAATGGCAACCATGCGCAAAGTCATTGAACTGGACCCAAAACATGCCAATGCGCTGAACTATCTCGGATATACCTATGCAGATCTGGGGAAGAACCTGGATGAAGCTGAGCGCTTGATTAAAGAGGCCCTTAAATACAAACCTGATGACGGATATATTACCGACAGCCTGGGTTGGGTGTATTATAAAAAGGGGGAATATGAAAAGGCCTTGAAATATCTCAAAAAAGCGGTCGAAATCGTTCCGGATGACCCGATTATGCTCGAGCACCTCGGCGATGCTTATCTAAAGCTAAACAACAAGTCCGAGGCCCTTAAATATTATAAAAAATCGTTACAGTATAAAGAAAAAGACAAAGAGAAACTCGAACAAAAGATTCGCGAAATCTCCACCAACGGTTCTTAGCCGGTATGAATTGGTATCGGATCATTTCTGCATTCCTCATTGCCTGTTTATTATCGAGCTGTGCCGCACTTAAACCCACCAGGGATTTGACGGTTACCCCCGTCGAACGGACTGCTCAGGTCCGGAACCTGCTTTCAACCCTTAAAACCCAAAATGAGGCGCTTGTCAATTTTAAGGGGATCGGCAACATCACCATCAGACAAAATGGCCTCACTCAATTTGACCAGCGGGTCGCCTGGATAGGCGAAAGGCCTGTTAAATTCAGCATTGCCGTGCTGATATCCGGTTACCCGGCAGTTAAACTAGCCGCTGATGGTCGCTGGCTTTACTACCTTGAGGTCCAGGGCCAGGAGAGCCTGTTCAGAAAAATGGCGACCAGTGATCCGGACTTAAAAAAGCTTATATGGATCCCCATATCCATTAGTGATGTTATCGCGTTGCTGAGCGGCCGGATTCCGCTACCTGAATTCGATTCGATCGAATTCATTCAGGAAATATCAAATCAGCAATTTGCTTTGGTTCTGACAGATAGCTGGTGGGGAATTCAACAAAAAATATTCTATGATGCCACCCTGTCTCGGATTCAGAAGGTGGAGGTATACCACCGATCCGGTTCATTGCGCTATCGCGCTGAAGTGCAAAACACCCAGCAGGTAGGTGGCTTTGAGGTGCCGCAGCGGCTAAGACTGTCCAACGATGACGGCATCGATTTCCTGCTTGATATACACCGATACTGGGTCAACGTTGAGGTGCCGCCGGAGGTGTTTGTGTTGACTCCACCCAAATAGAAGCTATTTCAAAAATGCATCTACATGAATATTTATCATATATATCGGAAATGCAGGGGGAAAATTAGAGATGCATGCCGAAATTGTGGCGACCGGTGATGAAATTCGAACGGGTGCGCTCATCGACAGCAATTCAGCGCATATCGCCGACAGGCTGGAGGAAAACGGCGTTGCGGTTACCCGACACACCTGTGTCGGTGATGACCTGGATTATTTGAGCGCCTTATTTTCAGAAATCGGCAAGCGGGCAGACCTTGCTGTTGTTACCGGCGGATTGGGTCCGACAGCAGATGACCTGACTGCCGAAGCAGCTGCCAAAGCAGCAGAGGTCAGGC
>WOR8_10002611_pt1 | contig 17738 bp, 16 predicted proteins | sample DeeMarSeWOR38_10_FD_19890 | JGI IMG/M metagenome (IMG submission 19890)
GTCCGGCGTCAGAGGGGGGGAAGAGACCACCTGTTCACCCTCAACCGCAACCACTTCCTGGTTACACAAGGCATCCTCCCACTATTCCAGATCGAGACTGAGTTCTCCGAAAGTCTTTCGGCAGCCATTGCATCTGCACTCCGGGGGAAAGTAGTCAGCGCAAGCATATTTGGAAGCGTTGCCAGACGCGAGGAGACACCCGCGTCAGATTTGGATCTCTGCTGTGTTGTCAGGGACAGCGAACACGTCAGTGCTGTCGAGTCCGCCATCGATGCAGAAACGCAATTGCTCTATCGTAGATACGGGGTCAAGCTTTCACCAGTGATACTGACAGTAGCAGAGTTTCGAAAAAAGCAGAAGTCAGATGTAGTAAAGGACATCGTGGGTCACGGGATGCACCTCACGGGCAAAGACCCCAGGTTGATTATCGATGGCAAGCCGAAGCGGAAGAAAATCCGTTGAACGTTCAACGTACAGGGAATTCGAGCGCGTTGCTGATCATTTTCGGGATGCTGCGGCTGACTCTATGGAGCTGCAATACTGGACTGCCGCGAGCGTGCTGATCGTGCATTCGGCAATCGCCTATGCTGATGCTCTTTCCATCAAGCAGGCCGGCCTCCGGAGCGCAAGCAACAACCTTGATGAAGCCGTGACTCTCGTGGACGAATCTGTCGCGTCCTCAGAAAGAAAAGCGGAAGCGATGCAACAGCTGCGACGGATTGTGGGAGAAAAGACGAGGGTTTCTTATCTGGGGGAGCTCTATTCACCTGCTGGGACGAAGCGTCTCTGGCAGCGGTTGGAGCGGTTTCGCCGCTGGGCCAAGCAGGTACTCGAACGATAGGAGACTCCAGCAACGTAACAGCTTCTGAGGTATGATTCTCCTCCCCCATCGTTGCCATACGGCAGCTCTGCTCCCCTTGGTCTGCCACTCTCCTCGATTGGCCCGGCACGTCAGGCCGCATTTCGCGCCTCCTACCTTGGATCTCTCGCTCTCTTGCCCTATTCTGCAGACACCCCCGGTGCGGAGAAGGAATTGTGAGGATCCTCATCTCTCCTTCCACGTGCACTCCGAGGAGCAGGTTCAAGCTCCGCTTTCTGATGGGCACAGGCGAGGTGCAGAGCGGCGTCTGCTTCTACAGGTTGAGGGCTGAAAGGCAGGCCCAGACATGATTCGAGCTGTTGCTTCGGTAAGAGAATCGTACGATCTTCCTATGGGGCTCTTCTGCTGACTCGCGTGGCGGAGGAAGCCGTACCGCTATTGGGAGTGACAGCAAATGCTGATGCTGGACGTTCTGCAGCACGCTGTGAAGATCACGGCGCTGGTCTTCGTCATGATGGTCCTCGTGGACATGATTGACATCAAGACGCGAGGCATGCTGAAGAAGCTGATAAGGGGGGGCGCCTGGCGGCAGTATGCGATTGCCTCTGCCCTGGGGAGTACCCCCGGCTGTGTTGGGTCGTTCATGAACGTGACCCTCTACATACACGGGTTCTTGTCGTTTGGGGCAATCGTGGCCGGGATGATTGCCACATCGGGGGACGAGGCGTTTGTGATGCTAGCGGCGTTTCCACTGGAAGCCCTCGCCCTCTTTGCCATACTCTTTCTCCTCGCCCTTCCCCTCGGATATCTGGCGGACCGGCTGGCACGGGCATTTCACTTCACCCCCTGTCAGGACTGTGAGCTCCACCGGATTCACCCCGAGGAATCCCGCCGGGGCCACTACCTGAGGGAGCATATCTGGCGCCACATTGTGAAGCGTCACATCTGGAAGGTCTTCCTCTGGACATTCGCTGCCCTGTTTCTCGTCCAGATCGGACTGGAGGAGCTGGGACTTGAGACCTTCGTGCGGGAGAACATGGCAGTTGTCCTTCTCCTGAGCGTGCTCATCGGGATGATTCCCCAGTCCGGCCCCAATCTTGTTTTCGTGATGATGTTCGCCCAGGGTATGGTCCCCTTCTCGGTGCTCCTGGCCAGTGCCATCTCGCAAGATGGTCACGGGATGCTGCCTCTGCTCTCCTACACGGTGAGGGATTCACTGCTCATCAAGCTCTTCAATGCGTTGGCTGCTCTCATCGTTGGGGGCATTGTCTATCTGCTTGGATGGTGAGGCCAATCTGCCCGCTTCTCTTGCTTCTCCAGATTGATGGGCGTACATTCACTTCTGATGTAGCGCACCGGTTGCACCGTTCCTCTGCCCTGCATTCCCTGCGGTTCTCTCAGGCTCTCTCCTTCACGCCGACGCATCGATCGAACGGCGATGTCGGAACGAACGTTATCGAGGAGATCGGCATACCATGAATGAAGACGGCGAAGCAAGAGGACACGTCACGTTCCGGAAGACGGTCCGCATATTTCTCACCTTGGTTCTGCTTGCACTTTTCTCACCAGCGTGGTCTCTGAGAGCGGCACAGACGGACAACCTCTCCAGGGAGGATCAGGAGGAGTTGATCAAGGAGATTCTCGGGCACGTGGAGAAGATCTATCCGTTTCCGGAGATTGCGCGAACGATGGCGCTTGGCGTCACGGATTCTCTCAGAGCCGGGAAGTATACCCGGTACACGGACCCGGCGGAGTTCGCCCAGCAGTTGAGCGCCGACCTGGAGGCGTTGAGCAATGATGCGCACATGGGGCTCACCTATGACCCTCCGCGGGCCGCCGAGATGAGAGCGTTGGAGGAGAAGGGTCTGGAGAACCCCTACGCAGCATCGACGCTGGAGGCCGAGCGATGGAATAACTTCGGCTTCAAGGAGTTGCGGATTCTGGAAGGGAATGTTGGATACCTGGACCTCAGAACGTTCTTTGCGGTGAAGTATGCCGGTGAGACGGCCGTTGCGGCGATGGGCTACTTTGCCAACTGCAACGCTCTGATCATCGATCTCCGCCGAAACGGGGGCGGGTGGGATGATATGGTGACATTCCTGGCCAGCTATTTCTTTGACACTGATGCCGGGATCGTCTTTGGCATAGGAATGTCAACACGAGACAGCACATTCTATCCCTCCACCACATCGGCATACGTGCCGGGGACGCTGCTGGCTGACATTCCCCTCTACATCCTTGTCTCGGGAGGGACGGCCTCCGGGGCGGAAGCATTTGCCAGCATCATGAAGAACACGAGGGAGAATGCGACGCTGGTGGGAGAGAGGACAGCCGGTGCGGAAAACCCCCTGGAAACTGTCATCATCCGGGACACATACATCCTCTGGGTTCCCGGATGGAAGAAGATCTTCTCCCGTGCCAAGTCGGGATGGGAAGGGGTGGGAGTTGAGCCCGATATTGAGGTTCCGGCCGACAGCGCCCTGGATGTTGCACACTGGAAGGCGCTGGCCCTCCTGATGGAGAGGGGAGCCGATCAGGGGCAGACACAAAGATACCAGTGGGCAATGGACGGGGTAAAGGCCAGATCCGGTCTGATGACCATAGGCAAAGAGCTCCGGGAGGTGTATGCCGGGCAGTACGGGAACAGGACGGTCTACCTGGAGGGTGATGAGCTCTACTACCGGTACAAGGACAGGCCGAAGAGAAAGATGCTTGCCATCTCGAGAGAGTATTTCCTCGTGGAGGGGTATGACTGGTTCAGGGTCAGGTTCTTCAAGGAGAATGGAGGGCTGGCCGGTTTCGAGGAGGTGCGCGCCGATGGGAGCGTGGTGCGCTGCCGGAGAGAGTAGGCAGCACAGCGCTGTGAAATCAAGAAGAGATGAGTACCAAGCCAACTGGCGGAAGAACTTGCTTCATCTGCTGCCGGTCGACAAGCGACGGGATTTCGAAGAGGCGTGGGAGACCGCCGTTGGGCTGTTGGAGCGAGCACTACAGGAGTAAAACCATCGCAGATCCCGAGGGCCGGGCAAATGCCAGCTCATTTCCAAGTAAGGAAGAGACGCAATGAAGAGATTCCCTGACGATTTCACGTGGGGCACCGCAACTGCAAGCTACCAGATAGAAGGCGCATGGCAGGAGGGAGGCAAAGGGCTCTCCATCTGGGATGCATTTGCACACACGCCGGGCAAGATCGCCGACGGCAGCACGGGTGACGTTGCCTGTGATCACTACCATAGATACAGAGAGGATGCGGCGCTGATGTCCAGGATGGGTCTGAAAGCCTACCGCATGTCCATTGCCTGGGCCCGCATACAACCCACAGGAAGAGGGAAGCCGAACCCGGAGGGGATCAAATTCTACTCAAACCTGATTGACAGCCTGCTGGAGCATGACATCGTCCCCTGGGTGACGCTCTACCACTGGGATCTCCCGCTGGCGCTCCAGCTGGAGCTGGACGGCTGGCTCAACCCCGAGATGGCGGAGCATTTCCGGGCCTACGCCGAGATCTGTTTCGAGCAGTTCGGGGACCGGGTGAAGAACTGGATAACATTCAACGAGGCGTGGGTGGTCTCCATTCTGGGATACGGGCAGGGCATATTCGCCCCGGGGCGGACCTCAAACGCCGAACCCTATATGGCCGCGCACAACCTTCTCCGGGCCCACGGGATGGCGGTGGAGAGCTATCGCCAGAAGTTCCAGGCGGAGCAGCAAGGGATCATCGGCATGACGAGCAACTGTGACTGGCGAGAACCGCTGACAGACTCGGAGAAGGACAAGGAGGCGGCCCAACGGGCACTGGAGTTTTACCTGGGATGGTTCGCCGATCCGATCTACCGGGGGGACTACCCCGAAGTGATGCGGGAGCGGGTGGCAGGCAGGCTCCCCAGATTTGCGCCCGAGGATGTAGCACGCATAGAAGGATCGAACGATTTCTTCGGCCTGAACACCTACACCACAATGTACGCCTCCCACGCGGAGCCGGGTACACTCCTGAAGATTACCCCCTACGGGAACGGGGGGATCTCCGAGGATCAGGACGTCAATCTCACCACGGATGAGTCATGGGAGAAGACCGAGATGGGGTGGGCCATCGTCCCCTGGGGGACACGGAAGCTCCTCCACTGGATCGACAAGCGATATGGGGGGCCGGATATCGTCATCACGGAGAACGGGTGCGCGCTGGATGACAGGGTGGTGGACGGCAAGGTGCATGATCAGAAGAGGATAGATTTTCTCGAGGGGTACATCACCGAATGCCACACGGCCATCCAGGAGGGGGTGAAGCTGAAGGGGTATTTCCTCTGGTCATTCCTAGATAACTTCGAGTGGGCCTCTGGGTTCACGCGGCGTTTCGGCATCCACTTCACGGATTTCGCCACCGGGGAGCGTATCCCGAAGGCATCGGCGCTTTGGTACAGCAATGTCGTGAGGAAGAACGGGCTCTGAGTGGGAGCGTGAGCCGTTGGAAGTGAACCCGCTGGGAATGGCGATTGTCATAACCTGAAGGGATGCAATTGACGGACCCAAATCAACAACTCTCCTTCCGAGAGAAGGTCGGCTACGGGCTGGGGGACACCGCCACGAACCTGGTCTGGCGGACGCTGATGGTCTTCCTCCCCATCTTCTATACGGACGTCTTCGGGATCACAGCCGCTGCCGTCGGAACGCTGCTCCTGGTCGTCCGGATCCTGGATGGGGTCACCGATTTTGGCATGGGGCTGATTGCCGATCGGACCAACACCCGCTGGGGGAAGTTCCGTCCCTGGGTTCTCTGGATGGCGGTCCCCTTCGGCGTCATGACCGTCCTCACCTTCACGACATTCGACCTGAGCTATGCTGCCAAGCTTCTCTACGCCTATGTGACGTACATTGGGCTGATACTGGTCTTCACCGCGAGCAACGTCCCCTACTCGGCCCTGACCGGTGTGCTGAGCGGCGACCCGGTTGAGCGGACAAGCGTCTCGTCGTATCGCTTCTTCTTCGCTTTTCTGGGGGGTGTCCTGGTGCAGGGGCTGAATATTTACCTGGTTGCCTTCTTCGGCCAGGGGGATGACGTCGAGGGGTACAAGTACACGATGATGTTCTTCGCCGGGCTGGCGGTGATTCTGTTCATCGTCACCTTTCTCTCCACAACAGAGCGCGTGCAGCCGCCACCGAGGCAAAGGACCTCTCTCAAGCAGGATTTCAAGGACCTGTTCACCAACAGGGCCTGGGTGGTCCTCTTCTTCATCGGAGTCATCTTTGTGACCTTCACGACGCTCAAGCAGGGGGTCACGCTCTACTACTTCAAGTACTTCGTCGGAGATGTCGAGCTCGCCGCCTCGTTCATGGTGATCGGTACCGCGACGGCCATGATCTCCGCTGCGCTCACCCGCCGGATGTCGGTCTGGTTCGGCAAACGGCGGCTCTTCACCTACAGTTTTCTCCTGGGGGTGGTGAGCAGCGCTCTTCTCTACTTTGCCGGTCCCGGTGACATTGCGATGATCTACCTTCTGGGGCTGTTGATGGAATTCTGCACCGGCCCCATCGTTGCGCTCTTCTTCGCGATGCTGGGGGATGCCGCAGATTATTCTGAATGGAACAACCATCGCCGGGCCACGGGACTGGTCTACTCCGCCGGCACACTGGCCATAAAGTTCGGCGGGGGGATCGCCGGTGCGCTGACAGGCTGGCTTTTGAATGTCTTTGGATACCAGCCGAACGTTGAACAGACAGCTCAGGCCCTCGAAGGCATCAAGCTCCTGATAAGTGTCGTTCCGGCGTTCATTGCCCTGCTGGGTATTGTTGCACTCAGGTTCTACCCGATCGATGATGAGCTTCTCCGAAGGATACAGGTGGAGTTGACACACAGGAAAGAAGGAACGGCGCAATGAAGGTTCTGCAGTTGCTGGCTGTCGCTTTGACATTGTTCATCTCCTGCGCGCCCGAGGCAGGGTATCCTGATTCTGAAGACCGTATCGTGCGGCATCTGAGTATCTTTGAGGCGCCGGGCGAGTACTGTGCCTGGCCCAGCGTGGCCCGCACCGCGGACGGGGATATCATCGTCCTCTACTGCAAATCCGAGGAGCACCTGGGTCCTGACGGGGCGATCCTCCTCAGCCGCTCCACCGACAACGGAGAGACCTGGCTGGACCCGGTGGTGATCTACGATACCCCCATCGATGATCGCGAATCGGGTATTACAGCGCTCAGCGATGGCCGTCTCCTCATCCACTACTGGTCCACATTCCACACGCCTGAGAAGTACGATGCCCTTCGTCCTCTTGCATACGAGAAGGACGTTCTGGAGCGGTGGAAGCACTTTGTGGTGACAGCGGAGTACAAGAGTGCCGAGAGTGTGGAGGGTGGGTGGAACTCCCTCTCAACAGACGGGGGAAAGACCTGGTCCAGGCCGGTGCGGGGGGAGGACTCCAATCATGGCGGGATTGAGCTCGAGGACGGCAGGATACTGATCGGATCATATCGGAACACCAGGGACAGTGTGGCGGGGAACATTGCGAATGAGCCGCTCTCCAGATGGGAGACGATTGCCACTGTTGCGCCTCCCACGCCCGACAGCCTGCGGTTCGGCGAGCCGCACCTTCTCCAGCTGGAATCGGGACGGATTGTGATGATGATGCGCGCCACGGTCAAGCCGTACAATGACATGGACCCCAGGTGCTACCTCTGGTGCACCTACTCCGATGACAGCGGGAAGACCTGGGCCGAACCGTATGAGACGCCACTCTGGGGATTTCCGCCGCATCTGATGCAGCTGTCGGACGGGCGGGTGCTCGTCAGCTACGGATATCGCCGACCTCCGTTCGGCCAGCGCGCCTGTATCAGCGAAGACGGGGTGACCTGGAAGCTGGAGAACGAAATCGTGCTGCGGCATGATGCACCCAACAAGGACCTCGGCTACCCGGTCTCGATCGAGCTGGGGCCGGGCGTTGTGCTGAGCATCTACTATCAGCCGAATGTCCCGGCCGGGACGTATCAGGAGATGGACCCACCCGATCCCGAGCGGACAAAGCCGGGGATCCTGGGGACCATCTGGAACGTCCCGCCCCGGTACGAGAAAGAGCAGACACCAGAGAAATGATGTCCGCGCCTGTCGCGCTAGTCGGAAAAGGCCGGCACCTGAAGATCATTCTGCTTGTGGGGGCTATCCTCTCTGGAGGGGGACCGCTTCTGCAGCCCCTCTGTGCGGAGGATGACGGGGTGATCGCTCTGGAAGGGAGGCGGGAGATTTTTGTGGATCGACACATGATCGACACGCTCATCAACGCTCGGCTCCGCCTCCACCACCCTCACAGGGAAGGGATCGCACTCGGATTCGACAGGCCATGGGAGGGGATCTTCTCGGGCGTGATCGCCGTGATGAAGGACGGTGAGCTCTGCCGGATGTACTACAGGGGACTGCCGGAGGTGAGCACCCCGGAGCTCTCATCGGCTGTCGTCTGCTACGCCGAGTCAAAGGATGGTATCGCCTGGACGAAGCCGAACCTGGGCATCTATCAGGTGAACGGAACAAGGGACAACAACGTCGTTCTTGCCAATGACCCCCCCTTCACGGGGAACTTCACCCCCTTCATCGACAGGAAGCCGGCAGTCCCTCCAAACGAGCGGTTCAAGGCGCTTGCCGGGGACGCGAAGAGCGGGCTTGTGGCCTTCGTCTCGGGAGACGGGATACACTGGAAGCGACTCCGTCCGAATCCCGTCTTGACCGATGGAATGTTCGACTCCCAGAATATCGCCTTCTGGTCTGAAAGCGAAGAGCACTACGTCTGCTACTTCCGGACCTGGACAGGAGAGGGGTACAGTGGGTTCCGGACGGTCAGCCGCTCCACCTCCAGAGATTTTTTGAACTGGACCAGACCTGTCGAGATGGAGTACGGCGATACCCCCCGGGAGCATATCTATACAAACGGGACGCACCCCTACTACCGGGCGCCTCAGATCTATCTTTCGTTTGGCAAAAGGTTCTTCCCCGAGAAGGCGGCTCTGCCTCCGGAGGAGGCGGAAGCCCTCGTGGAGAATCCGAGCTACCGGGTCGCCTCCAGTGATGCCGTGCTTATGAGCAGCCGCGGCGGCAATAAGTACGACCGGACATTCATGGAAGCGTTCATCAGGCCGGGAGCGGACGTGCGGGACTGGGTATCGCGGGACAACACGCCGGCCCCCTACGTCGTGCCTGCAAACGATCGAGAGCTCTACATCTACAGGCTCTCTCACTACGCTCAGCCCAGCTCGCACCTCACCCGCTACTCGCTCAGAGTTGACGGGTTCGTCTCGGTCCTCTTTCCGTATGAAGGTGGAGAGCTCATCACCAGAGCCTTCACATTTACGGGGAGAGAGCTGGAGCTGAATTTCTCCTCCTCGGCAGCGGGCGGCGTGCGGGTGGAGATACAGGATGCCAAGGGGGCTCCCCTGCCCGGCTATGAGCTTGACAAGGCTCTGGAGATGATCGGGGACGACATCGAACGTGCCGCACTCTGGAAGAAGGGGACTGATCTGAGTGAGCTGGCAGGGGAGGCAGTCAGGCTTCGATTTGTGATACGAGATGCAGATCTCTACTCTTTCCGATTCAGATCGCAGGGAGAAGAGCGACAATGATGAAATCACGCACCTCATTTGTCTTGATGCTTGCCGCTTCCGTCACGCTCAATGCCAAGGAGGCTGACAATCGGTATCCGGGAGGAGAGAGGGCTGATACCACCGCCTCGGTCTTTGCCCCCGGTCTGGTATCCGGGCCGGCGCAGGAGTATGGCCTGACGGTAGATCGGGTCTGGTCAGAAATCTACTTCACGAGGCTTGAGGGTGATGAGTCTGTGGTCATGGTCACCCTGCGTACCGGTGATGCGTGGTCACAACCCGTCCCGGCCTCCTTTTCGGGGGAGTTCATTGATGCCCACCCCTATCTGACACCCGACGGGGAGCGGCTCTTCTTCGTTTCCAGGCGGCCGTGCCCCGGCGCCAGGCAGGCCTTGAATGTCTGGGTCGTACGCAGGACAAGAGAGGGGTGGAGCACTCCGGTGTCTCTGGGGCGACCTGTGATCGACCAGACGGTCCACGCTCCTTCGGTGGCTTCCAGCGGCAACATCTATGCGACAGGGCTTGTGCGACTGAGGTTTTCCGGCGAACGGTATACCTCACCGGAGCCGCTGTCGCCCCCCGTCATCGGGAGCCACCCGGCGATATCTCCCGATGAGAGCTTTCTGGTCTTCAGTGCCAGACGGGACGGAGGTTTCGGCTCGAACGATCTCTACGTGGTCTTTAGGGAGGACGATCGAACCTGGAGTGAGCCAAAGAACCTGGGAGCGGGTGTGAACACGGAGAGCGTGGAGAGCAGCCCGACCCTCTCAAACGACGGCGAGTTCCTCTTCTTCTCGCGCCACGGGGAGATCTGGTGGGTTGACGCTGAGGTCATTCAATCCGCCCGCCACTGAACATGGCTGGGGGAGATCAGGATGCAATGTCGTGACGAAACAGAACGGATGCCGAACGTGGTGTTGCGGCTCCCCGGGTACGCAGTGCCATGGTTCCTGGTCCTGATCTTCGCCGGATGCCCTGCCGAGCAGCCGACAAGCCTCGAGGAGCCACTGGCTCTTTTTCGGGAGAACAAGCTCGAGGAGGCGCTTCCCCTCTTTGAGAGCGTCGTGGCGCGGGAGGAGGGGAACGTGGAGGCACACATCTGGCTGGCCGAGACCTATCGCCGCCTCAAGCGGACAGAGAGGGCAATCGAGCAGGCAAGGATCGCTCTGGATCTGGAGCCGTGCAACAGCTTTGCGCTCACGGTCATGGCAGATGCCACTGTCCCGAAGCCGGGCGCTGCAGACCCGGGCGACTCGCAGGCCTCGTGGGATCATCTCATGGCGGCAATCGAGTGTGACTCCACCTATGGCAGCGCCTGGGTGAGCCTCTGGGGGATTGCCATCCGCCGCGGGGAGACCGGTATGCTTCACAGGTCGCTCCGGAAGATCGTGGAGACGGGATTTCTCACCCCTGCGGCCCTCTCGTTCGGAAGGTGGCTCCTCAGAACTCTCCCGGAGAATGCGATTCTCATAACGAACGGGGATATGGATACCTACCCGACGATGGCCGTGCAGGAAACGGAAGGTTTCCGAACCGATATTACGGTCGTGGAACTGGGGCTGCTCAACCTTCCGTGGGGCCTCCGGTTCTGTCGAGACCATGGCGGTGTCCCGCTCCCCTTTGGGGATGCGGAGCTGGACGAGCTCAGCCCGTCGACAGACGAGGAGGGACGAGCCACCTCTCCGGCCGATCTGGTGTTCCGCGGGTGGGTGTCTGAGGTCCGGTTTGGCTCCTACCCGCGTCCGATAGCACTCGCGGTAACCGTGTATGAGAGTTTCTATGCTCGGCACAGAGCGTATCTCCAGTATGCGGGGCCGTATCTGCTGGTCCATCCGGCACCGCCTCGGAGGCCCCGGAATGTCGACGCCCTCAGGCGATGTCTTGAGGAGATTGACGAGGAGGATTTTGTCGGTCCGTGGGTGAGCCGGCAGGACTACAGTCCCGTCAGGGGTCTCTACACAAAGGAGATTGTCAAGAACGTCACAGCTGCGGCGCTCTTCTATGCGGAGGAGATGATAGGTGAGGGGAAGCTGAAGGTGGCGGAGAAATCACTGACCTGGGCTGAGGAGTTTGAAAGGAGAACGGAACTGGGGCCGGTCTACACCAGGCGGATCGCAGAGCTTCGTGACGCGGTGACCGCGGGAAGAGAATACCCCGAGGAGTAGTGTCTTCAACGCCCTTGAGCTGGAGTGCTTGCGGGCTCCTCTGTGCGCTGTACGTTGCAGGAAATGTCGCTTCCCTTCCACTTCTGGAGGAAGAGAGGGGCGGAGTCACTTGCGGAGATCCTCCTCTACGTCATCGTCACCTCTGTGATGATCGGGATGGCGATGCACCTGGGGAGACTGACAGGATTGGGGGCGCCGTTTCTGGAGGGGGTATTTGGAAAGGGTGATTCTCTTCAGTGGCTGCGGAGGAGCGCTACAATCTCATGTGCGGGCGCCATCGTTGTCGGTTTTCTGATTTCCGCACCTGCACTCCTGGTTCGGGATGCCACGGTTGAACCGGAACGGCTCATCGCCCCCTGGAAGTGCCTGCTGGCATCGATCGATGCGGGTATCCAGGGAAACTGTTCTACCGTTTCTTTCTGATGACACTCCTCCTGTGGCTGGGGAGTCAGATCTGGAAAGAGGAAAACGGTCGGCCCGCCTGGAAGGCATACTGGGTGGCGATAGCTCTTTCAGGGCTCATATTCGGTTGGGCCCATGTCGATGATCCGGCCGGCGCATTCGGAGCTAAAGCCGACTCTCAGGCACCGGCGCTGCGGATGATCTGGACATCTCTGTTCGGGTGTGTTGCTGGCTGGCTCACCTGGAGGTTTGGTCTTGAGTCCGCTATGCTCTGGCACATCCTGACCGACGCCCTGGCGACAGCTCTGCTTATGCCGGCCTTTCTCTCGGGGCTTCGTCGCGCTCATCTCCGTCGTCGTTATTGGTCTGGGGATTGCGCTCATGGCCTCGAGGCGTTTGCTGGGAGGGAAGAGAGAGCCGCCGAACAGGTCTGGCTGAGCTTCATACCGGGAGGATCCACCGGAAGGAGAGGAACCTCAATGCGAGCATGTGCCGTAGTTCTGAGTCTGATCATCATTGCCATCGGAGTATTCTGCCAAGGCCTTCAGGCGCAGGGTGAGAGTCCCGTAGCTCTGGGCGACAGGCGCGAGCTCTTTGTGGATGGCTTCATGATCGACACGCTAAAGAATCTGGAACTCCGTCTTCACCGCCCCCACAGGGAGGGCACGGCACTCAGGTTCGATGCTCCCTGGGAAGGGGGTTTTTCAGGCTACGTAGCCGTCTTGAACGACGAGGGCGTCTACCGGATGTACTACAGGGGGGCCCCCGGATCTCCCACCCCGGCAGTCGTCTGCTATGCCGAGTCCAGAGACGGAGTTCTCTGGGAGAAGCCAAGCCTGGGAATATACGAGGTGATGGGGACCAGGGAGAACAACGTCATCCTGGCTGATGCCGAGCCGTATACGCACAACTTCTGTCCCTTCATTGACACGCGGCCCGGTGTCCCGCCGGCCGAACGATTCAAGGCTCTGGCCGGAGACGAGAAGAGCGGGCTTGTGGCGTTTGTCTCCACCGACGGAATCCACTGGAGGAAACTCTGGCCCGAGCCCGTATTGACGGGGGGGATGTTCGATTCGCAGAACGTGGCGTTCTGGTCAGAGGCCGAGAACCAGTACCTCTGCTACTTCCGGACCTGGACGGGAGAGGGGTACACCGGGTTCAGGACGATCACTCGATCGACTTCCAGCGATTTTTCCACCTGGAGCGACCCTGTGGAGATGACATACGGTGACACGCCGCAGGAGCATCTCTATACGAATGCAACAACGCCGTACTATAGAGCGCCGCATATCTATCTCGCCTTCCCGAAGAGGTTCTTTCCTGAAAAGGCGGCGCTGAGTCCGGAGGAGTCGGAGAGGCTGGTCCAGAATCCGAAGTACCGGATCGCATCCAGCGATGCAGTCTTCATGAGCACACGGGGTGGGAACCGGTATGACCGGACGTTCATGGAGGCGTTCATTCGGCCGGGGCCAACGGTGCGTGACTGGGTCGCGCGGGACAACACTCCGGCTCTGGGGATCATCCCGGCAAACGAGAGGGAGATCTTTCTCTACCGGATGTCCCACTACGCACAGCCGACCTCTCACGTCACCCGGTACTCCCTCCGTGTGGACGGGTTTGTCTCTGTCCATGCGCCCTATGAAGGAGGTGAGCTCCTGACCAGGAGGTTCACCTTCTCGGGGAGTGAGCTGGAGCTCAACTTTGCCGGGTCTCCCGCCGGTGGCCTCCGGGTGGAGATACAGGATGGGGAGGGGACCGCGATACCAGGCTACAGGCTAGAGGAGTGCCCGGAGATGATAGGCGACGTGATTGACCGGGTTGTCCGATGGGAAAAGGGGAGCGATCTCGCTCCACTTGCCGGGCAGACGGTTCGTTTGCGTGTTGTCATGCGGGACACCGATCTCTATGCGTTTCGGTTCAGGTAGACCCCCCGGTGATACATTGTCAAGAACCGCCCCGTCTTGCAGACAATGGTCGTCCCGAGGAGACTCAGTCAGATGTGCTGAAAAACGGAGAAATTCACACGAAAGGAGTGAATCGGATTCACTTACCCCGGATACGGCAGGAGGAGACCCGCTTGAAGGGGAAGTTCAGACTTTGTATATCCTAAGAATTTGTCATGACAATTTCATAGGTATATGGAAATTCGCGGACTTCGGTACCCGAATGGTGAGATCCAGCGACTCCTTCGGGATGGGGGGAGAATGGCCTTTGTGGTCGGGCCCAGACAGGTGGGGAAGATCACGGTTTCCCGTCGCCTCCTGGCCGACTCTGGGACAGAACGGCTCTACTTCACCATTGATGTGAGATCAGCGGCCAGCGAGAGGCCGCCCATTGGCCGGGTAAGAGTGTGAACCAGATCAAACAGGATGCAGACGGGCGAACCTATGACCAGGAAGCAGAGGCCAGCGGCTGGTTTGGTCCTGAAATCACATTCGGGTTGATGTACAAATATCTCAATGCCGGCGAGAGGCTCCTGGACCTGGGCATAGGGACCGGGCTGGGATCGGTTCTCTATCAGAAGGCCGGGCTCCGTGTCTACGGGATGGACAGTTCCGAGGAGATGCTCACAGCATGCAGGGAAAAGGGCTTTGCGGAGGCTCTGAAGCGTCACGACCTGAGCTCCGCTCCCTATCCGTTTGAGGAGAGCTCCATGGACCACATCGTCTGTCTTGGTGTACTCCACTTTTTTCGTGATCTGACCCGGATCTTCCAGGAAGCATCCAGGATCGTTCGTGACGGAGGGCTCTTTGCCTTTGTGGTTGCCGACAGAGGAGCAGGCGACGAGGGGGAGATCCTGCTGGATGCTGAACAGACTCACGGAGGATCTGCCATGAGGATCTACCGCCACAGTGAGGAGCAGATTGATTCCCTCATGCTGATCTCTGGTTTCAGGCTGCTCCGGTCCATGACGTTCCCCGTCTTTATGGACAGGGAGCGGACCAGGGAGTTTCGGGCAAGGGTCTACCTGACACGGAGGCTCTGAAAGTTTTATGAAATACGGCGCGCACTGTTATCTTTTCACCGAACGCTGGGCCGATGATCAGCTCCATCTGCTGGATGGTGCCAGGAAGATCGGGCTGGATATGTTCGAGCTCTCTGTTGGTGATGATGTCGTCTTTGATGCCCGGCGGACCGGTGAGCATGCCGCTTCCCTGGGGCTGGATCTGATTGTCGGCCCCGGGGGGCTCTGGCCGCTGGAGTGCGACCTCTCGGCTGACGATCCGGCTGACCGGGCGAAGGGTCTGGCCTGGCACAAGCGGCAGGTTGATGTGGCCTCAGAACTAGGTGCGGTGGCCTACGCCGGCTGCCTCTACGGACACACCGGAGTCGTGAAACGCCGCCGGCCCCCCGCGGACGAGTACAAGCGGACGGCAGAGGGGCTCCATATGCTCGGTGTCTACGCTGCTCAGCAGAACGTGCTCCTGGCCCTCGAACCGATGAGTCACTTCCGGACGCACCTGGTGAACACCCCGGAGCAGCTCATGCGGCTGATCGAGATGGCCGACCACCCCGCCCTGCGGGCCCTCTTTGACACCTACCATGTTGTGACGGAGATCAGGGATTACCCGGCGGCGCTCCGGACGCTTGCGCCGAAGCTCTTTCTGATCCACGCCTGTGAGAACGATCGCGGCGCCCCGGGGAGCGGACTCCTCCCCTGGCAGGAGATGTTCAGCACGCTTCACGACATTGGCTTTGAGGGCTACATCGGCCTGGAGGGGTACAACTCGGGGATTGGTGATTTTGCCTTCGAGCGTGGTATGTTCCATAATCTCTGTCCGGACGGCCCCGCCTTTGTGCAGAGGGGAATAGGGTTCCTGCGTGAGATGGACGCTCGCACCAGGAGTGGTCGAAGAGGTGGAAGGTAGGCAGACGCATTCGGACAGATGAAAGGGGGGTTTCATGCTTTGAAGGAGTGTGTCGATGTGATGGGGTCTTCGCCTGCGCAGTTGTTGGTGGTTCTCCACACACCCGTTGCCTGATCGACAAGCAGAGGAGTCACGGTTCTGAGGCATGGAGGCGATCAGCGGGACATCAGTCATGAACATAGAGCTTCCAGAATGAATCTCTCATTCCACAGGTTTCTGGTGGCGTGCACGCTGTTGACGGTGCCGCTTCTCTCGGTCGCTCAAACCGATACGTCACTCTCCAGAGATTTCGAGCGCTTTGATGCTCCCTATTTCACCTACGGGAAAGGGCTCGGCATTACCTCTCCGGACAGCCTCTTCCAGCTGAACTTCAGGTTCAGAATGCAGAACCGCATCGGCGTAGAGATGGCTGAGGGGAAGTTCAGCGCCCTCCGGGCGAGGATACGGAGGTTCAGGCTCAAGTTGAACGGGTTCGTCACCACACCCAGAATCCGTTATGCCATCGAGATTGGGCTCACAACTGAAGATATCAAGTCTCCTCTGGTCGAGATTCCATCCGGCCTGTTGCGTGATGCCATGATCTACTACGACATGGACGATCATTGGACTCTCGGGTTTGGGCAGACGAAGCTGCCCGGAAACCGCGAGCGTGTCGTCTCCTCCGGGGATCTCCAGCTGGCGGACCGTTCACCTGCAAACGGTGTCTTCAACATTGACCGGGACTTCGGCCTGCAGGGTTACTACGCCAACACTATCGGCGGAACAGGACACTACACGGTGAGGGGGGCGATTACTTCAGGAGAAGGGGCCAACTGGATCACGTCCCCCGGCATGCATCTTTCCTATACGGGGAGGGTGGACCTGCTCCCGTTCGGGCCGTTTACCAGAAGGGGGGATTACTTCCAGGGGGATCTCGCAAGGGAGGAGTCAGCCAGACTCTCGATCGGCCTCGTCTTCAACTACAACGATGGCGCCCTGCGTGAGGCGGGGCAACGTGGGGAGCTGCTCTTCGAGCCGCGGAGCATCAGGAACTTCATGGCCGATGCGGTGTTGAAGTACAGGGGGTGGGCATTCATGACGGAGTTTATGGCTCGCCACGCGTCCGACCCGGTTACCTACAATCCCGAGGATAGCAGCGATGTCGTCTATGTCTTCAATGGAAGGGGCTTCACGCTGCAGGGAAGCTACCTCTTTGCGAGCGGCCTGGAAGTAGCCCTCCGGTACGCAACCGTCTATCCCGAGGAGGAGATACGGCAGTACTCGCCGACACGCCAGAATTACTATACCGCAGGCATCACCAAGTACATACAGGGGCACAGGCTGAAGATCCAGCTGGACGCAACCTATCTCGATGAAGCCGCCTTTGGGGATATCTCAGCCCTGGATACCTGGAATTTTCGATTCCAGGTGGATCTGGGGATTTGAGTCTTGATGTCGATCAACAGTACAATTACTCAGGAGGGGAAACCATGAAATACACATGCGAGGTAACCATCGACCTGCCACGCGACCGGGTCATCCAGCTCTTTGACAATCCCGACAATACGTCCAAGTGGATGCCCGGTCTCAAGAGCTTTGAGCATCTGGCGGGGGAACGGGGACAGCCGGGGGCCACCGCGCGCCTGATCTTTGACCAGGGGGGGAAGCAGGTAGAGATGACCGAAACGATTCTCAGCCGCAATCTCCCCGAGGAGTTCGTCGGAACCTACGAGACCGAGGGAGTGAAGAACCATCTGGTGAACCGGTTCTACGACAAGGAGCCTCAGAAGACACGGTGGGTGACGGAGACGGAGTTCACCTTCAGCGGGAAGATGAAGCTGATGGCGCCCATGATGAAGAGCTCCTTCAAGGAGCAGACCCAGGAGTACATGGACCGCTTCAAGAAATTTGCGGAAAGGGCAAGCGCCT
>WOR8_10009198_pt1 | contig 17737 bp, 12 predicted proteins | sample DeeMarSeWOR38_10_FD_19890 | JGI IMG/M metagenome (IMG submission 19890)
ATGAAGGAGAAAAGAAAAGGAGGTGAAAGGTGAATGCTTACACTTTTTGAAATATGGTTTGTACCACCTGGTGAAGGCGGACCTGGCTGGGTAATTTAAATATTTTAGTTGCCTCCACTTTATAAAATCTATTATGTTGTTCTGATTCCACAGAACAACATCTTTTTGTAAAAAATAAAAACTAAAACAATTTCAGGATTTTATCCAAATAACTATTTTTCTTTTATATTTAATTGAAAATATTTATTATTTTCTAATTGTTGAAAATACTTATACTTTCTAATTGACTTAGGAAACTTTATTGAGATGTCTTCAATAAATTGATGTAGATGATTAATATTTTTTAGATATAGTTCCAGCTCCAAATCAGCATAATCTATGGTATGATCAACTGCAAATAAATGAGGGTTTTCCTCAACATATTTGATAATTTTATGTTTTACATTGTATTCTTTTAGGAAAAAATCAATTTTAAAACAATGATAACCCAGTTGATTTAAATCTAAATTTATTGTAAAATAAATTATTATACCAGATTTTATTAATCTATTAATTCTATTATTTACAGTTCTGGTGTCTAATTTTAGCTTTTTTGCTATTTCAATTGTAGGTATTCTAGAATTATGTGTTAACAGTTTTAATATTTGAAAATCTAATTCATCATAATCAACTTTTTTATAACTCCTAATTTTAATGAAATTAGTTCTATCATCTTTTTCATCTAATAAAAATGATTTTTTATATATAGATTCTCCTACATAATTGGAATAAACTCGTTCTGCAAAATAATCACCATATTTATCAAGTGTTTTTTGCCAAAATGAATAAAAATCAGTAACATTTTTTACTAATATAAGCACAATTAAATCATAACTTCCCTCAAGAGTTAAAACTACTGTACAATTTTCATAATTTATAAAATAGTCAATAATTTCTTTACGTATTTCAGGTATAATATATTGAAATTTAAAATAAAACCTTAAAGCAGTATAACCCAGTTTTAAATAGTCAAATTCTGTAAAAAAATCCTTTATTATTCCCATCTTTTGAAGTCTTTTTACTCTATCAGCAACTGAATCCTTATGAAGTCCAACCTTTTTACCAATACTTGCAAAAGATTGCCTGGAATTAATATCTAAATGATAAAGTATTTTTCTATCCTTCAAATCCAGTTTTTCCATAAGATATCGGCAAATATGCATTTTTTGGTTATTATTTTAATGTTTTGCAGAGTTTTTTGAAAATACGTTTTATGATTGCGTAAGTCGATTTAATGTTTGGTGATATGGAAAAATGAAGGAGAAAAGAAAAGGAGGGTTGTTCTGAGTCTCAGAACAATATTTTATCTTTTTTTATAATTTAATTTATCACTGAATTAAATCATACTAACAATGTAATTTATAAAGAATTTCTCCTTAATATTAATTATAATTTTTAGACGGATTTGACGGGTTGCGAACAATCTAACAGGAGAAGTTACAAGTGAACTTTTACAATTTCAGCTTAGCTTGGTTTTAGCAAGTTCAAATCACTAAAACCTTTCTTTTTTCTTATATAAAAAATTTAGCGAACCAGATAGGTAAAAGGATTTTACAGAAGGGCCATTCCATTTAAAGCATTTATTTTTTCTATGTCTGGAGCTATCTGTTAAAACAATTCCTAGTTAGTATTTTTATTAAGAGTTTCTCTAACAAAATATAATATTAGTAATGAAACACCGATTATTAATGCTGTATATAAAAAGAATCGATTATAACCAAGGAAAACAACAAGGCTACCACTTATCATAGCTATACCGATCTCTCCAAAGTTTGATATACTGGTAAGAAATGAATATTGAGTTCCACCTATCTTTGGATTTGTTACATCCATTAATAATGCTCCTGTCGTTGAATACAATGATGCCCCTGTTAAAAATCCAACAATTGCATATATAATTGCAAGTTTTTCCCAGGTATCAGCAGTTATTAGAAATGCTGATGAAATCATTAATGCTATTAATGTGATATATAATATTTTTTTACGACCCCACTTATCTGCTATATATCCACCAATTCCTGCTCCAATTACGATTGAAATTGGATAAACTGCATTTAATAGTCCTGTCTGTATTTTATCTAGTAAAAGAACATTTCTCATATATTCGGGGATAACAAACATAAGCATACCAAAATTCATAGCAACCAGAGTGCAAAACAATAAAACAATTAGTGTATTTTTTTTCTTAAATTCTTTAATTAATAATGGTTTTATTAATTTTCTTTTGATTTCTATCTTATTTTCTTTAACAAATAATGCTAAAATAATCGATAAGAATATTAAAATTCCAGTTGTTATAAAAACCATTTCAAAACCATAAAATGTGGCAATACACGCAAGAAGTATACCACCAACAGCTGTTCCTCCAAATAGACCAATATACATTGCTGCATTTACTTTACCTCTTTCGTTTATCTTAGTAGTTTGAATTGCCCATGCATCAGTAGAAACATCCAGTAAAACAACACCGGAATGACCTATAAAAAGTAAAGATGTAAAAGGAATAATGGCAGTTTTAGGGTCTACAAATGCAACAATAAAAAGTGATATTGTACCTATTATTCCACCTATTATACAAAAAATTTTTCTCCCATATTTTCCAAAAATATCAATTGTTGGTCCGTATACAAATTTCATCATCCAGGGAACTGATGATAAACCTCCAATAAGTGTTGTAGTCTCTATTGATATGTTTTTATCTGTAAAAAATAAAACCAATACTACCGTGGTTAATGCAAAAATTAAACCTTCAGCAAAATATAAAGAGCCAAACAAAAAATATTTCAGAGTAGGACGTTCAGTAAGATCAAACATTTAATAGTTTATATCCTAGCTTAAAATATATAATTTACTATAAAATATAATATTGGAGCAATAACCTGCAGATCCTATGGACCTTTCGTGTTAAAGGTTTTTTCTATCTATTAAAAATCTTAACAAACGACCTAAAAACAAGTTTGTTAGTACGTCTATTTTACTCACTAAAACCTTTCTTTTTTCTTTTTTTTGGGGTTAATCAAGGTATTTTTCCATTGTTACCAAAGTTATATAAATGTTTAATGTATGCATGGTTCATGGTAACATGATTTAATCTTGGTTTTTGATATGAAAAGATTGACAGTAATTGGAATTAGTTTTCTATTTTTAACAACATGTATCGGTTCATCTGCCATTGGTATAAATAAAAATATCAAAAATGAAACAATACAAAATTCTGAGATCAAATCAATAGATTTTAATAGGGAAATAATAACTTTTATTTGTTGTATGGGTGATCCATTAAAAGTTATATTTGAAGGAAAATATTATTTTGAAATGTGGGAAGATGATGGTATTTCCCTTGTAGGTTGTAAATTTAGACCACTACTACCAGGATTTAGAATATTTTTTAAAACTTGCAAACATGTTATTGCACCATGTTTTATTTTATTGGAGTATAATGTTCATTATGGTGCCTGTTTTGTGTTAGGATTTGCTTTAGGCGATATTAAATGGGAATAAAAAATTAGAAACCTGCAAGGTACGATTGTTAAAATTTTACTGACCTGGTGGGATACGGCTATTTTACAGAAGAAAAACTGCATAGAATGCGATGTTTATTATACTTAAATGCTACATCTATCGAAGAAATAAATATTACAGTATCTTTTTCAAAAATTTAATTACTTCATCAAAAATATTAGTAGCTGAAGGTAATTCTGGTAATTGATGCTGTAGAGAGATTTTCCAAGTTTTTTCATAATTTGTTTTTCTAGCAATTAGCTCATTAATATTTGGTTCTACTTTTTTGTGTTTACATTTCTTTTGAAATAATGATTTGTCAAATGTCATTTTTTTATTTAGATACCAGACATCATAAAGATCTCGCGGTCTTGTTCGTTCAAAAAGTGATCTTACTTTTTCAGCAAACATTTCTTCCAAGGTATAAACATTGATTTGTTCATTGATTTTGTCTGAGTATATATGAATAATATTTTTCTTTTGAATAGGATTGATTATTATTTCGTTTTCTTTTTTTGTAATGTCCATTTTTATTTTTAGTGGATCTCCTGCTGATCTTAAAATACGGAAGTAGATATTAAATACATAGCCATTTTTTGCTTCTTCAGATTTTATATCGTCTAAAAACGAAATCCCACTTACCTTTCTTGTTTCGTTCATTGCATTTTTTATTTTATTTGTCAAATCTTTGAAGTTACTTCTTTCAAGAAGTGTAAAATCCAGATCATCAGAAAAACGATAGTTATTGATATATGCCTTTCTTATTCCCGTTCCACCTTTAAATGCCATATTAGGAAGATGTGCTAGTAACCAGCTTTGTGCATAGTCTCTTTCAATAGAGCTGATGGGGACATTAAACATTCGAGCATTTTCTTTAAATTCAATTTCAGGTATCACTCGAGATCACCTAATTCTTCATTAATAATTAGATTCCATTTAGCATTAAGCTCGTTTGTTTCTGGAAGTATTGGATCAAGTTTCAAATAATTTCTTGTTTTTATTTCTGGAAGATGAATTGGAATTTGTAAAAAATCACAGATATATCCAAGCCTTCTTATAACCCCTGTATTGTTAATTTTTTTTGCATATTTTACAAGTATTTTTTTATCATATTCCTCAGTTCGTAATGCCTTTGCTACCTCTATTATACCTCCAGCATATTGTGGTTTATCAAGACAATCAATAATTGTTTTCTCTCTATTTGTAAGACTTATTTGCGTTTCCTCAAACCATGCTTTTTCTACACCAAAAATCTTTTCTTCTTTTACTCTAATAACCTTATAAATTATACCAAAAACTGTTATCTCTTGATGTTTCTTTCGAGATGTTGTCTGAATAAAAACTGTACGTGGTATTTGCTCAGTAAACCCATAGTAATTTAATGATGACCAATATGAAATAATACACGGATCAACAAGATAAGAGCCAAGAACAAATTCATGTAGAGTATATTTTCCTTTTTCAGCCCCAAGTGGAATTACAATGTATTTTCCTTTTTCTATTCTTTCTATCCATCCATCTTTTTCCAATCTTGATAAAATAACTTTTAAAACGTCTTTATTTGCTTGACTAATTCTTTCTGCATCTTTGATGGTGAATGCTTTCTTTTTAGATAGATCATCTAGTAAATTTATTCTCATTTATATACACCATAATTAACAATATTGTTTGCTTTGGTGTATATAATTGAGAATATTTAAATTTTATGTATCTCTCTCGAACAGAATCTTCTATTGATTCAGTTCAAACTGGAAAAATTCAACGCACCTGGCGGGTTGTGAACAAGTCAACAGGAGAATTCCAAGTGAACTTTTACAATAATTTGATAGTTTGGTTCTAAGCAAGTTCAACTCACTAAACCATTATTTATTTCTTTTTATTTTTTATTTTAAACTTTATTTATCTTCTTAATCATCGGATTTACAACTTCTTTTAGAAAATATGCAAGTTCCTTTTGAATTCTATCTATTTCATGCCATGAATAAGGACCTGATGATGATAAATAAGCTGTCCTTGTTCCTAAAAATTCAGCCTTGAGTTGATTGATGAAATAAATTCCAAAGTTATTGACTATCGCATCTTTTGACACACCCAACATTAAACCCAATTGAACTTTTGGATATTTTGATTTGCTTATCTCAAGCCAATCTTCAGGTTTTAAAGAATTTATTATCCTTTCCTCATCAATTTTTCTTTTCTTGATATTGTTTAAATATTTCTTTGCAGATTTATCAATTTCTTCATTTAACAATTTATCATCGATATCTTTTCTGTATTTTGCGGGATTTTTTAGGATTGCTTCATAAAAAGCCTGATCTTTGACATATTCTTTCTCTAGATAGGAAATGTATGTGTCTTTAGATGCAAAAATCGTTTTTAGTGGAGGGATACTTATGGATGATAGATTTCTTTCTTGTAATCGTAGATTTTCAAGAGGTTTTTCTCGATATTTTGGAAGCGCCTTTTGTTTCAGGTTTTTATTATCATTACAAAATTCAGTCCATCCGACAACGTCATATTGATATTTTTTTATCGCAGCCTTTAGTAATATACTAATACCTGCATTTTTTTTAAGTTTGTTTTTTGTATCGAATATTGTTAATGATTTTTCTTTTCCTTTGTTTTTCTGATACAACATTAATCTCCCTTAGTAAAAATATCTTATTTAATAATTACTAATGATTATATTGATAATTTAAAAAATTAAAATATAAAACATGATTAATTTACATGTTAACATCGGACTTGGCGGGTTAGAAGAATCTTACTGGAGAAAAACTGCATTTAAAATACATATTTTCTAGTTTTCTGCAGCTAATCTTGGAGTAACATGTGGCAATAATCATGAGGCTATAATTATAGTTTCTAAGGAGAATAATTAATAGTAGTTATAGATATATTTATATCTAAATATCTTATTTTATCTATGAATTTTATTTTGATGGAGGAAAAAGAAATGAAAAAGAAAATATTTGTAATGTTTTTTTGTATATTATTAATGACTAGTACGCTTCCATTTACATCGACAGTTTTTGCAGAGAAATATAAAAATTTTGAAACAGAATATGATATAAATTCCAAACAAACACAATTTTCCCAAAGCACTGGGAAAGAATGGACCTTCATGTTGTATGATGATGCAGATTTTGAATATGCCTGGGATCCGATAAATAATTTTACATCAGAGGTTTATTCAGGGGAACATGTGAATTTTATTATTTTACAGGATACCGAAAATGGACCAGCTAAACTTTGGCAAGTCGATGAGAATCATACATTAATTCTTTTGGATGAACTAGGTGAAATTAATATGGGTGATTATGTCACTCTTAAGGATTTCATTGAATATTGTAAATTAAATTTTCCCGCAGATCGATACATTATAGATTTTTATGATCATGGAGCAGGTTGGAAAGGTGCATGTAGAGATGATACAAGTGGTGGTGATTTGCTTACTATGAATGAAATGCAAAAGGCCTTAAATGAAGCTGGCAAGATAGATATTATTATGTTTAATGCCCCTTGTTTAATGGGTTCTTTGGAATCTTCATATGAGCTTAGAAACAATGTGGATGTCTATATTGGAAGCGAGGAATTGTGTGGTTATAAGCTAGGGCTTTCTGAATTGATCTGTGAGCTTTTACATACACAATATTCACTAGATACCTATGAAATAGGGAAAGAGATAATCGAATTTGTAGAAAATCTAGGTGGAGAATGGGGGCATAAACGCACTATGGTTGCTGTAAAAACAAATAAGCTTGAGGATTTAAAAACCGCTATCAATAAACTTTGCTTTAATTTGATGTTAAGATGGTTTAGATTGTATAAAAAGATTAGTACTGCTAGAAATGTAACTTTTGAACTTGGAGAGTATCCTGATATAAAAGAGCGATATCGACTTTTTGATTTCTATAGTTTTACTGAAAATTTACTTGCCCAGGATGGGATTGGACCTATTACTCAGAAGAAAATAAAAAATGTTCAAACGGCTTTTGATAATGTTATAATCAAAGAGTTTCATGGTACTAGCAAACCTGATACCAATGGCTTATCTATTTATTTTCCATATACTCCAATGGACGGATTATTTAAACAATACAGAGACCGATCATACGGTCTTGACTTTGCAAAAAATACTTTATGGGACGAGTTCTTAGGTTTTTATATCCTGTCAAACATGATCTTTTAGATAAATTTTCAGCTATTGCTAAGCAATTGTTCCAATTCCGCTCCAATTTACTTCCATATAAATCTTTGTTGAAGAGAATCTAATCATAACAGATAATACAACTCTTAGTCTCTAATCACTGCATTTTGATTAGATAATGACCTATGCCTTTAGAAGAACCGCCAAACAAATATCTCATCTTCATGACTATCGCCGTCATTATCATAGGCAATAACGCGAATTGTATACCGATGTTGTAAAAGTGATCCTCGCTTCCATGTCCAGGCATAAGGCATCTCAGTAACAGTCTCTTGCAAGTCCTTATAAAGATAGAACTCGACTCTATTTATGCCACTTTGCGGTTCAGATGCATTCACAACAACATCTATCTTTCCCAAAATAACTGTAGTAAAAAACGGAATAATCCTATTATTCTTTATATAAAGATACCCTTCGACTGGAGAAATTATTTCTGCTCGAGGAATCCCTGGCACTTGGATCCATGGATAGCGGTCTTGATTGGAAGCACCACGAACATCATAGGGAGTATCCCCGATGCCATCGCCATCATTATCTGATCCATAGTAGTCGCTCCAATAGTTTCCCCCAGACGGATAGCCATTGTCCCAAATATTGTTAGATTTATCATATGCACTCTGATCGTTGTAAAGAAAGATATTGTGGTAGATCCTGTTATTGTTAGATGAATAAATTATATACACACCCTCCCGACCATTATTCGTCACTGTATTTCTACAAGAGCGGGTGAGCTGGTAGTTCCCCTCTATATTATATGTGAGTGTGTTGTCAGAAAAAGTGTTGTTAGTTGCATTACTAAGTACAATTCCCCTTTCAATATTATTACTAACACTGTTTCCTAAGATAGTGTTATCGGATGAATCTCTCAAATAAATCCCATTTTCATTATTCGTGATAGTGTTCCCCTGAATGATATTGTTGGTTGAACGCATGAGATAAATTCCCTCGCCAGTATTGTTTGTGATAATGTTTCCAGATATAGTGATATTAGATTGTTGGTTGAGCTCTATCCCACGATGGTTGTTGCTAATCAGTGTATTGTTAATCTTTAGACGAGAGGCAAAAGCCTTTACTCCCGCTCCTTCAGGTATACTATTTATAATGGTAAAGTTGCTCAGAGTTACATTTTCTGAATATATGCGGACGACCCACCAAGTATTTTCATAACCGTCTATTGTTGTTGTGTCTCTGTCTTCACCAATGAGATCGATTGACTTATTAAGAAAAATCGTTTCAAGGTACAATCCGCTATGAACAAATATTCGGTCGTTATCCCTGGCATTGATGACGCCGTCGGTAATACGTCGATAGGGATGTTCTTTTGTCCCATCCCAAGGTCCATTAGTGTTGTTATCGTCAACATGGATAATTTTCATAAGATTTCCAGGTGGCTCCATCAATGGATATCTGTCCGAATTACTGCCACCTGAAATATTGTAAGGGGTATCACCAATACCATCGGAACCAGGAATATTTTGATTTGGCCCTTTGAAATTATCATTGCCTGAATAATCAGACCAATAATTTCCACCATCTGGTTGAAAGCCATTTATATAGCCATTATCCCATTGGTTATAACTCCCGTAATCAAAGGCATTTATATTGTTATTTACCAGGTTATAAAAAATATGATTCTGTGTGCTTTCAGAATCAATTAGGAATCCTTGGTTATTATCAAAAATATAATTCCATAATATATTGTTTGTAGAAGAATCATTAAGGCTAATACCAAAATCATTGTTTATGATAACTGTGTTCTGGATTGTACTATTTGACGACGACTCAACCACCACTCCGTTGATTCCATTTCTGAGAGTGAATTCGATTATAGAAGCAGAGCATGTATCTTTAATATGTACCACATTTCCATTGTTATAACCATCTATAACTGTAACGTCTTTAGAATGGTACATCCCTGTAACTCTAACTCCCTTGTTTAACATCACATTCTCATAATAAATTCCTTTAGGTGCAAGGATGGTATGACCTTCTAAGGTATCTGAATCCTCAATTGCCTCTTGAATCGTTTCAAAGCATTCGTGAGTGTCACAGTTCAAAACACCAATGATTATCTCCTGACTTTTTTCATTATCCCAATAATAATCTTCTGTAACACCTGTTATTGTAACATTAACAGTGACATCAAATATCCCTACCTCAGAGGGCATCCATTCAAAACATAAATCCTGATGAGTTCGTTTGAAATATGGGATAGTCACAGTATCGATTTCTATACCGTCTATTCTTAGACTTACAATTACATCATATTCTCGATTTAAACCGTTGTTAAATACTGTTGTATTTATATACAACATCTGTAAAAATTGTATATGAGAAGTTGTATCAATAGAACGAACACCAACATTATGATCGGGTATATACAATGCACCTGAAGCATTTATTCTTCCAATCCCAAGAAGTCCATCATAACTTGGATTAAAGTCATATATATCATCAGTTGTTGATATCATTCTCTCTAATACCTCATAATTTGCAAAATTAGGAACAATTGAACGAATTAGAGCTGCCAATCCCGCTACATGCGGACATGCCATACTCGTACCACTTGAATAATAATAATCCTCATCTACAATGTGTTCTCCATCTCCATACATATCAGTACCTTCAGCCCTCAACGATAGAATTTCAACACCCGGGGCACTTACATCAATAAGCTCTCCCCAATTCGAAAAAGTGGCTTTTATATCATTATTATCTGTTGCAGCAACTGCAATGGTTAAATTCATATTTGCAGGAGAATAATCTTTGACATCTGCATTATCATTCCCAGAAGCAAATACAACAACACAATCTTGTCCATATACATAACTAACTGCGTCTTCAAGGATAGGATCTGAGGGATTACCACCCAAAGGGCCCCAACTATTACTAAGAATCTGTGCACCATTATCAGCTGCCCAACAAAGTGCATTAGAAAGTGTCTGAGAGTCACCAGACCCGGTATCATCGAGTCCCTTCACAGCCATGATTTTACATTGCCAATTTACACCCACTACGCCTATTGCATTGTTTCCTACACCAGCAACACTTCCCGAACAATGTGTACCATGACCATGACCATCACTAGGATCGCCATCATTATATGAAAAATCAGCACCATAGATATTGTCAACAAAACCATCGCCATCATCATCATATCCATTGTTTGGAATTTCATCCTCATTAATCCACAGATTATCAATTATGTCTTCATGGTTGTAATCAACCCCAGTGTCTACTATAGCAACAACTACATTGTCGCTTCCGGTACTAACATCCCATGCGCCACTGGCATCTATCAAATGCATCCCGTATAAATCTTGAAAATCTTGTCCCCAGCTTCCTGAAGAATAATAATAGGGATCATTTGGTTCAAGGTAAATTGCCATCCGATGATTCAATTGAGCATCAAAAACAAACGGATGGTTCTTCCAGCGATATAATTCCTCTAAAAGATTATCAACGCTTTCAAAGGTCACCTTTATCCACCGATCAAGACCATATAAATTTTTATTTTCAGCATTCATTTCTAATCCTGAGAAGGCATGATTTGCAGTTAAAACAGACCCAAATGAAGGATCGCTGTTAATGATAATATTAATTGTTTTGAAAACCATTTGAGGTGTAGAAATATCGATTTCTTCCTCAAATTTAACAAGGATACATCCTTCTTCACATTCTGTTGGAGTATGCAAAAACTGATCATCATCATGTTGATTATTAACAGTACATGTCTCATCTTTAGTATCAAGAGAATGATTTACAGTTTTATTTAAGGAATTTGCAAAAGCTTGTAATCCACTGAAAAGTAAAATTTCAACTATTAATAATACTAATATTTTTTTCATTTATTTCTTTCCCCCTTTTATAATTTTAAAGAGTTAATAATATATAAACTTATGGAGCATAAACTCGTAAATCTAACGGACCTGGCGGGGTTACAAAGTTTTTATATCTGTTGAAAATCTTAACAAACAAAGCCTAGAATTATTTTTTAATACGTCTATTCTCACTAAAACCTTTTTTCCTTTTTTTTTATAAAAGAATAAATGCAGGGGAAGAGACTTAAACAACAAAATACATGTAAATTGAAACCGTTAATCGTGTTGGAATAAACAACAGTAGAATTAGATTATTTAGCTCAACTATATAATAACAAATATTCCACTTGTATTTTAAAGAAAAGAAATAAAATTATGTAGAAATAAACCACCAATTACAATCAAATATTGTTCCTATATTAATTATCGTATATATTATAGGCACTGTTATCATAACTATACTATAACCGATAAGACCTATCAGTCGAAACCATAAACCAAGTGCCTCAAGAGACGAACCAAATCCAAAAAGGATTAAAGGTATTATCATTAAAACATTTAAAATAGAACAAAGAATCGGGAAACCCCAAGAAAACGCTTGTTCATTATCACAATCACACCCCGAGTCCTATCGAGAGTAGCATCTTTTTCAATAACAGCAGTTATTTCTTTTTGTATTTCTGGAGAAATTAATTGATGTTCTTGAATCATTGATTGTATTTTTGATTTACTTATAAATCTTGAAAGAAACAAACCAATAGAATACATTTTTTTTAATTGATTCTTTGTTATAGTGGGATAATTTAATCCATATAATTTCTTAATTGGATTAAAAAATCCTTTTCTACTTGTTTGATATTTTTGTATTATTTTTTGGATCTCTTTATTGTTAACCAAATCAATTATTGTCTGATACAATAAATCTTTCTGATTAACTTCATCGGTTGTTATTTTATTATTTGATGATTCAATTGATTGGATACCAACAACATTTGTAAATGACGCAACAATAATCAGAAAAACAACAGCAATACTAATCCCGATTGGAGGATATTTTTTCATTTTATTTTCCTCCCCAATATTAAAAATAAAAAGTTCTTATGTATTTAAATCTTTGTCAGGATTAGAAATGTATTCAATCGGTTCTTTTGGTTCGATGGTATCTCATAGATTCAACCTCTATGGAGATTAACATCTGTTAATATTATTTGGAAAGAATTATATAATAAAATTAGATTCAATATTATTTGGAGGGAGGCAAAGAAAGGATTTAATAAATCCCTCAAAAGATTTGTATTTGCATAGTGCGTTTCTAAAGATGGATACAAATCCCTCTCTATTCCTCTCTGTGATTCAAAAAAGGGTCTTTTTTATCAAACTTAATACTTCCAATTACCTCTTTATCAACTATATATTTAATAAACAACTTTTCCACTATTAGGCAAATATAAGATATGGGGGACCTGCCAGCAACCCAGCAATCCCATCTGCTGGCATTTCTGTCAATATATGGTTGATAAAATGATTGAAGAATCAAATCTTGAAATAGAATTTCTAACTGATGATGAAAGAGAACTTTTAGAACAAATTAGGAAATAAATCTGAATACAAATTTACCCAAAAATCATAACAATAATAAGAATGACATCTTCTGAATTAAAAGTTTTTCTGGTCTTTAACTTGGTAAAAATAAGTATTAAAATCCCTTCCTATTTACTTTAAATATTTTAAAATATGAATAATATGGATATTTTCTAAAAAATATATATAAATAGTAAATTTTAAATAATATAAATTTATTAAATTAAAATTATTAAGGAGGAATGAAATAATGAACGGAAAAATTTTTTGGTTAATTATTTTTATACTAATTATTGCAAGTGTTATTTTACCAGCTCAAGAAAATCTGAATATAGATACATATTATGAAAAAAATATTGATAAAGAAAATAAATTAATAGACAATGATATAGAATGGTGGCCGATGTTTCATCATGATATTCAGCTTACAGGGTTTACTTCTGCAAATTCACCTGATACAAATAAAAATTTGTGGGAAAATTATATTGACAATGATATATGGTTTAGTTCTCCATCAATAGTTGATAATAATCTTTTTATCGGAACTGGACATAGATATGATTTCTTATCAAAAGAATTGTCAGATTTTATTAATTTTTATGAAAAAGAAATTTTAATGAAGAATAAATTGTTTTTTGATATAGTAAAAAATGATGGTGAAACTTTAAATCCTGAAATTGGAAAATTACACCGTTTAAATGCAAAAACTGGTGAAATTATTTGGGATTTTGAGGCAGAAGGTTCAGTTTTTTCATCTCCTACTGCAGAAAATGGACTTGTTTACTTTGTCTCTGCTGATTCAAATAATTATTCTGGTAAGATATATTGTTTGAACATTGATTCTGGAAACGAAATTTGGAGTTTGCCGGTTATGACCGGTTATACAACACCAACATTGCATAATGGTAAAATCTATTTATTAACTATTAATCCAGATGATTATTTTGGGAAATTAATTTGCTTAGATGCAGCAAATGGCAATGAGATATGGAACGAAACAACGGGTTATATTGACTTTTCATTATATACTGCACCTGCCATTTATGATGAAAAAGTTTTTTTCACAAGTGTCGATGTTACAGAAGGAATCCATTGTAAGATAAGTTGTTTGAATGAATCAACAGGTCAATTATTATGGGATACTAAAATATCGGAGATGAATTTTGGTTATGCTTTATCATCACCAGTTGTAGATAAACAAAAAGTTTATGTTATAAGTGCTGATACAAAAGATCCAGATGAGTTCTGGTGTGTTCTTAGTTGTTTTGATACTTCAAATGGTTCAATTCTTTGGAATTATACAATGAAGGAAATTAACAATGAGTTATCTTTTGCAAGTCCTGCTGTTGCATATGGAAATGTGTATTTCACATTAATTGGTGAGGATTGGACTTATGGGAAAATAATTTGTTTAAATGGTATGAACGGAAGTGTTATTTGGGTTCATAAATCAGATTATGCATATACTTTATCGTCACCTATTATTTCCAGTGAAAAGGTTTTTGTTGGTGGTCTAAATTTAACACTTTTTGAAGGGAACCTTTTATGTTTTGATGCATTTAATGGAAATCTTATTTATAAGGCACTTGTTGACCAAAATTTTATTGATTCAACCCCTGGAGTTGCTGCTGATACAATATATGTTGGTTCAAGTTTTGGTAAAATTTGTGCTTATAAGGATATATTTAAAGTAGGTGAAATAAAAGGTGGACTTGCTAAAGTTAAAACTGATATTACAAATGTAGGAAGCTATGATATATTAGGCTTAAACTATAATATTTCTGTTGTAGGTGGTATATTTAATCAAATAAACACTCAAATAAATGAAACAATTGATGTTCTTGAAGCTCAAACTAGTGATAAAATAAAAGCATCTCCTATATTTGGTTTCGGGAAAATTGAAGTAACTATTACTATTGAGTTGGAAGATTTAAATCCTGTTATAAAAAAAGCTGATGGATTTATATTTGGTATATTTGTGTTGATTAAATAAATAATAAAGATATATTGGTTTAAAATTAAATGTATTTAAAAAATAAAAAGGTGATATGTAATGACTATGAAAAAAAATAATAAATTGATTAAAATTTTTTTAATATCGACCATAACACTTTTTTTAATATCCTCATCGATATCTGCTTTTACATTTAGAAATTTAGATGATTGTATAGAAATATCATATAATATCACTTTTGATAAACCTTTAATTGAAAAAGTAAAAATTGGTGAAATGATTTTTGATAAAGTGATATTAGATGATTTATTAAATGTAGGAAATTATGGGGAACCATTATTACCTGTAAAAGAATTAAGAATTTTAATTCCTTATAGCTGTAAAATTATTTCAATTGAAGCATATCCTGGTGAAATGTTATCTTTAGATTCTGGCTATACTCTTGAACCAGGATGCAAAGATGTTCCTCTTTCAAAATTTAACGAAACGCCAATTCCTTTTCTAAATGATGAAATATATAAAACATCTGGAATTTACCCTGGGAGTCTTTTCAATACAATTGGTACATATGGTTTTCGTGGTTATCAAATACTTTTTTTAACAATAAACCCTGTTCAATATAAACCCGTAACAGGTGAACTTTTCTATTATTCTAATATTAGAATTACTCTAACAGTTGAAAAAGTCTTAAAGATGGCAATAAATGATTTATTTCGTGATAGTAAAGTTGATAAAAATGAGTTAAAAGAAAGAGTTGATAATTTTGAAATAATTAAAAATTATCCATCTATTGATAGGCAAATTCTTGATGACTATGATTTACTTATCATTACTACTGATTCGTTAAAAACTAGTTTTGAACCTTTAGCTGATTATCATAATTTACATGGTGTTTCTACGATAATCAAGACTCTTTCCGATGTTGGAAGTACTGACCCTGGAGTAATCCGATCTTATATTCGTAATGCTTACATGAATTTGAATATAGAATATGTTTTAATTGGTGGCGATTTCGATTTAATTCCTGCTAGAATGCTTTGGGTTTCATCAGGTTATGGTGATGAAACGTACATGCCTTCTGATTTATATTTTGCTTGTCTTGATGGTACTTATAACTATGATGATGATGATTGCTGGGGTGAACCTCATGATGGTGATAATGGTGGAGATGTAGATCTTATTGCTGAAGTCTATGTCGGAAGAGCTTGTGTAGGAAATAGTTATGAAGTTGATAATTTCATTCAAAAAACAATTGGCTATGTATATACTAATGATTCTTATGTAAATAATGCGTTAATGGTTGGTGAATACCTCTGGAGCGATCCTGATACTTGGGGTGGTGATTATATGGATGAGCTTATTAACGGATCAAGTAACAATGGATATACCACAATTGGAGTTCCTTCTGATGAATATAATATTGATAAACTGTATGATCGTGATTGGCCTGGTAATGACTGGCCTAAAGAAGAAATCATTAATCGTATTAATCAGAATGTTCATATAATTAATCATCTAGGGCATTCATGGTTTAATTATAATATGAAAATGAATAATTCAGTTGCTGATGCACTTACAAATAACAGATACTTTTTTGCTTACTCTCAAGGATGTGATAATGGTGGTTTTGATGATCCGTATGGCTATGATTGTATAGCCGAGCACTTCACAATAAAAACAGAGCATGGTGCATTTGCAGTAATTGCAAACGCTCGATCTGGTTGGGGTGTTGCCGGGAGCACAAATGGTGCATCCCAATGCTATCACAGAGAGTTTATCGATGCTATTTTTGGAGAAGGTATTATTCAGCTTGGAAGGGCAAATCAGGATTCTAAGGAAGATAATTTACATCGGATAAACAACAAGGTTATGAGGTGGTGTTACTATGAATTAAATCTTTTTGGTGACCCAACTATTGATTTCTTCATACATTATAACAATAGTCCGCCGGTTAAACCTGAGGATCCTATTGGTCAAACCGATGGAGAAGTAGGTGTGGAATATACTTATAATGTTCATGCAATTGCAGATCCTGAAGGCGATTTAACCTATTATAAATTCTACTGGGGTAATGGAGAAAGTAGTCAGTGGCTTGGACCATTTAATCCTTCAGAAAATGTCACTGCAAAATATACATGGCGATTTTCAGGTGAATATAATGTAGAGGTAAAATGTAGGGATATGTATTGGGGTGTGAGTAATTTTTCAAATCCATTAAATGTTAAAATAACTGGTCCATTTTTTGAAATAGGAAAAATATCAGGTGGTTTTTTTAAGGCAAGCGCAGAAATAAAAAATATTGGAGCAGGTTTTGCGACAAATGTTAAAAGGAGTATAACTGTTGAAGGGGGAATTAATAATAAAATATTTGTTGTTACCAACAATACTATTGATTTTTTAAACTCATCTGATAAAACAATTGCTAAAACTGACAAACCAATAATAGGATTTGGAAAAGTTCAAATTACTGCAGCGGTTTGGTCACCAGGTTGTGAAAAAGTTATTAAAACAGTTGAGGGGTATGTGTTTTTATTCTTCGTTTTAGTCTTAAAATAATTTTTTATAAAAATAATTCTATCCTATTTAATAACAAAAGATAATATATATTTTTTTTATATAAGCAAGGAAGAT
>WOR8_10002615_pt1 | contig 17729 bp, 15 predicted proteins | sample DeeMarSeWOR38_10_FD_19890 | JGI IMG/M metagenome (IMG submission 19890)
GTGTACGTTCTCTTCACATGGAGAAGCAGCTCCGGGAAATCATTGAAGCGTTCCAAAATGAAGGTTTGCGAGTCCTTGTTTTGCGAGGACCAGCCCTGGCATTTTCACTGTATCCAGATCCAGCCATGAGGCCCAGTTGTGATCTTGACCTGTTGGTGATTCCGGAAGATGTGATCCAAGCTCGGGGAATCCTTGAGCGCTCGGGTTACAAATGCCTGGCCAAAAGGTTCGAAACATCCAGGGACTTTTTCCGCGAGGAATGCTTCATCCACCAAGAGAACCCGGATAACAAGTTTCCGGTTGATCTTCACTGGGTCCACTGGGAATTGCACCCCTTTTTCAAGGGCAGTGAAGAGGTTGACATAGAGGATCTTTTTCAGAGGGCCTGGAAGGTTGAGACCTCAACTCTGGTATTCGAGACCCTACACCCAGTGGACTATCTCATTCATTCGGCAATTCACTTAGTAATGATCCATAAGAATGAAATGCGGTTAAGTTGGATCTATGACACGGCACTGCTTGCCCACCACCTTCAAGTGCCCGATGACTGGGAAACACTGCAGGAAAGGTGCGTTGCCTGGAGGGCTCGGCTGCCGTTGGAACAGTGTCTGAAAATGGCCCAAGTCTGGGCTGGACTGGAGCTGCCGGAAGGATTCGATGACTTCTCCACCTGGCCACGACCCACAGAGGACGAGTCTGCTGTTTGGGCAGATACAATGCGGCACCATTGGGTGACCATTTTGTTGAAACGATCACTTTCGAATCCCTCCCTTCTGATAAAAAGGATTCCATCTTTGCTGCGTCTGCTTTTCCCGCATCCTGATATTGTGCGGTTTTGCTACCCGACCTCCAGTAATTGGTTGCTGCCGGTTTCATATGTACGCCGTTGGTTTAGGTGGTTTGATGACGTGGTTGTGAACAGGATTGGTGTATTGAAACAGAAGGGGTAAGGACTTTGAGTATTGTAGAAAAGTAATTTCACCCCCACCCTTACCCTCCACCGTCAAGGGGGAGGGAACGTTTTGTGCACGCCATAATTCCCCCTGCCCTGGCGGCCTCTGGCTCGGAGAGCCTACGCCTCGGAGAGGAGGGGGTTAGGGGGAGGGGGGAGCGTCATGAAAGAAAATAATAGGGTTAAATCGTGAAGAACAGCTGGTGGACATATTTAAAATCTGGACTCTCGCGGGAACTTCCTAAAGACCGTATCGGTGGGCAGGATGGATACGGGTCCATGAAGGCCAGCCTTAAGAACCTGCGCCCTTTTGTTGGCCGACACTACCGCAAGGGTGCAGTGGGTATCCTCCTGGTCTTGATGACCTCTTTGTTTGGTATTCCTCAACCGCTCATCACGCGTTACCTGGTTGACGATGTGATCCTGGGCCGTCAGCTTGGCCTCCTGGCGATAGCCGTCATTCTGCTGGCTGGCATCTCCCTGGCGGAAAAATTAACTGGCCTGTTGCAGCAATTCTATTTTGCCCGTTTTGAGCAGGAAGTAACCCTCGACATCCAAGAAGACCTTTTCAGCCATGTTCTGCGCTTTCCCAAGGGTTTTTTCGATGAAAATCAAACAGGCTACTTGATGTCTCGTCTCTCCACCGACGTGGAGGGGCTGCGCTGGTTTTTTTCCAGCACTATCGTTTACATAATCAGCAACATCCTGCGGTTTGCGGGAGGAGTGATACTGCTTTTCTACCTGGAGTGGAGACTGGCCATCGGTGTCCTGGTGATTGTCCCCGGGCTCGTACTTTGTATACGCTACTTTTCAAAGAAACTTCACGTCCTGAGCCATCAGGAAATGGAACAGGAGGCCACGGTCTCGAGTCATTTGCAGGAGTCGCTTTCTACGGTCTCTTTGATCAAGGCCTTCTCCACCGAAGCGCGCACAGTTAAGCGTTTCATGTCTCAACTGAAAGAGGCATTTCATATTTCGCTGGAGCAAACCACGGTAAGTTCCGTTGCCAATCTCGTAATCAATTCCATGCCAGGAATGGCAAAGGTCGCTGTAGTGGCGTTGGGGGCCTACTGGGTGATTCAGGGCCATTGGAGTTTGGGTTCTTTGCTCGCTTTTATCGCCTACCTGGCGTATGTATATGGCCCGGCGCAGTTCTTGGCCAATGCCAACCTTCAGCTGCAAAATGCACGAGCGGCGTTGGAACGTGTTTCGGCTCTCTATGACATCATTCCGGAAGAGAGCATGGTAGACGGCAAAACAGTTGAGCGGCTGACAGGCGAAATCGAGTTCAAGAACGTCTCTTTTGCCTATGACGCCCGGGAACCGATACTCAATGATATTTCTTTCCGGATCAAACCCGGAGAACGGGTAGCCATTGTAGGCCCCAGCGGCGTGGGCAAGACCACACTTTTGAGCCTTATCCTCCGTTTCTACAGGCCCAATGAAGGAGAAATTTACTTCGATGGCCAACCGGCAAGGGACTATGAACTTGGTTCATTGCGACAGCGGATTGGCTACGTCGCTCAGGGCACACTCCTTTTATCCGGATCTATTATGGAAAACCTTTGTTACGGCAATCCCGAGGCCAGGGAAGAGGAAGTCTCAAAGGCGGCCAAAGTTGCTGGTATCCATGATTTCATAGCGAGCCTACCGGAAGGCTATGAGACCGAGATCGGTGAAGAAGGAGTTAAGCTCTCGGAAGGACAAAAACAACGATTGGCCATTGCCCGAGCCATAGTGAAAGATCCGGACATTCTGGTACTGGATGAGCCTACCTCTGCCCTGGATAGCCAGACGGAAAAGACTATTTTTCAGTCTCTCCCTTCTTATATAGAAGGTAAGACCCTCTTTGTGGTGGCCCACCGCCTTTCCACTATCATGAATTCCGATCGGATCTTTCTTCTCGACGAAAGCAGTCTAGTCGCCGTCGGAACCCATCAGTCACTGCTAGAGACCAGCGATTACTATCGTTCCATGGTTTCCCACCAGCAGGTCAAGAAAAAATCTCCCCCGTCAAAGACTGAGCGCTATTATATGTAGTATCGCCTGGAAAAACCTCTCTTCCATGACATAAAATCTCCCCTAACCCCCCTTTAGTAAAGGGGGGAAATATAAGGAATCACTTCAAAATCTCCCCCTTTAGAAAAGGGGGGAGTTGACTGAAATCAGTATTAAAGTCCCCCTTTTGTAAAGGGGGATTTAGGGGGATTTTTGCAGCACTGCTCTGACCTGCGCAAATTCTGGTGGATTCGGCCAGAGGCCTTAATCCACCCTACATAGTTCTAAGCGCAATCGCCGAGGCCGTTATTCCGGAATCCGTCCAAGGCGGATATCCGGAATCCAGAAAAAACAATATCTTACTGGATGCCGGATCACGGCTTAGCCGCGTCCGGCATGACAGGTGTTGTTATTTGCGAACTTTTACAGGAGTATTGGGGTATTGGAGAGACTAGTTAATTAGTGAAGATCCTTCCAGGCTTCCTCCACTATTTCGTGACTGACAACCGTCCTGTCCGCCAGATAGGTGGCAAGGAGGCTGCGGTCACACAGATTGTTTATTTCCCTGGGGATCCCCTTGGTGAGCTTGAAAATGGCCTCGAGAGCCTCGGCAGTAAAAGGCATCTTTTTGCACCCGGCCACAGTTAAGCGGTGTTTGATGTAGTAAAGAGAATCTTTATAAGGTAGGGGAGTGAGTCTGTAGCGGACTGAAATTCGATGATCCAGTTGAGCCACCTTGGAAACCTGCGCAGACAACTCCAATTGTCCAAGCAGAATCAGTATAACCAGAAACTTGTTGTTTGCCTGGAGGTTCAAAAGCATGCGTAGTTCCTCCAGTGTTCTGTCGTTGTAGATAACCTGGGCCTCATCAATTATCAGCACGGAGCCTTTGGCCTCCACAATATTTTTTTTCAAATGATTTTCAAGGCAATGCAACATCTCGGCTTTTGAGCGGTCATAGCCATTGGGGACCCGGAATAGTCTCATGGTCATTTCGAGAAACTCAGTTGGTTCAAATGCTGGATTGGTCATGGCGACCACCCGATAACGTTCTTTCCTGAGTCTATGAATCAGAGCATGGCTTATGATAGTTTTGCCGCAGCCAATCCCACCAACAATCATAGCCGCTCCTTTTCCCTGGGACACAGTATAGTTCAGACGTTCCAGAGCCTCTTTATGCATGGAAGAAGGATAAAAGAAGGACGGATTGGGGGTGTTTTCAAAAGGCAATATGTTCATTTCCCAATGTTCTAAGTACATTTTAAACTTCAGGCGTTGAGATTTTCTTCCGTGAGTGCGTCTGCAATGTATAAAACCTGCTGTTCCCTTAAATCAATCGTCCGCGGCACCTTTACCGGCCTCTGTTGAGCATCCACTATGATCTCTATCTTCGGTCGCAAGGGCTGTTCTTCATAGGTTTCGATGACCCTGCCGACGACTCCGGAATTTAGCTTCACCAGGCAATGGAGCGGGAATACGCCGAAGGTGTTGAGAAACGCCTTCAGGAGTTCACGTTGGAAGGCGCTTTTTTTCGTCTTTATAATTTCCTTCACCGCCTCGAAATGCGAAAACCTCTGCCGCTGGGGTCTGTTATGGGTCATAGCTTCATAGAGCTCTAGTATACCTATGATCCTGGCGTAGGGGTTGATTGCATCTCCCTGGAGCCCCTGTGGAAAGCCGCTGCCATCTAGCCTCTCGTTCAGGTGAAGGGCGCATTCGGCAAGGTGGTGGTATTTGTCACCGAGTCCGTTCAGTAACTCAAAACTATCTTGGGGGTATTTTTGAAGCACCTTAGTCTCTGCCTCGGTTAACCCCTCCTTCTTGTATAGAATTTCATCAGGCACCCGGACCTTGCCGATATCGTGGAGCAAAGCGGCAAGCCCCAATTCCGCTAATCGCGCCTTGGGCAATCCCAGATTGTCGCCCATGAAAATCGCGAATACGGTTACATTGACCCCTTTGTTGACAAGGAAGGAGTTGGTTTCATCTCCATATTGGGCCTTGATGAGCAATTCCTGCGGCAGGTTACCTTGCAAGCAGGACTGCACAATCTCCTCAATGAGGTTCTCACCCTCACTCAGATTAGGCTTTTCTTGATTACGGACCTTTCCAAAAACATCCTCGAGAAACCGGCAGGCGCGTTGGTACCAATCGTTAGCGTCAAGAGGAGTGCTTTCTTCTTGGGTCAACTCCTCTGCCAACTCCTCAATTAGCGAACTGTCCGGATCGGCTTCCCTCTTGGCACCCTTCTTGTCCAGGTCAGAGAATCGTACCACTTCGCTTCATCCCTTCCTCAAAAGGAATCAAAACAACCCTTGCGATTCTTTTCGCTGTCGATTTAGTATATTAGTGCTCAATTGTTAAGTTTTGCTGAACATTTAGCGTTGTTTTTATATTGCAAGAAGCACGCCAGTATGCTTAAATGAAGCCGGCTTACGTTACTAACCCTCATAGCAAGGAGAGAGCAGCCATGAAACAGTTTCTGTCCAAACTAACCATCCTCCTAGCATTAGTAAGTGTTTTCTTGTTTTTACCTGGAGTCAACCAGGCCCAGGAGGCAGCTTCACTTGATGTGGCAGTGGCCGCTATCTGCCAGGATGTGGTTGACCGTGAGCCTGTGGACGCCGGTGTCAGTTTTGCAGCATCCGTCGGCACACTTTACTGCTTCACCAAGATAACTGGCGCACAGGAGGCAACCCAGATCACCCATGTTTGGTACTTCGGGGCTGAAGAGCGGGCCAGGGTAGATCTTGACGTGAACTCGGCCACTTGGCGAACCTGGAGCACCAAGATCGTTCAAACCCATGAAGTTGGTTCCTGGCGTGTAGATGTGCTGGATCCAGCGGGAACTGTGCTGAAAGAACTTAAGTTTGAAATTACAGAGTAAGGTTATCCGGGTTAGAATCGGTGGAGACCGGCCAGACTGTCTGACAAGAGGGGACGTCTGAGCCGGTCTTTTTTTTGGCATGGAGCAAAGAGAATAGCGCTTAGTGTCATTTCGCATTTCGCATTTCTCAATTCGCATTTATCATTGAAAACTCACAAATAACACTAATTGAAAAATTTGAGTAAAATGCGAGATGATAGCTGATAGATGCGCAATGTGCATTGTCCCTCTGTCTCCTGACTCCTAAAACCAGTCGCTATACTTTTGCTTGAGCTCGGAGATTGGGTCTCACGCCCTTATTATACAAGACCTTTGGGATAGGTTTCCAAAATGATCTACAAAAGTCATTGTGAATTTAAGTCGGCACCCGGTGAAAGAGTTGTGCACGGCAGAGTGGTGGAGGTCATACCGCCTACCTTCTTGATAACGGGTCAGGATGGTGAATACAAACTTGTTGCCGATAGCAGCAACCTTCCTAGCTGTGGGGATATTGTGGAGGCACTGGTTAATGACAGGGTTGAGCCACCCCAGGTGCTGCGTCTCAACAGACTGGTTATTCCTCCTGCGGACCCTGGCATAAGTCCGGACAGCATGTTCCACCGACTGCACCGTCGCGACGGCCAGATCAAGAGGCTGCTGCTCCTTAAGTCCAGGGGGCTTGCGCTCTTGCGTTCATTTTTTTCTGCGCGTGATTTTGTTGAATGGCCAACGCCCCGGCTTGTGGCCTCTCCGGGGTTGGAGGTGCACTTGCAAGGATTTGTCACCCACTACTTGGATGAGCAAGGTCAAAGCAGCCCCTGCTATCTTCCAACCTCTCCAGAGTTCTCTCTCAAAAAAGCCCTTTGCGCAGGGATGGAAAGAATCTACGAAATCTGCCGTTGTTTTCGCAACGGCGGTGAGACAGGGCCCTTGCATCAATGCGAGTTCACCATGCTGGAATGGTATCGTACTTACGAGGATTACCGGGCAATGATGACTGATGTGGAAGAGCTTGGTATTTACCTCAAAGAGGAGTTGGAGGCCACGGATTTTTCAAGTTTTCGGGGTAAACAGATTGACTGGCGGCCACCATGGCCAAGGACCAGCCTGCATGAAGCTTTCAGCCAGTACTGCGGCGTCGATTTGGAGAGAGGAGTGGATGATCTGGAGTATTTTCAAGCGGAGACGCACAGACTGCTGGGGGAGAGTGTGGGTGAGGCCCAAGATTTCGACTCACTCTTTTTCCAGCTTTTTCTTTCTCTCATTGAACCACATCTCGGTCTCAAGAAGCCTGAGATCATATATGATTATCCCATTAGTATGGCTGCTCTTGCTGCCAGGAAGCCAGGCCAGCCAACACTTGCCGAACGCTTTGAAGTCTATGTGGCGGGTGTGGAGCTGGCCAACGGGTTCACTGAATTGAATGATCCAGTGGAGCAGAGGGAGCGCTTTCAGGAGGCACTCAGGGAAAAAACAAGACGGGGTTACGCGCAGGTTCCAATTGATGAACAACTTCTTCAGGAACTCGGCTACGGCATGCCCCCGGCTGCTGGTATTGCCCTCGGTTTTGAACGGCTTCTCATGGCCCTGACCGGTAGTCAGCAGATCGATGACTTTTTCTTTCTCCCTCACCGCTGGGAGAGTGGTGACGATCAGAGGTTATGGCCACTTTTGTCAGCCGGCAGCTAGCAGCAGGCAGATTGCAGCTGGCGGTCGGCACATTTCTCATCTCTCATTTTTCATTTATCATTTCACATTGAAAAATGACAGGTAAAGGGCTCCATCAAGATGAGAAATGTAAAATGCGAAATGCGAAATGTGAAATGGCGCGAAGCGCTGAGCGCTTTGGGCTATACGGATCCTTGCCCACCAGTTATAATGATGTCACCTGTCAAATACTTCACATTTTCACTCTCACTACCAGGAATGGAAAAGTTTTGAATCGGGATTTACAGACCGATGTTCTCGTGGTTGGCGCCGGACCGGCGGGCTGCATGGCTGCCCTTAAATTAGCGGGTAGCGGCGTTGAGGTGCTATTGGTAGACCGTTCTGAGTTTCCCAGGGAAAAGGTCTGTGGAGACGGTCTCCTCGAAGACAGTCTGGAAATCCTGAATGATGTTGGGCTTGGTACTGCTCTGCGAGACAGGGCGCACCCCATTCGAAGCATCCTCTTCGTGGCTCCGAATGGGACAGAGTGTGAGCTGGAAGGTAATCTTTTCACCCTGCCCCGGCAGGAGCTGGATGCATTGCTCTTAGAGGAGACCTGTGGTCGAGGAGCGAACTTTCTGGGTGGCGTTACAATATCAGAGCCGTTGATTGAGGCTGGTACCTGCGTGGGGGCCATAGGTTTTGATGAGGATGGACACAAAATACGAATTGCTGCTCGTTTAGTTCTCCTTGCAACCGGTGCCAACGCCCGAATTCTCAGGGTGTTTGGAGTTCTGAAAAATAGGAATCATAGCGCCATCGGTGTTAGGGGCTATTTCCGCTTAACCGAGACCATAGATGAAAGCTCCATGGTTGTTATCTACGATCGCCGCCTGCTTCCCGGTTATGGCTGGATGTTTCCTTTGGGTCAGGGTGTTTTCAATGTGGGCTGCGGTATTTTTCTGGATGGCCGGAAGAAAATGCCTCACTTCGGCCAGAATCTGGCCGGTTTTTACAAGCATATCCAACCACTAGCCCGATATCTCCAAATGGCAGAGCAAATTGCACCAATCAGTGCAGCCCCAATGCGCACGGGTTTTCAGGGTGCACAAGCCTGTGCGCCCGGGCTCCTTGTTCTGGGAGAGGCCCTGGGCCTTACATTTCCATTTATAGGGGAGGGGATCGGCAACGCCCTGGAGAGTGGACGGGTGGCTGCCTCTGTGGCCCTTGAGGCTCTAGAGAAAAATGACCTCACCAAACGGGTTTTGGGCAATTACGAAAGAGATTTGCGGCGGACACTTGACGGACGGCACAAGGGGTACCAGGCAGCACAGCGGTTGTTTCACTTTACATCCTTTGCCAACCTTCTCATTGGCAAGGCAGCTCGCAACCCCGACGTACGAGGGGTGGCCAGGCAGATAATGCTGGGGCAAAGAGATCCGGAGGATGTCTTCTCACTGCGAGGCATGCTGCGAGTCTTCCTACTAAGGTAAGAGGTAAGAGGACAGGAGACAGCAGGCAGATTGCAGCTGGCAGCCGTTTCAACTAGGCACCACACAGAAGTAGCCAGTAGTCAGTAGCAGGTAGTTGATAGGAACCTAATCTTGATTGCTTTTCTCCTGAATTCTGGATTCTGACTTCTGGCTCCTGAATCTTAAATTCGCAATTCGAATTTCGCAATACGAAATTTTCCATTCCCTTAGTACGATTTAATCACCACCTCGCCCGGTTCCAAATCCATCTCCAACAAGCCTAGAGAGTCACTTAGTACCTGCGACTGAATCTCCAGGTCGTGGGCTCTCCCCATTGGATGACCTAGTGAAAAACCTGGATACAGAGCACGAGGAGGTTTTACCTTTTTGGTAATTGCCAGGTTGAGCGAGATGGATACGGTGGAGATTCCGCTGTCCTCAAGGATTCGCTGAATCAATCCAACGGATTGATTGCAGAGTCCTCAGGTGGGGGTTAGAAATGCCACTTCCACCTCATCAGTCACCAGGGCTGCAGCAACCTCCGGTCCGGTGTTTTCGGTCAATGTCTTTAGATGTTCGCCCATGACGTGACCCATGAAGCTGAAAAACCTGGGGCCGATGGAGCCAATCAGTCCCTCGTGCAGTAGCCGGCGCAGGGGTTCTATGGGCAGCACTAAATTCGGATCGGACAGGGCATCAGTATGGTTGTAGTAGTTGTGGGTGATAGTCAATTGTTCAATGCCAATCTCCGAGGGGATCTCTCGATAGGAGGGATCGCCTTTCTTGTCAGCCATGTCAAATGGCTTCTGGTCTTTGGAGTGAATGCCGCCCGTGGTGACAAGGGCGAGTTGGCATTGTTTGAGTGGTTTACTCAAAGGTGTGAAGGGAGTGGTAGTGTTGACTACTAAATCTGCTCCCTTGGCATAGAGGTCTACCAGTGAGGGAATCTTGGTGTAGACTTTAGCGAGAGTCCGATTTTTCATGCGCTTGAATTTGCCCATAACTGCAAAGAATATAAGAACTTGAGCTCGGAAAGGCAAGAAGAAAAGGGCATGGGGCATGGAGCATGGAGCAAAGGGAACTATTGCGAATTTAAGATAAAGGAGTCAGGAGTCAGAATCCAGAATCCAGGAGAAAAGACCAAAAAGAATTATTACAGTCTCCTAGCTCCTGAATTCTTCAACCTTGGGCCTTGCGCCCTGAGCCTTGTGCCCTCTACTCTATGCTCTCTGCCCTATGCTCTATGCATTTTGACACCTGACACCTGGCTTCTATCTCTGACATTTGAGAATTGACTTGACAAAGAGGTAAAATAGAATTAAAAATTCACTGCACGTTTTTGAACTGCAAATAGGAATAGAGATTGGTCGATCCGTCTAGTAGTAGTTACATCTTTTTTGTTGTCCAGACGAGCCACCAGACTCGAGGGCTCGGTTCGGTACGACTGAAGTTTGGTTTTAATGGACCCTAGAGGGTCCCTTCAGACTTGTGCCTGCATGCCCCGAGACCTCATGGCTCGGGGGTTTTTATTGCGTTTTTGACTAACGTTTTATTTTTTTCAATCCGCAATCCGCAATCCGAAATCTAAAATGAGAGGGGGTGGTTACCATGAAAGTCGTAAGGTTCAAGGGTAAGAACCGGGTCGATGTGAAAAAGAGGGTACTGGATTACTACTTCTGTAACCGTGAGCAGTTAGCAAAATCCATGAAAGACTTCTTTAAATGCTGTGTCATCGATCCTAGCGGCAAAACTGTTGTTTATAGGGGGCAATGATGGACGCATCCGACTCGAGCAACCAACGTAAGAAGGAAGGGGATGGAAGCTAGGCTTTATCCCCTTCCTTCATTTTGTGCCTTAATCCTGTCCCAACCGATACTCATCCTGCAAGAATTTCCGAATTAAGCCATCAGCTATCAGCATTCAGCCCTCAGCCATTTATCATTACACATTTCACATTTCAAAATTCTCATTTCAAATTTGGAAATCGCAATTCGCAATTGCCTCTCCATCCTCCTTTGCCTTTTCTATTGACATGACGGCAATACTTTGCTAATCATTTCACATCTTACTTTCCAAGTCACACATCTCTTTCTAAGAGTTGATAGGGGAGACAACATGTACATCGGAGAACTTCTGTGTTCTGGTTTGGCTAGGAGCATTCCGAGTTTGCTGCCCTGGGATATACCGTGGCACGATCCGAGCCATGCCGTTTTCTTTGCCGCCTTTTATGGCGCTTTGGGAGCAATCGGTATGGGTCTAACGGCAGCTCTGGGGCGAACCCTTTTGAACCTCTTTAAGAAGGACTCGGATCACTAACTTTACAGCTTCTGAGGATTTGTTAGAAAAAGCCGCAAGCAGTGACGCTTGCGGCTTCTTTATTTAGTCATAGAAAACCTGGCCCACAAGGCCAGTCAAAGATCCCGCCTGGCGGGAGTCAAATTTCAATAGTTATGCCGGGCAAGATAGCTAGTGGTCTTGGAGTACTGGAGTTTTGGAGCATTGCAAAATATCAAATTTCAAGCACCAAATTACAAACAAATCAGAAATTCCAATACTCAATCACCAAAACAAGAAACAGGTTTCGAATTTCGAATTTTGGTCATTGTGATTTGGAATTTTCAGTGACTCTAACTCTCCGGCAGACTCTCGCATGAGGTATGGACCATTGAAGCCCCCTACTTCTCTTGTTCGAAAAGCTCCGGTTGCTGCGCTTGCTGGCTGGGAGATAGCTTGAAGTGTTCGTATGCGAGTCGGGTGGCGACGCGGCCCCTGGGTGTTCTGTTCAAATAGCCTTCCTGAACCAAATAAGGTTCATAAACATCTTCCAGGGTGTCCTTTTCCTCACCCACCACAGTTGAAAGGGTGTCGACTCCAACAGGACCACCATCAAATTTCTCGATGAGGGTGAGGAGAATCTTACGGTCCATCTTGTCAAATCCCTTTTCATCAACCCCTAGCATCTTCAGGGCTGCATCGGTAACGGGCCGATTAATAATGCCATCGGCCCGGACTTGGGCGTAATCACGAACTCGGCGCAGGAGTCGGTTGGCCACCCTGGGTGTGCCACGGGATCGCCGGGCGATTTCCATGGCCCCTTGTTCATCGATTGCTATGCCAAGAATTCCAGCAGCGCGTTTGACAATGAGGGCGAGATCTTCCGGCTCGTAGAAATCAAGGCGCAGTACCACCCCGAAGCGATCACGGAGTGGCGGCGTTAGAAGCCCGGCCCGGGTGGTGGCACCCACTAGGGTAAATTGGGGCACGTCCAGCTTTACAGTCCGGGCACTGGGCCCCTGGCCAATGACCAGATCCAGCTGGTAGTCTTCCATGGCAGGGTAAAGAACTTCTTCCACAACATGATTAAGTCTATGAATTTCATCAATAAACAGGACATCGCGAGCCTCCAGATTGGTGAGGATGGCCGCGAGATCTCCCGGTCGTTCCAGCACGGGTCCCGAGGTTGTTCGAATGTTAACGTTGAGTTCCTGGGAGATTATATAGGCAATGGTGGTCTTACCCAGTCCGGGAAAACCATGAACGAGGACGTGATCCAGGGCCTCCTGTCGTGCTCTGGTGGCTTCAATAAAAACTCTGAGGTTGTCCTTAATCCCCTCTTGGCCGACAAATTCGGCCAGGCTGAGGGGGCGTAGGCTGAGATCAAAGCTAATCTCTTCTTCCTGTTCTTCCCCGTTGAACAACCGTTCATCCATATCTTGGTCCGTTATAGCTCACTTCGTTCGCAGCATAGAGCATGGGTCATTGCGCATTTCTCATCTCACAATTCTCATTGCACATTGAACTTCATTGAGTTCCATCCATTATAATCTTGCTAGCCGTTCCCCAATGAGAAAATGCCAAATGCGAAATGCATAATGCGAAATGGTAAATCCACAATCCGAAATCCGCTCACGCCAGTGAGCGCAGTGACTCTTTCAGCAGAATTTCAAGGGTAGCTTCTTCCTGCAGTTGCTGTTGAGCTTCATCAATGGCCCGCTTGGCCACCCCTTTCTTATAGCCCAGATTAACCAGAGCTGAGAGGGCATCCTCAATCATCGCCGCATCAGCTGATTGTTTGGCTGGTATTGCAACGTCCTGGGACAGTACCAAGCTGGGAACTTTATCCCGCAGTTCAACCATAATGCGTTCAGCAGTTTTTCGCCCCACCCCCGGTATGGAAATAAGCCTGGCAAGATCTCCCTGAAGTAAGGTTTGGGCCAACTCAACTGGAGTGATCCCGGAGAGGATATTCACCGCCAGACGAGGCCCAATTCCAGCAACGCTCATGAGACGGACAAAAAGCTGCTTCTCATCTCGCGACTTAAAACCATACAGCTGGAGGGCATCTTCCCGCACGTGGGTGTGGATATGTAGCGACACAGTGCTGCCAATATCGGGAAGATCATAGAAAGTGGTGAGAGGCACCTGCACTTCGTAACCTATACCATCGACATCAATGATAAGGTATTCTGGTGACTTGAAGTTCAGACCCCCCTGGATATGGGCAATCATCGACTACTCCCGAGAGTGAGTTTGCCAACTCCCTGGCAACAATGCAGATGGCAAATGGCGACAGCTAAAGCGTCTGCTGTGTTGGACTCGGGTAGGTCACCGAGACAGAGTAGGGTGCGAACCATTTGCTGTACTTGCTCCTTGTGGGCTCGGCCGTATCCTACCAGTGCCTTTTTTACCTCCGATGGAGTATACTCGGCTATGGTGAGATCGGCATTCAACCCGGCCAGCATGGCCGCTCCCCGGGCATGGCCCAGCTTCAATGCACTTTTGATGTTGCGGGATATAAAAAGATCCTCTACTGCCATAGCCTCTGGTTTGTAGCAGGCGATGACCTCCTCCAGTTCTTTATAGATTTTTTTCAACCGATCGTGAAAAAGCATCTGGGAGGGTGAAGCAACCCGACCACTGGCCACGTGGCACAATCTAAGATTAACCTGTTCCACAATACCGTAGCCGGTGACCGTGGAGCCGGGGTCTATGCCAATTATGCGCATGGGGCCTCACCTGTTAGGTGGTCATTCATCATTGCTCGTTTGTCTGCACTGGCTGCATGGCGGAACGTTTAAGTAGTCAGGAGCCAGGAGTCAGTAGTAGAGAGGAACTCAATCGTCATTTCGCATTTCGCATTTCTCAATTCGCATTTATCATTGAAAACTCACAGATAACACTAATTGAAACATTTGGGTAAAATGCGAGATGTTAACTGATAGATGCGCAATGTGCATTGTCCCTCTGACTCCTACCTCCTTACCGGTTACCGCTCACCGTTTACCAACCTAAGTGATTCGTTGAAGAATCTCGTCTGGAATATCGAAATTCGCATAGACCTTCTGGACATCGTCAGCGTCTTCAATGGCATCCATCAGTTTGAGTACCTGAGCAGCCTGGGCCTCGTCATCCACTTTTACGGTATTCTGGGGCATCATGGTTATTTCTGCCATGGTGTAGAGTAGTTCCCGGCCGTCGAAGGCTTGCTTTACTGATTCAAAGGCAGCAAGTTCGGTGTGGACTTCATACTGATCCTCAGTGGTAACCACATCATCGGCACCGGCCTCGAGGGCCACCTCCAGAACCTCGTCCTCATCTACCTGGTCTTGGTCGAATACGATCAAACCTTTCTTGTCAAACATCCAGGCCACACAGCCGGCCTCACCCAGACTACCCCCACCTTTGCTAAAAATGTAGCGAACATCAGCAGCGGCGCGATTCTTGTTGTCGGTCATGACTTCCACCAATATGGCCACACCTCCCGGAGCATAGCCCTCGTAAACCGTTTCTTCGTAACTGACACCCTCCAATTCGCCGGTACCCTTCTGAATGGCGCGCTCGATGTTATCTTTGGGCATGTTTTCAGCTTTGGCAGAAGCGATGGCCTGGCGCAATCGAGGATTGGCTGAAGGATCGCCACCACCCATGCGGGCGGCTACCATCAGCTCTTTGTTTAGCCTGGAAAAGATTTTACCCCGTTTGGCGTCAGTGGCACCCTTTTTGTGACGAATACTGTGCCATTTGGAATGTCCGGACATTTCGGTTCTCCCCGATTAAACTCAGATTCTTATTATCGTGAAGGTATTCTCTTCTTTGGTTATTTGCGGGTCTCACTATAGCGACGCGGCGGCATGGAGATCCGGTGACGCGATGAATATTGAAATTATGATTTTCGCCGTCTCGCCCCGTCTTCGCGTCGCCGTGTCAGTATCTTACATCATATTTGTAGCGAGCTGGTAGTAGCTCGATCTTTAATAACACCAGAGCTTCACTTCTTCTTATCCATGGCAACGAGAAAGATTTCCTTGCTTTCCTTGCGTGTGGCCCGGGGCTTGATGCCCTTGACTTTACGGAATTTGCTCTTCAGTTCTCGGACAATCTCATCGAAACTCGAGCCCTGAAATATTTTACCTAGAAAATGACCACCAGGCACCAGCAGGTCGTCGGCAAGAGCCAAAGCTCGCTGGAAAAGCAGGGAGGAACGGTCGCTGTCCACAGAACGAATTCCCGTGGTGGCCGGCGCCAGGTCACTCAGCACTACGTCGAACTCATTGGAGAAGTGATGAAGGTCGGCGGGTGAAAGCTCAAAAACATCAGCCTGAACTAGGTGGACGTGAGGTGGCAGCTCAACAGAAATCTTGCGGGTATCAATCCCTACCACCAAGCCTTGTTTTCCAACTACCCGGGCACAATATTGCAGCCATGATCCTGGGTGACAGCCCAGGTCGAGAACCCGCTGACCTGGTCTCAGTAACCGGACGCGACGGTCAACTTCTTCCAGCTTGTAGACTGACCGGGCGATAAAACCCTCTTTTTTTGCCCGGTGGAAATAGTGGTCTTGTGGCTGCCATTTTGTCATTAAGATTATAAGCTATCAGCCTTCAGCTTTCAGCAGAACGAAATATAACTATATTAGGATAAATGCGAGAGGCTTAAGATTTCGAAGATTCCCCAAGGTCAAGCTCGCCTAATGCTCCGTCGTTTGATCGGCAAAAACTACCAAAACGTTCTTCTAGCTGAATGCTGAAAGCCGAGAGCTTAGGGCTAGCGGTCGGTATCACTTGTAACACGAAGCAAAAGGACTTGTAAAGAAGCAAGCCAGTAGTCCGTAGTCCGTCGTGGGTTCACTTCGTTCACCGCATAGAGCATAGGGCAGAGAGCATGGAGAGGCAATTGCGAATTTCGAATTAAGTAGCCAGGAGTCAGAATCCAGAATCCGGTAGGCAAAGGGTAAAAAGACAGAGGTCGGAGGTCAGTAAGCAGCGGGCAGGAGGCAGCGATTTCAACTAGGCACTAGGAACTAGACACTAGGCACAGTGGGATGACGGGTGGACGCGGAGAAACGGCGAGACGGAGACACTGCGGATTAAGGAATTGAGGGATTGAGGAATTAAGGGATTGGAAGTCTTCGATGCTCGATAGAGATTTAACGTTTACTGCTGACACCTGACACCTGACACCTGGCAACTGATTTTTTGATTGCGGATTTCGAATTTCGCATTCTTTAAGGCAATTTCAGTTGCTGATCTCGCATCTTTAAATCAGCAATCCGCAATCCGCAATAGTCTAGCTTCAGCCTGTCGATTCGGGTATGCACGAACTCGTTCGTGATCGTTATGATCAATATTTCTTCGAAAATCGGTGAAAAACTTTGTTTACTATAGTTATGTTGTCTTCATAGTTATTTTTGCCTCTTTCGGGTGAATAATCATTGAATTCGAGGTTTGCTTTTTGATGGTGTTGTGGATATTCTCCGCCATGTGTTAGCACTCACCTGTGATGAGTGCTAATCTTTTTGGAGATCATTAGTTTATGAATCAGCAATTTTTCAGTAGATGAAAAGGAGTTACAGAACATGAAGCTACAACCGTTGAACGATCGTATCGTGGTGAAACGCAGCAAGGAAGAGGAGGTCAGCAAAGGAGGTATCATCATCCCCGAGACTGCCAAAGAGAAACCCATCCAGGGAAAGGTCTTGGCGGTGGGCACCGGCAAGGTCATGGATGACCTCAGCAAAATTCCCCTCGATGTCAAAAAGGGAGATACTGTACTATTTAGTAGGTACGCAGGATCCGAAGTGCAGATCGAGGGTGAAGAATTGCTAATCATGCGCGAGGACGATGTGCTGGCAGTGGTGGAAAAATAGCTCGCGTGTTGCGAGAATTCATAACAACAAATTAATGAGCAGATCCCAAAAATCTCAGCGCTGCTGAGGCAGCAGCTGTCTCCAAATCTAATTTTGCCTCTTTGCGGGCAGTACAAAAAAGGGATCTGCAAACAAGAGAAGGAGTTGACGAAATGACCAAGGAACTAAAATTTGATGCAAAGGCCAGGCAAGCCCTGCTTAATGGAATAAATGCCCTTACCAATGCAGTGAAGGTAACCCTCGGTCCCAAAGGACGCAATGTAATCCTGGAGAAATCATGGGGTTCCCCCACCATCACCAAAGATGGGGTAACCGTGGCGAAAGAAATCGAACTGGAAGACAAATTCGAAAACATGGGCGCCCAGATGGTCAAAGAGGTGGCTAGCAAGACCTCGGATGTGGCCGGTGACGGTACCACCACAGCTACCATCCTGGCCCAGTCCATTTTTTACCAGGGCTCCAAACTGGTGGCAGCTGGCCACAACCCCATGGGCATTAAACGGGGCATCGACAAAGCTGTTGCTGCCGTAGTTGAAGAGCTCGAGAAGCTGAGCAAGCCCACCAAGGACCAGAAGGAAATTGCCCAAGTTGGCAAAATCAGCGCCAACAATGACGAGACCATAGGCAACATTATTGCCGAGGCCATGA
>WOR8_10009178_pt1 | contig 17719 bp, 15 predicted proteins | sample DeeMarSeWOR38_10_FD_19890 | JGI IMG/M metagenome (IMG submission 19890)
TTAGGCCGAGCATTAGGATTTCATAGCTGAATCCTGCTTTACGGCAGGCCCCGTGCGGCGGGGATTCGATAGGGCAAATCCGCATTGCATTCATTCCGCCTTCCCCATTCCGAATTCAAATCGTCAGGCAATCCATTTCGAAACCGGTGCCTTGGCTTCATGCAGAGGCTGAATCACTACATCCACTAGAGTGGGAGATTGGGAATCGATAGCTTCTCGCAGAACCGGATTTAACTGATCGGGATCTTCCACCCTTATACCGTCAATTCCAAAGGCCTGTGCTACCTGCGCGTGGTTGATGGTAGAAAAGTCGACACCAAAATAATGGTCACCGCGGGCTTTTTGACCGGCTTTGATCCAACCGTAGCACGAATTTGTCAATACAATTATAACAACCGGAAGCTGCAGCCGAACAATGGTCTCCAATTCTCCAGCAGCCATAGCAAAGCCGCCGTCCCCAATGACTCCCACAATTTTGCTTTGCGGGCGGGCATGATATGCACCGACAACTGCCGGAAGGGCGTACCCCAAAGCACCGTGCGCGCGCGGTGCTGCAAACCATCGTCCTGCCTGGGGCATTCTCAAGTAAGCAGCCAGGTACGGTGTGGGGGTTCCCGGATCTGCCATAACAATAGCATCATCGGGTAGAACTCGCGACAACTCAGTCACAAAGCGTTCGGGACGAATCGGTACGGCATCGGATTCGAATTCTCCAATTTCGTGAATTTGGGATTCGCGTGCGGTGGCGATGACTTCATGATCGACTTTAGCGTCAGATTTTCCACCCAACCGATTGCTAACTTCATCCACAAGGGCTGCCAGTCCTAACTTCGCGTCCGCGACAATTCCTTGAATTAACTGATAATTTAGTCCAATGCGACTTGCCTCCACATCCAGCTGAATCACATTGGTTGAGCCATTGGGGGGAAGGGTCCACTTGTCAGTGGTAACGGAGCCGGTGTGGCAGCCAACAAAAAAAACAAGATCAGCCTTTTTAACAAATTCATGGCGATACCCTAAACCGCCGTTGCTGCCAATGACACCCAATGCAAAAGGGTGTGTTTCGGGCAAAGCGCCTTTACCACTAATTGATGTTGCGACAGGACAGCCTAACAGCTCGGCCAGAGATCTAAGTTCAGTCCAAGCCTCGGAACGCAGTACACCGGCCCCGGCAACAATCACGGGACTTGAACTTTCCAGCAGCAGGCTTGTTACCTTCCGCACGACATCTGCTTCCGGTGCCACCCTTTGGGCAGGATAACGGGCGTACCGGGAATCAATATAAATGTCCCCATCAGGGACATTTGACTCCTGTATGTCGAAAGGCAATCCGATATGAACGGCCCCAAGTCTTCCGGTCGTCACACGGCGAAATGCTTCTCTAACAGTCCACGGAAGTTGATCTGCGTGCGAAGGTGTTTGGGTCCATAACGTCAGTGAGCGGAAAATTGCACCTTGGTCAAGCTCTGTCAGGGTTCCGCGTCCGCGGTGTCGGGTGTCGATGTCTGTCGTAAAAACGACCATGGGCACAGATGATTGGTTGGCTTCGGCAACACCGGGAATGATATATGTAACGCCACCGCCGCTCGGGCCCTCACAAACCCCCACGCGCCCGCTCACACGAGCATAGGCATCAGCCATATATGCCGCTGAACGTTCATCTCGCGTAAGAATGTGTTTAAGGCTTGATTTCTGCTTATAAAGAGATTCATAAAATGGAAGGCTGGTATCGCCACATAAACCGAATATGACCTCAACGCCTACCTGTTCCAGCATATTGACAAGTGCATCACTGCCTTTCATTTTATCTCCTTTTTTGGATCCGCTAAGAAATTTATCTAATATGAAAGCCTGGGCGCCGGATGACACAGCTTGTTATCTAGAGGTGGTTTCAAAGCCTTAGATTACGCTCAAGGGCAAGGCGTCCCGCGCATTGAAAGCGAAATGTACACGCCAGTACGTGAGCATTTCAAGCGGCGGGATAACGCTGCCATTGGGCGTTGGATAGGGTTTTGAAAGCACTTCTAAGCATCAGAAATTACTTTCCTCAATTTATCACCGTTGGTCTTCCACCAATTATAGAGAATAGAAAGGTCTATACCGATGTTGAAATGGCGCACGCCCAAATCAAGGTAGTATTTGGCCTGATCGACGCTGGTGATCTCGGCACGTGGTGCCACACCCATTCTGAGAGCGGTTTCGAAGACCTCGCGTTCGATGGCTTTGACTTCCGGTGAGCTTCTCTCTCCTGGCCGGCCAATGCTCATCGAATAGTCTGCCGGTCCCCATTGAATCATATCAATTTCCTTAACCGAGAGGATCTCTTCCAATCGTTCGACAGCCGATTGCTTCTCGATCATGATCATTACAACAACATCCCTGAGCGTCTGAACGTACTCGGCCGACCCTGCATGTCCCATATAGGCGAAACGGCGTGTCACGCCGCCGTATGTGCCGCCATCTTCAGGTGTGTCCGGGCGGACGATGCAGACACACTGGCGAACCTCATCAACCGACCGGCAGTCGGCAAATAAAACTCCCTGAAAACCGGCCCCAATTGCTCGCTGGGCGAGAAAGGTCCGTGGTTCCTGATCGACTTTGATAATGGCAGACATGCCAAACAATTCAGCCGCTCGGCAAAAGTCATCAAGTGATTGCAGGTCAAACGGAGCATACTCGGCCAGAAACTCGACATAGTCAAACATACCGCTATGGCCTAACGCCTCCACAACAGACGGCCAGGTACTATGAACACGGGTGCCAATGGATGGCTTTCCGGCATTCAACAACTCGCGCAGTTTGTTCGGTCGCATTCTTTAACCTCCAAAATTAATTTCATTTGTACTTAGTATTTTGCGTTAGGCGTTTCGCTTTCAGCCTTCCCAATTCCGAATCATTTAGTCCCAAATCCCTCAATTTTTGTCCCGTGAAATGCATAGTTTATTTCACTGTGGTGTGAATTCTTCAATTTTTTTACCAGCCGCTTCTGACACCTGACACCTAAAACCTAAAACCTACAAATTCTTAAAACCCGAAGCCTATGTCATTGAAATTTGTTTGATATTTGTGAAGATTAAAACATAGCTCTTTTTTCAATTTTCCATAGAGAGTAATCGGCCTTCATCACTGAATATAAGCTCTAACGGAGTTTCATCTACGGTGATATTTTCCTGATCCTGAAGTTCGGGCAGTACGGCTTCTGTCGCCCAAAAAGTCTCCAGAGAGCCGGTGTTGACAATCCGTACCAAGCGGATGCCAAGCGGATCCGGTGATCGATTTAACGCCGTCTCTAAAGCCGCCTTGTCGTTTTCGAGGGTAATCGGTATGCGGACACTGCGCAAAACCCCGGAGGTAAACGCATTCATGTAAGTCGCATGAAAATCAATTTGGTCAACCATTCTGCGCGTGGTCAAATCCGCCATACCGATTCCGGTGGCATTGCCGTGAGATTGGGCTGTAAGATCCAGCACAACCAGGATGCGATAATCGGGCTTACGTTCACCGCCTTCTCTGCGCCAAAAGCCGATGACATTGGGATCCATTCCTGCACCGCTCACATTTTTGCCCATTTCATCAACCAGCAGAACGTCCAGATCGTCTACGGGAAGCTTCGGGAGCAACTTCCAGGCCGTCTTCAAGAATTCCCGATCTATTTCCGGAAACTCTTTCGGTCTAACCAGCTTAACGGAATGCGTTCCTCCCGAGGCATTTTCGGTAACTGCCAATCCACAGAGAACGGACGCTTTTTCAATAATCAATTTGGCAGCCGGAACAATTGTTTTCGCCAGATCGTACTTATGCATGTTGGAAGCACCTTTTTGTCTGCCACAGCCAACGGCGAGTATTTTACATAGCCCCGATTCTACTTCAGCTCGAAACGCCGTATGGGGTTTCACCCGATTGATAACAACGATGTGGTCTGCAGCCAAGGCATCCTTTGCAAAAAACACTTCGGCACCGGATTCTACACAGCCCAGAGCAACCGTACCCATAGTTGACACAATGGGCGCTTTAACCGATTCTTCATCTATGCCCAGTTCTGCAAGCATCTGTGCCTGCCCTTCGCCGGTGGCACCACCATGTGAACCCATAGCCGGAATGATATAAGGTTCAAGCTGCATGGCGCGGAGACACTCCACAACCGTTGCTACCAGGATCTTGAGGTCGTGGGTGCCACGAGATCCTACCCCGACGGCAACAGTTTGGCCGGGTCGGATTTTATCCGTAGGATCCAATTTGGCGAACTCATCTCGGACACTCTGGGCTACATTGTCAAGGGATGTTACATCGAAGCGTTGGTGAATACGATATAATGGTGGAAGGTGCATTATGCCTCTCCTTTTCCCCCCTCATCCTTAACCTGCCAAATTACGGCAATATGCCTGCTCGCCATCGTCCGCGGACTCAGGCGCAGTAGGAGGATTGAACAAGGAATTTCCAATTATTATGAAACGCTAATTCCTCATTCCTGCTAAGGAGGCTGTGTCATAATTCAAAAAGCGTATAATTTCTGCCTGTCATCGGATCAAGTCCGGGATGACGGATCCGGCATCCAGTAGCCTAGAACGTTGAAAAAGCAATGGATTCCGGGTCAAGCCCGGAATGACAAAAAGAGTATTATGCGCAGTTTTACTAATTTCGACAAAGTCTGGAAGACAGAAATCCAGCTCGAATAGTTATTCTTTAGATTGAACGAGCTCTATTATGATATCTTCGGGACCTCTAAAGAAGGCAATCCTCAAGTTGGGAATATCTTTGGGAGGAATGAAAAATGAGTAGCCTCTCTCTGTTAGGTCTTTATATGCACCATCTACATCGTCAACCTCCAAACCAATATGATCAAATCCATATCTCGATTGGGAGGCATCGCCGACCATGTCTTCATCCTCCCGGGCAACTCTCAGGTTGACGGTGGTGCCTTGAAGGTCGAAGGAAGCGCCGTCTGCCGTCCCGAATTTTCTGCGATCAATGAGTTCAGCGCCAATGATTTCTGTAAAAAAGCCGATCATTGTTTCCAAGTCTTTGCAGACAAGATGTACGTGATGAAATCGATATTGCATTGAATTCCTCCAATTATAAAATGTCTAAAATTTGAATTGCCTAAAGCGTTACAATTTTATTTAAATCACCACTCCACGCCGCTTCCAGAATGGGAGCCATATATTGATCCACGAGATCAGCGCTAAGGGGAACCGGCATATTCTGAAGCTTCATTTCAAGTTGCGGATCTTTGGCGGCCTCAAGTATCTTGTCAAGCACCGGTCGGTCGATTTCTTCGATTTCTCCGATTGTGGTGGGAAATCCAATGCTTCGGTTGAAGGACAGCATGCCTTCAGCGACAACCTGGCCCAGTTCCCTGCCCGTGATTTTTTTCAAGTCTTTGTTAATATAGCCGTGCTTTTTGAAGATGGCCCCTATTTTGCTGACGCGTTCTTCCACTGCAGATGTAAAAAAGACCGTATAATACGGATTCATCAAAGCGCAGGCTCGCCCATGACTGAGGTATTTTACCAGAGAGAAACTGTTGAGATGCGGACCGCTGGTTCCTCCGACCATGATGGCGTAGCCTCCCAGATCTGTTCCTAATGCGACTCTTTCTCTGGCAGCCATGTCTTCTGGTTCCAGTGCCAAGATCCCAAGACCGGTAACAATCAATTCAATCCCCAGTAACGCAATTTTTTCAATCAACTCAACGCCGTCGCCTTTGGTACCGAGATAAACCTCCAGGCAGTGGCTGAAGCCGTCCATGCCCCCGTCTAATGTTAAAGACAGGGGTTGGGTAACGGTGAGGCTGTAATCAAAAACCGCCCGGGATGGAACGATAGCTTCATCCACGATGAGTTTTTTCTGACCCAATACCGGATCCGTTATGTTAGAATACTTGGTCAAGTGGGCCGAAGAGCTTGCCGCCGTCATCGCAGCTACGACAGGCAGAACCGTACGACCGGTACGCTCGCAAAGTTTTGTGACCTCACCCACCCCGAAGTAAGGATCCAGTTCAGCTTCAATATCCCCGAAAGTTGCCAGTGTTGCGGCGGCCTTGCAGGCATCTATTCCGGATCCGGATTCCAGCGAAACGATCACATCCGGTTTCTTGTGAAGAATATGTCCCTGAAGGCGATAAACATCTGCCCGAGGTGCATTTGGGGCAGCTCCTTGAACCGGGCCTAAAATCTGAACACCATTTTGCTCCAAGGAGGACAGTGTCAGATCAAGCGCCGCTTTAAGCCACGGTGAGGCTAACCTGCTTATCAAAAGAGCACGTTTACCTACTTGAGCTGTCATGGGACCGATATTTTCCAAAGCACCTGCACCAAAAACATAGCTATCACCCTTAAATGAGATAATCATATCTGTGGCTTGTTCAATCAATGTCTCCATGAATATATCCTCCTTTAACTATCGCCTCAGAAAATCGGATTAAGGTAAGCTTTCGAAATCAAATTTTTAAGAAATTTAAAATTTTGCATATGTATCCCATAGGAAGAATTATGGATTTGTGTCAAGCGTATTTTTTTGAGCCTTGCAAAAACCCTGACCAACTTGACAAAATATGCTGGCTCTAATAGGTATGGATGCAAATTTGAAAAGCCAAACATAACCTTTTAAACAATTTATCTCAGGAGACAGACATGGAAAATATGTTCAGCCTTGAAGGCAAAGTGGCGATTGTGACCGGTGGAAACGGTGGTATTGGAAAGGGGATCGCCCGCGGCTTCGCCGGCATGGGTGCGGATATTGCCATAGCGGCACGTAATCAGCAAAAAACCGCCGATGCGGCACGCGAAATCAAAGAAGAGTTTGGTGTTCACGTCTTAGGCCTCAAGATTGACGTGACCGACGAGAACCAAGTTAAGCGTATGGTGGATCAAACGCTCGAAAAGTTTGGGCGCATCGACATTCTGGTTAACAATGCCGGGACCAATATTCGCAAGATGCCCCAGGAATATCAAGCTTCAGAGTGGGACGCGGTTCTCGATGCCAACCTGCGCAGCGCATTCCTTTGCTCACAGGCGGTCTATTTTGCAATGAAGAAAGCCGGGGGAGGCAAAATTATCAACATCGGCTCGATGACGTCCATCTTTGGCGGCGCCAAGCTGGCACCCTATGGAACCAGCAAAGGCGGCATAGTTCAACTCGCCCGCAGTCTGGCTGCGGCATGGGCTACGGATAACATCCAGGTCAATGCCATTTTGCCCGGTTGGATAGATACGGATCTTACCAGGCAAGCACGCATAGATCTCGCCGGACTCGACGAAAACGTAAAATCCCGTACACCGGTCGGACGGTGGGGCGAGCCGCAGGATCTGGCAGGAACGGCGGTATTTTTAGCAAGCCGGGCTTCTGACTTTGTGACAGGCGTCGCCCTGCCGGTGGATGGGGGGTTCTCGATAGCGTTGATGTAATTAGCTGAGAAACATCCAATGCTTCAACCACCAAATTTTAAAGCACCAAATTACAATATCCAAATAACAAATAAATTCCAAATTCTAAATCCCAATGACCAAAACATGTTTGGAATTTTGAATTTAGGTCATTGTGATTTGTTTGAAATTTGATATTTGTGATTTGTTATTTAGAATTTCCAATACTCCAATAATATTGTCGAAGCGCCGCCCGATTCACCGTAGGCTGATGATTCTCTTAGCTTGGTATCGTTATTTATTTTCCTCCCACCACTGCTGCCGCGCAGCCGGGTCCTTACTAAAATCTTGACCGGTTCTTATTTTTAAGGACAACGCCGCATTTGAATTAGAAGCTGGACCTGTTTTCAAACAGCTTTTAAAATCTCCTGTTTATGTCAGCAGTCAAGCAGCTATTGTTTCCATTCGGAAATGGCTCTTTTCAATAGTTTCCATTTTCAGATAAGCACTAAATAATTGTTCACATTAATGTTGCTAAAAAAATGGAAATCCAATATATAATTTTAGTCAATTTAGGCACTTGTATGATCACCCCAAGGGTTCGTTGAAGATGCATTAACGATTCCATCCTATTTGGTTCGAGTTAAAAAATAGGACGCAGATTTTCGCAGATATTCACAGATAGCATTATTTTATATTAATTTAAGAATCTTGAAAATCTGTGTTCGTTTGTGTCCAGAAAAGGAAAATCTTATACTACCCAGTTAACGGGGTTAGGTAACATGAGCATCCTTTTTGAACCGTTTGAATTTTCAGGTATCAAAATGCGTAACCGCTTTGTGCGGTCTGCCACGGTCAACAACCTGACCAATGCAGAAAACCGATTTACACCGGCCCACCACAAGCTATACACCGATCTTGCGCGGGGAGGGGTAGGACTCATCATCGCAGGTGTTCATCGACCCAGACGGGAGTGGTCCATCGGTCACGTGTTTCAGCAACCCTGTCTGGATGTGCCCGGAATCGCGCAGGAATATCGGGCTTTGGTCGATGAGGTGCATCAGCTGGGAGCCGCTATCGTTTCCCAGATCAGCCCACCTTTCAAAATTCATGGCAAGCAGGTCAGCGGATCGGCCGCAGACGTTGACCTGATTCCGGAGCCACTGGATGAGCGGGATATAGTTGAAATCAGAGCGGCTTACCGTAAGGCCGGACGCGTCCTCAAAACAGCCGATTGTGATGGGGTTCAGTTGCATTGCTGCCACAATGACGTCTTGAGTCGCATGATTTCACCTTTTTTCAATCAGCGTAATGATCAGTATGGCGGATCCCCTGAAAACCGGGCGCGTCTGGCGCTTGAACTGGTGCAGGAACTCAAAGAAGGTGCCGGTGATGACTTTCCGGTAATGATCAAGATGAATGCCGGCGATTTTCGTGAGGGAGGCATGACAGTAGATCAAGCCGCCGAAATCGCAGCGATTTTTGCTTCTGGTGGTGTTTGTGCACTTGAGCCCTCCTGCGGCGGCGCCGGAGCCTCATACACGCCTTCGGGCCCCATTGAAAAGGATGAATGGCATGAGTGTTATTTGATCGACTATACAGCACGCATCAAAGAGGCCGTTCAAGTGCCGATTATGGCTGTGGGAGGCATGCGCGATCTGCAGATGATGGAAGATGTGGTCGCAACCGGAAAAGGTGATCTCATATCCATGTGCCGGCCGTTTATCCGCGAGCCGGATCTCATCAATCGTTGGTCATCGGGAGATACCTCCCCGGCCACATGCATCTCGTGCGACGGTTGTCTGAAGGAAGTGGAGCGCAGCCGAAAGCTGCGTTGTGTGCAGGTCACGCGGCCTGATGGAACGCCTAAAAATAGATGAAGCAGGTTTATGTTGGGTTTTGAAAAAACCATGAGATGGAGTCTCCAGAAGGTGCCAATACGATGCCTCCGAGGGGCCTGTATTCTCTTGGAGGCCTTTTGGGTGATGATGCCGATTCGCTTTAACCAAAAAAGGAGGAGATGGTTATGTCTATCACAAGAAAACGCGTGATGACTGCTTACTGCTGGCCGCTTGTAGGCCTTTTTCTGGCCTTGGCGTTGCTCTTTTTGTCAATCCAGACGCCAGAAGCATACGCTGAAAGAAAGAAGGTTTCCGGAACCCATAAAGTTATTACGCAACTAGCGCGAGTAAATATTCCCTGTTTTGGTCCCGGTGCGTGGGTTCCCTTATGGGCCTGGCATTCAATGCTCAAGAGTGACGACCCCGATTGGAATAACGTCCAACGATTCTATTTCCAATACGATGACGTTAGTAAAGAACGACAATTCAGAGGTTTTGGCGTCAATACTCACCCAAATGGAGATCAGACGTTCTTCCAATATAAGGGTAAGAGGGAGCCAATTGGTACCGGTCCATATGACTATACCTGGGAAATTGAAGGATTTTTCATAAAAGGTACGGGCAAATTCGAGGAAATTAAAGGCAGCATTATGGCAAAAGGAAAGACGTCGATGGCAGAGAAGACATGGGAGTGGGTAGTCGAATATGAGACGAGGTAAGCGTTCGACTGAAGCGCAATGAAAAAGGACCGTTGTGACTGAATATCAGCGGTCTTTTTCTTTCTGGAAGAAATCTTCTGCAAGAGGGGGCAGATTCGTTGCCGACTGAAGAGGCAAATCATGGGGTTAACATAACGATGCACGTTCGTATTTCAATCGGGAACACGTCACCGATGAGCGGGTGAAGCCTTGTGAATGATATAAACGTCTTGACAAATGAATTGGAGGTAACTCATGCAAGATTCAAGACCCAACATTTTTTTCATCATCACCGATCAGCAACGCTATGATACGATTTCAGCTCAGGGATTTCCCTATGTTGACACCCCGAATCTAGACCGACTGATTCATGGAGGGGTTTGTTTTACGAACAACTTTGTCACTTCTGCTTCCTGCGGTCCTTCCCGCGCAAGCCTGTTTAAAGGGTACTATCCCCATACGACCGGTATATATAGAAACGCTGAACCTTGGCAACACTCCTGGATCGAAAATTTAGCGGAAGCCGGCTATTATTGTGTGAACATCGGCAAAATGCATACTTTCCCATATGAAACCTCGCTGGGATTTCATGAACGCTTTGTGGTTGAAAATAAGGATCGCTATTTAGAAGGCCGCTTTTTCTTTGATCGCTGGGATCTGGCCCTTCAAGCAAACGGATTTGTCAAACCGCAACGGGAACTTTATCGAAAAAGACCGGATTACAAAGAACGTCTGGGAGCATTTGAGTGGGAGCTACCGGAAAAGCTTCATTCTGATTTCTATGTGGGGGATTTGGCCACCTGGTGGATTCGAACCAAACCAAAAACCGAGCCGTTATTTCTTCAGATCGGCTTTCCCGGCCCGCATCCACCCTATGACCCGATTCCGAGATATTTGGAACCGTACATGAGTCGGGATCTGAAAATCTTAGAAACTACCCGGGAAGAGCTGGATGCCCTGCCGCCGCCCCAAAAAGCGTGCAACGTGCACAATACAGAGGTGGATCACGACTCCATCGCCTGGACATTGAACCCCACCAAAGAGCAGCTCCATCGGGTACGGGCCCACTATCTGGCAAATGTCACCATGATTGATGAAAAAGTCGGTCAAATTTTGACTACCCTGGAAAAAGAGGGGTATTTGGAAAATACAGTGGTAATTTATACTTCCGATCATGGGGATGGGCTAGGGGACCATGGCCGCATTCAAAAATGGTGCATGTACGATACCATTACACGGACGCCTCTGATCGTCTGGGGGCCAAAGTACTTCAAGGGCGGGCAAGTTATCGATGACTTGGTTCAACAATTTGATATCGCACCGGTGATTCATGAATTGGCCGGGGCTAAAGGGCCTGACTCCTGGGAGGCCAAATCTCTGATGCCTCTGTTAAGAGGTGAAAAAACAGAACCTCATCGCGAATATGTTTTTGCGGAACAACGATCAGATGCACTTAATTCAGGGCTCACCGAAACCGAATTTATGACCATGGTCAGAAGTAAGGACTGGAAGCTGGTCCATTATCTGGGCAATGAGAGCGGAGAACTGTATGACCTCAAAAAAGATCCCAATGAACAAAATAACCTGTGGACAATTCCCGATTATAATGCAAAGAAAGAAGAATTGCTTCGCGTCTTACTGAATTGGCGGATGCGCAGTGACAACCATACGGCTGACTGGCCCAAACCCCTGCGATAAACAACTTGGATATATTTATGGAAAAACTAAGCGCCTTTTTAGATAAAATTACGTTAACAACGGCTTCAATTCTTTTAGTGCTCATCGCTGTTATCGTAAACTGGGGGGTGTTCTGCAGGTATGTTTTATTCGCACCCCTACCCTGGTCTGAACAAATACGGCTGCCTTCAATGATCAGAAAACTTATTATTATCGCCGGCCGTACATTAATTTTATTTTTCCTAGTTATGATGACGATATATGGAGTATCTTTCGCCTTGGCAGTCGGTTTTAGTTCGAATGCGCCCATGTTACCCATTCCCATGTTTTACCTTTTTTTAGCGGTTCCAATCGGTGGTGTATTTATGATTTTGCAGGCGACCATAAGGCTGGTATTGGATGTAATCAGCTTCAATAGATAAGATCATATTTTGATTCCAAAACTTGGAGCGCAAATATGGTAAGCTTCATAAGTATTGTCTTCATTATACTGCTTTTTACGGGAATTCCGATATGTTTTGTTTTAGGGGCTACCACGCTTCTGAGCTTCCTGCATCAAAATGGATTGCAGTTTATGCCGATGCTTGCTCAACGGATATTTGCTGGAATGGACATGTATGTTTTATTAGCAATTCCATTATTTATTCTAGCGGGGCAGGTCATGGGCGAGGCCGGTTTGACTGACAGTATCGTTAATTTCTCTGATGCGATTCTAGGCCGTCTTCGTGGCGGACTAGGCTACGTTAATGTATCGGCAAGCGTCTTTTTTGGTGGAATTAGCGGAGCTCCTATCGCTGATGTGGCCAGTATAGGATCAATTATGATTCCGGCCATGGAAAAACAGGGATATGATCTTGAATTTAGTGCTGCCATCACCGCCTCTTCATCAATTATTGGTGCCATGATCCCGCCCAGCATTCTTATGATTATCTATGCGTCGGTAATGAACATGTCTGTGGCCGCAATGTTTGCCGCTGGGATTATACCGGGACTGTTGGTTGCCGTTATCTTGATGGGGCTCTGCGCCTATTACTCGAAAAAGCGATCTTATCCCAAACGGGAAGATAAAATATCTTTGAGGCAATTTCTAACGATATGTAAAACCGCCATAATTCCGCTAACGATGCCCTTTATCATCATTGGCGGAATACTGACCGGCGTATTCAGTCCTACTGAGGCAGCCGGAGTAGCGGCAGCCTATGGCTTTATGGCGGGGCTTTTAATGCGGACCCTGACATTTTCAAAAGTTAAAATCATTCTTACCAATACGGTTATTACCTCTTCTGCCATTTTATTTCTTATTGCCACAGCGAAAACATTAAGCTGGCTTTTGACCCTGGAGATGATTCCTCAAACCATAGCCGGATTCTTCACCCAGGTGACCACCAGTCCGTATCTTTTTCTTTTTCTGGTGAATATGCTTCTCTTCATTGTCGGCATGATAATGGATCCAGGAGTGGCGATTATTATTTTGGGGCCTGTTTTAGCCCCGACAGCGGTTCAATTGGGAATATCTCCTCTTCATTTCGCTTTGATTATGACCATTAACCTCATCGTCGGCTTGGTTACACCGCCCTTAGGATTTGCGCTCTATACGACCTGCAGTGTTGCCGACATTTCCCTGGAAAGCTTGACTAAGACCCTGATACCATTTGTGGCTGTGGAGGTGGGAGTCGTTTTTCTGGTGACGTACTTTCCATCTCTCACTCTGTTTATTCCAAAAATACTCGGATTGATTAGGTAATGGGTGCCTATTGCTCGTATTCAAAAAGGGTTGGAGGCCTTTTCAATGTTCGAAAACATTCACTTTCAAAAAAGGAGGAAAAAAATGAAAAAAACAAGCATTAAAAAAGAAAGCCTTATTCTAATCACCCTTGTTGCTTTTTCACTCCTATTGTGTGTGAATTCACCAGCAGCAGATCCCATTGTTATGAAAATTGGCAATCCTGGACCGGCAGATCCCCACAAACATATGATCGCTGCGGCAACGCTGGAATTTAAAGATTATGTTGAGCGCCATACGCAAGGCGGCATTAAGGTGGAGGTATACCCCGGCTTTCAGCTTGGATCGATGCCACAAATGGTGGACCAGACGAAAATGGGTGCGATCCAGGCCTGTACGGTTTTTTCAGCCGCCGCCACACTTTATGTTCCTGAAATAAATCTTATTTACATTCCCTTTCTCTTTTCAACTCCGGAAATAACATGGCGTGTGTTTGAAGGTCCCATGGGCGAGCAATTCAACAAATTGTGGCTGAAAGCCGGTTTTGTTCCGCTGTACATGGCGGATAATGGGGGCAGCCGGGCCTTTGGAACAACCAAACGGCAGATTAAGAAACCTGCCGATTTAAAGGGCCTAAAAATTAGAATTCCTGAAAGCGAAGCCTTGAAAATCTTTATGGAGAGCTGTGGCGCAGCGGCACCGGTGATCACCTTCAATCAACTATACACCTCTATTCAAACAGGAATTGTCGATGGTCTGGAAACTCCGGTTGCCGTCTTGTCGTTTGCCAGCCTGGATGAAGTCATCAAATATGCTTCTATTACGAATCATACGTGGGATATGGTTTTTCTGATCGTTAATCAGAAGTGGTTTAAGAATGTGCCGGAAAACTTTCAAAAAATCCTGATTGAGGCCGGAAGGCATGCAGAACAAGTCTGCCGGGGTATGTCCGAAACTTTGGCGGCTCAAGAAGTGGACAAACTCATAGAAAAAGGTGTCGAAGTCTATACACCGACATCTGCCGAAAGGGAAGCATTCAGGAAAGTCACCCAGAAGCCGGTCACCGATTACTTAAGAAAACAATTCGGCGACAAACTGGTGGATGATTTCATGGCAGAAGTGCAGAAGGCTGAAGCTGAAGCTTTAATAGCGACCAAGGAACATCTCAATCTAATCAATCAGTACATGAAATAAAGTAACCGTTCATGGGTTCAGAGGCTTGGGATTCACGTCGAATCTGAACCGTACTTTGAACCTGTGAACGCTTACGAAATAAACAAGGTGGTGGAGGTGAGGTAATGGGCAAAATGAAAACCCTGGTGTGACAAGAAAGCAAGGCAGGGTGATGGTTTTCGGTATCTATAGTGAAAATGCAAGCCTGGACATGCAAAACATGCATCGCAGAGAATTAACCATCTTTGGATCTTCCGGCTGTCCGTGGAGTATGCCCGCCGCAATCAATCTGATTGCCAAAAAAAGTAAAAGTAATACCGATGATAACCCACCGGGTAAATTTTCAAAGATTAAAAATTCTGTTTAATGATGGAATCATCGAGCACAGAAAAGAGGGATATTTTAAAGGCATATTGCTTATATAATGGTGAAAAGATGGAAACCATGGAATATAAATGGGGTATAATTGGAGCTGGACGATTTGCGGATAACGTTTTTGCTCCTGCTATAAAAAAATCTAAGGATTCGCGGCTATGGGCCATCATGGCCAGGGATAAGACAAAAGCCGAGGCATTTGCCAAAAAGCATGGTGCTCCCAAATTCTATGATGCGGCCGAAGCGCTGTGCAATGACCCAGAAATTGATGTTGTCTACATTGCCTCCCCCACCTTTCTTCACTGCGAACATGCGGTGCTGGCAGCCCAATGCGGTAAACCAATTTTGTGTGAAAAGCCAATGGCGTCGACTTTAGAAGAATGTGATCAAATGATTTCGGCCGCAAAGGAACACAAGGTCATCCTGATGATCGGCCATAATATGCGCTTTCATAAAATTCATCAAAAAGTCAAAGAAATGATCGCAGACGGGCGGGTCGGGACAGTGGGAATCGCCAGAGCCGAGATTATTACTTCTTTCAAAAAAAATCAGGGTGATAAATTTACAACCGATCAATTCCGCCTGAATCGCGCAATTGGCGGTGGCGGGGTCCTGTTTGATATGGGAATTCACGCCGTCGATGTGTTGCGCTATATTCTGGAGGACGACATTAAAGAGGTCAGTGCGTTCAGCCAGAATCTATTTATTGACTGCAATGGTGAGGATACACTATCTGCAGTCTTAAAATTTAAAAATGGTGCCCATGGCGCAATCGCTACTAGCGGGGCGCTTCCTTATGCAAAAAACGGGGTCGAGATTTATGGAGATAAAGGCGCCATTACCACTGACGGTTCAGTATGGATCTCCGTTCGATCTGCTGATTTCAAAGTGCTTGCAAATGACAAATGGGAAACTCATACGGCTGAAGTGAATAATTGCTACTTAGCCGAAATCGAACATTTCCTGCAGTGTGTGGCGGGAAAAAGTACGCCCGCAGTAAGCGGACACGAAGCTAAAAAGAATGTCCGGGTTGTATTGGCCGCCTACCGCTCTGCGGATGAGGGGCGGAGTATCCTAATCGAGGAATAAAGGTCCACCTGTGAGAGCCGACTAGTGCCCCGTTTTAAACGTTTTACACAATCAACTGGATATTTTAATATCCTTTTTTTAAAACTGGCTAGAAAGTAAGGATTATAAGATGCACAGCGTACTTGTGACGGCCAGGATTTTTGGCCAAATTTCTGATCAAGCATTCGACGTTTTCAGAAAAAATGGTCTGAAGGTCGTTCCCAACCCCTATAGGGGAAAAAAATTGTCTGAAATCGAACTCATAGAGCTTATCGGGGGCGTAGATGCACTGGTGAGTGGACTTGATCAGGTAACCGCGAAGGTAATTGGCGCTTCAGATCAGCTAAAAGTTATCTCTATGTTTGGAACCGGGGTCGATCATATTGATGTGAAAGCGGCTACCGAAAAAGGAATTGTGGTTACCAATACCCCTGCAGTCAACTCGGATGCGGTTGCTGATATGACCTTTGCTTTGATGCTGGCTATTGCCCGAAGAATACCATTTGCATTTGATCAAATAAAAGAACAGAAATGGCCTCTGATCATTGGCGTTGAGGTATGCAATAAAACGTTAGGGCTTATCGGTTTAGGTCAGATCGGTAAACGAGTCGCCTTAAGGGCTGCCGGCTTCAATATGAAGATTTTGGCAAATAAGAGATTTCGCGATGAGCCGTTCATTAATGAAAAAAAGATAAAACTGGTGCCATTGAACCAACTCCTCAGGGAATCGGATTTTGTCTCGATCCACGTCCCTCTGACTCCTGAAACTAGAGACCTTATCGGACCGGATCAGTTTGAAATAATGCAACCGACAGCTTGTTTGATCAACACGGCAAGAGGGGGTATCGTCGACGAAAGTGCTCTTTACGATGCACTAAAGTCCGGAAAAATAGCCGGGGCAGCCTTCGATGTGCTTAAAGAAGAGCCCCTCAAAGAAAGGAGGTTGCTGGAGTTAGAAAATTTTATCTTGACTCCGCATATTTCTGCCTTCACAAGGGAAGCTATTGAGAAAACCGAAAAGCTATCCGCCCAAAATGTTGTTGATGTCCTTAAAGGTCATCATTGCCCTAATATTATAAATCCAGAAGCGGAGAACCGATAGGTTATCAATTGCAAATTGGAAAAAGACCTCATTAGTGCTTATCCGAAAATCATGAATTTTTTGTGCTTAAAATAAGTTGACCAAGTAAATTGAATTGAATTGAAACATCAAGGCTCATCAACCCAACCTCTCATAGAATCTCTTGAACCCTGGTGCAAAATCCCATCCGTCCACAATGAACTCTACCACAGCGGGTGTACCCTCCAGATTCGCCTTTAAGGCCCTTTCAAGTGCGGATCGTATGTCACCCGGTCTTTCTACCCTTTCTCCGTAACACTTGGAGGCCTCGGCCACCTTGACAAAATCGGGCTGGATTTTAAAGTCCGATGCGATAAATCGCCCTCCTCTCCTTTTTTGATTGAACTTTATCCAGCCGAGGCTAAAGTTGTTCAAGAGCACATAGGTGACCGGTGCCTCGTGTTGCACAGCAGTAGGGAGCTCCTTCATAAACATCTGAAAGGCCCCATCTCCCGTGACGCACACGACCTTTTTCTCCGGCATGGCAAGCTTGGCACCGATGGCACCGGCTACCCCCAATCCCATGCACGTCTGTTCACCGGGCGCCACACAGGCATTAATATCCAGGACCTTATAATAAGGATAGTAATAGGACCACAGGTCCTGTGATCCGTTTTCATTTACGAGAATCGTATCTTTTCCGAAGACTTCGTTTAGTTCTCGTATCACCCGTTTGGTCT
>WOR8_10009478_pt1 | contig 17703 bp, 19 predicted proteins | sample DeeMarSeWOR38_10_FD_19890 | JGI IMG/M metagenome (IMG submission 19890)
CACCTGTACCCATTGATCCTGAGGTGCGAAAGAAGGCCTTGAAGGGATATGAGCGTGGGGAAAAGCCCATCAAAACGAGACCGGCCGACGTGCTCGAACCCGAATTGGACAAGGCCAAAGCTGTGGCCGGGGACTTAGCCAAAGACATCGATGATTTGCTGATCGTGGCCCTTTATCCTACCACCGGTGTCCGTTTTTTGAAGTGGAAATATGGCCTGGAAGAAGTTCCCGACGAAGTAAAGCCTAAAACTCTGGAGCAGGCGAAGGAAGAAAGCCGTCTCATTGCTCTGGCCAAAGCAGGCAAGCTGGTGGAAAAGGTGGAAAAGCCCACCCCGGAGAAGGGCCCCGGGGTCAGGACATTCAATGTATTTGTGGACGGCGACTACTTCGAAGTGGAAGTGGATGAAGTGGGGGGTGCACCTGTGGTGACGGCGGTGACGCCCATGATGCCACAACCCTGCGGCTCCTGCACCGGCTGCACCCACTCCAAAACCGGCGGTGGCAGCAGGAACATCCATTGAGGCGCCCATGCCGGGAATGGTCATTCGCTATGAGGTCAAAGAGGGTGATGCAGTCAATGAAGGGGACGTGATCCTTATTCTCGAGGCCATGAAGATGGAAAATTCCATCGCTGCACCCACTTCAGGTACGGTGCTTTCCATACCTTTCAAAAACGGCGATTCAGTGCGAAAAGGAGATACGCTGGCTGTCATCGGCTAAAAACTCTTATAGCCATTCTATAGGGGCGGAATCCCGATTGGGTTCGCCCCTTTTTCAGTTTTGCATATCGGGAGATTACCGACAGAGGTGAGGAAGATAGTATAAATCCGACATTAATTGAGGCTGGATGTGAGATGTGAGATCTGAGATGTGGCATACTGAATGCCAAGAAGAATGTTGAATCTCGCATCGCATATCGCACATCCCACATCTTGCTCTGGCTTTGCTTTATATTTCGAATTCGACTCGGGCTTTTGCGCCGGGGGCTTCTCTAACTCCGTGGTTTAATCTTTCATTTGCATCCCGCAAAAGACCCAGTGGAGGGAGGATTGTATGACGGCAGCTCCAGTATTTGAGACCAACTTGCCAGGACTTACATTACGTGCAAGGGGAAAGGTAAGAGACATCTATGATTTGGGGGACCACCTGCTTATTGTGGCCACAGATCGGATCTCTGCTTACGACGTGGTAATGCCCAACGGCATTCCGGACAAAGGAAGAATACTAACCACAATCTCCTCTTTCTGGTTTAATGCCCTGGCCGAGGTGGTGGACAATCACCTGATAACCACAGAGGTAGAGAAGTTTCCACAAGAGTGTCAGGACTATGCCGAGGAATTGGCAAACCGGAGTATGCTGGTGGCCAAAGCGCAACCCTTGCCGGCAGAGTGCATTGTTCGTGGCTATCTCAGCGGATCCGGGTGGAAAGACTACCAGAGTAAGGGTTCGGTATGCGGGATAAAACTGGCGGAAGGACTGCTGGAATCAGCTCGTATCGAACCACCCATATTCACCCCTTCCACCAAAGCTGAAAAAGGTAGTCACGACGAAAATATCGACTTCGACACCTTCTGCCACCAGGTGGGAACAGATTTGGCGGAACAGCTCCGTGATCTGAGCTTGGCGCTCTATGAAAAGGGGGCGGCCATGGCCAGCGAGCGAGGCATCATTATTGCCGACACTAAGTTCGAGTTTGGTTTGGTCGCAGGCAAGCTCATTCTCATTGATGAGGTTCTTACTCCGGATTCGTCCAGATTCTGGCCAGCTGACCGCTATCAGCCCGGCAGGAGCCAACAGAGCTTCGATAAGCAGTATTTGCGCGATTACCTTGATCAGTGCGGTTGGGATCGGACGCCGCCCGCACCAGTATTACCTGACGAAGTAGTGCGCAACACCCGGACCCGCTACCTGGAGGCCCTGGAACGTCTCACGAAGAGTTAGGAGCGGGATCATGCATGAAAAGGAGTCTTACTCGATCCAGCTTGATGAGGTGGATTGGAACGATACCTCCTGCCTGATAACTTACGGCCCTTTTCCAGATACGTTAACCCTCGCAATCCAAACCGTTGGCTTGATCCAGAAACCTCTGCTGCAGCGCAAAAGGGATGGACGTTTGCGAATCGTTTGCGGCAGCCGTCGTTTGGCGGTTTGCAAACACCTTGGCCTGGAACCCTTGTCTGGTGACGTCTTGTCCGCTTCGACACCCCCTGAAACGTGTTTGCGGATGGCCATCTATGACAATATTACTCACAGGGATTTAAATCCTGTGGAGAAATCTCTGGTTCTCACCAAAATGGCCCAACACTTAAACCAGGCGCAGCTCATTCAAGAATTCATGCCCCTTCTGAACCAAGAACCCAATGCCGCGCTTTTTCGCCGTTATGAGAGATTGTCATCATTGGAGGAGAGCATCCTCGATGCCATAGCTGGGGGTACACTTCATGAGCGGATAGGCTTTGCTCTTTCACCCCTGAAGCCGGGAGATCGCCTTGCCTTCTTCAACCTTTTTCAAGAGCTTCCCTTCAGTGTGAGTGTGCAGGAAGAATTAGTGACGACGGTTGTGGAAATAGGACAAAGGGACAATCTGACCCCGAGACAAGACAGGTTTTGAACAGTGAAGAGGTGAACGATCTGCGGCGGGCCCCCAAAAGGCCGGCACGGCAAAGAGCTCAGGAGATTCGCAAACAGCTGCTGGCTACCAGGGCTCCCCGGCTTACCGCCCGGAAAGAGAGATTTTACCGAGAGGTCGGTAAACTCGGACTACCAAGTGGAGTGCGCTTGATTCCCCCTCCATATTTTGAGGGGCCCAAATGGACATTGGAATGCGCCTTCGAGCGCGGTGATGAGTTGGCAATCCGACTGAGACAATTGGCTGAACTGGCTGATCAGCCTGAGTTCAAAAGAGTTATGGAACGCGAATGATGTACCTCCCTAAAAGATTGTTGATTGAAAAGGAGGTTGCTGACAGCCCGCTGGTCAAAAGAATTCTGGCAACCTTGCCGGGCATATCCGTAGATTGGGTTGACCAGCTCAAAGAAGATGCGGCTGGGGAGAATGGAAGCTTTCTTGAAATCGTGAAATTTCGAGGAAAGTTTATCAAACCGTGTCCCGGTACCAGCTTTTACAATTGCTGCGGCTACCAGATCCTTAACCTGGGCATTCAATGTTCTCTTGGTTGTACCTACTGCATACTACAAGCATATTTTACCAGCCCCAACGTACGACTTTTTGCCAATCTCGATGACGCGATACAGCAGTTGGCGGAACATCTTGACAATTCCCCTAACCAAATACATCGTATCGGCACAGGAGAGTTTACGGACAGTCTGCTCTTGGATCCCCTGATTCACCTTAGTGAGCATTTAGTACCATTTTTTGCCGCTCAACCACGTGCGATTCTCGAACTGAAAACTAAGACTGCCCAGGTGGATCTTCTCGAAAAAATGGATCATCGAGGCCACACTATTGTGGCGTGGTCTCTCAATCCGCCCCAGGTGATCGCCGAAGAGGAATCTGGTGCTGCTCCTTTGGAAGCGAGGTTGGAAGCTGCGCAACGTTGCCAAGGGTGGGGCTATCGGGTTGCTTTTCATTTTGATCCACTTTTGGCTTATCCTGGATGGAAACAGGGTTACCGAGAGGTTGTGGATCGTCTTTTCTCTGCTGTGGATCCGGGAGGCATCGCCTGGATCAGCATGGGTACCTTTCGGTTCATGCCGTCTCTCAAGACTGTAATTCAAAAAAGGTACCCCAACAGTTCGATTCTGGATGAAGAGTTTGTCCCAGGTTTAGACGGAAAGCTGCGCTATTTTCGCGATCTCAGGGTGGAAATGTATGCTTACCTGAACGAGTTGTTGCTTGGAATCCATAAGGATCTCTGCGTTTATCTGTGTATGGAGAGTGACGATGTGTGGCGGGAGGCTGTTGGATTCACGCCGGCGGAACGCGGCGGCCTGAGCGCCATGTTGGACAGGCGGGCGTTCTCCTCGTTTGTACCTGCTGCAATTTGACAGTATTATAGGGCTTTGGTAGCTTGCTTTGACAGCAAGAGCACGATCCCGGATATTTCATGAATTACTTGCTGCGACCATGGATATGGCCGTCCTTCCCGGCGTCCTCGGGTGTCGGCCCCTGCGACGTACCGTTCAGGTACGCCTCGGACCCAACACCCTGCGGTTGCCAGGTGGCACGCCCATCTTTGTGGTCTCGCGACAGCAATTCATGAAATATCCGGGATATCACCGATGACATTTTTTCAGAAGATCGATTGCTGCGCAAGAGCATGTAAAGGCAGTGGTGAAGAAGCGCAAACGAACTCTGAGATTTCGTAATTATGCTCATGAAACGCTGGTAAAGCGTCTCATCCGCAAGGTGCTGGTACCAATAGCACGACTGTGGTTCGGTACCTGCCGGGTAACTATGCTCAATGAAGGGGTCTATCGGGAGTACTTCCTTTCCGATCAACCCATTGTTGGGGGCACGTGGCATCGCGGCGCCGTCTATTTCCTTTACTTCTTCGGTAACTTCCAGCCAAGGATTATGATCAGCCAAAGCAAAGACGGGGAGATTCTTGCGGAGTATGCCTCAGGTTTTGGTGTTGTTCCGGTACGTGGATCCTCCAGCAAGGGGGGCCGTGATGCTTTAGAGCAGATGCAGCTTTATTTGCAGGGAGGAGGCAAGGCGTGTGCCACCGTTCTCGATGGGCCCCGAGGACCGGCCTATGTGGCCAAGAGGGGTATGATCTATCTGGCCAAACTCACTGGCGCGCCTCTCATTCCAATCATCTGGTCCGCCAACCGGACCATTACCCTGCGAAATAGCTGGGACAAAACCGTCTTGCCGCTACCCTGGAGTCGGGTCTATGTAGCCTTTGGCGAGCCAATCTTGATTCCCGCAGACAGCAGCAGTAAAGACTTAGAGAGATATCGGCGGTCGGTAGAGGATCGGTTGAACACTATGATGGCAGAGGTGGATCGCCGCTGCGGATATCGAAGATAGCCAAATACCAAATCACAAAGACTGAGGTTTCAGGTTTCAGTTTTTTTGTTTTTCTTCCCTGACACCTGACACCCGACACCTGAAACCCTAATATTTGGCATTTTCAGTCACTCCAATACTCCAGTACTCGAAAACAGCTCGCCATCTTTACGGTGACCAAATATGCTCAAGCGTTTCACACTCACCTTGATTCTCGCTCTACTCGCCTGCGGGTGGCCCTCCCCAGCGGCAGATGCTGATTCGCCGCGTGTTAAAGTGCGCTGGGTGGATGACGGTGACACCATTGTAGTCGCAGGAGGCGAACGGGTACGATATCTTGGTATCAATACCCCTGAGGTGGCGCACAAGGACAAGCCGGGTGAGCCTTTTGGTGATGCGGCGAAAGCTTTCAACAAAAAGCTGGTGCAGGGCCGCTGGATAAACCTCGAGTTGGCTGAGCCGCAACGCGACCACTATGGTAGGCTCCTGGCCTATGTTTTCCTGGCGGATGGGACTTTTGTGAATGGTGAATTGGTCCGCCAGGGCTACGCCCACCTGTTGCGCAGACAGCCAAAGTTGCGGTACTGGAAACAGCTACTGGAGCTTCAGCGCCAGGCCCTGAAAATGAAAAAGGGTATGTGGTCGTTACCTGTCGCCAATCCTGAGAAGTTCTATATTGGGAACAAACTCAGCTGGATCTTCCATCGGCCTCACTGCCAGTTTGGCCGGAAGACCGCCACTGACAATCGAATTAGATTTGGAGATCGTTACGAAGCTTTGTACCATGGATTCAGCCCTGGCCGTCGTTGTAAACCCTAAAGTGCTATGCACTAAAATTCGAAATACGAAACTCGAAGCACGGAACAAATACAAAATCCGAATTCTCAAATGTTCAAAACGTGACTAGTCGAAAAGTGTTGTTTGGTGTTTTGGTCATTTGGATTTCGGTAATTCGAATTTGTTTCGGATTTCGATATTCGGATTTCGGATTTACTATCTCTCGTGCTGTCTATGATTTTGGCTAACCTCTCTGACCTTTACCATGGAAGGTAGAACTATACTATGAAGCGAGATTACCCAAATCGTCCAATAGTGGGGGTGGCGGCGGTTGTCATTGAAGATGACCGGGTTGTCCTGGTGCGACGCGGTCGCCCGCCGGCATACGGTGAGTGGTCGTTGCCAGGAGGCGCAGCGGAGCCGGGAGAGACCTTGGAAGAGGCAGTGGTGCGTGAGGTTGCCGAGGAGATTGGTCTCAAGGTGGAAGTCGTGGAAGTCGTTGCCGTTCTCGATCGGATTTTTTGGGACAAGGAAGGAGAGGTCCAATATCATTATGTGCTCATAGACTTCCTTTGCCGCAAGACTGGGGGCAAACTACAGGCCAGTAGTGATGCAATTTCCTGTTCTCAGGTTCCTTTTTCGGCTCTTGCTCAATACAATCTCACCAAAGAAACGAGAGGGGTCATCAGGAAGGCTTACCAACGCCTCAGCGGAGGATCACCCCCCATCTATACGGTCAAAGCAGTCGCCTCAATCCTTTCGTAAAATATCCCCGGTGAGACTTTGTTACTGGATCTCCTTTAAAAAAGGACTTGACACCGAGAAGGAAATCAAGATAATGACGGACTGGTCCGTCACAAATTTTTCTGAGCCATGAACATGGTAAGGTGTATGGAGAAGCATCCTCAATTGGATCAGGACAAGCGGGCGGTGCTGCTGAGTTTGCTCTCACAGGACACGGCTGCGGATCCTTCCGCCTGGAAGCAATTCTGGCAGGACGTGCTGGATGATGATGCTGGTGCGGACGGAGAAGATCTGGAAGCCCTGGTTTCAATTTTTGATGACGGGATTTCCCAAATTACCGCCGCCAATCTCGAAGCTGAAGCTGTCATTTCCCTATGGGTTAAAGAGGTTATTAGGATAGCTAAGCGTCGAGGATCAGACCGAGCAGATTTCAGCGAGCGTTTACTCACTCGCCAGCTTTCTAAACAGTTTGGACCTCGTGATCACGGTAGACTCCAGACTTCCGATACCCGTGAGAAAATCATGACCGCGGCACTGGAAGTCTTTTCTACCAAGGGTTTTCATGGCACTACCGTGGATGAAATCGCGGAGCGTGCTGAGTTGGGAAAGGGAACGGTATACCGCCATTTTCACAGCAAGAAAGGGCTATTTTCTGAGCTCATCCGCTCAAAGGTCGCCGAATTGGAACAGGCTGTCGCTGGTGCCATCGATCCGCGAGCAGACGTGCTTGCGGTTATTGAGGGCTACTTGACAATCTATTTTGCTTTTTTCGACTGCAACCGAGATCTGTATAAGGTTCTTATCCAGGAGCAGAGCGATTTTGGTGCTGAGGTCAAGGCTCTCTATATTGGTAACATTTTAAAGAAAGTGCCGTTGCTCAAACGTAAGATCCTGCAAGCCACCAAGAGTGGTCTGCTCAAACAAATGGACTTCCACACCGTTTTCTACGGTGTGATGGGTTTTATCGATGGCATAATGCAGAAATGGTTGGCCAGTGACGGCGAATACTCTTTGGTGGATGATTTACCCACTGTTATCGAGACCGTCTTTTATGGTTTTGTGAATCCTGAGTTGCCAGGGGAGTCGGCTGGGAATCAGCCCAGGTGAAACCTCCCTGGCTGAGAGGTCGATTAGAGCCACGCACCTCTCAGTACCACAATTCAGGTGGTGGAAAAGAGTTTGGTCAGGATGATTTGTAGAAACAACAAGAGAAAGGAGGGATGCCCTCGCAGAATGGAGACCGCAGTACCTAATAATGGAACTTTAACCAGTCGCAAGCGACAGAAGACGGATGAGGTCGATATTGGTTTTTACAGTTGTTCCACTGATGATTAACAAACTGATTTTGAAAAGATTCTTGGAGGAGAAATCATGGACGTAGCTGCAATGAAAGATAAGGTCGTAGAGATTATCGCCAATCAATTGGGAATTGATCACGGAGATGTTACTCCTGAGGCCAGCGTGGTAGACGATTTAGGAGCTGATTCCTTAGACGTGGTTGAACTGGTCATGGCGTTGGAAGAAGAATTCAACCTTGAAATCCCTGATGAGGAAGCAGAAAAAATCAAGAGCGTTAAAGATATCTTCAGCCACATGGAAAATGCTCTGCAGTCAGCGTAAAGGCGAAGACAATCTCTGTCTATGGCAGTAATCAACTAGACCAAGACGAACGGCCGCGGTTTCGGATTGAGCCGCGGCCGCTCTTTTTGAAAACCAGGCTTGGGGCGAGCCCGGGCTAGGCGAGCATCACTCCTGGTTGTAAAAAATGCTACCGCCCCGTATACTAACATAGCCCGGATGTTTCAGGAATCACTTGCTGCGACCACGGATATGGCCGTCCTTCCGAGCGTCCTCGGGTGTCGGCCCCTGCGACGTACCGTTTAGGTACGCCTTGGAACCAACACCCTGCGGTTGCCCGGTTGCACGCCCATCTTCGCGGTCCCGCGACAGCAATTAATGAAATATCCGGGCTGGTATCCGGTAACAGAATTAGGCGCTGGCAACCCCAAAGGAGTTATCGCCGGTCCACAGCGGTACAGATCTGCAACGTTGGGGTAAACAGCTCTACTGCTTTGACTCATTGGAGCTTACGCTCGATTTGATGGTGCGAAAAACACTCTGAAAGACACCTTCAAATTGAGTGGGGGAAACCCGACCGATTTCAATGAACTTCACCACTACTTCCTTGGCAATCTTCAGTATTTTTTCTTCATCTCGTGTCATTCTTGATGCACCTCCTCACACAAGAAAGCCCCTGCTGGTTGGAAGAAGGCCTGTTTTTTCTTTACGCAGCAGAGGCTTCTGAGGCGAAGGAAAACCGTGTACAGCACTCCAACCCTCGGGAGAATGTCCAGAAGCAAGCGAGACTCGGGATCTTGGATTGCTGGAGTGAAATATTCAGGCTAAGAGACCTTTGCTGCTCGTATAACAGAGAATAGTTTTCATTGTTGGGTGCAGCAGCATGCCACTTTTGTGCAGAGAAAAGGAGATGCTATGAGTTTGGCTCACTGGCCGTTCGTGCTGCTGGGGCTAATGTTCCTGATTGCCTCCTCTGCTTTTTTTTCTGGTTCAGAGACCGCCCTGATGGCGGTTGATCGCTGGCGCATTCGTCACCTTAGTCGGAAGAGGAAACGTGCGCGGCTGGTGGAAAAAACGCTTAAGGAACCGGAGAAGCTTATCGGCACGATCCTTTTGGGAAATAATCTGGTGAATGTGGCGGCTTCAGCTCTCGCCACTTCAGTCGCCATCAAGTTCGTCGGCGAAGAGGGAGTCATCTGGTCTACTCTGATTATGACCTTGCTCATCCTTGTGTTCGCAGAGATCACCCCTAAAACTGTTGCAGCCTACTATCCAGAGCAGATGTCCATTCTCATAGTCCAGCCCATCTATGTTCTTATTAAGCTGCTCTATCCAATAGTACGCGTACTTTCAGCGGTGAGTAACAAGCTCATCGCTTTGCTGCGCTTGGAAAAGCCTGGTTTTGATTCCGTATTGGGCATTGAGGAAATTGCTGCCATGATTCAGGTCGGTGCTGAGGAGGGGGTACTGTGATGTTACCGACGCGAGACGTTGTTGCCTTCGAGTTCGACACGCCCTACGAAGAGGTTATGGCTAAAGTGAAGGAAAGTGAATTTTCGCGGTATCCAGTATATCAGGAAAGCAAGAGTGAACTGTCGGGATTTGTGCATATCAAGGATCTTTTCAAGTGGACGGGCACGCCCGGGCAGTTTTCACTTAAAAAGATCATGCGGCGGGCCAGCTATGTTCCGGAGGGCAAATCGCTTCGTCAGCAATTGGTAGACTTTCAGAAAAGTCGGATACACCTGGCTTTCGTGGTGGACGAATATGGTGAGGTTGTCGGGATTGTGTCTCTCGAAGATATTCTTGAAGAGATTGTGGGGGAAATAGAGGATGAACATGACAGATTTCTTCGCCGGATACAGCCACAGAGCGACGGATCGGCGGATCGGTTCTTGTGGATGGTAGCCTATCCATACGCGACTTGAATAAGTGGCTGACTTGGGATCTCCCAGAAGACGGATACCAGACAATCGCCGGGCTTGTGCTCACCCTTTTTGGCCGTTTGCCCGAGATGAGAGAAGAGGTGCGATGGCGAACGTTTCGTTTTCGGGTGGAGGAGATGTTCGAAAAAGCGCTTACCCAGATTCGAATCATCCGGGAGCAGGAGCCGGAAAAACCATAAAGTCAGCCTTTTGATCAGGAAGCCTGACATCCAAATCCGTATCCACGGTGGAAAATGCGCCGCGGGCTAGAACTTTACGGTCTTGCAAATTTCCTCGTATTCCTTAATCTCGTCAGGCGTCAGTTCTCGGCGGAGCAGCTTTTTATTAACGAGAATGGGTATTTTTCTGTTTAGGGCCAGGGCCACTGCATCGCTGGGTCTAGAGTCAACGAAATGTTCTGTGCCATCGACACGAAAGAACACCTTGGCGTAGTATGTGTTTTCAACCATGTCATATATCTCTATCCGCAAAAACTCCACTGGGAGATTGTCACTAATTGTCAAATAAAGGTCGTGAGTTAGGGGCCGTTTTGGCTCCACCATGCCTTTTTCCTTGGCGATAGCGGCGAATTCCGAATCTCCCACAAACATTACGAAATGATGTTGGTCCTCTTCGTTTTCCTTGAGTACCACCATGTTCCCCGAACTGCGGTCACTTTTGAGATAGACCTCGTTGACGGTAACCAATGTTTTTTTTGCCATGCTTTACTCCCCTCGATCTCTCCAAGACTCACGGAAGCGTCCAACAATTCGCTGGTTAAAGCCCATTGTCTTCGGATATCTTTTGACCAACCATTATAATGACCCAGTGCAATTTTTTAAAGGACTTTACAGTTTTCTACTGGTTGGGCACCGGGATTTTTACTCTGCAATAACCTTTCAGGTTTTATGGAGTTTACCCTAGGGTTTGCCCTAGAGGCTCACTTGGACTTGCAGAAAGCTGTAACTGGCTATTGGGTGAATAGTGTAGCATTGCCTCCGCAGAGTATATATACACGAGGCGCTAAACTCATTTGTCACGTGCCAAAAGAGAGAAAAATCGGGAAATTCTGCTCAGAGTTTTATCATTGCCAGACCCCTTCATTCCATGTTAGTTTTGCCAAAAGTTCTACCATTTGACTTAGATCAAAGCACCGCCGCGAAGGGTGTATTACCATCGCTGGCAACAGTCAAAACATAAGCGGAGGTGCATTATGGGGACGGTTGCGGGCTGTGCGTTATAGAATGTGCTGAAGGTGCTCTGGAAATCCGCGACGGTAAGGCCAAGATTATCAAAGAGATGTATTGTGACGGTCTGGGTGCCTGCATCGGCGAGTGTCCCCAGGAAGCCCTCACAATCAGCACAAAAAACACCGCCTGAACTAGAAGCTGGCTGTCCTGGGGCCAAACTGGTACATCTCCAGTCTCAACCCTCTGCCGCACCATTACAGGAAGGTGAGGCTCCAGTTTCGGCATTGCAAAACTGGCCGGTGCAGATCCATCTGCTGCCTGTATCCGCTCCTTTTTTTAATGGAGCCGAACTGCTCATTGCAGCGGATTGTGTTCCTTTCGCCATGGGAGGGTTTCATTCACAACTCCTTCACGGAAAGATATTGGCGATAGGATGTCCCAAGCTGGACGATACCGGATTTTATATTGACAAACTCTCGCAAATATTTGCCAATAATGAAATCAAATCGATAACTATCGGATACATGGAGGTCCCTTGCTGTGCCGGGCTGTTACACGTGGTACACAAGGCCCTGGAAGCTAGTGGTAAAGCGATACCGGTGGACACCGTCAAGGTGAGTGTCCGAGGTGAACTGCTTCAAGAGCACCAACAAGATGATTCCCGTGTGGGGAGCTCATCATAGCTGTTTCAGTACAGATTACCGGGGCTTACAACTTTAGGGTGTAGTCTTATGCGGTTATGGTGCAGCAGGGTACAAGGGAATTGAGATGGTGGCATAGAATTCCGTCGTCACAGGTGGGAGGGGGAAAGCAATGGCAAAGGTTAGCCTAAGGCCTGTTTTCATTGAGGCAACCACGCTTCCTGATTCATGGTTTCAGATTATCTGGAATCTTCTTGATCACGGTCGGGAATTTGTAATTGATCGCGGCTCCTATGCCGGGCAAAAGCGAATGGAACTGGACTATGTAACGGTACACATTAAACATCCCGGGGTGAGGCCGCTTCTACCGGATATCCCGGCCCACCTGGGTATTCCCAACCCGGTGGCAGATGACTACCTTGACAACTACCTACCATATCTCATGACCCCTCATAAAGAGCCCGATGAGGACTACACCTATGGTGAACGGTTGGCTGGCGGGGTGGGAATTGATCAGATCCAGACGGTGATCGATACTTATAAAAACCATGGGTTTCGCAATAATCAGATGGTTATGACCGTGGGAATGCCCACCGACTTGAATTTGGAGGATCCTCCCTGCTTGCGTCATATAGATACCCGCATTCAGGATGACCGGCTTCACTTCTTTGTTTATTTTCGCTCCTGGGATGCTTGGAACGGTTACCCGGCCAACCTCGGCGGGGTTCAACTGCTCAAAGAATACATGGCGAGCGAGATCGGTGTGGAGGATGGGGAGATGGTGGTCGCCTCCAAAGGCCTCCATATCTATGATTATGCCTTCGATGTAGCGCGGATGAGAACCTACCGAACGTCCGAATGCGAAAACGCTTCAAGTAACCAGCCCGGATAAGGACACCACCCGAACCATCATTTGTTACCGCCACTTATGGGAAGCTTCGGCGAGCTTTCGATTAAATCCCCGACAGATGGAGAGATATTTATTGGCGAGAGAAAAATTATAACCTGCTAAAAATAAATACAATTTAGTTGAAAATATAATATTTTAGATTAACTAATTAGCTCATCCAAAATCGACTGTCGGTGTAAAGTAATACCTACAGGAATTGTGGCTGGAGCCAAGCTAGATTTGAACAAGCGATTGTTGCCTTCAGGTAATGAATGGCTGGCGCTTTTGCCGCCGTCACTGCGAAAATATCCTCAGCCCTCATTTGTGGCAAGGAGATTACGTTACTCCACAAGAAGCACTAATTGGCATAGGAGTTGCTACATGATTGCTGTATAATAACTCGGGAAACCACCTTTTTATCCCGACGTGGTTCCCGGCCATTGGGAGAGAGGAGCAAGGGAGGGCAACACTCATGTTGTCAGAGATCATATCAGCAATAAAGGATCTGGACTTTTTGGCGCTTAATGAGATCCTCGCAAGCATTGACATGCTGGAGGTACTGAAAGATCCTTATTTCATCGGTTTTATGCTGGTCTGCTCCATTATCTTCATCATTCGTGGGATGGAAAAAGCACTGGTTATGTTTCTATCAGCGCCAGCTTTTCTCGTGCTTTTTCAACACACAATCGAAGGGACCGATGCCTTGGACTTCGATGCTGAAAAACTGCTGATATTCTGCGGTGGCTTCATCGCAATAGCTGCAGTGAATATTTACATATTCTTCGTGCGCCACAAGTGAAGACCGCTCGCTAAGAATTCAAGGGTCTGCCATTTGGCTATCCGCTCTTACCTTTGCAAGGCGCCCCAATCGCTCAGAGTCTCCTATCTGCTTGCCAGATGAATCTTCCAGCCGGTCATACCGTATCTCAGGCTAGCTTCTCCAGACGACATATATAGTTATTGCCATAATAGCGGCCAGGGCCAGCAGGAGAAACCCATAGGCGAAATTCAGGAACATGAGGTGACCTATACCAAAACAAAAACAGTAAACAGTGGCAGCACCGAGAGCCCAATTGATGCATGACCTGGTGAAATGTGGGTTCCAGTCTAGCTCGGGATATTTTTCAAAAATAGGTCCCCAAAGGGTAGGAAAAGGTTTTACTTTAGCGCAAAACTTCTTCAGGTGTTCCTCAGATGTCGGTTTGGTGAGAAGGCAGACTGTAATCCAGGTAATGGTACAGAAAACTACCACGATTAAGAATCTGTATTGCCAGTCCAATTGCGGAATGCGGTCCCAGTATCCCAGAGCTTTTCCGAATTTTGGAGACAGCAGAGTGCTGCCAATCCCTGAACTTGCCAGGGCCGCAATCTCCGCCCAGGCGTTTACCCGCCACCAAAACCATCACAATGCCGTAACCTGCCGTGAGCATGGAAATGTAGTACCAGGCTTCGCTCACAGAATCGAGATTGTAGGCAATGGCAACAGCAAGGAGCAGCATGAGCACTGTACTTATCTGAGAAGCGCGGACATAATGTTTTTCTGAGGCCTGCTTCTTGATGAAACGGCGGTACAGGTCGTTGACCATGTAGGAGGCCCCGAAATTTATATGGGTGTCCACGGTGGACATAAAGGCTGCAATCAGTGAGGCGAGCATAAGTCCCAAGAATCCTGTTGGAACGAGCTTTACGATCAGCATGGCATAGCCTGCCTCTGGGACCTTGAGGTCGGGATAGACAACGAGGGAGACCATTGCCACCAAGATCATGGGCCAGTAATTGAGGCCGAAAGCGACCACTGAAAAAAGCATGGTGGCGAAAGAGGCGTGTTTTTCGTTTTTCGCAGATATAATTCTCTGGGTGATGGCAGGGGGAGGATTTCCCCACCATTTAAGCGTGATGAATACCAGGAATGTTACAAAAAACGGCGTGCCTAGAAAAAACTGAGCCGTCCTGCGGCCGGATTAGCTCCATATCTGCTGACAAAACCCGCAATGATGTTCTCAATTCCTCCGATGTGATTCCAGGCCAGGACCCCGAGGGCAATGGATCCTATGGAGCCGATCAAGAACTGGATAAGATCTGTAGCAGCGATTCCCCAGAGACCTGATGCAGCAGTGTAGGTCAGAGTGATCAATAAAATTGCGCCAATGAGCAGGTGACGATTTATTTCAGGGGCTACAACAGCGCTAATGATCCATACTGCCTTAATGATCCAGCCCAAGGTGACGGCATTGGCAAAGATACCAAAATAGACTCCCTTGAAGCCTCGTAAAAAAGCTGCAGAGCGTCCGTCATAACGCAGCTCTATCAATTCGGCCGTGGTTATGATTTCCGATCGTCTCAGCAAAGAGGCGAAGACAAAAGCGCCGAGCGCGCCAGCACCACCAAGAGCAAAGGACCAAGCGTACCATACCCCTGGAATTCCATCTTTCGCTACAAGTCCAGTAATGCCTAAAGGGGTGTCGATGGCAAATGCCGAGGCAATCATGGACATGCCGGCCAGCCACCAGGGTAGGACGCGGCCTGAAACAAAATAATCGTCTACACTGCGGAGGGCCCTTTTGGAGAAATAAAAGCCAACAATCAGACTGACGGCCAAGTAAACCAGGATGATAATCCAATCCAACACTGGCAGTTTCACGAGCACTCCAATTGGCTATAACTTGATTGCTGCAAAAATCTTGCAGACTATACCATAAAAAACATTATGCACGTATGTCATCTATCATTGCGCATTGCGCATTTCTCATTTGCGGATTTAGAACAAAGCCAGAGTTCCCCCTGTATTTCCAATTGTTATAATGTGCAATGTCAAATGTGAAATGGGAACTGAGCTTTATTCTCAGGAAAAACTTGTGGTGACGGGTTGTATATTCCTGCGCAGCTGGTAAAGGCGGGGATGATCAAGCTGCTTGGCTGGAGCTCTTCAGGTACTGCTCCACTCGAAAGACTCCGCCAGGGTGGCGATGAATAAGATTCAAAATCGCCTTGGGATCCACACTTTTCTTTTGGCATAGAAGATAAATTTTGTAGAAGGTAAGGGTGGTCATAGCAACGATACTTTTGGAGGAGAGTAGGCTTTGAGTATTAGCTGAGAAGTCGCTGAACTGCGGCTTGCCGTCTCCTTCATCATGCACGCTGTTGCTACCGATGAGAAGCAGACGCTTTTCTCCCCCCTTGCCAGTATCAAATTTCGAAAGTTCACCCCAACTATCCCAATTCTCACCAAGCTCTCCAACATCACTCAGAACCTTCAGACCAAAGGTTACCTGACTCGTATCAGATGTCCTAACCAGACGGTCAATGACACTCTGATCTGGAGAGCGGGAGACTTTCAGACCCAGATCATTCAAGAGGTAATGAATTGCGTCGGTGAGGAGCAGTACGTTTTTGCTCTTTAACAAGCAGTCAACAGGCTTGAACATCTTTTTTTCTTCAGCTTCTTTGACCGCTTTTGCCTTTTGTTTCTGGTCTTTTTTGTCTTTTTCGGTAACTGCAGTTTCAACCTTCCCCACCACAAACATGGTAAAAAGGCAGGTCAGCGGTACGTACAAGCGCTGATTGCCAGTGTATTTGAGCACCGCGTATATGGCAAAAACTGCCAAGAAGAGCTGAAAAAGAAGCAACGTTTTTTGTTTCATGACTGTTTCCTCAGATGAAGGATCGCTCTTTTCGTACTGCAATTACAGTGCCAAACTTTTGGAAAAAGCCTGAAAATGAAATTGGTTGTTTATGATTGCAACCCTCTCTTTACGACTGTCTCATGACCATAGCCCAGAGAGGCAGTATGACGGTACTCACCAAAGCTGACTTTCACTGGAAAAACTCCTGGGATGTCAAGAAAGATAGGGCTGGCGCCAGCCCGACAGGGGAACTAATACACTTCTATGGCATTCTTGGACGCACGTGGTTTACTGTGCAGAAGTGGAAGAGCCTGCATGATTCACGAATCCTGGGAATTCGTGAATCAGCACCTGCAAGGAAGCCGCTTGCATTCATGCAGGTTTCGACTCGGTGTGTCACGCCTTGTCCTTCAACTTGCTCAGGACCCTGAGCAAAGCCAAAGTGCTCGTTAGGGCGGATTGTTCATGAATCCATTGCGGTTTATGAATAATCCCGGCTTGGTCTAGGCTCAATCTTTGGCAGAATCTTTCTTTTGAGGTTCTTCGGCAGGCGGGAGCAAGCCTTTTGCTCGCATCTTTAACCTCTTTTTTCGCCTTCTTCGTCGTCTATCTAACTCTCTTTTACGCTCAATCTTCTTGTGTTTTGCCATATGATCACTCCATGGGATGTGATTGTCTTTCCAGAACGCCCTTTTGTTTATAGAAAAACAGCAGAGTAGTCAAGTCATTCCTCAAACCTGTCAAATGAGCAGTTGGCAGAAGTGGGCAAAATAGTGACAAGCGGCGCACAGGTATGCAATTGAACACCCAATCTGCAAAAAAATTAACCCTAGGGTTCCCAGTTGCTCGGTCGCAGCAGGCGATTCATGAAATATCCGGGCTAAGGGAGGGGATGAGAATTTTCCTCTTGACAAGTGTCCCTACTCTTTTTTAAAGTCAGATGGTAAGAAAGTTGTTCATAAAACTATGATAAGACAAGGATACAATAGCAACTGGCTCTGGTGGTGGTGCATCCCGGGAGGGGTTTGTCCACTGCTAGGAGGCTAAGGGTCAAAAAACTCTAGAATCTCAAAGCCGTGGGTAGGCTCCTTGCCCACGGCTTTTTTAGTTTTAAAAGGTCGTGGGATAGGCTAGCGCTCACGGCCTTTTTTGTTTCCCCACCACCGCTAAATAGTTGAAGGGAGGATGGCAGTGTACCACCCGAGTAAAGAAGAATTTCTCAGTCTGGCTCAACAGGGGAATATGATTCCAGTATTTCGGGAAGTCACGGCCGATACCGAGACACCCATTAGTCTCTTCAAAAAGGTGGCCGTTGGGCCGGAGTGCTTCCTTTTGGAAAGCGTGGAAGGTGGAGCACGTTGG
>WOR8_10005985_pt1 | contig 17700 bp, 15 predicted proteins | sample DeeMarSeWOR38_10_FD_19890 | JGI IMG/M metagenome (IMG submission 19890)
CGAAAATGACGCTTAGCGTGCAGACAGTCCTGAACATGATGACCTCCGGTATTGACGAGTTCGAGGCCATGGTAGGTTTCGCCGCATGAACCGACACTTAATGCAAGCCTTTGTTTTAATTAATTTTATGAACGCGTGCTGAACGACGTCGATGCGCCCGGCCGCGGCCGGCACTGTCGCTTGCGGAGCAATCGTGCGAATATCCCGGCTCGTTTGGAACCACGAATGCAATCATTGGGCGGAGCGAAATAACGATGAAATCACGCGCAGCAGTAGCCTGGGAGGCGGGCAAGCCACTCGAAATAGAGGAGATCGACCTCGAGGGACCGAAGGCCGGTGAAGTGCTCTTGCGAAACGTCGCGACCGGTGTGTGCCACACGGACGCATTCACGCTGTCCGGCGAGGATCCAGAGGGCCTGTTTCCAGCCGTGCTCGGCCACGAAGGTGGTGCCGTGGTCGAGGAAATCGGCGCCGGCGTTACGTCGGTCGCCGTGGGTGACCATGTCATCCCCCTGTACACTGCCGGACGGGACGTCGCGATTCTCCCTGCACGGCAAACCTATCCATCACTACATGGGCACGTCGACGTTCAGCGAGTACACGGTGCTGCCGGAAATCGCCGTCGCCAGGATCAGCAAGGAGGCGCCTCTGGAAAAAGTCTGCCTGCTGGGCTGCGGCATCACGACCGGTATCGGCGCAGTGCTGAACACGGCCAGGGTCGAGCCCGGCGCTTCCGTCGCCGTGTTCGGGCTCGGCGGCGTGGGCCTCAGCGCCATCCAGGGCGCAATGATGGCGAAAGCGGGACGCATCCTCGCCATCGACGTCAACCCGGACAAATTCGAACTCGCGCGGCAGCTCGGTGCGACCGACACGGTCAATCCGCGCGACTACGACGCGCCGATCCAGGACGTGATCGTGGAACTCACCGATGGCGGTGTGGACTACTCGTTCGAGTGCGTCGGCAACGTCGACCTGATGCGTTCCGCGCTCGAGTGCTGCCACAAGGGCTGGGGCGAGTCGGTCATTGTCGGCGTTGCGGGCGCCGGGCAGGAAATTTCCACGCGCCCGTTCCAGCTGGTTACCGGGCGCGTCTGGCGCGGCACCGCCTTCGGTGGCTGCAAGGGCCGGTCGCAGCTGCCCGGGATGGTCGAGCAGTACATGCATGGGGACATAAAGATCGACGAATTCATTACCTATACGATGCCGTTGGAGGACATCAACAAAGCCTTCGATCTCATGCACGAGGGCAAGAGCATTCGATCCGTGATCCACTTCTGAGGCGCTCCTCCCGTGACCCGCGTCGCCGTCGCAACCACTTCCGCGATCGCCGCTGACGCCGCCCGCGACGTCGCCGCGCTGGGCGGCAATGCCGTCGATTGCGCGCTCGCTACGGCACTGATGTGCATGAACACGGAACCCGGCGTCTGCGCGCTCGCGGGGGGCGCGTACGTCACGGTGTGGGCGCCGGGCCACGATCCGGTGACCTTCGACGGCAACCACGCGGTGCCGGGGCACGGCCTCCCGGACGCGGAGCGCGGCCAGGGCAAAGTGCCCGTGCGCCTCGATTATGGCGGCGGCGTCTCGACGATCGTCGGCCCCGGCTCGGTCGCCGTTCCCGGCGCGCTTGCCGCCGTCGAGAAAGCCTGGCGGCGCTTCGGCAGCCTGCCGTGGCGCGAGCTGTTTCAGCCGACGATCGAGGTCGTCCGTGCCGGTTTCCCGCTGCCAGCGGCGTGTCGTTACTACCTGGGCTACAGTGGCGAACTGATTTTCGGCCGCAGTCGCGACGGTCATACGGCCTTGCACGACGAAGACGGCCGGCTTTACGACCGGGGCAGCCGCGTTCATGTACCGCACCTCGCGGACAGCCTTGCCGCGATCGCGGATCGCGGCGCCGCTGTGTTCTACGACGGTGAACTGGCCGAGGCCATCGCCACCCACGTGCGCAGGGGAGGGGGTGCCCTGACAAGAGACGACCTTGCCGGTTACGAGGCGATCGAGCGGCCGGCCCTGGTCGCCGATATCGACGACTGGCACATCGCCACCAACCCGCCGCCGGCCGTCGGCGGCGCGGTACTCACGGCGATGCTGCTTGCCTGCGGGGACCTGCATGCGGAGGACTGGGACAGCACGTCGCTCGGCAAACTGATCCGGGTGCAGCGGGCGTGCCTCGACTTTCGCCGCGATCGGCTCGATATCGCCGAGGACGTCGACGCGGCAGCCGCCGAACTCATCCGCGCGGCAAAACAGGGCCGCTTCCTGTCGCAGTGGTCGTCGTCATCAACGGTCCATACGTCGGCGGTCGATGATTCGGGCGTCGGCTGCGCCGTCACCGCGTCGTCCGGCTACGGCTCGGGCGAAATGCCGGACGGCACCGGGCTGTGGCTTAACAACGGCCTCGGCGAGATCGAACTCAACCGGCGCGACGTGGATTCGCGCGAGCCCGGCGAACGCCTGCCATCGAACATGGCGCCGACCGTGGCACGCAGCAGCGACGCGACGATGGCCATTGGATCGCCCGGCGCCGACCGAATTACGACGGCCATTCACCAGGTACTGGTCAATAGGCTGCAGTTCGGCATGCCGCTGGGCGACGCGATTGCGCATCCTCGCATCCATGTCGACACCACGGGCGACGCCGACCAGCTCCGGGCCGAACCCGGGCTCGAGATGCCGACGCTCGATCTCCCGCTGCAGGCATTCCCGGACATAAACATGTATTTCGGCGGCGTGAGCGTCGCCACGTTCGATCGCCACAAGGGGTTCGAAGTGGCTGCGGACGCGCGCCGTGAAGGTGGCGTGTTCCTCTCCGATGCGTGATACCGTGACCGACGTTTGGTAGTCTGCGCCGCTGGTGACCGCGCCACCGTCACTGCAGTGGAGAACCGCTTGACCAATCCTTATCTTGCGCATCGGCTGCCGGAGGCACTGCCCGGGAATCCCATGCACTGGGCGGCAGCATGGCTCGACGAAGCCACGCGACAGTGCGTGCAGCGCAATCCGAACTCGATGACGCTCGCCACGGTCGGGAACGACCGCAAGCCCTCGGCCCGCGTCGTACTCTGCAAGGACTTCGTCCCCGACCCCGGCTACCTCGTCTTTTACACGAACTACCAATCGCGCAAGGCCGAGGAGCTCCGCAGCAACCCGCAGGTTGCCGTCACGTTTCACTGGGACGCGCTCGGGCGCCAGGTGCGGATCGAGGGGACCGCGGTCTTCTCGCCGGCAGCAGAAAGCGATGCCTATTTCGCTTCCCGCGACCCCGGCAGCCAGCTCGGCGCATGGGGCAGCGACCAGAGCGCCCCGCTCGCCTCGCGCGAGGCATTGCTGCGACAGCTGCAGGAGCGCGCCCGGGACCTGGGACTGAACGTCAGTGACGACCTGCAGTCCATAGAAGGTGTGGCCAGCGCGGCGATTCCCCGCCCGCAACACTGGGGTGGCGTACGCGTGTGGGCGAGCGCGCTCGAGCTCTGGATCGAAGGGCGCGATCGCATACATGACCGCGCACGCTGGCAGCGCACGCTCGAAGGAAATCCCGGGCAGGACTTTGCCCCGGGCGAATGGGAAGGAAGCCGGCTGCAACCCTGATCACGAGAAGCGATGAGCGAACTGATCTCTGAAGAACGTTGCCATTGCCCGTTCTGTGCCGAACCAATATCGATCGTGGTCGATTTCTCGGCCGGTTCGCAGGTTTACATCGAAGACTGCCAGGTCTGCTGCCAGCCTATGGAAGTCTCCGTCAGCGTGGACGGTGACGGTCACCAGTCCGTAAGGGTGGCGTGTGCGAGCTAGGGCACTTGCCATGCTGCTTGCGGCAGTCGCCTGCTGCCAGACGGCAGCCGCACAGGTCACGCTGACCGAGGGCGCCGACATCAGCGTCGACGTCTCCGCGGATGGTCGCATCGCCATGGATCTGCTGGGCGGAATCTGGGTCCTGCCCGTGAAAGGCGGCAACGCCCGGCCGCTGAATGCCGGCCTGTTGCCGGCACAAGGTCCCCGATGGTCACCGGATGCATCTTCGATCGTCTTCGAAGCTCGCGCCGAACAACGCAGCGGCCTGTACCTGTACGAGTTCGCGAGCGACGCGGTGCGCGCGCTCGGCGACGGCCACTACCCGGACCGGCAGCCTGACTGGCACCCGGACGGCAAGCGCATCGTATTCGCCTCGCAACGGCATGACAGCGGGCTCGATCTGTGGGAACTCGACGTTTCCACGGGCCTGTCCTGGCGCATCACCAGCCACCCGGGTGACGAAAGCGAGCCGGCCTGGTCCGCCGACGGCCGCAATCTCGTCTATATCAGGTATCACGACGATCGCTGGTCGCTGGTGCTGCGGCGATTCGGGCAGCCCGACCGGGAACTCGTCGTCTCGGATGAACGCCTGTCCGCACCGTCCTGGCGGCCTGACGGCAGCCTCGTCACCTTCGCGCGCGAATCCTCCGACGGCGTCACGATGAATATGGTGATCCTGTCGGACCCACTGCTCGAACGAATACTGATCGATGATCAGGACCTCTTCGTTTCGCCCATCGCGTGGCTCGACCGGCAGCAGATGCTGTACGCAGCGAACGGCCGGATTCGCAAACGGCAGTTCAATTCCTGGGTATCGAAAACCGTGCCGTTTCGCGCGACGGTTGGCCGGCCGGTTGCACACGCACCCAGGACGCTGCCGGTTCGCGAACTCGAGCCGATCGACGAACCGTCGAGCAAGCTGGTGATACGCGCCGCAAGGTTGTTCGACGGCATCGGCGGCGGGTACCGGGAAGGCCTCGACATACTCGTTGAAGGCGGACGCATCACTGCCATCGAGCCGCAACAGGATCGTGCCGGCTCGGTGCTCCTGGACATGGGCGATCTCACGGTGCTGCCGGGTTTCATCGACGGCTACGCGGCACTGCCGGCGGCGGCCGGTGACGGCCTGGGGCCGGCGCTGCTGTCTTTCGGCGTGACCACGCTGGTTGCCGAGCACGACGAAGCCGACACCCTCAACCGGCGCTGGTCGGGCGAGGACATTCCGGGACCGCGGGTGCTCGCGGCGAGACCCGCCTCGGAGGCAACGGAGCCGCCCCCCTGGCTCATCACCGTCGCCGGTGACATGAATGCCGGCATGGCGCAACGTGCTGCCGTCGAGCGCTGGCAACAACAGGGCGTCGCCGTGCTCGCGGAAACCTGGCAGGCCGCACTCGGGTCCGGCGCATCGCTGCTGCTGGGCGGCGCCGCGCTGCCCGGTTCGCCCGGCGCCCACCAGTACCGGGACATGAGACTCGCAGCCGGCAGCAGCGAGCCGGTGACCATCGTCTCCGGACTCGCGGACGCACAGACACCGAACCTCACCGCGTTATTCCGATCCCGGCAGGCAGGCCTGTTGGGTCGCGAGTTCGAGCCTGTACGGCGGTTCACCGCGCCGCCGCGCCTCGCCACCGGAACGATGACCGTGGTGCTCGGCAGCAAGCCCAGTGGCCTGCCGGCGGGCCTCGGCCTGCATGCGGAATTCCGCGCGCTTACGGCTGCAGGGCTGACACCGGAGCAGGCGCTGCGCGCTGCCGGCGTCAATGCGGCAGCATCCCTGGGGCTGGGTCTGCAGCTGGGCCGCATTGCGGTCGGCAGCTTTGCCGACCTGGTCATCGTGGACGGTGACCCGCTTGCCGATATCGACGATGCTCTTCGTGTCGTGGCCGTGGTGCGCAACGGCCGGTTCTTCAGCACGATCGGACTGATCGATCGTATCAGCGAATCCACGACCGTCGAATTAATTGACAAACCGCACAGAAAACACTCCTGGCAACGAGCGCCCCTTTGAAAAACGGCATTTTCGGGTACGCCAGGCAACGTCCAGCCCGGCGAAGTCCGCGGGCGGGGCGACTAAAATTATATTTTTCAGTGGGTTCTGTGCGGTTCTGGTGGGGCTGCATCATGTGCGATGCAGCAATAGCGTCGAATTTTTTTACATACGGGGTTTTTGCGCCGCGCGCGCCTTTGTGTACCAGGCGCTAAAGCATTGAAATCCCAACCGCCTTTGCCGGGTTGGCACAGGTCTTGCTTTTATAACTCTGCCCAAGCGAAGTGTAACTGTGCTCGGTGGCACACAAGGAACAGACACAGGATTTAGACGCCAGAAGAACAATAATTACAACAACAACAAGATCCAGATCCAAAACAATAAAATATCTGTATCCGTCCACCGAATTTGCAGTTACCTCTTTTACTAAAAAGAGAATTTGACCCCGCCGCTTACGCCGCGGGGTTTTTTATTGCCTGACACTCGCGGCATACTGCGAGGCATGCAACGATTCCTGCCGCTCCTGCTGCTGTTTCTTCTCGGTGCCTGCAGCGAGGAACCCCGGGATTTCGAGGAAGCGAGCATTGCCGAGCTGCACGACCAGATGCAGCGTGGCGAACTGCGCGTCGAGCAACTGACCGCCTGGTACCTGGAGCGCATCGAGACCATCGACGCAGCCGGCGTTACCCTCAACTCGATCATCGAGGTGAACCCGGACGCGATCGCAATCGCCCGCTCGCTGGATGAGGAGTGGCGCCTGTCAGGTCCGCGGGGACCGCTGCATGGCATCCCTGTGGTACTCAAGGCCAACATCGATACGGCCGACCGGATGCATACCCATGCGGGTTCGCTGGCGCTGGCGTCGCATCAGCCACCCCGCGACGCTTTCGTCGTCAGCCGCCTGCGTGACTCCGGGGCCGTCATTCTCGGCAAGGCGAATCTCAGCGAGTGGGCGAATTTCCGCTCCACGCACTCCAGCAGTGGCTGGAGCAGCATTGGCGGGCAGACCCGCAACCCGTACGACACCGCCCGCAATCCCTGCGGGTCCTCCAGCGGTTCCGCGGTGGCCGTCGCCGCAAACCTGGCAAGCGTCGCCGTCGGCACGGAAACCGACGGCTCGGTCGTCTGTCCATCGGGCGTGAACGGCATCGTCGGCATCAAGCCGACGCTCGGCCTGGTGAGCCGCAGCGGCATCATCCCGATAGCGCATAGCCAGGATACCGCCGGGCCCATGGCGCGCACCGTGCGCGACGCCGCCATCCTGCTGACCGCGATGACCGGCGTCGACGCGAACGACCCGGCGTCCCTGGCGGCGCCCGAGACGGTGCCCGATTACACCGCGAATCTCGCTGCCGACGGTCTTCAAGGCCGCCGCATCGGGGTGCTTCGCAGCTACACCGGTGCCGGCAGCAACCCGCCGGTCGAGGCCCTCTTCGAAGACAGCATCGCGGTGTTGCGTGAACAGGGTGCGGACATCACGGATCCCGTGGAGATCGACACGAACGGTATCGACGCCGCGGAACTCGAAGTGCTGTATTACGAATTCAAGGCCGATCTCAATCGATACCTCGAACAGTCGGGTGCTCCGGTCGAATCGCTGGCGGCGGTCATCCGCTTCAACGAAGCCAACGCGGAGACGGTCATGCCGATCTTCGGCCAGGAACACATGCTCACGGCACAGACCCGGGGGCCGCTCACGGAGCCGGAATACGAAGCGGCGCTTGCGGCCAGCGGGGCAGCGATGCGGGAGCGGCTGACGGCCGTCATGGACGAGCACGGCCTGGATGCGCTGATTGCGCCGACGAACGGCCCCGCCTGGATGACGGACCATGTCAACGGCGACAACTACCGGATAGGCAGTTCGTCGTTCGCGGCCGTGTCCGGATTTCCGAACATCACCGTGCCGGCCGGATTCGTCGCCGGATTGCCGATAGGGCTGTCGTTCATCGGCCGCGCGTTCGCGGAAAAGGACCTCATCGAAATGGCCTATGCCTTCGAGCAGGCAAGCCTCGCGCGGCGGCCACCCGAACTCTGATGCCCGGGGTTCGGTCGCGTCGAATTGCGACCTGTTTTGCGGTGTTTGTGCAACCGCTGTGGCCTAATTCAGCCTGAATTCGGTCTCCCGCCAGATATCCATGTTTAAAGCCGTTCGCATCACGATCCTCCTTTTCGTCCTGTTCATGGTCGCCGTGGGTACCTGGCTCAGCGAGCGGCGCAGCACGGACTGGAACAACAGCCTGTGGGTGAAGATCTATCCGATCAACGGCGACAACAGCGACGCGAGCGAGAACTACATCGACCTGTTGAGCGTCGACACATTCGCGGGCATTGAAGAATTCCTCGCCCGGGAAGTGGAGCGCTACGACCGCGGCCTGGCCCGGCCGGTTCGCATCGAACTGGGTGATCCGATTCGGGAGCAACCGCCGGCGATCGGCGATGCCGGCAGCATGCTCGACATCATGCTCTGGTCCCTCAGGATGCGGTGGTGGGTATCGGCCGTAACCGACGACCAGGACCGCATCGATCCGGACGTGCGGATATTCGTGCGCTATCACAGCCCGCAGAAGACCCTGCGGCTCGAGAATTCTGTCGGCGTGCAAAAAGGTATGTTCGGGGTCGTAAATGCCTATTCGAGCCGTAAGTACGCCGGCAGGAACAACGTGGTCATCGCCCACGAATTCCTGCACACGCTCGGCGCCACGGACAAGTACGATCTTGCGACCGGTATTCCGCTGGCACCGCACGGCCTCGCGGACCCGGACCGCTCACCGCTCTATCCACAGTCGAGAGCAGAAATCATGGGGGGACGCATTGCCATCGCGGCCGACGACGTAATGGAACCCCGAAATCTCGGCCATGTCGTCATCGGCCCGTTGACGGCAAGAGAAATTCGCCTGCTGGACTAGAGCGGCGCTTCCTCTGCCGCGGCCACTGGGCTAGGCTCTCGGGATGCCCGGCAAGGACACTACTCTGCTCGACGTATCGGGGCTCCGCGTCAGCGTGCCCGGACGCGTGCTGGTCGAAGCGCTCGACATGACCCTCGCTCGCGGCGAGTTCATTGCCGTTCTCGGCCGCAACGGCAGCGGCAAGACGCTGTCCCTGCTCACGCTCGCAGGACTGCGGCCGCCCGATGCAGGTGCCATCCGCCTGGGCGGTGACGGGATGGACGCGCTGCCAAGGCAGCAGGTCGCGAAGCGGCTGGCGTTGCTGCCGCAGGACACCGACGATATCTTTCCTGCCACCGTTCTGGACACCGCGCTCGTCGGTCGGCATCCGCATATCGGGCGCCTGCGCTGGGAATCGCCGCAGGACTACGAACTCGCGCACGAGGCGCTGGCAATGGTCGGTATCGCGGAACTGGCGGATCGCGACGTGTTGTCGCTGTCGGGTGGCGAGCGCCGCCGTCTCGCAGTCGCACAGATCCTGACGCAGGCGCCCGCGGTCTACCTGCTCGACGAACCCACCAACCACCTGGATCCACAGCACCAGGTCGATACGTTGCGCATTTTCCGGCAGGCAGCGGATAGTGGTGCCGGCGTGATCGCGAGCCTGCACGACGTCAATCTCGCCGCGCGTGTCGCCGATCGCTGCCTGCTGTTATTCGGCGATGGTCGCTGGGAATTCGGGGCGACCGGCGAAGTGCTGGACGAGCAGCGCCTGGAGGCACTGTTCGAAACGCCGATGGAGGCCGTCAGCTGGCGGGACGGACGGCTGTTTGTTGCAGGCGGCGGGCCGCCCTGACTCGCCGGTCAGGCGACGTAACCGCGCAAGAGATCGAGGTACCGGGCATGCAGCGCGGGGTTCGCAGCCAGCACGGATCGCGTCTCGAGCCCGGGGGGATTGCCGTTGAGATCCGTGAAAACGCCGCCCGCTTCCGTCACGAGGACCGACAACGCCGCAATATCGAGTATGTTGACGTCCGACTCGATCACCGCCTCGATCTTGCCAGCTGCGAGCAGGTGGTAGTGATAGAAATCCCCGTAACCCCGGATGCGGTCGGCCGCCGCGACGATCTCGCCCAGTTTGTCCCAGCCATCACTCTTCGCGAGTGACTTCAGGTTGCCCGTGGATACGGCCGCTCGCCGCGGGTCGTCGATACGGCTGACCTCGACCCGTTTGCCCTTGAGGTAAGCGCCTACGCCTTTTTCCGCCCAGGCCAGTTCCTGCATCATCGTGCCGCTGGAGACACCCAGCACGATCTCGCCGTCATGCATCAGCGCAATCTGCGTGGAGAAGAAGGGGTACTGCCGCACGAAACCCTTGGTGCCGTCGATGGGGTCGACGAGCCAGAGGTACTCGGCATCCGCATGCGTCCGCCCCATCTCCTCGCCGTAAATGCCGTGATCGGGGAACCGCCCGAGAATGACATCCCGTATCGCTGCTTCGCACTCGACGTCCGCCTGCGTGACGGGCGTCATGTCCGCCTTGGTTTCGACCGTGAAATTGCCGGCATAGTACTCGCGGCTGATCTTCGCCGCGGCACGTGCCGCCTCCAGCGCGATGTGGAGGTGCTCGGAAGAAAGTGTCTCGTCGTAGCTTGTCACTGGCGAATCACGACGGGCCTGACTACGCGTTAGCGAGTGAACCGTGGTTCTTCCGGGCGCATGAATACGACCGGCACCTCGGCGAAATACAGCGAGTCCTGAACCGTGACTGCAACCCGCAGCATGGCCTCCGGGTCGGCAAAGGCCGGTATCGTCACGGTCATCTGCGCCGCAGCATCGGGCGATGCGTCATGCTCGGCCGACGCCACGACTTCATTGCCGTTCACGAGCAGCGCGAGCGTCGCCCGTTCCAGCGGGAAATCCGAATCCAGCGAGAGCTTCGTGTGCTGGGTGCCGAGTTCCAGCGGCACGATGGTCATCTCGAGGTCGTTGTTGTGCAGTTCGCACTCACCGCTTTCCCAGCGGCAATTTGACCGGGCCACCAGGGGATACGCAGAGCCCGGCTCCGCCACAAGGGCTTTCTCACCGGCGATCTGGCCGACCGCGAACCAGGCCAGGATCGCGAGAATCGGCGCTACGATCAGGGCGATGGCTACATGCATGTTCTTCCACATGGTTCCTATAGTAGCGCAAAAAAAAGGGGGCATTGCTGCCCCCTTTTCTCAGGCCGAGATTGAATCTCAGTGACTGATGGCTTCGCCGGCACCATGCGGCACGCGGATGTCTTCCACGATGTGCTGGATGTGCTCCGGCGGCGGCGCCGTAACCTTCGATACGCCATAGGCAACCGCGAAGTTGATCAAGGCACCAATTGCGCCGAAGGCGTTCGGCTCGATACCGAGGAACCAGTTCTCCGGCATATCGCCGAGGAACGCCGTGCTGGCGATGAACATGATGCCCTTGTGCTGGAATACATACAGGAGCGTCACGCCAAGGCCGGCAACCATACCTGCGATCGCACCTTCCTTGTTCATGTTCTTGTTGAAGATGCCCATCATCAGTGCCGGGAAGATCGAGGATGCCGCCAGGCCGAATGCCAGGGCCACGGTACCCGCGGCGAAGTCCGGCGGGTTGAAGCCGAGGTAGCCGGCCACCAGGATCGCAAAGGCCATCGCCACGCGACTGGCCAGCAGTTCCTGCTGCTCGGTGATATCCGGTGTAAACACGCCCTTGAGAAGGTCATGTGATATCGCCGAGGATATCGCGAGCAGCAATCCTGCCGCGGTCGATAATGCCGCCGCAAGGCCGCCGGCCGCGACGAGCGCGATAACCCAGTTCGGCAATCCTGCGATCTCCGGATTCGCCAGTACCATGATATCGCGGTCGATCTTGACCGCCTCGTTGACCTCCGGATCCGCTGCGTACGTGATCCTGCCGTCGCCGTTCTTGTCTTCGAACGCCAGCAGGCCGGTCTCTTCCCACTTCTTGATCCAGGTGGGCCGCTCTGCGTATACAAGCTGCGTGCCGTCAGGCTGGTTGATCGTCTCGATGAGGTTCAGACGAGCCATCGCGGCAACGCCCGGTGCGGTCGTGTAGAGGATGGCGATGAACACCAGCGCCCAGCCGGCCGAGCTGCGAGCGTCCTTCACTTTCGGTACCGTGAAGAAGCGAATGATGACGTGCGGCAAGCCCGCGGTGCCGATCATCAGCGACATCGTGTACACGAACATGTTGAGATAACTTAATCGCGCCTGGGTAGTGTATTCCGCGAATCCGAGGTCCGTCAGAACCATGTCGAGGCGATCGAGCAGGTAGACTTCGCTTCCCGCCATCGTCGAACCCAGACCCAGCTGCGGTATCGGCATGCCCGTGAGCTGCATGGAAATGAAGATCGCCGGGATCGTGTACGCAAAGATCAGCACGCAATACTGTGCGATCTGTGTGTACGTGATGCCCTTCATGCCGCCGCCGATGCCCTTCATCTGGCCGATAACGTAAGTCACCGACGCGACGATAAGGCAGATGACGGCCACGATACGAGCGGTCTTCGAGTAGTAGCGATCACCGATAAACTCGGGAACCGTGAACTTGCCGAACTTGCGCAGGTACGGTGCGAGCAACATGGCGAGGAGCACGTAACCGCCGGTCCAGCCCATGAGGAACACGGAACCGCCATAGCCCATGAACGCGATAAGGCCGGCCATCGAAATGAACGATGCGGCGGACATCCAGTCGGCCGCCGTTGCCATTCCGTTTGCAACGGGATGGACATGACTGCCTGCGACGTAGAAATCCTTGGTTGATGCGGCTCGTGACCAGATCGCGATGCCTATGTAGAGCGCGAAGGTCATGCCGACAACCAGGTAGGTCATTGCTTGTAGTGACATTATTATTCCCCCTAGACGTCTTTGTCTTCGTGCACGTCATGCTCGCGATCGAGCTTACCCATGCGATTGGCGTAGAAGAAAATCAACGCCACGAATACGTATATCGATCCTTGCTGCGCGAACCAGAAACCGAGCTTGTATCCGCCCAGAGATATGTTGTTGAGCGGCTCGACGAGAATGATTCCGAAAACGAAGGAAACGACAAACCAAATTGCGAGGCAAAGGCTTATGAGGCGCAAATTTGCCTTCCAGTAGTCGGCTTTCTGAGACATACGTCCCCCTTATGATGCTTTTATTGGATTTGTCACCTGCGCAATCTATCAAACGGGATTGTCGCGCCAGTACAGACTTTAGTCGTAGGTAGCGAAGCAAGGCGTCAACAACGGCGAGGGGCCTGATGGAAATTTATCAATAAAATCTGTGCCTTACGACCCACTCACCGCTGGTCGACAGCGTCTCCTGTCGCCCGCGTTCGACGATAGTAGTAGACTTTAAGGATAACTACAGAGCACCCGCATAAAGGTGCCGCAAACCAAAGAGGGGAGATCGTCGCGTTGATCAACTGGTGGGCGCTGCTGTTGTTGTCGCTGGGCTATGTCTCGCTCCTGTTCGCGATCGCGCACTGGGGTGACAAGGCAGACCCGAACCGGTTTTCCGGTACTGCGCGTGCAACGATCTACGGCCTGACGCTGGCGGTCTACTGCACATCCTGGACGTTCTACGGCGCCGTCGGCACCGCCGCACAAAGCGGCTGGGGCTACCTCCCGATCTATCTCGGCCCGATTCTGGTCATCGTTTTCGGCTGGGGGATGATTCAGCGCATCATTGCAGTGAGCAAACGCCAGAACCTGACGTCGATCGCTGACTTCATTGCGGCACGATACGGCAAGGCGCGCAGCCTGGCGGTACTCGTCACCATACTGGCCACGATCGGCTCGATCCCCTACATCGCCTTGCAGCTCAAGGCCGTCGTTGCGGGTTTCGATATCGTTTCCAATTACTCCTCTGCGGGCGCCGCCGAGAACGACACGGCTTTCGTATTCGCTGCGGCTTTGGCGGTATTCGCCATACTGTTCGGTACCCGCAAGATCGACGTCACGGAACACCACGACGGCCTCATGCTGGCGGTCGCGTTCGAGTCCGTCGTCAAGCTGCTGGCTTTCGTGGCTGTAGGTATGTTCGCCTGGTCCCTGCTGGGCAACCAGACGCCGGCCGTTTCTCCCGAAGCAGCAGCCCGGGCATCGGCAGCATTCAGGCTCGATCATGTGCCGGACATGTTCGTCACGCAGCTGATACTGGCCAGCGCCGCGATCTTCTGCCTGCCACGCCAGTTTCACGTCGCCGTCGTTGAAGCCTACGAAGATGCGAACATACGGCCGACGCGCTGGTCGTTCCCGCTCTACCTGCTGATATTTTCCGCGTTCGTCATTCCGATCACGATCGCCGGGCTCAAGGTACTGCCTCCCGGTGAGTTCAATGGCGACGCTTTCGTACTCGCGCTGCCCATGCAGGGCGAACATACCCTGCTGACCATGCTGGCGTTTCTCGGCGGATTCTCCGCAGCGACGAGCATGGTGATCGTGGCCAGCGTTGCGCTGTCCACGATGATCAGTAACGAGATCGTCATCCCTGCGCTGATGAGCATCAAGATGCTGGGGTTGTCCGAGCGCAAGGACTACACGCGCATTCTTATGCACGTCCGCCGTGGCGCCATCGTCGGCATCGCCGCACTCGGCTATTTTTACCTGGAGGCGACGGATCAGTCCGCGGCGCTCGCGTCTATCGGGCTGTTGTCGTTCGCCGCAGCCGCGCAGTTCGCGCCGCTGATCGTGTTCGGGCTCTACTGGCCCGGCGCGACACGCTCCGGCGCCATCGCCGGCCTTTGCACCGGCTTCGTGTTGTGGTCCTACACCTTGTTTCTGCCGAACCTCGCGCGCGCGGGCGCGTTCAGCGACGCCTTCATCACGGAAGGGCTTTTCTCGCAAGCATGGTTGCGCCCCGAAGCGCTACTGGTGGATATGCAGAGCAACTCGCTGACACACGGCGTCGCCTGGTCGCTCGGTGCAAACATACTGATCAGCGTCATCGTTTCGATGATGACGCGGCAGTCGCTGGTCGAGAAGATCCAGGCCCGGACCTTCGCCGGCCCGGCCAGCGGCTTCGGGCCGGTGCGGGCGGCGGTCGCACGCCACGATATCACCAACACGGACCTCCGCTCGCTCGCGGAACGCTTCCTGGGCGTGCACAACGTGGAACGGTCCTTCGCGGACTTCGCGGCATCGACCAACATCGACCTGAACTCCTCGGGCCCGGCAGACAGGCGGTTGCTGCTATATACCGAGCGCCTGATCGCCGGCGCCATCGGAGCATCGTCGGCTCGCGTCGTGATGACGGCGGCCTTACGCAAGACGGGCACGGAGATCGGCGACGTTGTTCTGCTGCTCGACGAGACGTCGCAGGCGCTCACTTTCAACCGGCGCCTGCTCGACGCGACACTCGAGAACATCACCCAGGGCGTCAGCGTCGTGGATTCCTCGCAGCGGCTGATCGGCTGGAACAGCCGCTACGAGCAGCTGATGAACTATCCGCCCGGCATGGTGCACGTGGGAGAATCGATCGTCGACCTGATCAGGTACAACGGCGAAGAGGGCCGTTTCGGCAACACCGACGTCGATGCGGAGATCAACAAGCGCGTCAAGCACCTGCGCTCGGGCACGCCGTACAAGTACCAGAGCAATTTCATCGACGGCAAGGTCATCGAGATCAGCGGGCAGCCCATGCCCGGCGGCGGCTACGTAACGACCTACACGGACATCACGGATTCCAAGATCGTCGAGAGCGAACTCGTCGAAGCCAAGGCATCGCTCGAACAGCGGGTCGCGGATCGCACCGCGGAACTGCAGAAAACCATGGACGCGCTGCAGCAGGCCAAAGCCGAAGCCGAGGACGCCAACGCGTCGAAAACCCGCTTCCTTGCCGCCGCGGCACATGACCTGCTGCAGCCGCTGAACGCCGCCAAGTTGTTTGCCGCGCTGCTGAATGAACACCGCGAGAACATGCCGACGGATCAGCAGGGTCTCGTCGAACGCGTCGAGAGCAGCCTCATCGCCGTCGAGGACCTGCTCGGCGCCCTGCTCGACATCTCCCGTCTGGACACCTCCGCCCCGGTGCCCAAACCGGAGGTGTTCCCGGTCTCCGACATCTTCAAGGCCATAGAGACGCAGTTTTCCGCCGCGTTCGCGGAAGACGGCTTGAAGCTGCGCTTCGCAAAATCCTCACTCTATGTGCGTTCCGATCCCGCCATGTTGCGGCGCATCGTGCAAAATTTCGTCAGCAATGCCCGCCGTTACACCCAGGCGGGTGGCGTGCTCGTGGGATGCCGACGCCGCGGCGACCACGTGGCCATACAGGTGGTCGATACGGGCATGGGCATCGCACCGGAAGACCAGAAAGTGGTCTTCGACGAATTCAAGCGTCTCGGCAAGCGCGGCAAAGGCACGAAACGGGGCCTCGGGCTCGGGCTGGCGATCGTCGACCGCATCGCCAAGCTGCTGAATCACGAGATTCGCATGCGATCCGAGATCGACAGGGGTAGCACGTTCGAGGTCCTGGTTCCCCTCGCCGATCGTGCCGAGGCCGCGCCGACAATCAGGAGCATGATCGATAAGGCACCGGTATCGTCCCTGGACGGCACGATCATCCTGTGTATCGACAACGAGCACTCCATCCTGGAAGGCATGCAGGGCCTGTTGAGTAAATGGGGTGCCAGCCCGCTCATCGCCAACAATTCCGAGAGCGCCCTCGAACACCTGCGAAGACTCAACGGCAATGGCGGTGGCTGTCCGTCGATACTGCTGGTCGACTACCATCTCGATGACGACGTCACCGGGATCGACGTCATCGAGGAATTACGGGCGCACGCGAATACGCATATTCCCGCGATCATTGTCACGGCCGATCACACGCAAGTGGTTCGCGAGGAGATTCGCGACTCGGGCCATGCCCTGCTGCACAAACCGATCAAGCCCGCCGCATTGCGGGCATTGATGTCGCGCTTGCTCAGCCGCCGGTAGCTGCCCCGCGGCTATTCGACCAGCCCGGGTTCCCTGGTGTTGAGCCGCTGCACCGCGAGCACGGCCTGGGTGCGATTCGTTACCTGCATCTTGCGCAGGATCGCGGTCACGTGCGCCTTGATCGTCGCTTCCGACACGCCCAGCTGGTAGGCGATCTGCTTGTTGAGCAGGCCCTCGCCCAGCATCATCAGCACCCGGAACTGGTGCGGCGTCAAGGCGCTCATCGCCGTTGCGATCCGCGCCTCCTCGTTGTCGAGCTCTTCGGCGCCGAGATCGATGTTGTCGGGCAGCCAGACCTCGCCCTGGAGGATAGCGTCGATCGCCGCCTCGATCGTGCGAATGGGTGACGACTTCGGGATGAAGCCGCTGGCGCCGTGCTGGATCGCGCGCCGGATAACCGCCGGATCGTCAACCGCAGACACGATCACCGTTGGCAGCGACTCGTGGTTGTTGCGCATGTAGGCCAGCGCCGAGAAGCCACTTACGCCGGGCATGTGCAGATCGAGAAACAGCAAATCCGCATCGGGATGCGCTTCCACGACCTCGTACAGGGTGGCCAGGCTGTCCGCCTCGTGGATCTCGGCACCCTGCACGCAATTGTGGATCGCGTGAATCAGCGCCTCCCGAAAGAGGGGATGATCGTCCGCAACGATAAACTTGCTGTTGTCGGATGGCGTCACAGCCGTATCGTGTCCTTACCCGCGATTCTTGCGGTTCTCGATCAGGTGCTCGACAACGCTCGGATCCGCGAGCGTCGATGTGTCGCCGAGATTGCTGTAGTCGTTCTCCGCGATCTTCCTGAGGATTCGCCGCATGATCTTGCCGGACCGCGTCTTCGGCAGCCCCGGCGCCCACTGCAGCAGGTCGGGGCTCGCGATGGGCCCGATCTCCTTGCGAACCCAGTTGCGCAGTTCGGTCGCGAGCTCGTCGCTGGGCTCATAGCCTTCCATGAGCGTGACGTACACGTAAATGCCCTGTCCCTTGATATCGTGAGGATAACCGACAACCGCAGCCTCGGCGACCGCCTGGTGAGCGACGAGCGCGCTCTCGACTTCCGCCGTGCCCATGCGGTGGCCCGA
>WOR8_10002625_pt1 | contig 17683 bp, 13 predicted proteins | sample DeeMarSeWOR38_10_FD_19890 | JGI IMG/M metagenome (IMG submission 19890)
GTGTGCAATACTTTTCTTTAACCAAGGCTCTGAAGGTGCGGCCATCTGCAGCCGGCCGATTTGAAACCCACGTCGGCCGGGATGCGGTTGAACACAGCGTTGACTCCCGGGGGGTTATCCTGGCCAGTGGTCGATTTATTGGTGGCGGGCTGCATGCCGATCGAAAGCGCATTCGTGAATCCATATTTGATTTGCCGGTTGACCAGCCTGCCGGCAGGGCGACTTGGCATCGCCGGGACTTTTTAAATCCCCGGGGGCATCCAATCAACCGGGCCGGCCTCAATATCGACCGTTTCTTTCGCCCGGTAGGGGATTCGGGCGAACCGGCCTTTGAAACGCTTTTTGCGGCCGGTTCCATTCTGGCGCACAATGACTGGAAGCGCCTGAAATGCGGCGCCGGACTGGCCATTGCCTCTGCATACGCAGCGGTAGATTCCTATTTAAAAATTGCCTAGATCTGATTGCGTGACATCTTTCTTTTGGCCACCGGCCCGGATCTGTGATAATAAGCAACCCTTTCGCTCTACAAAAACAATTCCAACCACAAGGGGGTATGCCACCATCAGATATCTGTTTGCCGCTGTGGGCCTAATCACCCTGTTCTCGGCACATCTTTGCCGGGGTGATGAGTTGCCGTCCTATTGCCAGAAAAATCCCGCACTGGCGCGGGAGTTGTCTCGCATGGGGCCCGTTATGGGTATGGGATCCTCAGTATCCCACGGCCTTCTGGCCCGCTCGGCGTCTGAGATCGTGGCCGATCAGCTCTGCCTGGGCAGTGACGGGCATGTATTTCCGTGGTATTACCCGGCTTCCTACCAAAAGGCCGCCAGATATTATTATAAACACAAGCAGCCGAAACTGATACTGGCGCTGGATGTCACCTACCACGACATGAAGGTCCTGGAATATACCAGCGACAAGAAAAAGGTGCTCGATACCCTGGTGCCCGCATTGGCGCTGGATTGTGAAAGTGATCTTTATGATTGCTCTGAAAAGGGAAACGAAGCCTACGTCAAAAAGGAAAATTATAAACCAACGGTTTTGCTGGGAGATCTTTTTTTTGAAAATCTAATTGACTGCACCCAGGGCAAACCACCCAAAGAATACCGCATCGAAAACAGTAAGCCCAGACCTAAAAAATTATGTTACGGGGAATACGAGCAACTCAACCTTTATCTGAGAAAGCGGGTGGCGAAATATCCGAACGTTCATATCTTCCCTGCCAATCGCCTTTTCACGGCCCTGGTCAAATTTCCCCACCATGTTTTTTATGATGAAGGCAGCCGGCAAACGTTTTTCGACAGAAATGAGCTCACCTGGGATGGCTGGCATCCTTACACCGACCCGGGCAGTTCTGTGTTTGCCAACCTGGCCATCATGCAGATCAATCGTTTGATTGACGCGGATAAAATCAAAGGCAGGAGAATTCCGCTCAGAAAGCTTTCCGATGAATATTTCGGCCCGCCCTCCGGTCTGATTCTTCTGGTGCCTGAAGGTTACCCGCAAAATACGCGTCCAAAAATTGTCGGGCCTGATGGGCGAAAAACACCATTGCGCTTTTCGCTCTCCAAACAATGGGCAGAGCGCCATGGTGTCTTCAGCATCGGGAAATCATATTTTCGAGATCTGGCCCTGTCATGGGGCCGCCTGGGCCCCAAACCGTTGATCATACAGGCGCAATCTTTCAGCGGGTCGACCCTGGTCCTCTCAAAAAAGGATCAGGACATTCTATCGGCGCATTATCAAAAAGGAATTGCATTCAAAGGGGGTCTCCTGCTCCGGGACCGGAATCTGAATCCGGAATCGATTTCGCCTGAAGATACATTTTTGCTCAACCAGATTGAAGAAGATCCGGATATCCTCAAAACGCTTTCTCCTCCTCCGCCAGCGGGGAATTCCCCTCCCTGGGATTACTAACATGCCATTTCATTTGATTTATTTTAACGGGCTAACGGGCAACGGGCTCAACCGATGTAATTAGAGGATGAGGCCGATGGACAGCAGCAAACTGTACACCAAAACCAGTTTCGCCGTACTGGCCAGCGCCTCATTGAACTGCGGGCCGCCGGCGCTTTTCCAGACGAGTCGCGTTAAATAAATCGCCAGGGGCAGGGAAAAGACAGGAAGAATCACGCGGGACGAACTGAAACCGCCCAGCCACAGGATAAAGGGAATGGCATATGCCGTGGCAAGCAGCAGCAGATATTCAATCCTGGCGCCGCGTTCACCGATGATGACCGCCAGGGTGCGTTTGCCGCTATGGCGATCGGTTTGAATGTCTCTGATATTATTCACCACCAGAATGGCAGTGATCAACAGCCCCTGGATGGCGCCCATCAGCCAAACCATCGGGGTTAACTGCAGTGCCTGGACATAGTAGGTACCGCAAACCGCCACCAGACCAAAGAATATAAACACAAAGAGATCCCCCAGTCCATGCGAGGCCAGTGGAAAGGGGCCACCGCTATAGGCCAGGGCCGCCGCAAAGCAGAACAATCCGATCAGTATAACCGGCCAGCCGCCCACGCTTGCCAGGTAAAGGCCCGGAATAGTGCTCAAAACGATGGCAACCACAATACCGGTTTTGACCTGTCCGGGCGGAATCAATCCGCTCTGGGTTACCCGGGGCGGCCCCAGGCGGTCCTGGGTATCGATTCCCTTTACATAATCAAAATAATCATTGGCCAGATTAACGCCGATTTGAAGGAGCAGGGCAACCGTCATGGCCGCTGCGGCCGGCAACAGGGCGAATTGCTTATCGGCAATAGCCAGTGCTGTGCCGACCAGTACCGGCGCTACGGCCGCCGGCAGCGTCCGGGGCCGGGTTGCCAGCATCCATGCTGCTGTTATCGAGGTGTTTTCAGAGTGTTTTTCAATCATATTTTAATCTTGTTCTTCCGCCCGATACCGATTCACTTTCAGTTCCAGATGGTAAATGACCAGATACAGGATCAAGCCCAGCAAACCCATGGCCAGGATGCCGGCATACATCTCCGGATAGCGCAGCACCTGGTAGGTTTCGACGACGATAAAGTATCCCAACCCGTAAGTCGTCAATGACTGTTCGGCAATAAACAGAACCGCGACTGCCGTTCCAACCGATACGCGCAAGGCCGTCAGCATGGCCGGTAAAGATGCCGGAAAGTATACATAGCGGAAGAGGGCCCTGCGGCCGGCCCCCAGCGATCGCACCGACAAAATCAACTCCGGGTGCAGATTGGCGGCTTCGTCCCTGACAACAACCAGGATCTGGAAAAAAATAATCAGGGCGATCAAAAAGATTTTCGAAATATCCGTAATGCCCATCAAAACATAAATGACCGGCAAAAAAACAATTTTGGGGATGGGGTAGACGATGGCAATCAGCGGTGCGAAGATGCGATTTACCTGGGGCATCTGTCCCAGGCCGAGCCCGATGGGCACCGCGCTGACAACGGCCAGTGCAATGGCTGCCAGAACGCGGCCGGTGCTGGCCAAAAAGTGAACGCCCAGCTCACCGATCATCGAACGGACGAAAATCGGCAGCACCTGAAATGGAGAGGGCATGATAGGTCGATGGATCAGCCAGGCCAGTGCCTGCCAGATGGCAAAAAACATCAGCAGGCCGATGAGGACGGCGCGTATATTTAACCTGCTGTTCATGTCAGCGACCCCAGTAAATGCCGCACGTCTTCGCAGGTCTGTTGAAACGCATCCTGCCGGCGCCCGGCAGCGAGTCCGGCGCAGGCATTATCGATCATATGCGCGTTTTGATTACAGCCTTTTGTCAGAACCAGAATTTTTTTGCCCATAACCACGGCGACTTCGATATCGTGGGTAACGATGACATAGGTTAAATCCGTAGCAGCGTGTAAATCGATGATGAATTTCTGCAGGTCCTCCCGGGTTGGTGCATCCAGGGCAGAAAACGGTTCATCCATCAGCAACAGGTCCGGTTGCATCGCCAGGGTGCGCGCAATTGCGGTTCGTTGACGCTGGCCGCGGGAAAGCTGCAGCGGGTATTGATCACGCAGGTTTTCAATCCCCAATTTTGTCAGCCAGCCGTCCACCCGCTGATCGGCCTGGCGGGCATCGATGGTTTCATCGACCGGCGCGTGTCGGCCGTCAGATCCATAGAACCCCCAGATGGTCAGCCCCAGGCGGGCATTCTCTCTGACGGTTTGCCACGGCAATAAGCCGTGATCCTGCAGTACCAGTCCGCTGCGAGGCCGGGGTCTTTTTATCGATACCTGATCGATGAGAATGTGTCCGGACTGCGGGTGGCGCAAGCCGGCCAGTAGATACAGAAGGGTTGTTTTGCCGCAGCCGGATGGACCGATGATAGAAAGCGCCTCACCGCGTTGAATCTCAAGGCTGTATCCCTGAAAGATAGGTGGCTGCCCGCTGTAGGCAAAGGTCAGATCTTCTATGTTTATCATGGAACTGTATTTATTATTCCCAAATTTTGATACAAAGTTCAGGGTAAAAATTCATTCGTGACCGAGTCCTTGTAAGGGATGGGTGCGTAAAGCAGCCCTTTGGACACCATCCAGTTCATGACATCGGCCCATTGTGCGGCACTGGGAACCTCGCGCCGTGGGAAGGGCGGAATGCGATAGGTTTGCTGGATATTTTTGGGAACCCGGATCTTCTGAAGCAATAAGCTGCGAAAGGACTCCGGGTTTGCGTTGATATCCTGCACGGCGTGATTCCAGGCCTTTAGAAATTGACGCACGGCCTCGGCCTTGGCCTGGATGGCATCCAGGTGGAAGCTCAACACACTGACACTGTATTGCGGGTGGGCCGAGTCATCGATGACCGCGCCGGCACCGGCTTCAAGTGCGCTTTTGGCCAACGGATCCGGCAGCGTGGCCGCCTTTAACTGCCGTTGTAACAACAATTGATAACGCTCCGGTATAACCGGTACGGATTTTTTAACAACTTGATCCGGGCTCAGACCGCCGGCAACCATCAGACGGTCAGTGACGTATTCGATGATCGTGTTCCTGGAAATGCCGATGGGGATCCCTTTCAGGTCGGCCGGGGCGGTCAGGTTGCTGCCGGGCGCAGCCAAAATTCGAAACAGGGGATAATGCGGATAGGCCTTGCGGGCTGATGAAATGATCCTTACCTGGATGCCTTCGCGATTGAAGTTGGCGGTGGAGGCCATTTCGTTGAGCATGCCGTCAATGGCACCGGACTGCATGAGCTGATCTCTTTCCAGTCCGCTGCCCACCGGCACGGCTGTAACCGCAACACCGTAACGATCAAAATAGCCCTGCGCTTCAGCCACGTAAAAGGGGAAGGTGTCTAAGATGGGCAAAAGGGCCACTTTGAGTGACCTTTCCGCTGAATACCCCTGTGCGCCCAGCCCCATCGAAAAGCCGGCCATTATCATCAGCACGGCAAACAGACCCCTGACGGCCGCTTTTTTATACCGCTTGTCGTAAATACGTTCCGAATAAAAGGATGGCGGCATAAGCGCTTGTAGCAAAAAAACCTTCCGCAAACGGAACGTTTTTTTGACAATCGCTATAAATCGGTTTTGGATCATGAATTTACCTTTGCACAACCTATTTGGAGCTCTCAATATCAAAAAAGGGTCTTGAGTGTAAAGAAATTATAACCTGCTCGTGCAGAATTCAGGTATGAGGTGAAACGTTTCCTGATGGGTATGGTAAAACTTTAATAAAAACCAAACCGGGTTTAGAACCGCAGATTTTGTTCGACAACACGGCAGTGGCAGACGCGACTCTACAATTTTTAATTATGTTGATGGGTTCCTGTGATAACATCTTAAAATACCAAAAGCGGAGCATGAAATCGTGGCTAAAAGCCACTCCCACTGCTAATAATTATAAGCGACTTTTAAGATGCATATTTCCACTACAATCGGAGGGAGCGGCATCCCTGCCGCGATACGACGTTTGAAGAGGAACAACACCGTTGTCGGGCAAAATATGAGAGCTATAAACCCAGTTTTTTTTAGAGGAGGCCGGCCGCTTGCATTATATCCGGCACCCTGTCTTCTTTGCCGATGGCCATGATATGCACGCCGTCACACATTTTTTCTTCATGAATGCGCCTGATCATGCGGCCCGTAATTTCGATGCCTTTGGCCAGGGCCTGACCTTTGGGTGCGGAGGCCATCTCATCGATCAGCTCCTGCGGGACGAAAACCCCGGCGATATTTTTGTTCATAAAACGGGCCATGGGCGCTGAGGTCAGCAAAATAATACCGGCCAGAATTTTTACCTTGAACTGCCGGGCGTAATCCATGAATTCTTTGAACTTGTCCAGATCGTAAACGGCCTGGGTCTGAATGAATTCGGCGCCGGCTTCAAGTTTTTTTTCAAATTTGATCAGCTGCGGTTCAAGCGGATCGGCCTCCGGTGTCACAATGGCGCCGGCGCAAAATGAAACCCCGCCGTCCAGGTCGTTGCCGCCAAGATCTTTGCCGGCTTCCAGTAAACGCACGGTTCTCAGCAGCTGGCTGGAGTCCATGTCAAAAACGCTCTTGGCTTCTTTATGATCGCCCAGAATGATCGAATCCCCGGTCAGGCAGAGAACATTCTGGATCCCGCGCGAAGAGGCAAACAGCAGATCCGCCTGTAATGCCAGTCGGTTGCGGTCCCGGCAGGTCATCTGCAGGATAACTTCCCCGCCCATTTCTTTGACCATCAGCGCGCCACCCAGAGACGGGTAACGCATCACCGAGCTTTGATGATCGGTGACATTCATGGCGTCGACCTTGTCTTTTAACAATTCGATATGGTGCTTGAATTTTTCAAGGTTTGTCCCTTTGGGCGGGGCGACCTCGCTGGTCACCACAAACTTGCCGGATTCCAAAGCTTCTTTAAATTTCGTCGGCATCTCAAACTCCCCTTCTATTTAAGAACCTTCAACGAGCAAAGAAAATTCCTTTGCCTTTCATTTATTTTTTACCATTAACAAATAACTATGCACCAATAACTAAATTTAAGTTGCAGGCAACTTAAATTTTCCTGGCTTGGGCTCACCCAGATGATTGCGCGGTTTTTGATATTTGCGCATGGAATCGATCCGGTCCAGCTCCTTGAGACGGTTGTATATCAGCGTCCAGACACAATCCTTGTCGACATCGATTTCGCATTTGCCGTGATTGGTGCCGCCGCAGGGCCCGTTGACCAGGCCTTTATGGCAGTTGGTCACCGGGCAGATGCCGCCGGTTTCCCCTATGATACAGGTTCCGCACTGGGTGCAGATCTCATCAAATAATCCCACCGCTGTTTCTTTGCCGATAAACAGGGTGTCCAGAGCCGGAATCACCATCTTGTGCAACTGCCGGGCAATGCTCTGAACCCCAAAGGCGCAGGTCATGATCAACAGCGCATCGGCCTGATTGATCTGTTCGCCGAAATCGCTCAAAAATTCGCGGGTTAAATTATCGCAGGCCACCGGCACCACCGTAGTGCCGGTTACCAATTTGCCCTTGGCGGACAGCTCCGCTTTCATCTCCCGCACCTCCGGATCCCCGCCGGTACGGGTGAGCGTCACGCAGGTTCCGCATCCAACGATGAAAATCCGGTGGAGCCCCTTTAAAAGGCGTTCAATTTCCTTTTCCGGCTTTTTTTGCGTTATGGATCGAATCATATCGCATTCTCCTCTTTTTCGAGATCACATCGGAGGCAGCGAATGGCTTCGCGATAAGCCTCCTCTTCTCTGAATCCTTTTTCGACTTCTCTGAAATCCTTTATGCGTTCCCGGGCATTTTCGACTTCGACCGCTACCCGGGGTTTGTCCTCCATATCTTCCTTTTCCAGCGCCAGTTTGGTGCCCGTATGCCGCGGGGATTTCTCATCGGGGATATAGACGCGACCCTTATCGCCGCCCAGGTATTTATCGATGGCGATGGCGGCCCGCCGACCGGATGCAATCGCACGGATCACAAAGGTCGGGCCGGCGGTAAAGTCCCCACCGGCGAAGACACCCGGTATATTGGTGGCCAGTGTATTGGTGTCCACCACCAGAGCGCCCCAGAGTTCGCGCTCCAGCTGGCTGTCGGCGGATAGAAAGGACATGTCGGCAGCCTGGCCGATGGAGATAATGACATTGTCGGCATCCACAAAGCGCGTATCATCCAGATCACAGGTCGGGTTGAAGCAGCCCTCATCGTCAAAGACGCAGATGCAGCGTGTGAACTCAACGCCCGTTACCCGCCCCTTTTTGTGGATAATTTTGCCGGGCGAAAGATCAGGATTGATGACGATACCCTCTTCGATGGCCTCTTGCACATCCTGTTCCCAGGCCGGCATTTCATCGCGGGGCTCCAGGCAGAAAATTTGGGCTTCCTGCGCACCGGCTCTTAAAGCCGTTCGGGCGACATCGACAGCCACATTACCGCCACCGATGATGACCGTTTTGCCGCTTAAAGGCACCTTTTTGCCCATGCGGACCTGGGTTAAAAAATCAAGGCCATAGTAAATTCCCTCGACGCCTTCTTCCTCCCCGGGAATGCCGATACGTTTGCTGGCCTGGGCTCCGGCGGCAATGAAGACTGCGTTATAGCCTTCATCGAGCAGGTCATTAAAGGTGTGTTTGGCGTCAATGGGTGAGTTGTAGCGGATCTCAACCCCGCAGTTCTGGATATACGCGATCTCTTCTTCAATCACATGGCGCGGCAGCCTGAACTCGGGTACGGCGATGCCGAGCATGCCGCCGGCCACCGGCTGAGCTTCAAAAACGGTGGTCTGATACCCCATTTTAGCCAGAAAATAGGCGCAGGTTAAGCCGGCGGGACCGGCCCCGACGATGGCCACCGTTTCTTTACGGGTTACAGGAAAGGGCTCTCTTTGCGGACCGATATGTTTAAAATACCAGTCCGACGCAACGCGTTTAAGAGCCCGAATGGCCACCGGTTGATCGAGTTCTCCGCGCCGGCACTTGAATTCGCATGGATGTATGCAGATCCGCCCGCAAACCGCCGGGAATGGATTGCGCTCACGGATGATCTCAACAGACTTTTCGTAATCGCCTTCGGCTATGGCGGCCACATAATTGGGCACATCGATGCCCGCCGGGCAGGCATGCTGGCAGGCGGAAATCACCATTGAATCGCACACCGCTCCGGCACAGCGGTGTTCTTTGATATGGTCTTCAAATTCTTTGAGAAAATATTTGAGCGTCGATAGAGCCGGCTTGGAGCAGGCCTGTCCAAGGCCGCACAGGGAGGCCTCTGTTAAGGTCTCTCCCAGCTGGCGAATGGTGTCAATGTCTTCCATACGACCCTTGCCCTGGGTGATACGGGTCAGAATTTGCAAGAGCTGGGTGGTGCCCAGACGGCAGGGTGCACATTTGCCGCAGGATTCTGACTGAGTAAAGCTTAAGAAAAAGCGGGCGATCTCAACCATGCAGTTATTTTCATCCATCACCACCATGCCGCCCGAACCCATGATGGCGCCGATGCGCTGGACCGTATCGTAATCTATGGGCAGGCTTAAAAATTGCGGGGGCACACAGCCACCGGCGGGGCCACCCATCTGAACGGCTTTAAACGCGCGGCCTTTGGGTATGCCGCCGCCAATTTCATAGATAACATCTTTGACAGTGGAGCCGATGGGCACTTCAACCAGCCCGGTGTTGTTGACTTTACCGGCCAGTGAAAAGATTTTGGTGCCCTTGCTCTGTTCGGTGCCCACCTGGCCGTACCATTCGGCCCCTTTTTTGATGATCAACGGAACGTTGGCCCAGGTTTCCACATTGTTGATATTGGTCGGTTTGGCGTCGATGCCGGCCTGCGCCGGAAATGGCGGTCGCGCCCGGGGCATACCGCGTTTGCCTTCGATGGAGGCCATCAGGGCCGTTTCCTCGCCGCAGACAAAAGCGCCGGCGCCCAGTCGCAGGGAAAGATCGAAGTTAAAGCCGGTGCCCAGGATGTTTTCGCCCAGAAGCCCCAGTTCTTTGGCCTGCTCGATGGCGATATTGAGATGATCGATGGCGATCGGATACTCTTCGCGCACATAGATATAGCCATATTCACTGCCCATGGCATAGGCACCGATGAGCATACCTTCTATCACGGCATGCGGGTCGCCTTCCAGGATGGCCCGATCCATGAATGCGCCGGGGTCGCCTTCGTCTGCGTTGCACACCGTATACTTGGGCCGGCCTTCGGCCTGGCGGGCAAATTTCCATTTAAGGCCGGTTGGAAATCCAGCGCCGCCGCGGCCTCTGAGTTTGGCTGTCAGAACTTCTTCGATGACCTGCTCGGGTGACAGTTTCGAGAGTGCTTTGACCAGGGCCTGGTAGCCGCCATCGGCAATGTAATGTTCAATACGGGTCGGATCGATGCGGCCGCAGTTGGCCAGAACCCGGCGCTCCTGCTTGGCATAAAACGGGATCTGGCTGCGGTAGTATACCGGCTGCTGCGACCTGGGTTCGTGATAGGCCAGGCGGTCGATGAGCTGGCGGCGTCTCAAGGTCTGAGCAACGATCTCGGCGGCGTCATCCGACGCCACTTCCTGGTATTGGACCCCCATGGGCTCAATGGCAATCACCGGCGCCTTGGCGCAAAAACCGTGACAACCGGTGGCCCGTATTTCCACCTGATCGGAAATCGTCTGGCTTTTGACTTCATCTTTTAAGGACTCCAGCACGCCGGCGGCGCCGTATGCCCGGCAGCCGGTCATACACACATGCACCTCGATGGTTCCTTCTTTTCTCTGGGACTGTATTTTATTGCGGAGCCACTCCAGCTTTCCGATGGATGAAAGCTTCTCCATTTGGCTGTATCTCCCTTTCGCTCAGATATCCCGTCTGCCGCAGATGCTCCGGCGGCAAACGGCTGATGTTATTTTTTTTGATACTCTCCCAGCAGGCTGCTGACCTTTGTGGGGGAAAGCTTGCCGAAATAATCCCGGTTGATCATCATGGTCGGTGCCAGAAAGCAGGCGCCCAGACAGGCAACCGTTTCAAGGGTGAATTGATAGTCGGGGCTGGTTTCACCCTCCTTCAGGTCCAGTTCTTTTTGCATCAGGCGCAGAACGCTGCGGCTGCCCTTTACGTGGCAGGCCGTGCCGCGGCAGACTCTGAGGACATATTTTCCTTTGGGCTCCAGCGCAAATCCGGCATAAAAGGTAATAACACCCTGAACTTCAGCGGGATAGATGTTCATGGCCTCTGCGATCGGCTCAATTGATTCAGGCGGAATATATCCGGCATGCTCCTGCACTTCCTGCAGCAGGGGGATCAATCCCCATTTTTCGCCTTTGTGCTTTTCGATAATTTCGTAAATCCGGTCCCAATCAATCTCTGGTGGTTTCATACGGGTGCTCCATCAATCTGTAGGTGGTAAGATTTACATTTGAGTCATGTTTATGTTGGTTGCTCATAACAGTCAGGTTCAGGGTTCAAGGCTTCCTCCTTCGCCTTTTAGGCTTCGGAGGACAGGCAAAGGTCCAAGTTTCTGTGTACTAGATAAAAATGATTTGTTTCTTCCTAATGCCTTTAGCCGTGTACCGTGCGCCTTATACCTTCTTTATTCTGACAGCACATGATTTCCAGCCGGTCGAGCCGGGATCCGCCAGGTCCTTTAAATCGATCAGATTCATGGCATCATTGGCATTGACTGCCAGCGGGACAAACAGCTGGCCGGCCGCGATGCGATCGCTGCGGTCAATTTTGCGCCTGATTTCACCCCAGCGGCTTTCTATTATAACGGTATCCCCATCTTTTAATTTCATTTCTTCGGCGTCCGCCAAGCTGATGACCGCATTTCCGACGGAGTCAACGTCCTGAATGCGTTCAGAGGCGCTCGTTCGAGTGCCGCTGCCCAGATGGTAGCGCAAAGAACCCAATATGGCCGTTATCGGAAAGTCGCCGTCATCGGGTTCATCGGCAATTGAAACGACCGCTGAAAAAGATACCCTTTCATGGGCATCGCCGGCACCGAATAAAGCCTTCGGGCTGGTCGGCCTGACCCAGCCAGTTTTTGAACCACTCAATTCGGCATAGGCAGGTACCAGTCGACAGATTTCAGCGCGTATTTTTTCAAGTGTGCCATAGGCTGCGGAAGTCCCCAGCCGGGCGGCGAGCAGATCTAAAATCTTCCAGTCGGCTTTGGCCCAGCCGGGTGGCGGCACGACCGGTGAAAAGCTCTGGATACGGCCTTCCAGATTGGTAAAGGAACCGCCTTTTTCACTTGCAGCGGCGCCCGGCAGCACCACATCCGCGAGTTGGACGATGTCACTGTCGAGAATATCCTGGACGGCAATGAACTCCAGATTTTCCAGCGCGGCTTTAACGCGTTGCGGTTGCGGCAAAGACCGCAGCGGATTTTCTCCCATGATATACAGGGCTTTAAGACGGCCGCTTTCGGCCGCCTCGATAACGCGGTACATATTGAGACCCGGGTCCGGAGAAATTTTGACGCCCCAGTTCTTTTCCCATGTTTTTCGGTTGCTATCTTCAGCGAGCGGCATGCGTCCGGGCAGCAGGTCCGGTACAGAGCCCATATCCATGGCGCCGTTCTGGTTGTTTTCTCTGGCAAGGATGTAAATGCCGGTGCCGGGTTGGCCCAGGCCCCCGTTCATCAAGGACAGATTTAAAACGGCACCCAGGGTGTGTATACCGTAACGCTGCTGTAAAATGCCGTGGCCGATAACAAAAGCAATCCGCTTTTCTTTTAAAAGAGCGGCCATTGCTTTCAGCTGTTGCATCTGCAATCCGGTCTTGCGGCAGACCTTGTCCATGTCAAGTGAGGACAAAGCATAGGTAAAGAGACTGAATCCTTCCGCGTAGCGGTCGATAAATTCAGAATCGTAATCACTTGTCCCGTGCAGCAATGCGGCCAGGGCATTGAGGAGCTCCAGATCGCTCCGGGGCTTAATCGGAAGCCATAGTGCTGCTAAGCGGACCAATTCTGTTTTGCGCGGGTCGATCACAATCAGCGGCACGCCGTCTTTGGCCGCGCGCTTCAGGTGATAACCGACCACCGGAAGAGAATGGTTGGGGTCGGCGCCTAAAACCACGATGGCATCCGCTGTCGCCAGATCGTCAAGGGGTACCGGGCGACATCCACCGCCTGTTTTCCGGTCGAAAAGGGTCGACAAAAATTGCCCGGAAACATATCCGCCATTATCGACGTTGTTTGTGCCGATCAGCACCCGGGCCATCTTTTGAAACAGATAATTTTCTTCATTGCTGCACTTTGATGACCCTAAAAAAGCAATGCTTTGCGGGCCGCTTTCTTCCTTGATCCGGCGCAAGCGATCGGCCACCTGATCCAGGGCTTCATCCCAAGAAACCGGCGCCAGCTGGCTGGTTTGATCTTCGTTTTTTTTGGGCATCATCGGTGCGATCAGGCGCTGAGACGAGTTTAAAAAATCATGGGCAAAATGACCGCGCACACACAGGGTGGCCTTGTTGACGCTGTCGGTCAAATGGGCCGGATTGACATCGATGACCTTGTCGGTCGTTTGCCCCATGGCCAGACTGCAGCCGACACCGCAAAAACCGCAGATGGAAAAAGATTCTGTGGTCGGGCTGCCGACGTACCGGCTGTTTTGGGTCGAAAGCGCTCCGGTTGGGCACATGGAAACGCAGGTGCCGCAAAACGTGCAGTTTGAGCGCTCGAGTCCCTGTTCATGAACGGTTGCCGGGCGGGACGCAAAGCCTCTCGCATTATAATCGATGGCCCCAACGACAACCAGTTCATGATCGGCGCGGATGCATTTTCCGCAAAGGATGCATTTGCTGAGATCGCGAATAATAAACGGATTGGCCTGTTCCAGAGGCTTGTAGTTGGGCATGGCATACAGATCTGTTTCGCCTACGCCCATTTGAGCCGCGACCCAGCGCAGCTGGCAACGATTGCCTTTGCTGCAGACAATGCAGGATTCCGGATGTTCGGCGATCATCAAGCGGACGATATTGCGGCGGTGGCTGAGGATGCGCGGTGTGTCGGTCAGAAGGGTCATTTCCGCTGCAGCCGGCGTGACACATGAGGCCATCAGACGGCCGCTCTGTTCGTCTTCCACCAGGCAAAGCCGACAGGCGCCAAATGGTTTCAGGTCGGGATGATAACACAGGTGCGGTATTTTAATGTCGTTTTGAATCGCCGCTTGCAGTATCGATGTTCCGGGAGGACAGCTGATCTTTTTCTTGTTGATGGTTAAGACGATGTTGTCCAAGTGGCTGACTCCTTTCAATCTTGAAGGGAATAATGGAATTGTAGAATGATGGATTATTGGGCTCGGAGGAATTCAGCCTAATTTTGAAAAGGTGTATTCCGAATTTATAGCCATGCTTCCAATATTCTAATATTCCGGTTTATAGAGCCAATGAAAAGAAGAGAAAGTCTGGTTAAGGTACCGCTAATTTGTCGCTGATGATAGCCTAAAGGAGTTTGGCGGCATCAAGTCGTTTTTAACGCATCCAAGTATAGGGCAAATTGATTTATGTCAAAAATCAGTGCTAATTAATTCTCAATATTATTTTAGGATTGGCTTGTCGAGTTAAAAATGAACTGGGGGTGGATTGTTTCATCCTGGTTGATAGCGGTCAAATGCCCTTCACCTCGTTTGGTTGACGTCATGTTATTCATATCTATATTAAGTTCTTATATAAGTCTAAGGTTAAGCTGACGGACCGCTGGTACCTTGAAACTTGCATCTGGCTTCGGGAGCGGGTGAAAGAGATCGAGCGGTAGTGAAGGCTGATCGGCCTTAATCGTTCACACCGACTTTTAAAGATGCAATTGACAAAAGCGCAGCGACATCCAGCCGACAGCCAGTAGCCAGCGGCAAGCAACCGGAAGCCAATCGATTTATTGACCTTTTACCGGATAGGGCAGCGATGTCGAGGGTCATACCCGACAATTGAAATATTGAAAAGAGGAGGTAAAGTAATGGAAAAAAGGATTGGCGATATTCTCGAGATCGCCATAAAGCGCGAAGAGGAAGCCTATGATTTTTATATGGACATTCATTCCAAAGTTGCCGATGCAAGCGTCAAGGGCACGTTGGAATTTATGGCGGGCGAAGAAAAGAAGCACAAGGCCTTTTTAGTGAGCTATCGCGATGGGCATTTCGGCGATAAAGGCCTGCGAATGACCGATGTCATTGACTATAAGATTGCCGAATATCTTGAAGAGCCGGAAATCAGTGCGCATTCCAACCCCGAAGATGTATATCTGGTGGCCTCCCACCGGGAAGCCAGATCCCATCAGTTTTACACCGAACTGGCCAACCTGCATGCCGAGGGAGAGCCGCGCGAAATGCTGCTGAAAATGGCCAACGAAGAGTTGAAGCATAAGGAAAAAGCCGAGTATCTATATTCCAACACGGCTTTTCCGCAGACATCGGGCGGGTAATCAACCAGAGGACAGAAGACAGAAGTCAGAAGACAGATGACGGAGGTCGGAACAAAGATGGTAGAGACGGGCTGATGAAACCCCAATCTGTCGTCTGTTTTCTGTCCTCTGTTACGAATCACGGCGCCTCGATGGGAATGGTGGTCACCGGCACGGGAGAATTTTTGACGACCTTTTCAGTCACGCTGCCGAAGCGATAGTGACCCTTCTCGCCATGGCTGGCCATTACCACCATATCGACTTTTTCCTTGTCGATCAGTTTCAAGATTTCCTGGGCCGGATCTCCGATAGCGATATGCTTGATGTACAGGGGGCATCCTTCCAGATATTTTTCACAAACCTGTTCCAGCCTTTTAGTTGCCGATTTCTCGGCATATTCCATTAATTTTTTTACCTTTGATTGATCAAATTCACCGTACCAGCCATCATGGTGGGCGATATCCTCAATTACATACAGGACGTGGATTTCGGCCTGATATTTTTGGGTCAATGAGGTCACGTAGGGCAATGCCTTTTCCGAGCTGCTTGAGAAATCTGTCGGCCAGAGAACTTTTGTCACTTCCATGTGCGTTCCTCCTTTTGATTACAATCCGATCAGCGAAAAAATTAAATGACAATCCTATAATACGAATTTTATTCGGCTTGTAAACAATGAATGATGACGGCGTCCATTTTCTGCGAGTAACTGTTGATACACGTAGATCTTTGACGATGATGCGCTAAAGAATATCCAGAATTTTTTTGGACGTATATTCGCCGGTGTCGGCCAGCGCATCTGTTTTTAAAAATTCCGGCGCATTGCTGGAAAAAAGACAGGTAACCGCTGCCGGGAATTCGTCGTCTGCCCGATAAAATATATAATTCAAGGCAATTTTGGGTAACGGATAGAGAATAAATGAAAAATCACCCGTATCCGGTTGCGCTTCCTGCGAACCGTTGAATTGTGCGACGATCCGACCGGCTTCCCGTTCGATGATGTCGATGTGTTCCATTAGAACGCGTTCGGTATTGGATGCAAAAGCACCCACATATGGCATGCTGTCAGACATCTCCCGAAATGCCTTATACGGTGCCAGTCGACAGGCAATGCCAGTGGCTTGCAGTGCATATAAGGATATAACGATCCCGGCAGGACCGGTCTCCGTTTTATCTCCAATTATAATGGTATCCGGTGCAATCCGGCAGGAATCACCAAAGGCCTGAAATAGAAAGTCGTCACCAACCCGGGTGGCCGGCAATCTGTCAGCCAGATCCGCCGGGAGATGGCTGTAGAGTCGCTGCAGGTTGCCCTTGATGATATTTTCATAGTTGCTCATCTTTTAAATTGCTGTGGGTGCATCGACAATTTCGTTATTCTCCAGGATGGTGATCGCTTGCAACACAGCCCCCAACGCCTGAAGAAGCGCCTGTCAAGCTCGCCATAAAAAACCCGCGAAAGCGGCTTTCCGCGGGTTTCAGGGATGTGTGAAACAAGATCACTTTTTGTCTTCGTCTTTGACCTCTTCAAAATCGGCATCCACCACGTCTTCATCCGCGGCGCCGGCGTCGCCGGCCGCCTGTCCGCCGGCTTCGGCCCCGGCTTGCTGTTCGCTTTTTGATGCTTTCTGATACATGGCTTCAGCCAGCTTGTGGGAGGTCTTGGTGAGCTCGTCGCTGGCCCGTTTTATTTCAGCGGTGTTCTCGCCCTCCATGGCCTTTCGCAGCTGAGTGATGGCTGCTTCGACACTGGTCTTGGTTTCACTGTCGACTTTATCACCCAGCTCGGAAATTGATTTTTCAGTCGAATAAATCAATGCGTCGGCCGAGTTGCGGGCCTCAACCAATTCCCTTTTGCTCTTATCTTCTTCTGCATGCATTTCAGCATCCTTAATCAGTTTGTTGATCTCTTCCTTCGACAGACCGGAGGATGCCGTTATCTGGATCGATTGTTCCTTGCCGGTAGCCTGGTCTTTTGCCGAGACATTGACGATACCGTTGGCATCAATGTCGAAGGTGACCTCGATCTGGGGAATACCCCTGGGAGCCGGTGGTATCCCCACCAGTTCGAAGCGTCCCAGGGTCTTGTTGTTGGCGGCCATTTCACGTTCTCCCTGCAGAACGTGAATCGAAACCGCCGGTTGATTGTCGGCTGCCGTTGAAAATATCTGGCTCTTTTTGGTCGGGATGGTGGTATTTTTTTCAATCAGGCGGGTCATCACGCCACCAAGGGTTTCAATACCCAGCGAAAGCGGCGTTACATCCAGCAGCAGAACATCTTTGACATCACCCTTCAGAACACCGCCCTGGATGGCAGCACCGAGTGCAACCACTTCATCGGGGTTAACGCCTTTGTGCGGGTCCTTACCAAAAAGCTTC
>WOR8_10003557_pt1 | contig 17676 bp, 17 predicted proteins | sample DeeMarSeWOR38_10_FD_19890 | JGI IMG/M metagenome (IMG submission 19890)
GGTGCAGGAACTGAAATCATGAAAGGATTAATGGACTCAGTTTCTGATATGATACAATTTGGTTTTGCAGAATGCCGGGTTGTGCATCCTGGAGCCCAAAAAATCAGTGAAAGATGCGGTTTTTATCCGACAGGATTTGAACCAAATAAGTATCAACTTGCAACAGCTAGAGAAAGTGTTGTATTTGTAACAAAACTTTTTGGAACTGCTCTCTCTTTGAGAAGAAATAATCCAAGAGTTATTGCTAGTATCTATCCGATGGCAGCTAAAAGCATGAAAAACCTTGGTCTGCCGGTAGATTTAATTGTTGAGGATGATGTGGACGGTTATCCTACTGAGAAAGTTTTTGAAGTAAAAGAATTACAATCCGAAGGTGTTTCACCACTTCTCCGAATTGAAAGAGGGAGACTAAAAAATCCTGAGTTGTTTGGCAACCTTAGTTTGAGTTATGGATTTTTTAAGATTGCTACAAACCAATCACATTACTTAGTTGCAGTTGATAATGACGTGACTTTAGGTGCAATTGGATTTACTGTTGATAATATTGATAAAAAAGTAAAAGTCCTAGAACTTATCGAGTTTGACGACGAAGTTAAGGGATTTCTATTAGAAACATTAGTAAAAATTTCTCCAAAAAAATATGGTGCACAGTATATCGAAATTGATGTTAGTGCTTACTCTCCACGAATGCAAAAGACGCTAGATAGATTAGGTTTTGTTCCTGTTGCATATTGTCCATCAATGGTATTTCGTGGTGTGGAACGTCTTGATGTTGTTAGAATGGCTAAACTAAATTTTCCTCCTGATGTTGATAATGTTATTCTAACTCAAATGTCAAAGGATATGTTCAAGATTGCGATGAAGGATCTTGAAATTAAAAAAATTGGAATGGAGATTACAGAAATAACAAGAAAATCAGACATTTTCCATGGTCTTTCAGAAGGTGAATTATCCCAACTTGCACAAATTTGTAAGATGGTCTCATATCCAGCGGGTAAAACAATATGTAGCGAAGGAGAGTGTGGAAGTGAAATCTTTGTTCTTGCAGAAGGTAGAGCATCGGTTAGAGCGAAAAGAACTGGTAATAAAAAATCTAAAATCGGTATGATTCGCCAGGGTGAAATTTTTGGTGAGATGTCAATTATAGAAGATTTACCACGTGTAGCAGATTTAGTTACGGATGTTGACTCAAAACTTGTTGTTATAGATAGATTTGAACTTGAAAATCTGATGAATAAGAATAATCATCTTGGTAAAATTGTCATGAAGAATGTTGCAAAGGGACTGTCTAGAAAATTACGTCGTATTTAAAATATGAAATTAAATAATAGTAAAGATTTTTAATTAATCTGTGATGCCATAAAATGAATTAGGAGCTGAAAAATTGAAAATTAGATTTTTAGGTACTCATAACTCAGAATCAAAAAACACAAAACTTGCATCATTTTTAATAGATGATATTTTAGCTGTAGATGCTGGAAGTCTTGCTTCAGAACTAACATTTCAAGAGCAGGAAAAAATAAAGGCAATTCTCATTTCTCATGGTCATTATGATCATATAAAAGGAATTCCTGCTTTTGCCTTCAATAACACTGATCACACAACAAAGATTTATGCCACTTCACAGACCTTTAAAATTCTATCGTCCCATCTTGTAGATGGCGTAATCTATCCAGAATTTACAAAAAAAATTCCGTTTTTTTTAGATAAGCCTTCTTTGGAGTATATAGATATCGAACCATTTGAAATTGTAAATATTTTAGGCTATAAGGTTTTTCCATTACCAGTAAGTCATACAATAAGTGCTATAGGATTTGAAATAACCTCAAAAGATGGAAAAAAGGTTTTTTATTCCGGTGATACTGCACTAGGTCTTTCAGCTCTATGGGAGCATATTTCACCTGATTTAATAATTGTTGAGACAACTTTTCCAAACAGACTTGAAAATAGAGCGATAAATTCCAAGCATCTTTGTCCAAAGTTATTAAAAAAAGAATTAAAAGAGTTTTACAAAGTTAAGGGATATTACCCAAAAATTATTTTAGTTCATTTAAGTCCCCTATTGACATCGCCTGTGAAGGTGATGTTATCGATATAGAGAAGTATGAAGTGGTGAGAACATAACTTCTAAAAAATATGACCTGATTGTAATTGGTTCAGGACCTGCAGGGGAAAAGGGGGCAGCTCAAGCAGCATATTTTGGTAAAAAGGTGGCAATTGTTGAAAAAGATGAACATCTTGGAGGTGCTGCTGCAGGAACCGCAATTCCTAGTAAAACATTAAGAGAAACTTCTCTTGCTCTTTCTGCAATCCGCTCCCGTCATCTTTATGGTGTGGATCTATCACTTAAACGTAAGGCAACTGTAAAAGACTTTCTTCATCATGAGAGAAATGTAAAAGATACTGAGCGAAAGAGAATAAAAACCAATATGCAAAATCATAATGTAGATATCTATGAGGGCAAAGGTTCTTTTTTAGATGCTAATACGATAAAAGTGGAAGGGAAAGATAATAAAACAACAGTTCTAAAAGGTGATATAGTATTAATTGCAACTGGTTCAAAACCTCGGATACCTGACATTTTCCCTAGTAATTCTCGTATTTATGATTCAGATACTATTTTAGACATTAAAACCCTGCCAAAAAATATGGTAGTTGTTGGTGGAGGAGTAATTGGTCTTGAATATGCATGTATCTTTTGTATATTAGGTGTAGATGTAACACTTGTTCATAACAGAGATTTTCTACTTCCTTTCCTTGATCATGATATCTCAATTGCTCTTGAAAAAAGAACAAATAAGATTGGAATAAATCTACTAAAAAATGAAAGTGTAGAATCTTGTAATATTAATGGAAATAAAATTGACCTCAAGTTAGGATCAGGAACAAATATTCTAACAGATGCGGTAATGCTAGCAACGGGACGTACTAGTAATACTGAAGACTTAAATATCGATCTAGCTGGAATTATTCCTGGTAAATATAGCCGTCTTGTTGTAGATGAAAACTATCAAGTTATTCATCCTGAAACTAAAAAAACTGTACCTGGAATCTATGCAGTCGGAGATGTAATTGGTCCACCATCTCTTGCATCAACCTCAATGGAGCAAGCAAGATATGCAATGATAAAGGCATTTGATTTGGAACCCTATAAAGAGCATGTTGCTCCAATATTACCCCTTGGGATTTACACAATTCCAGAGTGTTCAGCGGCAGGAAAAACAGAAGAGGAATGTAAAAAAGAAAAAATTGATTATGTAGTAGGAAAAGCAGTCTATAATCAAAATGCCCGCGGTATGATTATAGGAGATAAAGATGGGTTTTTAAAACTCATTTTTGAATACAATAAAGACATAAGTAAACCCATGAAACTCTTGGGTGTGCATGTTATAGGTGAGTTGGCATCTGAATTAATACACATTGGTGTAAGTGCACTTATTATGAATGCAGGAAGTGATCTTTTTATAAACACTTGTTTTAACTATCCAACACTTGGTGAGCTCTATAAATATGCAACATATGAAGCAATGGGTAAGCGTGCTAACAAGTTAAAAACAAAATGATTTTTTTAAAATAAAATTCTTGATTATATACCACAAACATTTGATATTAAAATACCAGCAAAATGAGTGATAATTATTACAAATATTGCAATAATTAAATGCTCGCTACATACTATTAACGGATTGTCATTTCTTTTACGGGCCATAATCAAACTAGTTAAAAAAATGAGGTACAATCCAATCATAACGCTTATTATTACAGCAATTCTTAATTCAAAAATTAAAACAGGGATAATAAATATTGAAGAAAAAATGAATTTAGAAAGAAATGTAAATACTGTTGATTTCCAAATATCTTTGTGTGATATATGATTTTCAGATTCCTGTGCAAAATGAATACCAAGTGCATCTGAAAAGGAATCAGCAATAGCAATAGTTAAAATACCTCCAATTACAACAAGATAAGATTGAGTAATTGAGTTTAATCCTACCATTAATCCAAGTGTTGTAACTATTCCTGAAGGTATTCCAAAACTAAATCCTATCTTGAAAGCGCGTTTCATATTGTTTTTCCTTATCACTCTTTTATTTTTTAATTTTATTTCGTTATTAATAATATTTAAAGGTATTGTGAAAGAATGTCAAATTATTAGAAATTTTACTATATATAATAGATTAAAAAAAAGATAAAAAAAAGAATTTATTCTTTTTTTAGCATTGTTTTATAGAGGGGATAGAAATTTTCAATTTCTTCCAGTTGCCATAATAAATAACCGATTTCATCTTTTAAAAAACCTTTATTTGAGATACTTTTAATTTTTTCCATTGAGCTCCCTTCTCAGACATATATTATTTATAATTCATAGTATTTATATTTTGCTATATATAAGTTTTAAAAATATTACAATTGTAAAGAATGAATCATATAAATTTAACATTTTTTATACTATGTTACAAAAAATCATTGAACTATTTATATTTCTTAACAAATGTTATAAATAAAATCGCTAATAATGCAAGTAGAAATTCAAAACCAGGTGTCTTTATACCTGGAGGACTAGCTTTTTTTCCAATATCCTTATTGTTTTCAACAAAAATATTTTCAGTGATAAAATTTTCATCAGAACTAACTGTATAGATTCCTATTTGATTGTTATAACCAATTAAATTGTTTGAAATTGTATTGTTCTTAGATGAGGTTAAATATACTCCAAAATCTCCATTATTAATTAGGTTATTTAAAACCTGATTTTTAAATGAATAATCTAGGTAGATACCATGGGTGTAAACTGTGATATTATTTTCAGATAACAAATTATTATTTGACCATCTTCCAAGAAAAATTGCTTTATTTAATTCTGTAAAAGTGTTATTAAAAATAACATTACTACTAGATTCATACAAAACAACTCCAGTATTAATTATATTTAAAAATAAATTATTGCCTATGTAATTATCTGATGTATTTGTCATTCTAATAGCTTCATAATTGGTAGTAATTACATTATTTGTTATATTACAAAATTTAAAATCAGAACCAGAAATAAGTATACCTACATTTCCTTTTTCAATAGTAAATCCAGAAATGGTTACATTTGAAGATTTAATTAATAAAGAATATAGACCATCATTTCCATAAATTGTTACATTGTTTTTTTCAATACCAATAATTGAGATAGATTTGTTGATAATAATGTTCTCAGAGTAATTACCAGAATAAACAAAAATAGAATCACCTTGATTTGAGTCATTTATTGCATCTTGAATAGATGTGTAATTTCCAGGACCAATACCTCCTACATAAATTTCCTTACCATCACTCGCTCTAATTATTTCAATGTTATAGACAAAAACAAAACTTAATAAGAAAAGTACAAAAAATAATATCAAATAATTAATTTTTTTATACATATCGTTCCATCATCTAAATAATTCATATAGCAGATGAAAAAAAAAAGTATTTATCCTTTTCGAATTATTTGAGCCCTAAAAAAAATACTTTCAATGACGTGAAATTATTGTTTTTAAATGAATAATTTTATATTAACTATCTCTATTACGGTTGCTGGGTGCATAGTTCTCCAATAAATGGAGGTATTGTTTTGGGGAAAATAACAGCACATGAACTAGCCAAAAAACAAAAGGAAATATCTGTTGCAGAATTTTTCGAAAGAAACAAGCATATTCTAGGATTTGGAAACCAGACAAGAGCTCTAATCACTAGTGTTAAAGAGGGAGTTGATAATGGTCTTGATGCTTGTGAAGAAGCAAATATTTTACCAGAAATATATGTAGAGATAAAAAACCATGATGATGGAGAATGTAAGGTAATAGTTGAGGATAATGGACCTGGTGTTGTTAAAAAACAGATTCCCCATATATTTGGAAGACTGCTTTATGGATCAAGATTTCATGATATAAGACAGAGCAGGGGACAACAAGGAATAGGAATTTCAGCAGTAGTTCTCTATGGTCAATTAACAACAGGTAAACATGCAAAAATTTTGTCAAAAGTAGATGAGGATAGACCAGCAGTAATAACTGAACTTGCAATTGATACAAATAAAAATCGTGCAGAGGTTATAAAAAGGGATACAGAACATTGGGAAAAACCATGTGGAACTCGTGTTGAAGTAAGTATAATGGCAGATTATAAACGTGGGAAGAGATTTGTATATGATTATTTACAGAGTACTTCAATCGTCAATCCCCATGCACAGATTATTTACAAAGAACCTGATGGTACCGAACACATTTTTGAAAGAACGTCAGATTCACTTCCAAAAAAATCAATTGAAATTAAACCTCATCCTTATGGAGTAGAGCTTGGAACACTCATAAAGATGGCTAAGCACACAAAGAGCAGGAAACTATCATCATTTTTAAAAACTGAATTTAGTAGTATGGGAGATAGAACTACAAAGACTGCCCTTGAAAAGGCAAATTTAGATAAAGATCTCAATCCAAAAGAAATGGATAGAGAGCAATTTTTGGCTCTTCATAAAGCATTTAAAAAAGTAAAAATAATGGCACCATCAACGGATTGTCTTTCACCTATTGGTGAAACCTTAATTAAAAGAAGTTTAAAACATGAAACAAAAGAAATCTCACCTGAGTTTATCATAACAGCTTCTAGACCTGCCTCAGTTTATTCTGGAAACCCTTTTCAAGTAGAAGTAGGACTTGTGTATGGTGGAAATCTCCCAAAGGAAGATACAGTTAAAATTTTGCGATTTGCAAATCGTGTTCCTCTTCTATATCAGCAAGGTGGCTGTGTAACAACACAGGCAATTTCCTCAATTGATTGGAGAAGATATGGCCTGAGTCAACCATCAGGAAAAGGAATACCCTCTGGTCCTGCAATATTTTTAACTCATGTTTCTTCAACACTAATTCCATTTACCTCAGAAAGCAAGGAGGCAATTGCAGATGTTACAGAAATTGAAAACGAAATAAAACTTGCTTTTAGAGAATGTGCAAGAAAAGTCCAACATCACATTCATAAAGAAGTAAAACGTGCAAAAACACGTGAAAAGTTTGATTTGATAACAAAAATACTACCTGAGATTGCAAAGAAATCTGCAAATATTCTAAATAAACCAGTACCATCACTAGATCCAATTATTACAAAAATTATGGATGTTGTCTGGATTGAAGATTTAATTGAATATGAAAAAATTAAAAGAGAACCTGTTCAAACAACTCTAGCAGGTAACGCTCCAACTGAAGATAGGGGAGGAACCATTACAAAAAGTAAAATTATGGTTGTAAATTATAAACAAACCCCACAGAAATTAAATCTCTATGCAATAATTCCCGAAGATGCAGTTGTAGGGCAAGTTACCCCGAAACCATCAAAAGTTTCAAACAATTTTATAAAATGGAATCTAGAGACAATTCCTCCAGCAAATAAAATTGATATAAACTTTGAACTTGCAGGTCTTGAAAAGGGAGATTTTGATGAAAACGATTTGTATATTGAAAATATAAATCCTTCTTATGTAATAGGAGCAGACAAATGGGAGGGGGATTAGAATTATGAATAAAGATTACTCTCATGTAATATCAAAAATAGATGCAATAGCAGCAAAAATTTATGATGATTTTCAAAAAACAGAGATTCCTTTTGTAAACCTACCAACTCGAACCAAATCTAATATAAAATTTGATGAAAAATTAAATGTTTGGAAATATGGAAAAAATACTACAGAAAGAAATGCAAAATCTCTTGATGGAGCATACATGCTTCTTCGAACTATGTACATGGCTGATTTCATTAAAGAGATGATTAATATCAATAAATCCTCAACTCTCAGAGAGATGTATTACATTTCTGAGGGATGGGATATGGCAAAATTTCACTCTCAACAGGAATCAAATCTTCTTGCAGAGGATTTAGAGGTTATCACAAGCTGTATGCGAGAAGACTTCAAACTTCGACCAGAAGAAGATGGGGCTAGAGTTATTGGAAATCTTACAATTGAGGAAACAACAAGGAACAATAAAAAGAAGAAAATCCATTGTCAAGATGATGTTGGTGATGCAGGGTATTCAATACCCTATAATGTTGAACCTGAAAAAATAACATTCAAAAGTATAGATGCAGATTTTATTGTAGCAATAGAAACAGGTGGTATGTTCGACCGTCTTGTAGAAAATGGATTTGATACATCAAATAATGCAATTCTTGTACATCTAAAAGGGCAGCCAGCAAGGTCTACCAGAAGATTTATTAAACGAATAAATGAAGAAGCAAACATTCCTGTTTTAATTTTTACAGATTGTGACCCATGGAGCTATAGGATTTTTGCAAGTATTGCATATGGAGCGATAAAAACTGCTCACATATCAGAATATTTGGCAACACCACCTTCCCAGTATCTCGGTGTCACACCATCTGATATTGAAAACTATGATCTGCCAACTGATACTCTAACAAAAGAAGACATTAATGCTTTGAAAAATGAACTGTCTGATCCACGTTTTCAAGACTCATTCTGGAAAGGTGAAATCAAGCTTCAGTTGAAAATGGGAAAGAAGTCTGAACAGCAGGCGCTTGCAAAATATGGTCTTGACTATGTAACCGATACATATTTACCTGAAAAACTAACTGAAATGGGAATATTGAAAAAATAAAATCTTATAAGATTTCATCTGGCGGAATCATAAGATTCTTCAAACGTAATATATTGCTGTTGTCGATTTCTATATAGGTCTTACTATATACTCCACCATCTGTTCCTTTTGGAAATGTTATGTCAATTATTTTTTTACCATCTATATACTCAGTTTTTGGTTTGCCTAATTTAGACATTTTTCTTCTAATAAGTAAGATATGCAAAAAAAACAGTATCTCAAGTATTACAAATAGTCCAATGATAATTGATTCACCAACAATCCAACCCTCGAAATTAAATAAAAACCAGTTTGTCCCCAATCCAAGAAATATGATGCCAACAGCAGAGATTATCAATAATAAAACCAATAAAAGAGTAATTATTAAAAAATACTTAAAAAACGACTTATATCTAGCACTAATTTTCCTTTCATAATTAAGCAATTGTGCTAGTTTTTCTGACTCTGTCATTTGAATCCTTATATACAATATTGTATTTATATACTTTTAAAATTTTCTATTTACCTATTTTTAAAAAAATCTATAAATTTATTTAATGATTTTCCCCTATGTGAAAATTGATTTTTCTCTTCTGTTTTCATCTGAGCAAAGGTTTTTTTCTCGCCTAACGGAATAAATATTGGATCATAACCAAAACCATTATCTCCCAATTCCTTAGTTGAAATCATACCTAGTGATTCCCCTATAAAAAGACGTGTGTCATTATTTGGTTCCTTATATGCAATAACAGACCTAAAACAAGCATTTCTTATATTCTTTGCACTTTTATCCATTAGTTTCAAAACACCCGAACAACCAATTTTATAAAACACAAAAGCTGAATATACACCTGGAAAACCATTCAATGAATCAATAAACAAACCTGCATCCTCAAGAAAAAAGGGTTTATCAAAACTTTTTTGAACAAAGTCTGCTCCAAAAAGGGCAACATCCTCAAGACAATCAGCTTGTATTTCTGGATAACCAAGGTCTCTTTGAATGATTTCAATATCCAAGTTTGAAAATTTATTTTTAGCTTCTCCATATTTACCCTTGTTTCCAGTAATAAAATACAACTCTTTCATCTATACCTGCCTCTCTTTACAATATCCTCAATCTTTCTTATCACAAGATTTGCATCATTATCTAATTTGTTTTTATAACCTTCCAAAACATAGTTAAAACAATCAGAATACCTAGAATGGGTTGATTCAATTGCTTCCATTAGAACATGTAAATCCACACCCTTTGCCTCAATCTCACTGTTTTTTTCACCAAGGCCAAAGTCGATAAAATGAATTCTGTCATCTTGTAAAATCATATTTGACGTTGTAATATCACCATGTATTATGTTGTTGTTGTGTAATTTTGCTATACTTTCACCTATCATTTTACAAATACGAGAACGTTCTTTTTCACTTAATCCATTTAATATATCCTTTATCCTCTTACCATAAAGATACTCCATTGTTATAATTCCCTTTTGAGTATCAACATCAAAAATAATAGGCACAGAAACACCATGTTTTCTTGCCTCAGTCATAAGTTTTGATTCCTCTTTTGTCCTATAAAAAATAAGCCTATTATCAATTTCATTTATTCTATATGATTTGTTTAACCTTCTTTTTTTTACAACATCAAAATCCATATATCTGCTTTTACAAATCTTTGCTTCTGCACCCTGATAAATAACCTCTTCCTTAATCACGCCATGTCACATCCACCATGTCAGTTCTAAAACGTTGATCGATTAAACTATTTTCAACTTTCAATCTTACACCACTATTATACATAAGAACCCCAAGCCAAGCAATCATTGCACCATTATCTATACATAGGTCCTTTGTAGGAACAAAAAAAGATGCACCTCTTTCATCTGCCATAGTACTAACCATATCACGAAGTTTTTTATTTGCTGCAACACCTCCACCTAGAAGTACCTCATCTTTTTCAGTATGTGCCATTGCCCTTTCAGTAACCTCAGTAAGTGCTGCAAAAGTTGTTTCCTGAATAGAATAGCAAATATCTTCTAACTTTTTACCAGACTTATAATATTGTTGGGCAGCTGTAAGAAGACCTGAAAAAGCAATATCCATACCCTTTATCGAGTAGGGAAGGTCAAAATATTTATCTCCATCAATTGCCAGTTTTTCAATTGCAGGTCCACAAGGAAAATCAAGTCCAACACTTCTACCAAACTTATCAAGACAATTACCGATACCAATGTCCAAGGTTTCACCAAAAACCCTGTATTTTCCCTCAGCAAATGCAATAACTTGGGTGTTAGCACCAGATGTATATAATAAAACTGGATCAGTACAATCATCTAAAGTACCACGGCCAATCTCAAGATGAGCAACACAATGATTTACCCCAATAATTGGTTTTTCAAGTGTGAGAGAAAGGGCTCTTGCAGCAGTAGCTCCAGTCCTAAGACAGGGGCCAAGACCTGGTCCTTTTGAAAAAGAGATAAGATCTATATCTGCAAAATTTACATTTGCTTTTTCTATAGACTCCTTTATTAAATCAGCAATATAAAGAGTATGATGATTTGCTGCTTCACGAGGGTGAATACCACCCTGCTCAGGCCTATAAATCTTTAAAATATTTGAAAGAACCTTGCATTTTCCATTATATTCCTTTACCACCCCAATACCAACGGTATGAGCAGTACCCTCAATTCCAAGACACAACATTATGAGTTGGAGTAAAGAAGAGCTATATAAAAAAAATTTGGTCAAAAATAATTATTTACTGATTCCAATTTCAGCATCAAGTTCATCTATCTTCCACTTTTTAACAAGTTTACCTGAAGGTTTATCAGTAAATGATATATCTTTTGATCTGGTCTCAGTTTTAATATAATCATTCCAATTCTTAAGAGCTGACTCAATGTCAAAACTAACATTTATTTCAGTTGAAATCCTATCTTCAACATCCAAATCTAATTCTTTTCTCATAGATTGAATTCTTCTAACAATTTCTCTTGCAAGTCCTTCTGTTTTGAGTTCAGGTGTTAGAGTTGTATCAATAAAAAGGATTGAATCTTCAGTTTCAGTTCTCGCAAAATTTTCCTTTTCTGTTTCAATTATTTGAAAATCATCCTTTGTAAGATTTATCTTTTCGTTTTCAATATTTAATGTAATTTTCTTATTTTTTATAAGATCATCATACACTTTCTTAAGATCCATCTTTTCAATTTCAATAACAACAGTCTTTGATTTTTCTTTTAATCTTTTACCAAGATTTGAATAATTGGGTTTAATAGATTTAGTAATAAATTTGGAGATATTTCTTTCAAACATAATCTCTTTAACATTAATTTCCTCATTTAATAAATCTAAAAGATCCTTTATTGAAGTCTCAATCTTCTTATCACAAACAATAATAGCCCTACTTAGGGGATATCTAACCTTTATTCCAATTTTTGACCTAAGAGCTCTACCAGATTCAACAAGTGCTCTAATTTTTTCCATTCCCTCTTCAAGATTTTTATTAATCTTTTTATTATCTGCTTTTGTATAATTACACAAATGTACACTTTCAGGCATTTCATCTGTTCTTAGATTTTGGTAAATATCTTCAGTTATAAATGGAATAAATGGAGCAAGTAGTTTTGAAAGACCTATACAAACATCATACATTGTAGAGTAACCTGCAAGTTTATCACTAGTTTTTTCCTCAATCCACAATCGTTTTCTTGACCGCCTTAGATACCAATTGCTGAAGTCCTCAATTATGAAGTTTTCGATTTCTCTTGCAGCCTTATGTATTTCAAACTTTTCAATAAATAAATTTACTTCAGAAATTGTCTTATTAAATCTACTTAAAATCCATTTATCAAGAAGACTTCTTTTTTCATAAGAAATACTATCTTTTAATGGATCAAATTTATCAAGAGATGCATATGTTGTAAAGAAATTGTATGAGTTCCAAAAGGTAAGAATAAACTTACCTAATGTATCCTTAACAGCTTGCTCATAAAATCTTTTTGACATCCAAGGGGCGCTAGCAGATACCAAATACCAACGTAGGGCATCAGCACCCTCTTTATCAAGAATAATATCTGGATCAACATAATTTCTTTTGCTTTTGCTCATCTTTTGACCCTCTTTATCTAAGATAAGGCCTAAGGTAAGCACATTTTTGTAAGGATATTTATCAAAAAGAAATGTTGAAATCGCAAGAAGTGAATAAAACCATCCTCTAGTTTGGTCAAGAGCTTCTGATATAAAATCAACAGGGAAATTTTCCTTGAATTTTTCTTTATTTTCAAAAGGATAATGCCATTGTGCAAAAAAGGCGGAGCCTGAATCATACCAACAGTCGATAACTTCTTGCTCACGATTCATTTCTGATTTACATTTAGGACATTTTATTACCAATTCATCCACAAATGGTTTATGAAGTTCAAAATTCTCAGGGAAATTTTCACTTAATTCTTTTAGCTCTTTTATGCTTCCGATACAGATTTCATTTTTACATTTTTTATTTGTGCATGTCCAAATTGGAAGAGGAGTCCCCCAGTATCTTTTACGTGAAAGAGCCCAATCCTTTACTTCACGAATAAAATCACCGAAACGTCCCTGCTGGAGATGCTCTGGATACCAATTTATTTGATTATTATTGTTGACAAGGGATTTCTGAACCTTTGTCATTGCAATAAACCAAGATTCCATTGCATAATAAAGAAGGGGAGAATCACAACGCCAACAAAATGGATAATCGTGCTTATAAGCATGAACTCCTTCAAGCAGTCCTCTTTTTTCAAGGTTCTTAATAATGCTTGGATCTGCATCTTTGACAAACTTACCTTTCCACTCTTTTACTTCATCAGGAAAGGTGCCATCAAGATTTACCAATTGAACCACAGGTAAGTCATAATCTCTTCCAACATTGTAATCATCTTCACCAAAAGCTGGTGCAATATGAACAATACCAGTCCCATCATCCATTGTTACAAAATCAGCAAGTACAACATACCATGCCTTTTTTTCAGGTTTAGCATAATCAAACAATGGCTCATATTCAATTCCTTCAAGATCTTTACCAGAAAAACCATCAAGAATCTCATATTCTTGACCCTTTAACAAGGCTCCAGTTCGTTGTTCAGCAAAAATCAAAATCTGACCATTATAACGTATTTTTACATATGTTTCATCCGGATGAACTGCAAGAGCAACATTTGACAAAAGTGTCCAGGGGGTTGTTGTCCATGCTAAAAAATATGCATCCTCATTTTTTAATTTGAATTTAATAAATATTGAAGGTTCTTCAACATTCTTATAACCCTGAGAAATCTCATGAGCAGATAGTGCTGTACCACAACGTGGACAATATGGTACCACCTTATGACCCTTATAAAGAAGCTTTTTATCCCATGCTTGTTTAAGAGACCACCAAACCGATTCAATATAATCATTTGTAAGTGTAACATATGGATTGTCCATGTCAATCCAAAATGCAATACGCTTTGTCATCTCAACCCATGCGTTTTCATATTGAAAAACACATTTTTTACATTCTTCATTGAATTTTTTTATACCAAAATCTTCCACAGCCTGCTTATCCTCAAGGCCTAATTTCTTCTCAACCTCAATTTCAACAGGAAGTCCATGTGTATCCCAACCTGCCTTTCTAAGAATATAATGATCATTCATTGTTTGATATCTAAGAACCAAATCCTTCATAACTCTAGTAAGAATATGACCAGGATGAGGTAAGCCATTTGCAGTTGGAGGGCCTTCTAAGAAAATATAAGGTTTTGAATCCTTTCTTTGATCAATTGATTTTTTGAAAATTCCATGGTCTAACCAGAACTTTAGAATCTTTTCCTCTACTTGTTTAGGATTGTATTTCTGTGGAGGAGACTTTATCATTTAATTTTCACCAAATTATCATATGATTGGTTTTATGTTTTAGCACCCTAATGCTAAAAGACCGTTAAAACCATTTCTATCATATAAAACTTAATAATTCTTAATATTGCCAGCTTTCATAAACTCACGAAGCATAGAGGTTGCATAGCATCCTTTTTTAAGTTCAAATTTCAAAACTAATTTATTTTTATCCTTGTCAAATTCATCAATACTAAGATCATAATCTATATTATCAACATCAGAGATTAATGGATGTCTTGAGCCATAAGAAGATATTCGTGGGATATCAGGAATTATGAAATCTCTTGGATCGATTTTTTCATCATCAATTATCTTGTGTTCAATTTCACCCATCTCGCCATCAGAATAAACAGTTTCACTTCCAAATAAAATACCGGAAACATATGCCTTTTTTTTAGAAATCTGAAAATTAACTTTATCAATATTACTTTCTGATACCTTTATTGCATTGTTATCAATAATTCCTCTTCTAATAGGTAATATCATATCTCCAACAATTGCTTTGTTAAATGGTATTTTTCTTTTAATACGCTCACTTAATATTTTATTAAAAAGGTAAGATTGATATGCATATATAAACATTGTAAGAAGATTTTTTGGAAGCTCTTTTATTGCGCCAATATAATTTTTTGGATTATTAACAAGCTTATTTAATATTGCTTTTTCGTAATTTAGATTTTCAGGATACGAGTTAAGTGCTTCTGAATAATTTTTGGTTTTTTCAAGCCTTTCTCTTAATTTAAATGATTCTTCATCTTCGCCTTCCATTGGATTTCCAATATAGGTCATAACAGCGTTTTCAAAATCGTCTTTTACAATATACTTTCCAACAACATGTGTAATAGGTCTAATAATACCAAAACGTTGAATACCATAAAAGTTTGGAAATCCTCCATAATCTAAAATAAAATTAAGAATATTTTCAATATCAATTAATTTAATTTCCTTATCAATATTTCTGATAGTAATTTCAAATTGATTTCCAACAAGATTTCCAATTCTAACTGAAGATTCAGACCTATAGATATTTTCAAATTTTACATTTTTAATTTTAATATTTGATAGCTTATCTGAAGAAATACCATAAATAGACATAAGTCTTGTTGCTATTGCTCTTTTATCTTTTGTACCTGCAAAATTAATACGTTGTCGGGAAATATGAAGTTTATTTGACAATTCTCTTACAAGGAGATTTGTTTCCCAATTTTTAGTAGTAACATCAGAAATTAAATATTTTCCATCATCTGATTTTGAAGGATAGTTTGAAACCTCACGCACAATAAAATCTTCAGATGTGGTTCGTAATTTTCCACCTACTCCCTTGAAAGGTGTAAAAAAAGTTTCAATTCCTACAATTTTTTCAGATTCTAAAACATTCATCTATTTTTTACTCTTACTTTTTGAAGTAAAATTCTTGCTGAAGGTTTTTATTTCATTTTCTAATTGTTTAACTGCTTTTTTTAGAACCTCTTCAGGCTTTCCTTTTTTAACTCTTATATATAACCGTCTCTTTTTTTGTTCTGGATGATCAGCCATGTATGAAGCATAATCAACATCGTCGTTTTCTAATAAAACTTCAGTTATTGGATTAAGTAATGTTTCTGTTTCACCTATTACTTCAAGTTCAAGTTCCTTTGATGTTTTTTTTAAGGTTTTCAACTCCATTGATTATCACACCCTCACCTTATGATAAAATCCCTCTTAAAGCTTTTTAATATCATAATCTCCATAATCTACTGCAGTATTTCTTCTTTCCGTATTTCCACAATTATCACATTTCAGTTGATTTTCCTTTTTGTAAAGAGGTTTTCTGCATTTAGAACATAATGATTTAATTGCACCGAGATCCCTATCTTTCGTAGCTAACTGAATACTAGGTTTTATCTGAGTAACCTTTGCTCTTATTATATCGCCTGGAGCAAATTCAGTTGCTGGGTCCTTTGTATATCCAGTCGAAATTTCAGAAACACGTAATGTTCCATTTGTATCACCAGATATTGGTCTATCTTTACCAGCTACATGTATAACTTCTGCAATAACCATGTTTGATCTTACTGAATTTACCTCTGCAAGAACAATATCGCCTTTTCTTAATTCAACAGGAATACTTGTTAAAGGTTTTATTATAGCTCTTCTATGTTTTTCGTCAACATAGTATGTACCAACCCTAGCAGCACGTATTATTCCATCTTCTTCAAAAGTTCCTTCACCAGGTAATAATTCTTCAGAAGTAGATACTTGATCTCCAGGTAATATTATTTTATCTTTTGTCATTATTTCACCATTAATCATTGAGTTATGTGAATTTAGGCAATCTAACTGCTGTTTTAAAGGTTGTGGTGTTAAAAGGAAAAATAACTATATGTAAAAAGAGTTATAAATAACATATCTATTTCGATTTCTCTACCAACAGATAGATAAGGTGAAAAAATGGCACGAAAACCAGGTAGTATGTACAGATATGTTAGAGGAAAACCCTCTACCCGAAGGGAATACATGGGAGGTGTTCCTCTTTCTCGTATAACCCAGTTTGTACTAGGAAATAAAACAGAAAAGTTCCCTGTTAGAATTATTAACAGCAATTGAAAAATGTAATATAAGACACAATGCTTTAGAATCTGCTCGTATAACAGTAAACAGAGCTATGGAAAAAAAGGTGGGAACTGCAAACTACAAAATAGAAATCAGAGTCTATCCGCACGTTGTACTTCGTGAAAACAAGCAAGCAACTGGAGCAGGCGCTGATAGGGTTTCCCAGGGTATGAGATCTGCTTTTGGAAAAGCAGTTGGGACCGCTGCTCAAGTAGATCAAAATCAGATAGTAATGTTGATTGAAACTACTGAAGATTATATAAAAGAAGCAAAAAATGCCCTAAGAAAAGCAGGCATGAAAATACCATCACCTTGTAAAGTCTCTGTTGGAAAGGCTTCTTAAATATATCTTAAAAATATTGGCGAAATTATAATAATCAGAATTATTAATGATACTACCAGTGAAACGTTTCTAACAATTTTATCTAAATTTTCATCTGAAATGCTCTTTTTAATACGTTTAACAATCAATCGTATTCCATCATTAAATAGAAAACCACCATCTAATGGAACCATTGGTAATATATTAAAAATTCCAATCATTAGATTAAGCCATGCAATCCAA
>WOR8_10002631_pt1 | contig 17666 bp, 16 predicted proteins | sample DeeMarSeWOR38_10_FD_19890 | JGI IMG/M metagenome (IMG submission 19890)
TCAAAAGAAATCGATGGCCCGCCATCCGATACGGTTATCAATGAAGTTATGGAAAGCCTGCATACCGATCAAGGATATTCCCTGATGCAGCGATGGAATTTGCCTGAAAACTATTGTCTGGTCGCACGAGATCACCACCTGACCGAAATTGATGCCCATAATCTGCTGCTGATACTGGTTCGTTTAGCCAATCAAATGTGCCATAAAATGGGAATCGGACTGAAAGACGACCCTTCCATTGTCCTGCACGCCACCCCGGAAGCCAATCAGCTGCAATTGTCTGAAGTGGATATGGCTCGCCTGGAAGTGCGCCTGGAAGACTCGCATGTGTTTGCTGGATAAATTCTTCAAGGTTCAAAGGTTCAAGAGTTCGGCGTTCACGGGTTTAGGATTAAGCCCCGGCTTCTTGCTTCTGGCTGCTGGCTTTTTCTGAATCCCGATCTAAAAAATCCGCAATCTGAAATCCGCAATGACCTGCGTCTGTCTTCTGTTATCTGTCCTCTGTCTTCGGTTGTTTCTATTGGGCGTCTTCGACGATAAGCTGTATGCTCTGCTTGCCATTCCAGCGGTTCCAGCGCAGCCGGAAAGCAAGGCGCTCGAAGAAGGTGGCACTCAGCAGGTTTTTGGCCGCATTAAAACAGATGGCATTGATGGGTTTAGCCGATCGACTGTCAGTCTGGCTGAGCGTCATTTTGCGATGATTTTGACCGACGATTTTCGATGACAGCACCTTAATGTTTCGTGCCATGAACAGGGGCTCGGGGTTTTGGATGCCAAAAGGGCTTATGGTTTCAATTTCATCCATCAGATTTGCTGAAATGTCATCAAAGGAAATCTCGGTGTCAATGGTCAGTTTCTGTACGGGATCATCCGGGTGAACCATTTGACTGATAACTTGTTCGAACGCGCGCTGAAAATCGACTAAATTTTCCATTCGGATAGTCAAACCGGCTGCCATTGAATGGCCGCCGAAATCTTCCAGCAAATGCCGGCATTCCTTTAAAGCCGCATGCAAATCCAGGCCCGGAATGCTGCGGGCGGATCCCTTGCCGACTTGATTTTGGACGGCAATCAAGACCACCGGGCGGTAATAGATATCAACCAGACGGGAGGCCACGATTCCTAGTACACCCAGATGCCAGCCGGGATTCCAGCGGACCAGGCTGCGTGTCGCTGATAAATCGTGCCGATGCTTTAAATCAGCTAAAATAGCATTCAGAATGGATTGCTCCAGTTCCCGCCGCTGGCGGTTTAATTCATCGAGCGTTTGCGCCAGTTGGTTTGCCTCGCTTGTGTCTTGAGTCATCAGCAGTTGCAGGGCATGAGACGCATGGTCCATCCTTCCGGCGGCGTTCAAGCGTGGAACAAGTCTGAAGGTAATGTCTTCTGCATTTACAGGTTGCTGTGAAATTCCGGCGACCGCGAGCAATGCGTTTATTCCCGGTCGTTTTGCCGCATTGATCAGGTTCAATCCGGTTTTTGCGAATATGCGATTTTCGTCAACCAGCGGGACCATATCGCCGATGGTTCCCAGGGCCACCAGATCGCAAAAACGCTTAAGATTGGGTTGCGACCGATCTTTCCAGAAACGCTGATGGCGCAGCTGTTTTCTCAAGGCAATGACAAGGGCAAATGCCACGCCCACCCCGGCCAGCGCCTCCATGCCGGCGGAGCAATCCAAGCGTTTTGGGTTCAGCACCGCAACCGCCGGTGGAATGTTTTTTGAAATTTCATGATGATCGGTTACAACCACATCGATTCCCTTTGCAGCAGCAGCGGTAAGAGCGCTGGTGCTGCCGGATCCGCAATCAGCGGTGAGAATCAACTGTATCCGGTTGGGAAGGGCGACGTTTTCAATGTGGTGGGGTTGCAGGCTGTAACCTTCAAGAATGCGATGGGGGATATAAGTGGTTACATCAGCGCCGGCGGCCTGCAAAAATTCAAAAAGCACGGCAGTGGCGCTAATTCCGTCCACGTCGTAATCACCGAAAATCAGCATTTTTTCTCCGTCCTGAATGGCACGGCAGATGCGATCTACGGCCGTATCCATGTCTTTGAGGTCAAACGGAGGCCGTATCTGATTGAGAGAGGTCGTCAGAAACAGGGATGCTTCGTCGGCCGATGTCAGCTTGCGATTGATCAGAATAACTGCGGTAATCGGATGGCAACCCAGGTGGGCACTCAATCGTTTTACCCGATCGGCATCCGGTTGACATATGTTCCATTTTTTTTGCATGGACGGCCCTATAACCCATATGACCTAGTTGAACAACTCAAAATTTAGCCAAGTCCTTGTCGGGGTTTTTTATTGCAAATAGGGTAGATGTGGTTATTATGGATTTTGAGTCTTCAATTGTCGCCGGGCGGCTAATCTGTATATTATTAACAGCAATCAGCCAAGAAAAATAAAAAAAATGTTGGCTATCAGCAGCAAACGACCGCACGATATCATAAGTTAGACAACCATTGCATACAAAACAACAGTATTACCGGGTGGACCGCAGAGAAATCGCTTTCATAAAATTTATCTTTGAAGCGTATGACGGCATCGCCGCGCTTCGAACCATTGACCCGCAAAAGGGAATCGTTTTATTTTATATTGCGCCGGGTTGCGAGCGGCAGTTTGAAGATATTTTGAAGGATCTGTCGAAACACATTCGGATTCGGCCGCAAAAAGCATCATCCGGTAACCGGGCCAATCAACAGCAATAAAAGGATGCACCGTTTGCTCATGAATCCAAAGCGCCTTTATCTTCATACCATTGGCTGCCAGATGAATGTTTACGATTCGGAGCAAATCGCCATGCAGCTGGCAGCCATCGGTTATCAACAAACCGCAATGCTCGACGATGCGGATCTGATTATCGTCAACACCTGCACCGTTAGAGCCAAAGCCGAACAAAAGGCCTTTAGCTTCATTGGACGCCTTGCAAAGTTGAAGCGTCATAAAAAAGGGCTGATGATCGGTGTTGCCGGTTGTGTGGCCCAGCAGGAGGGACAACGGATTCTGGAGCGCATGCCCGCGGTAGACCTTGTTTTTGGAACCCAGGCGCTCGATCGGCTGCCATTCCTGATAAAACAAATCGAAACCCGGCATTGCCGCATTGTTGATGTTGATATGATGGAAACGCCGGACATTCCGGATTCTCTTGTCGGGTCCCAAAAATCGTCTGAGGTATCCAAATTTGTTACCATTATGCGGGGATGTGATAATTACTGTGCCTATTGTGTGGTCCCCTTTGTGCGCGGCAGGGAAACAAGCCGGCAACCTGAAAGTATCATTGGTGAAATCAAGGCATTGGTGGACAACGGAGTGAAAGAAGTGATCCTCTTGGGACAAAATGTCAACAGCTACGGGAAAAACCAGAACCTGTGTTCATTCGCCGAGCTTTTAGCGATGATCAACAAAATCGAGGGCCTTCTTCGTATTCGTTTTACCACGTCGCACCCAAAGGATCTGGGAACCGATCTCATCTCCGGATTCAGGGATATTAACAAACTATGTTCCCATATTCATTTGCCGGTTCAATCGGGCTCCAACAGGATTTTAAGACGGATGAACCGCAACTATACCCGGGAGCAGTACCTTGACAAAGTGGCCGAACTACGGGATACTTGTCCACAGATAGCCATTACTTCTGATATAATCGTCGGTTTTCCCGGGGAAACCGAGACCGACTTTGATCGGACCTTGCAATTGGTCGAAACGGTCGAATTTGACGGGCTCTTTGCCTTTCAATATTCTGATCGGCCGCCTGCGCCGGCAGTTCAATTGCCTGATAAGATATCAACATCGATTATCAGCCATAGGCTCCAGGTTGTTTTGGCTTTTCAGGATCAATTGACCCGGAGTAAAAATCAACAATTGGTCGGATCAACCCAGATGGTTTTGACCGATGGGTTCAGTAAAAAGGAGGCGGCCGGCAGTCCGAATGGCAGCGATTCACCGCTGCAATGGACCGGTCGCACGTCCACCAACAAGATCGTTAATTTTTATGTGGATGCGTCTACGGCGAACAAGCTGAATCTGACCGGCAAAATGGTCGGCGTTCACATCGATAAGGGTTATTCCCACTCGCTGTCAGGCAAGGCGACGAACCTCGAGCCCTCATTGCGAGGGTTGAAAGGAGCTGAAAATTATGCTGCATAAGGTGAGCATCGCGGGTTTGACGATGGATCCAGCTTCGAACACGCCGATTATCATATTGAAATCTGAAGAAACAGATCAGGCGATTCCGATCTGGATTGGATTGCTTGAAGCGACCTCCATTGCATCGGCCCTTCAGAAGATAAAATATGAACGCCCGATGACCCACGATCTATTCAAAAACTTTAGTGAGTTGTTGTCCATTTCCATCTCGAAAATAGAAGTGTGTGATCTAAAGGATAATACGTTTTTTGCAAAAATTTACTTTATCTCCAAAGATGGTAAGTTTGAAATGGATGCGCGCCCGAGTGATGCCATCGCACTGGCGCTGAGATTTGACGCACCGATCTATGTGGCCGATGAAGTCATGCAAAAATCGAAAATTGGAGATAGTGAAGCCGAAGTTTTGGATACCAGCGAAGAGGGTAAAAAATGGGCCGATTATCTGGAAAGCCTCTCGCCGGAAGATTTCGGAAAATTTAAAGTGTAGAGATGGGATACCCAACCATACGAATACGCTACCCAATGGAGCGATACCGATTTTAAAAAAGATATTCGTTCTTTAGATTCAATAAAATTCTTTTTTCCGATATAAAGTGAAGCGCTGCACATCAATGGCGGCGCTTTATTATTTTGCGATTCAACCACCATTTTTATTCTGTTCGAAAATTCGAAAAAACAGACGATTTTGCCCGTTTCGTCAGCGCAAAAATATTGTTCATATCGTGTTGATAACTGTCAATCTCACTAGAATTTTTAGAAAAATCTTTATCCTTGATAAGTTGCTAAAATGAATGGACATAATATCTTATCCGCTTTAAATTCGAAAAATTTCAGGCAGATACATATTGTTGATAACTCTGCTCGCTTTACTCTGATAAACCGTGATAATCCGATTTGACAGAAACCCCGACTTGACCAAATATAGCTTTGAGGTTGCGCCATTTTTGTTCCTTCCTTGGGGATGCAGTTGAATGAGCACGCCCTCATATTTGCATCCAAACCAGACAATTCGCAAACACGATGCCGTATTCACCCATGCTGTGGCATGCACAACAGTTCACGGGCGCCGCTTCTAATGTGCGGCTAAGGTGTCCATATATTGTGGTCTGATACGCAAGCTATACCATATATTGTTGACTTGTGGCCTACTTTGGGCTATCATTTATAAATAAATGAGCTTAATTTTAACCCCCAATCGCATTTAAGGAAGCCATCATGTGCACCATTTTAGTCATTGATGATGAAAAGGGCATTTTAGGTGTTATTCGGGAGGCATTAACACGCTCCGGACATGACGTTGAAATAGCGCTCGATGGGATTGAAGGGATACAAAAATTTGATGATGGCAGCTACGATATGGTGATTACCGATCTGCGGATGCCCGGCCTGGATGGCAAAGGCGTTGTTGACCATATACGCGCATCCGGTAAAAGTGCCGTTCCGGTCATCGGTATTTCAGGGACGCCCTGGCAGATTCAGGATTCAGGTTTCGATGAGGTCCTTGCCAAACCGTTTCCGCTGCAGGATCTGGTAGAATCGGTCAATAAACTGACACAATTTCCGCTTAAGACCGCCATGAGTGCCTGAGAAACGATTTTTTAACTTGGGCCCCGGCTAAAAAAAATTAGCCGCTTGATCTTCATCGATCAGCGGCTTTTTTAATAGTACCATCCGGATCATGAATGCTTTGATGTATCTAGGTGCTGTCAAATAAATTTGCTGATCACTCAATCAGCTTGGCCGGTTGGGTCAGCTAAGCCGGCCGGAAGGTTCCCGTGAAACCTGATTAGGCCCGCTCAAATAGGACGAATATCTGTCATTGTGTAACTGGCAAACGGGCTAACGGGTAACGGGCTCAACTTGAGCGATTCGGATGGTTTGCCGAATGGCTTCTAATGCGTGAATTTACCGTTTTCATATATCAAAACTTCTTTACCGGATTTCAAAATTGCGATGACCTGCTTTTTTTCGGTATTGACAAAATCCCAGTGCAGGGCAGATTCATTAAAGCCCAATTGGCGCTTCATCGGCGGGGTCAATTCGACGGGCTTTCCGGCATATGTATTTGAATACGAAGATCCCAATGCGATGTGACAGTTCCCGTTTGTTCCTCCGTAGTTTTCGTCATACAGCGTGTTGGCCATAAAGCGGTTGATGCGCGAAAAGCGCTTATCGGTCAAGGAAAACTCGCCGATCCGGGCGGCACCTTTATCCATCGCCAGTTGCTGTCGGACGAAAGCCCGACCCTTTTTGGCGGCTATTTTAACCAGCCGCCCGTTTTCAAATTTAAAGCGAACATCACGTACGTAATTGCCGCTGCGATAGGAAGGCTGGTCTGCATAAAAGCGGCCCTGCGTGCCGCGCCAATCCGGCGAGACAAATATTTCAAAACTAGGGATATTGCGGCCTGAGATGCCGACCCAGCGCCGCTTTTCACCCAGTGAAATGTGTAGATCCACATTTTCAGAGATCACCTGCAAGGCGGTCACCGGTAAGCGGTTGAGCCAGCGCTTAATGCGCCGGGCCTGCTTAAAAATATTCTGCCATTCGATCACCGGAGAAGCTGAATTCAGAAAACAGGCCCTGGCAACCTGGGCGCAATAGGCCTTCTGACTAATGCGCGCATGTTTTGCCAGCTCACCGGTCGGGAACATGCACAACGTCCAGCTAAATTTTTTCTGCGCTTCTCTTTTGTCGAGCACATCGCGCATTTTTTTTTTGGAAAGCACCGATCTTGCGATTTTCTGCGGATCCATTTTGGCCAGGTGGGTCATCGATTCGGGAGCAAAAATCGAAATGCTGCCATTCAGACGGGCAAACAGATTTTCTTCACCCGGAGGGATGTGAATCAACTGTTTGCTGTTTGCCAGGCTGTAAAAATCGCGTTCCATTGCGGCGGTGGGATTTAGGCGCATCAGCGGATGCGCACCGGCCTCCAGCAATCTGGCAAATAAAATTTCAGCTAACCGGACGGCTGCCAGATCGAATCGGATGAGCACGATGTCATTTCTGGCGATAAGCCGGGATTTGGCGGTTTGCAGCCCCCACAACAAAACATCGGCATAGCGCTTGAGTTGTTTTTCAGTCAGCACGTTCTCTCCCTTCTGTATTGGTCTGATGCTTCCATCTCCAGGCTTCCGGTTTCTGCCCAGCGGCTATGTTTTACCCGCCATTGGCTTCTGACTTCCGGCCACGACCCGGCTGCCCGTCGCAGGCTTTCGCCTGGCTTCTTGCTGCTTGCTTGCGGCAAATAGGTGCAACCCGAATTTTTTCGGAAACCATTTCAATTGATCCTTATTTTCATGTCAGGTTAATCGTGAATCCCAGACAATCGACTGCCAGCAGCCAGCGGCCCGCGACCCGTCGCCGGCCGCTGTGTTATGATTCCTCTTTTAAAAAAAGGTCGTGATATTCGGTGTCCGACAGATGCGTTTTGAGCAAGCGGGTCAGCAGGTTGAAAATCTCAGATAGCTCTTCATCGGACAGACGCTTTATGAGGGTCTTCATTAAAAGATCGTCCGAGAACTTCTGAAGATAAAAGACAACCGTATTTTCATCTGTCTGGCGATCCGCCCCAAAACCCACCATCCCGTCATAGGTTTCCACAAAATCATGCGAATGATGCTTCATGATCCACCTTACCTTTTCAGAGAAAAGATTGAATAAATGATTCCTGATTCATAAAGGAAAAAAATAGTGCGGTCAATCTAAAGGAGCCAAAATTGATTGCCGTGGTTGATGTATTCTGGATTTAGGATTATTATACCGTGATCTCTTGCGGCTTTGGTCAGGGTTTATGCTGGATGTGCTGCAACTTTCTGGTGCCACCCCCCGATCTTCACAGAACATTCTTTTTTTTGTTGGGGAGTGACGAATGAATATCCTTTCATCGCTTTTAGTCGGAAAACCGCTGAATATCATGGCATTCGCCACTGTGCCCGTGGTGTGCCATTTTCTCCTGCGCCTTACCGGCGTTGGGTCGGATCGCCACCCGCGTGCCCTTCTCGTTGTGGCTGCCACCTGGGCGCTTTATGCAGCCTGGGAGTGGCTGGTTCAGATTAAGACACCGGAAGCGAACATCCGGGTTGATCTGATGGTGATCTGGCCAATCGTCTTGAGCATCTCCGTCTGGTTTTCGATCAGGGCATTCAAGTAAGCCGGCCCGGGCATTTATTTCTAACAACTGAAAGGAAAGAGAATTGTGAATCGTCATTTTTATTTTTTAACCGGTGTATTAACCATCGCGGTGATACTGCTGTCAGGTGCAATCCCGACGGGCAGTGAAATGTCCGAGGTAATGAAAACCGCGTTTGCTAATCCTGGATCGACTGCATCGACGGCCGGCGCCGGTGCGAGGGAAGAGGCAAAACCCAGCTCGGCCAACCCGCTTGCCGGAACACGATGGCAGCTGCTGGAGATTCAGTCGATGGACGACACAATCGGCACCGTCCGCCCCAAAGATCCGTCCCTTTTTACCATGCACCTGAATATTGATGGTACGGTCACCATGCGTCTGGACTGTAATCGTGCCAGCGGTACCTGGACCGCCGAGCCCAGCGGCGACGGTCTGAGCGGCCGTTTCGAGTTCGGCCCATTGGCAGGCACCTCTGCCGTTTGCCTGTCCCCGAATCTGGACGAGCGTATCTTGGCGCAAGCCAAATTTTTCCGCGGCTATCTGCTGCGTGAAGGCCGACTGTATTTGAGTCTTATGGCCGATGGCGGCATCTATGCCTGGGTGCCGGACACAGACAAATCAATTGCTGCAAGCGTTCCCGCCGCCCCTGAGGATGGCGGGCCGCGCAACTGGAAAGTAAGCGGCGTCGCCCGCTCCGGCGGTGGCTACGCCACGGTCGTCCTCAAGAAGCCTGATGGCTACAAGCGCGCAATCTTTTTCCGCATGGGAAGGCCAATCGGCGCCGACACCAGCGAGGCGGACGGCTACTCCGAATTCCGCACAACCAAGGAAAATGACCTGCATCTGATCCGCGTAGGTAACGAGCGCTACGAAATTCCGGAAGCTGCGGTCATGGGCGGCTGACACCGGATTCTGAAAGGACACGCTGACATTCTCTTAGCAACTTTGTCTGCGTGATTTTGATTCGCTGGCATTTTGGAAACGCGCAGGAATGTAAAGAATTTCAGAAGCAAATGAGGAGGGAACACCTCAGTTGGGTGGATGTGGATCCAGGACGCTGCGAATGGCGGTGGCCAGGTCATTTTTGATGACCGGTTTCATGATAAATTTTTGAATACCCATTTCCAGCGCTTTTTCTTCGGTAATGTCTTCGTTAAAACCGGTGCATAAAATCACCGGGATATCCGGTTTGACGTCCAATAATTTTCGGGCCAGCTCGTCGCCGGACATGCGCGGCATGGTCATGTCCGTAATCACCAGGTCGTAATTCTGGGGTTGTTTTGAAAATTCGTTGAGCGCTTCGATGCTGTCGGTTCGAGCGGTCACCTTGTAGCCCAGATTTTCAAGCATCTGCCGTTCCATGCTAACGATTTGCTCTTCATCATCGACCAACAGAATGCGCTCGCTCCCCCTTTCCGTGCCATTGACCGGTTCATATTCTGTTTGAACATCTTCCTCCTCGATCACCGGCAGCAAAACCGTGAAAACCGCTCCTTTTCCAGGCGAGCTTGTGGCGGTAATATCACCGCGGTGGTTTTTTATAATACCGTGAATGACCGATAACCCCAGACCGGTGCCTTTGCCCTGTTCTTTGGTGGTGTAGTAGGGCTCAAATATCCGATCGAGTACCGCAGCATCCATACCGCAGCCTTCATCCTTAACCTGCAACTGCACATGTCTGCCGGGCTGCATGCCGATTTTTTGAACCGTGTGCGCGTAATCGACATAGATCTCCTTCAGGCTGACTTCCAGCTTGCCCCCCTTGTCCTGCATGGCCTGGTAGGCATTGGTGCATAGATTCATGATTACCTGATGGATCTGGGTGGCATCTCCCATGACCGGGGCACAGTCTTCATGGATGTCATGCACAATTTCGATAGACGCCGGAATCGATGCGCGCAACAGTTTGAGCGCCTCTTTGGCAACCTGTTGAACTTCTACCGGTTTGCGTTCCTGGCTGCCCTGCCGGCTGAACGTTAAAATCTGCTTGACCAGCTCCTTGGCACGATTGGCGGCTTTGAGTATCTCTCCCAGATTGTTATGGGCCACCGAGTTCTCCGGCACTTCATCCATGGTCAATTCAGTATACCCGACGATCGGAAATAAAATATTATTAAAATCATGGGCGATACCGCCTGCCAGGGTGCCAATGGCCTGTATTTTAAGAACCTGCTGCAGCTGGCGTTCATATTTGGCCAGTGTCTGGGTGCGCTCTTCAACCATCTGTTCAAGGACCTCGTTCTGGTTGCGCAGCAGCGAATAAAACTCGAGACTTTCCAGGGCGTTGGCGGTATTGAGCAAAATAATCGACAAGAGCGTCAGTGAGGTATCGGGAATCTTGCTGTCTTTTTCAGGCAGCAACCCGACATACATACCCCTGATACGGGAATAAGTGGCAATAACATGCAGGACAAATTTACGACTGTGATCTTTGGAAGATATCAGAACGCCGCGCTTTTCTCGAATGGCCCAGGCGAAATAGCCCTGTTCGATCATGTGATCGACCTGCGACTGGATAAAGCTTTCCAGGTTCTTTTGATTGCATACAGATAAATCGAAATTTGAATTTTCCTGGTCTACAAGATAGAGCGCATTGGCCTCGAATGGAATCAGACGACTGATGCGTTTATCGGCTTCCTGCAAAATGTACTCGGCGCCATATCCCTTGTTGATATTTTCCTGGAAATCGCCCAGCGAAAGGGCCATTTCGAGGGCATTTTGGATAAAACGCCGATTTTCCTCAAGATAATCAATTCTATCCAGAAGCTTTTCGGCGTCCATCGGTATGGTGGCGACTTGATCCATGAGCGATTTACATGTCCAGTATAGATTCCAGTGCAAAATATTGATGGGTGGCCTGTTTGGTTACCACATCAAAACAGCTCGGTGACAGTTCCAGGCTTTCCCAGGCGGCATTGTTCAAGGGCGGCACAAAACGCTCACCGCTGGTACCAATCCCCAAACCGTTTGTAATGATATCGGCCAGGTGAACCAGGGTGGCGGGCAGCGGTTGCTGGGCTTCCTGGGGACTATGATGGAAAAACACATTGTTTTCCAGAACCATGGGCAATTTCCACTGCTGTAGAAGATGCTTGACCAGATGGGTATGGTTACAGCCCAGATAATCTGTTTCCTGCAGATACAGCAGCATATCGGAAGAACGCGCACGGCTCAGTATATTGCGAGATTCATCGGGAAAATAACTATAAAGAATCAAGCGTCCCAGGTCGTGCAGCAACCCGGAGACAAACAGTTGTTCTGTCTGAGGTATGTTTTTATGCGCGGCTAAAATGCGTGAAATAATGCCGCATGCCAGACTGTGCCTCAGAAAGGAGTACATGCTCAGTATCTCCTTTGGAATTTTGTTAAACAAGGAGATCAGGCTGATACCCAGTGCCAGGCCGGAGATTTCCCGGGTCCCGATCAGGGTCACTGCCAGTGATATTTTGTCGATTTTGGATGGAAACCCGTAAAAGGGTGAATTGACGATTTTTAACAGCAGAGCCGTCAAACTTGGACTGCGCTGAACCACCTGCGCAATATCCTCTGCCGATGATAGGGGATTGGCTATAACCTCGTTTAGTTCGAAAACGATTGACGGAATTTCAGGCAGTGTAATCTTTTTACTTTTTAATTTTCGAAGAAAATCATTTCCATTTCCGGAATTTTTGCTCTCGACTTCCAACAGATCGATTGTTTTTTGATTTCCGTTAATATTATGTTTGCAGCGAAATTCAACAGCTATTCGGAAAATCTCTTTGATCGCCGGATGTTCCAAATCAACATGTCGAAACAGACCCTTGGTTTTTTCTTTAATTTTTTCAATTCGTTCGGGATTTGCCGGTCCGGGGGTGGGGCTTTTGTCACCATTGTTTCCCTGGATGTTGACCTCGGTAATCCCCCAGATCTTAAAAATTCGGATATGGGACGACTGAATCTTTTTATTTTTTTTCAACAGCAGGCGTCCGTTGATATCCCTGACTTCTTCATCCAGAACCATACCCGGTTTTAGGTCTTTAATGTGCGTAAGGCCCATTTGATGCAACTCCAGATTTGCACGTGCAATTGAAAAATTCTATAAGAAACCAAAATAGTTTATAATTTTATTTATTGCAGCCTGATTCCGTCACCAGGATTATCTTTTTGGTGTTATTAATGATTATCGTCTCTCCGGGGTATAAACTTAAGGAAAATTAAGAAAAATCGGTTTGTTCTGAATATTTTGAAGGATCAGAGGTCGGGTGCTGCCGCCGCAAAACCTATACGGTCGGATCGGTCTTGAGCCGCCGGGCAAATTTTAAAAGGGCTGCCAGGTAGTCCTGTAAACCGCGCATGAAAATATCATTGTGATTGGCATTGGGAATTGTAACCAGGGTTTTATCGGTAGCCGGGCAAATTTCAAACAGCACGACGCCTTCTGAGTGGGGAATTATATGATCATGCTCGGCATGAATGATCAATGTGGGTTTATGAAAATTGCGAATTTTGTCTGCGTTTTGAAAGCCTTTGGCCTCCTCAAAGCCCATCGCAGCCGTATCAACACCTAAAAGCTGTAGCAGAGGGGCAGAACGGGCAAAGCCGCTTTCGACAACCAGACCATCAATTTGCGCGGCGTAATGCGACGCCAGTTCCAGTACGGAGGCACTGCCCAGAGATCGGCCCATCAGCGCCAGCGGGCCGTTATATTCGTTTTGTGCAAGCCACCGGCTGACGAAATCGAAAATAATATGGCAATCGCGCATCATGGCTGTGGCCGTGGGGCTGCCGGTGGAGCGACCGTAACCGCGATAATCAACGGCCAGAAAGTTGATGCCCAGTTGATTGACGATGGGTCCGAATTCATCGTAATCAGCGACAATTTCGCCATTGCCGTGAAAAAAAAGAACATTCACACCTGTGCGGTCAACCAGGTGAAATCGGGTGCCGATACGTATATCGGCTTCAACCGGGATCATGATTCGGCTTTCATCGGTTGCCGATTCGGATTGCCCGAATTCCGGACGCGGATGAAACAGGACATTTGATATGGCCGGCCGATCCAAAAGCGCATAATTTATCTGAGAGATATCGATCATTGAAATCCTCCCGTATTCCAATTTATAAATTTGAAACGATTCATTAAAGTCTAGAGCACTCCTCGATAATACGCTATTTTTCTGGCAATCGGCATAAATACATCCAAAACATATTGTCGCTCTGCTTGACCAAGCGGCGTTGCCGCGCGTCCAATGTTGGCCAGTGTTTCGACTTCTGCTGGTGTCGCGCATCCCACGATGGCAACATCAATATCGCATGACAGTGCAAAGCGGATCAGCATGTCTGCTGTAATCTGAGCCTGGGGTAAAATAAAATGCGAGGCGCCCAGAACTTTCATGCCTACAACGGCAATTCCCCTTTCTCTGGCCGCCGGCAGGGTTTCGCTTAAAAATCCACCCAGAACTTCCTCCACCGGATTGACCGGCAGCATCACAGCGTCAACCGGCCATTGCCGCACCGCTTGAGTCAGGATGCGGGGATCATGATGCCCGGTTACGCCGATGGCGCGGATTTTGCCGGCGGCTTTGGCGTCTTCAAAGGCTTCCAGAGCGCCGCCGGCCCCTGAAATCATGGCAAGATCGGCTGCGGTACGGACATCATGAATTTGCCATAAATCCAAATAATCTGTTTTCAGGCGCTGCAAAGATTGTTTCAAATCAGCCGTGGCGCCGTCCCTGCTCCGGCTGGCCGATTTACTGGCCTGAAATATTCCACTACGGATATCCGGATGTCTTTCCCAGAGGCTACCGTAATAACATTCGCTGTCGGCATAAACGCGGGCTGAATCGAAATAAGTGATTCCCTGGTGGATAGCCGCGTGAATGACAGCCTGCGCTTCCAAATCGTGCCCGTGGGTCCGCAGGATGCCTTCGCCGCCCAGGCCCGTGCGTGTCACCGTTTGATCGGTTTTTCCGAAAAGTCTTTTTTCAATCTGTGTCGGGGTCATTGGGCGGTCCTTTTCAAGCAAGGTCCGGCGGTATTTCGAGCATACGGGCAGCGACCTCTTTGAGAATTTTAACGGCCACCATCGCGGTTATATCTGAAAAGTCGCGTCCGGGATTATATTCAACAATGTCAGCGCCAACGATTGGGGCCTGCAAGTGCTGAATCAAATCGATCAATTGCCGGGTCGTCAAGCCGCCGGGTTCATGGTGCGCGACACCGGGGGCAAACGCCGGATCCAGTACGTCCAGGTCGATCGAGAGATACAACGGCCCTTGCAACCGGATACGGGCTGTTTTTTCCAGTTGCGCTATGGTGATGATTTCCGCGCCGAAACGCTCGGCCTGTTGTTTCTGATGCGGATTAAGCGTTCGAATTCCGATCTGAACCAGGCGCGACGCCAGCTTTTCTTCCATGATGCGCGCAAACGGGCAGGCATGCGAAAAGCGGTTGTCGTCATAGCGGTCATACAGGTCCGGGTGTGCATCCAGGTGCACAATTTCAAGCCGAGCGTATTTTTTATAATGAGATTTTAAAAGCGGATAGGTGATGGCGTGATCGCCGCCCAGCGAAATGAGGCGAATTTGGCGATTCAACAGGTCGCTGGTGGTGGCTTCAATGCTTTCAATAGCATTTGATTCGCCGTCGATATCCATATCGCCCAGATCAATAAATTCGGGCCGATCTGCCAGATCAATGCCCGATTCCGAGCACAGATTGCAGGCACCGGCATGCATGACCCTGCGAATTTGAGCCGGAGCTTTGGCAGCGCCTTGCAAAAAAGAAGAAAAGGCATCGAAGGGGATGCCGACAACTGCAACCGTCCCCGGAGTTAATCTTTCAGGATATGTTATCATTTCATCATAAACAGCTTGAACTCAGCTCTGGATGAATCACTTTTGCAGCGAGCGCACCGCCAGTACCCGGCAGCCTTTGTTATCGTGCAAGTCGATGGTAAATGCACTTCCCAGGTTGAAATCGAATACAACCGGCAGCCCCAGGGCAGTGTCCGAGGTCCAGACCAGAATACAGCTGAGGCGAATCTGAGGAACAATCTTGACCGGATGGCCGCAAAGCGTTTGATATCCCTGATATTTGGCATCCTCTACAAAAAGGCTTTGCAGTTCAGCGGTTGTCGGAAGGCGCCAGTTCTCGTACAATTGCGGGATGGTGTCCGGAAAATCCTTGGTTAACCAGTTTTGAGTTTGACCCCAGAAGATATCGGCCTGATTATCGGTTTTGGCCCACATGAGACCGAGTTTACGATCGGTAACGGTGCCGTCGCCATGATCAATGAAACGCTGTTGTGCCAGGGCAGAATCATCCAAGCCCGTTATCGTCATCAGTAACAGGAGAATTCCGCCGGCCAGCACTTTGGAGGTCATATTTTGCATAGTGATCAGAGGCGGCATTGGGTGGATAATTAAAGCCGCACAGTGAAGATTAATAAAGAAGATTGCGGGTGTCAAGCCGCAAACCCGCTCATCAGCGGGCTTTTAACTTTAAAAAAAGCAGCGCTTGGGTTTTTACACGAATCAGCCGCAAAAACTGCTTTTGAATGCCATCATTTCCGGCGGTGACTGCCATTGACTTCATGCAGCCCCCGTTGAGGGCAGATGGGGCACGAAGCCGAAGCGTTTATAAATATTCCGGGCGGCGGGTGAAAGCATAAAATCGATAAATTTTTGGGCGTTTTGCGGATGTAAAGCATCTTTTAGGCGGCAGATAAAATAGTTGATCTTACCGCGCTGGTCCAGCCGGTCGCCGGGTTCGATCACCTCGAATGCCAGGCGGGTCACCCGGGCCTGCATCGCTTCCGTCACCCAGACCGGTCCGACATCAACGGTTTTCTTTTCAATCCGCAACGGTGTCTCTCTGTGATGGACAAGCGTAAAAATCGTTGTGCCTTCGGCCCGCTTTTCTTCCATGATGCGCTTGACAAGGGCATTGCCACCGGCCTGGCGGTACATGTCGACGATGTGATGGGCAATATCTTCATTTTCAGGGTCCGGCTGTGAGATGCGGACATCATCCCTTGCCAGGTCGCTGACCGATGTGATCTTAGCCGGATTGCCCCGGGGGACCATCAGGGTCAGGCGGTTGTGCAAATACAGATGTTCGTCTCCAGGCCGGATATGCCCTTGCTGTGCCAAAATCTGCATGGCCTTTTGATGAACCGAGCTGTATACATCCGGATAAACACTAAACGGTTTATTTTGCCACAGGGCGCCTCTTGCCAGTATCTGCTTGAGCTCCAAACCCGGCGGAAGCGTTTCATAAAATATTTTCTTTATTTCCGGATGCCGGTTTTTGAAAGCCGAGATGATTTCGGGCATAACCATGAATTGATTGCCCGCCATGAAAAGCACCAGGTCAGCTTCTGCGGCAATTTCCAGATGATGCAGGTCATCGGCACGGTCTGGCGGAATGACGGGTAATTTCTTTGTGTCCATTATAAGATCCTTTAAGCAGCATTGCTGATACAACCAATCAAAATTTTAAAGGTGTCAGGCCTCTGGCTACTGGTTGCTATCTCTGAACCTGTAAACACAGAGAGTCAAGGTCTAATAAAGACGAACGTCCAAGATTCAACGTTTAACATCCAACGTCAAATGGTTGATCGGAATTGGTCGGATTAGGAGCGATGAGCGAAGCGATATCCAAATTGGACGTTCGAAGTTGGATGTTCGATGTTGGGCGTTAATTTTTACATCTGCTGAACCCTGAGGCTTTAAGGTTGACACATTAAGCCGGAAAACGATCCGGCGTCGTTCTATCGAGCTATGTCGTGCACGCAGATCGGGCCGTAAACCAGCACGTCAGGGCCTATAAACTGCACACCAGGCCGGAAAATGACATTTCGCTTTTCCTGACACCTGACACCAGAACCGCCAGCGGCGGAACTTTAGAGACTGACACGTGCCTGCCGCGGCGAAGCTCGATAGAGCGGAGACGGGACTCCTGAAACCTCTTGGGGCTTTTAAGCCCTAATTACCTTTTAAACTCGACCGTACGACGATCTCCGAGTGCAATGTCCGATGAACCGGACAGCGATCGGCAATTTGCAGCAGGCGCTTTTTTTGCTGATCATCCAGCTCGCCGGACAGATCGATTTCACAGTCAAATTGATCCAGTTGGCCTTCTTTTGTAACGCAGGTCTCACAATCGGCGGCATCAATTTTTTTATGGCTTAAATGCACGCTGGCGCCGTCTAGCGGCCATTGCTTACGGTCCGAATACATGCGCAGGGTTATGGCTTTGCAGGCGCCCAGGGAAGCCATCAACAAATCAAAAGGGGCCGGGCCCAGATCGGTGCCGCCCATTGATGCGGGCTCATCTGCCACCAGACTGTGGCCGGCGGCTATGATGTCGGTCACATAGCGGGACTTTCCAATTTGTGTG
>WOR8_10002634_pt1 | contig 17661 bp, 12 predicted proteins | sample DeeMarSeWOR38_10_FD_19890 | JGI IMG/M metagenome (IMG submission 19890)
GAGCCTGTCCCGGCACCAGAGCCAGCTCCGGAAGAGCCTGTCCCGGCACCAGAGCCGGCTCCGGAAGTGCCTGCAACTGGCGCGGCAACACTCAATTGGTTACCGCCTACAACCTATGTAGACGGTAAAACATTAGAAGATCTTTGGGCATACAAGATATATTATGGAACATCACCTGATTCACTCAATAACGTTATTACAATTAACAATCCGGGTCTCTCCAGCTATGTCATTGATAATCTCCCGGCTAACGTCACATACTATTTTAGTATCACGGCATTAAATAGCGCTGGTGTCGAAAGTAATTTTTCAAACATCGTTAGCAAAGATGTACAAGAGTAGTTATTGATTCAGATGAAATATTTGACAACTTGGATGCTTTTTATATTTTGTTCGAGCTACTAATATTTTTTGACTTAATAGCATATTAATCATTAGGTAAATTCATACAAAAATAAACTAATAAGTTAACTAAAGTTAAAGACTGAATCTGAAGTCATTGCGAGTCAATAATATAATGTATTAACGAGACGAGTTAATTTAATCGAATAAAAATACTCACTTTCCTTAAAATCTTTCACTAGTCATGTCATTATATGGCATGCAATAGCGATATGATCATTGTCGATTCGGGTGATCAAGATTATAGAAGAATCAATTCTATTCAGATCTTCTGATTAACCTTGAAATCATAATGTCTGGAGTATTTATTATGAAATTTATTATACAAAAATCCACATATCTGGCCCTTTTTCTTATAGCAGCGAATTGTGGAGCCGAAGTGATAGAAATCTTCCCTGATGATAGTTTTAAAGCAGCGTTTGAGTCACTCGGACCCGGTGATACGCTGATTGTGCACGAAGGCACATACTCAGAGTCTGGATCACGCATACGGATTAGCGCCAAAGGCACAGAATTGCAGCCCATAATTGTCAAAGGTGCGGATGGTGAAACACGGCCATTAATTACCCGTCCTGCCGGTTCTACCCCAGAGAATACAATTAATATCGAAGGAGCTACCTATTTAACTATTCAACACCTGGAAATAACCGGTAACGGCGATGGCATCAATCTGAGTGGTGGCCCGCATCACATCACCCTTACAGATAACGAGATTCATGATATTGACGTGGGTATCAATTTCCGCAGCTCGATGGATTCTATCATTGTCCGCCGCAATCACATATACAATACTTCCGGTACCGCAGAGGGGATGTATATCGGCTGTAATGATGCAAAATGTGCCGTTTCTAACTCTATCATTGAACAAAACTGGATTCATGACACACGTGGTAGCCCAGGGGATGGGATAGAAATTAAGTACGGCTCATGGGGAAATATCATTAGAGATAATGTAATTCACGACGCAAACTACCCATGTATTCTTGCCTATGGCGTAACGGATGCCCATATCGATCGGCCTAATATTATTGAGGGTAACGTAGTGTGGAATTGCGGACAAAGTATCGATGTGATCGCGGATGCCATTGTGCGTAACAACATCATAATCGGGACCCTTGAAACTCAGAGCCATGCACAGGTTCCGATTATGCGAAATGTAACTATCGTCAATAATTCCATAATCGGAAGTATGCCTCTTCGAGGCTGGGGCAGTAGCAGTAATCCAGCCACTCTTATAGTTGCTAATAATGTGCTGTATGGGGGTTCAATAACTAATAAACCCACTGCCGCCATTTTTGCTTCCAATCTCGAATACAGTGCCGGCACAAGTGGAATATTCGTTGATCCGGACAATCAGGATTTTTGGCCGGCTCCGGGTTCACCCCTGATCGGCGCCGCCGATGCAGCCTATGCCGCGAATGCGGACTTCAATAACACGATTCGCCAATCACCCTTTGACGTAGGGGCTTACGAAACCGATGGTCGTACGACTAATCCGGGCTGGTCCATTCAGCGTGGCTTTAAAAATAACGGTAAAGTGAATGTTATTGCCCCCTCGCCGCCTACAGGACTAACCGTACAATAAAATACCTACGGTGAAAACCTCGATAACAAAACGAAATTCATCGACTTTTTTCAGGTTCACTTTTTAGACTGAATTCATCGTTAAATAATCAAACGAGGCTAGAATAATATAACATAGGTAAGTATATACAATGTTGTATTATGATAATACTGATTAGCGAAGTAGAATTCTAACTATTATTGAAGCATCTGGTGGCTATAGAAGTGAAAGTACTGCTACGAGGATGGCGTCTGATGTTTGAATTACACCAGAGACTGTGCCAAAAGCTGCTATGAGCGAGAATCTGTTACTAGCACTGTAGCACTGAGGTGTCTATCACCTTTCAAATATCTAGAAATTCTACTCCAGAAGACATTACAGATGATAAATAATTATGGGGTATCATCTGCTTCTTTAAATACCATTACTTCAACAACACTCCTACTATTCTGATTGTGATATTGTTAATTACCCTGTCAATTTCACTGCTACTTTATAATTACATTTTATATAGTGTCTACAATGAAAAATGGATTATCAAATATATAAATTAAGTGCATGAGTATTTTAAATCTTAATTATAATGCTTAAAGTTTATTTTATTATTTTGAAATAATGAGATGACAACATTAAGGTTAATGCGTTTATTGATTTTTGTAATTAAACAGTATATTTATCCAAAGTTGGGAACATATATTAGATCATTAAAGTCCGTCTAGAGTTTTAACTTACTATTTTGTTCTTTTCATGCTCTTAAAAACTGTTCCACAGATGCATGATATCCTGGCAAGGATGGTGCCCATCCGCTAATTAACTCTTCGATCCATATTGGAAATCAGCTTACGCTGACTGAGAAGTCTATGCAGGGCTGGTTTACATGCTGATTATTTTGATCTCAGGGTGGCATTTAAACTACCTATGATTTTCTGGGGCAGATATCTATCATCAGAGCCGTGTTTTTATAATCCTTATTGATATAAATCATACTGATAGTTGCGTATTTAGATGCAATGGGAATTACAAGTATCAGTTGTTCAGAAAGGTAGGTTGAATGGTTTCAGTATAAATCTGTAGTTTCCCAAAATTATGGTATAGAAATTAAAAGTATCTGAATAAAGTATTGTTATTAAAATATTGTAAATTGTGAGTTCTAATTATACTTAACAATTAAAAGAAAATGCAGGGTTCTATAATTCCATTTAAATAGGTGCGTAAGTGCAAAGGTAGTTACTTGCATTACTAATATTTTGAGGAGGTTTTACAAGTAAAAATTCCTGCAGGCAATTATGGAGTTGCAGGAGATATTTAATTACGAATATATTTTCATCAAAACTTCTGTGGAATATAGCCATTAGATTGGTTCGAAGAATAATTGCACTAATACATATGAGTTATAATATTATATTCAATATCGCATTAAAGGGTTCTGCTATTTTTGCGTGGATTTTTGATAATTCATTTAGTGATTCTAGGTGTTTATATGACATCTCAGTTAAAATAACAATTTATACTTTTAATAAAATAAAGTATACTAAAATAATTCAAAACATTCTGTATTAAGAAGAATAAAATGTTATTAAAAATAATAATTCTTATGATAAGAAATAGTTTCTAATTATTATCTTTAAATAAATATAGAATATTATGTCTGATAAAACTAAAGCCTCTATTAAAATAAAATCATTTTCGAGTCTTGAATTAATTCCAGGATCATACTCGGAAGTCTTTTCCGCGGCAGCAAAACATAGCTTTTTCTATTCTCGACCTTGGGTAACAAATTATATTAATACCGTAGTCGAACAAGATAAAACTACATATTCAATTCTTGGCTTGGAAGAGTTTAATATCCCTAAAGCATTATTATTTACTCAAACTTTTCGGAGTAATCAAATACTACAATATGGAAACAAATTGTCATGCTTAAGTAATTTTTATGCTTCCTTATCTGGTCCAATAATTGATTATGAAGAAACAAATATTGACGAACTTATATACGAGATGTTTCATCATGTAATAAGTAGAAATCCTAAGATTGACATGATTGATTTAAAGCCTTTAGATAATTCCACGTCGACATTTAACGCAATAATATCTGTATTAAAAAATCACGGCTGGATTACTCAAGAATATTTTTGCTTTGGTAATTGGTATTTGCCAGTGCATGATTTAGATTTTGATGACTATATTGCTGCTCGACCATCACAATTAAGAAATACTCTAAAGCGAAAGAAAAAAAAATTCGAAAAAGAATCTAATTCACGTATTGATATAATAACCGGTCCCAATGGGTTGCAAAAAGCAGTTAATGCTTTTCTTTCAATTTATGAAAAAAGTTGGAAAAAACCGGAACCATATCCAACCTTTTTGCCTGGCTTAATCAGAACATGTGCTGAAAATGGATGCCTTCGTTTAGGTGTGGCTTGGGTGGATGGTAAGCCTGCTGCAGCGCAACTTTGGATTGTCGATAATGGCATAGCTTCTATATATAAACTAGCATATGATCCACAATATAATAAATTATCTGTAGGATCATTGCTCACAATGGCACTAATGGAGTTTGTATTTAAGGAGGACAAGGTTCGTTGTGTGGATTACTTGACGGGCGATGATGCTTATAAGAAAGATTGGATGACACATCGCCGGGAACGGGTTGGTGTAATAGCATTTAATACGCGTACATTGGCTGGACAATTTGGTGCCATACTAAATATTAGTGGTAGAAGCATTAAACAAATACTCAATCGAATTAAAAATAAAGTTAAATAATAAATGTAACGACTTTTCAATGCGAGATATTCTTGTAACACTCGTTATTCTCGGTTCTATCCCATTTATTTTTAGGAGGCCTTATATTGGCGTTTTAGTTTATTGCTGGATCAGTTATATGAATCCACATCGCCTTACTTGGGGATTTGCTTATGATATGCCATTTGCTGCATTAATAGGAGGCGTTACACTTATTGCCATTGTTATTTCAAAAGAATCAAAAAAGATACCAATCTATTCGATAATAATTGTTTGGTTTTTATGGATAGCCTGGATGAATGTCACTACTATCTTTGCAATAATTCCGGACGATGCCGTATGGAAATGGGATAGATCAATGAAAATTCAACTAATGGCGATTATAACGCTTATGGTTATGAAATCACCTGAGCGCATAAAACTGCTTGTTTGGGTATTAGCAATATCTGTAGGAATTTATGGTATAAAAGGAGGAATATTTACATTAGCAACAGGAGGTAATTACATTATATTTGGTGCACCAGGCACATATTTTAGCGGCAGTAACGCATTGGCGGTGGCGTTGCTAATGGTTTTACCTTTATTTCTCTATTTACTTTTTCAAACAAAAAATAAGTGGGTAAAACGAGGGTTGTTAGTTGCGATGATATTGATTAGTTTGTCTATATTATCTTCATATTCGCGAGGTGCATTTCTTGGTGCTAGCGCAATCCTTTTGTATTTAACGCTTAAAAGTAAGAAAAAAATGATATTAATACCAGCAATACTTGCAGTTGCAATGTTGGGCTTGAGTTTTATGCCGCAAAAATGGTATGACAGAATTTCCACAATTCAAACTTACGAAGAAGATAGCTCAGCTATGGGGCGAATTAACTCTTGGTATTTCGCCTATAATCTAGCTAATGATAAACCCATAGTAGGTGGCGGATTTAATGTCTTTGATCCAAGGACATTTCAAATCTATGCGCCGGAACCTGAGAATTTTAATGATGCCCATAGTATTTATTTTGAAGTACTAGGTGAGCATGGATATATTGGCCTTATTTTATTCCTACTATTAGGCTGGCTCGCATTAAGTCAAGGCAATTACATTCGTAAAAATACTAAAGATAATTCAGACTTGCAATGGGCTTTTAACCTAGCAACTATGACACAAGTCAGCATAATCGGATATGCTGTGGCTGGAGCATTTGTTGGGCTAGCTTATTTTGATCTCTATTATCATTTAATATGTATTCTCGTTCTTACTCGTCAGGAAATTGATAAAGTAACTTCCCTAAAAAATCAGCATTCCGGCGGTATTTATAAAAGAACATAAACCATCATAAGATGGTTATTATGAAGCTGATTTACATAAATGAAATCACATACACCATTGAGCGCTTGGGATTAAATATTGAGATTGTCCCTTTCAAATAAGAATCACAGAATAAATCATACATATATTTCAAAATTCTATTATTAATTATGTAATTTAAACCAAAATTTCACCAGGTGCAGGATGACTCAAGAAATTAAGAGGGCTTGCTGTAAGGCCATATGCCCCTGATTGGTATATTACAACTAAGTCTCCTATGTCTGCTTTAGGCAGTTCCATCTTACTAGCAATGATGTCAAGAGGGGTACATAGTGGCCCAACGATATTAACTATTTCTTTTTTGTGACTGTCCATTTTGTTTGCGATCGTAACAGGATAATTTTTTCGAATAACTTGGCCGAAGTTGCCTGATGCGGCCAGATGATGATGTAATCCCCCATCGGTGATTAAGAAGGTCTCGCCGCGAGAGATCTTTTTATCGATGATCTTGCATATATAAACTCCTGCCTCGCCTACAATAAAACGCCCTAACTCGGTAACTACTTCCGCATCTGGTAAATTCGCCATAAGATTTGGTAACAGCTTATCGAGATTTTCACCGACGGGTTTCAGGGCGAGTCGCCTTTCGCCGGGGAAATAGGGAATGCCCAGACCACCGCCGATATTGAACAACTTAACTGTTGATGGTACATGTTCGTTAAGTCGTATGGCGAGGTCGAAGGTTTTGCTATGTGCTTCTTTAATTGCATCTTCATTCAGGTTCTGTGATCCCCAGAAGATGTGGAAACCATAAAACTCAAGCTCGAGTGTTTTCATCTCCCTTAGCATTTCCGGCACCCGTTCGGCATCAATGCCAAACTGTTTGGGGCCGCCGCCCATCTTCATGCCAGAGGATTTGAGTTCGTAATCAGGATTGACCCGAATGGCAGCCTTGGGTGTTATGCTTAATTGATCGGCCATTTTGGCCATGCGGCGCATTTCGCCCTCAGATTCAAGATTAACGATAACCCCTGCTTGAATAGCTTCTCTTAATTCGGCATCGGTCTTTCCTGGGCCGGCAAAACTGATCTTGTCTACCGGCATAGGGGTCTGTAAAGCCACTCTCATTTCACCGGCCGAAGCAAGATCAAATCCGTCAACCATGTTAGCCAGATGTTGCACAACCTCGGGCATGGGATTGGCCTTGATGGCGTAATGTAGGCGTATGTCAGCGGGCAAGTGTTTGCGCAACAATTCGATCCGCTCGGTGATCAGTTGTCGGTCATAGGCATAAAAGGGCGTTTGGCCGACCTGTTTAGTCAATTGACTGACAGGGATATCGCCGATGAGTAGTTCACCGTCCCTGACGGGGAATTGATCCATGGGCGCGTGGGTGGGTTTTTCTTTTGTACTCATATATCGTTCGGCGTAATCTTTTCGTTAAAGTAATCACTGAATTCGGTGGCCAGTAGCTTGCGGTCAATCTTACCATTGGGATTACGTGGCAGACTTCGTCGTTCAATAATCAGAGCTGGTACCATGTAGGGGGGAAGTTTTTTAACACATTCTGTTTGTAATAGATCTGAATCAAATGGTTTATCAGTAGCAGTGGTTATAACGGCGACGATAGCCTGCCCCAATATTGGGTGTTGAATTCCAAGGGCAACCACCTCGCCAACCATTCCCGATTGGTAAATGATTTCCTCAACCTCTGTTGGACTGACCCGGTATCCAGAGGTTTTTATCATTTCGTCTTTACGGCTGACGAAGTAGAGGTAACCTTCCTCATCCATTTTTACTGTATCACCTGACCAAACCGCGATTTCATGTAGAGGTAAACCTTGTTCCTGATATGGGACTGACTTGAAGCGTACGGCTGTTTTTTCGGGGTCGTTCCAGTAACCCATTGCGACCAGTGAGCCGCGATGCACTAATTCACCTGGTTCCCCTGGTGCACAAAGACTTCCGTCTTCGCGGACTACCAAGATTTCGGCGTTGGGTATAGCTTTGCCCATGGATTCAGGCCGCCGCTCAAGCTCCTCTGGGGGCAAGTAAGTTGAACGAAAGGCCTCGGTTAACCCGTACATGAGAAAGATTAATGTGCGGGGAAGGGCAGTCTGGAGTCTCTTTAGAGTGGTGACCGGCATAGCTCCACCCGAGTTAGTGATATAGCGTAGTGAGTTTTGAGCTTCCTCCGGCCAAGGTAGCTGCGCAAGTTGAATCCATAATGGTGGTACAGCGGCTAAACCGGTGATCTGCTTTTGACTCACTATCTTGATCACATCCTGGGGAAATAAATAGTCCATCAGGACAATGGTAGCTCCTGCACTAAAAGCAGTACTCAGCTGACTGAAACCATAATCAAAACTAAATGGTAAGACAGCCAATAGACGATCTTCGGCTTGATTATCAAGATATTGGGCAACACTATGAGCGCCAGTAACCATATTACGGTGTGATAAAACTACACCTTTTGGTTTGCCTGTACTGCCAGAGGTATAAAGAATGGCAGCCATATCAGTATCTATGGTATTTCGTTGGATTTCCTTGTCTGTTGCTATTAAAAGATTTTGCCAAGCCACAATATTAATGGTTGAGACATGCTTGACTAAAGTCTCGTCAATATCAATGAGAATCACAGTTTGCAAATCATGGCATCTGGCCAGTTCAACCTCTAATTCTTCGAAGCGCATTTTACTGGTAATCAGGATACGTGCATTACAATCACGTAAAATATGAATAACTTGTTGTGCCTTGAGTATCGGATTAACAGGGACAAATACACCTCCTGCTTTGGATATGGAAAAAAATGATATTACTGTCTCAAAACGTTTTGGTAGATAAACGGCAACGCGCTCATATCGGGAAAGGCCGAGAAAATTTAGACTACGAGCAACTTTTTCTATATGTTGAGCCAACTCAACATAACTCATCTCCATATTTTTAAAGATTAACGCTTCTTTGCCTGGATTAATATCCGCTGATCGCTCAACAAGATTATGTAACAGTATACTCATATTTTGTTATGGTAGATTGGAATTAAAGTATCAACACATTGTATTCAATAAAAAAGATATAGAGAAGTGTCAAATTATTGTCTAGTTTTTTACGCATTTAATAATTAATCTGAATTTTGAGTGTATCCATTCCCAAACGTATCCATTCCCAAACGTATCCATTCCCAAACGTATTCATGGCCATCGGCTAGAAGTGTCTTTTTCCTAATTGCAACTGCTTATTGCCATGCTGATTTATCAGAATATGGTTGAAACGGAGTTCTTTCTTTTTTGATATCAGCGAGACGACATTCTTTGCAAGGTAATTATGGCGGCTAATCAGTGATCAATTTGTGCATGTAAGTTGGATGTATTAGTTACTCAATTTAGAGGGTCTTGCTGTTATTTGGGCTCTCTTCAGGGAAATTTTAATTCCAGGAACCTGGTGATTGCTTACCTTCAGCAATATTGTGGTGATTGAGGTCGATCTTCTTACGCTTCATCCTGAAATCAAGTGGAATTTGGATCTATCGGATATACTTCATGGCTACTTTTCTGGTGGGGTGATACTTCAAATCCGCTTGAAAAGGGCTATGGGATTACTATCTTTGATTTTGATGATTGTAAAGTTGATGTGGAAATATTTGAATTGGGATGATAGTGACTGGTAAGCATCGGCTGATAAAGAATTAATAGTGTTAATCAATAATATGTTTTTCAAAAGCTTGTAACATATCCATGAGAAGCTACTTGAAATCATAAGCATTCATAATGGGGCTTATAAATTTAAGTATATGAATTAATTAGGAAAAAAATATGTTACTGTGGGCTAGCACTTCAAGTCCATAAAGTAAAAATACTGGTAATTTCGTAAATAAGTTTGTAATTAAAAACATAAGAATTAGGTAAGTTATTCAAATTTGTTAGCTTTTTTTGGCAATAAAAAATATTTTAATAGCAAAAAAAAATCATAATAGATTAATGACTTATAACCAATATCCTATATATGGGCAAAAAAATCTAAACTATAATTATTACTGGAAAAAAGTAAGAATATTTATGATGTTAGGGATAATGCGGAGGAGATCTAAGTGACTGATAATAAAGACATTACTAAATCATCGAGTCAATCAGTCCAAAACTTGGAAAGAGAGGGTTCTGAGCCCACTGTGGGCAACTTCGAACATCGACGACGTATACTCAAAGGTGCCGCAGCGGCAGCCCCTTTGATGATGACCGTTGCGAGCCGGCCCGTTCTGGGCATGGGCACGCGTTGTACCCCTTCTGCCTGGGTATCAGGGAATTTATCAGACCATGGTAAAGATCGTCATCTTAGTTGTGGTGGTCGCAGCATCCGCTACTGGAAGAGCCATGATTGGGGTGGATCAGGATGTTATCCTGGGTCTGGCGGAGGGAACAAATGGGGCGATAACAAATGGGGCGATAACAAATGGGGCGATAACAAATGGGGCGATAACAAATGGGGCGGTAGTAAACGAAGTAAATCTAATAAATCTAAGTCAGATGGAACACCATTCCATCAATTTTCGCGATCAGGTCATCGGCGTGGAGTATTTCCTGGCCGACAGTACCGGGATAAGTCTATGATGGAGGTGCTGTGGTCAAAGGGTAACGAAGATCCAGATCAGTTAGGTGCCCACATTGTTGCCGCATATTTAAATGCCAAGACAATACCTGAATATGGTATGACCCCCAATCAAGTTCTAGACATGTATAATCAACTAGAAAGACGTGGGTATTATCAACCTGGAGGTGCTGGTGCCCGCATGTCGCGTAAAGAAGTGGTAATGTTCATTCAGAATACCTTCTCGCACTAGGAATTATAGACTTTCCTTTATTGATGTCTGAGCCAGTAAAATGGCGTGTTATATCTGTTTTTACCCTACATTGGTGCTCGTGGGGAGACGAGCATGTTGTCTATAATGCAGGTTCTGGTGATACTCATTTGTTCAATGATTTTGCAGCATTAATACTGAGAACACTACAGGAAAAAGCTGCTACGCTTGAGGAACTTTCACAATTGTGCGCGACTTCATTTAAGCAAGATGAAGATGAGGAATTGAATGCGCAACTCAATGAATTATTGCTCGAACTGGATAGGCTGGGCGTGATTGAACGGATTCATTAGTGAAGATTTCTGATTTATCACTAACTAACTTGAAACAACGACTCGGGACATCCGGTATCTATTTACATACTGGGCCATTTGTCACTCATTTACAGTCAAAAATACCTTCCATACTAAATAATTTCGCATTGTTATATGCAAATAACACTTTGCTTGATAATGAAGAGTTTGCTGATTTCCATATAAACCTGGCTACCCCTCGTGGTTTAAGACGTTGGTATCGATCTCAAGTCATGTTTCATTTTGATGATCAGGTGCCGTTCAAACCTTTACCATATCAACAAGCATTTCCGATGATGGAATGGGGCTTAAACTGGTGTATTTCAAACCACGCACATCAATACCTGATTCTGCATTCCGCTGTTGTTGAAAAAGATGGTTTTGCTGCAATTCTTCCGGCGCCACCTGGCTCAGGCAAAAGTACTTTATGTGCAGGATTAGTCAATCGGGGCTGGCGATTATTATCCGATGAGTTGGGTTTAATATCTCTCGATCAATTGGAATTGGTGCCTTTGGCGCGACCGGTTAATCTAAAAAATGAATCCATAGAAGTTATAAAAAAATTTGCACCGCAAGCGATCTTTTCGGACGATTTTGCCGATACAAATAAAGGAACCGTAGCACTCATGCAGGCGCCGGTCACAAGTGTTGCTCGAAGTAATGAATTGGTGAAACCTGCTTGTATTGTCATACCAAAATACAGACCAAATGCAGCAACACATCTCGAGCATGAGAGTAAAGGCCATATGTTCATGCATGTTGCCGATAGCGCATTTAATTACAGCCTTCTTGGATTAACTGGCTTTGAAACACTGGTTAAATTGATTGACAGGTGTGATTGTTATACGTTTACTTATAGCAAGCTTCAAGAAGCAATAGAGACATTTGATGAGCTTGCTACAGTGAACAATACCATCTGTTAATATTTTATGCGAGATGATTGCCTGATAGTAAGGGCGTTTAGCCTGCCTGAGATTGTTGCATCGTATACTTCATATGATTGGGATGTCCTGATTCGACAAGCACGGCGTGGTGATGTCCTGGCTCGTCTTTATTTCGTTTTGAAGCAGCATCAATTATTAACCAAAGTCCCTGAGCCCGCACTTAACCATTTGATGTCTGCGTGGGCCTTGGCACAAAAGCATGAACGTGATTTGCGATGGGAGGTGAATCGAATTCAGCACGCCCTAAATGAGACAGAAATTCCAATTGTACTCTTGAAAGGAGCAGCCTATCTGATGCAGAACCTGCCGGCAGCTCAGGGTCGGTTTTATGCTGATATTGATATAATGGTACCCAAAGAATCACTCCCTGTAGTTGAACGGGCATTACTCATTCATGGTTGGATGGCGGTTAAATTGGATGTCTATGATCAACAGTATTACCGCAAATGGATGCATGAAATTCCGCCAATGCGCCATCGACGGCGTCAGACAGTGATCGATGTTCATCATCGTATTTTGCCAGAGACCACTCGGGCTCAGCCGGACGCAAAAAAATTACTTGATGCTTCGATACCAGTCGATGGGTATGAATCGGTACGGACGCTCTCACCTGTTGATATGGTACTACATAGTGCCACACATTTGTTTTATGAGGGGGAGCTTGACCATGGCTTGCGTGATTTACTCGATTTACACGAATTATTCTTAATATTCGGTGAAAATGAAAATTTCTGGAACAAGCTTGGAGAACGTGCCCGGAAACTGGAGCTGACACGTCCTCTCTACTATGCTTTACGTTATACGAAGGGATTTTTAAACACGCCGATACCACAACAGAGCATACGACAAATAGAAACGGAAGGTCCCAATTGGTTATTTGCACCTCTGATGGACGCCCTGTATAAAAGAGCGCTGGTGCCAGTTCATCCAAGCTGCGATTTATATATGACAAGCCTGGCGCGGTGGTTGTTATACATTCGCGCACATTACCTGCGAATGCCAATGTATTTACTCATTCCACACTTAATGAGAAAGGCATTTATAAAAGAAAAGGAAAACAGTTAGATTAAAAAATACGCTTATTCAAGAACCTAATTTTATTTAGGAGAGTGACATGAATAAATATATTGAGCTTGTAGGAAATATCGCGGCAATAATAGGTGTTTTAATTTGTGTGGCTGCGGGATTGGTGCGTCTAAGCGGAAACTATTTTGTTTTCGGATTCGAGACGCAGACATTATTTCTTGTCAGCATTGCAATCATGGTATTTGCATGTCTTGTAAAAGTACATCTATTGAGTGTCAAATAAAACTAGAAATTTATTGTGATTTTATTGTTGGGATATATTACTAATTAGCCGTAGGCCATTCCGCTGGCTAGTTTTCTTTCCCATTCGAGAGAAGTTTTAACGATAAAATCCAAATTATCATGTTGAGGTTTCCATCCTAATACCGTACGGATTTGTTTTGCGTCAGCAATCAAGACAGGCGGATCTCCGGGGCGCCGTGCCTCTTCGCGTATTTCAAGTGGTGAGTTGTTGACGCGTTCCACGGCATCAAGGACTTCGCGAACGCTATAGCCATGGCCATAACCGACGTTCAGTGTTGTCGATATACCACCATCGCGCAAGTAATCTATCGCCTTGGTATGGGCATGTGCCAAATCGACAACATGAATATAATCACGAATGCCGGTACCATCTTTGGTATGATAATCGGTACCAAATATTGATACAAATGAACGCTTGCCTACTGCAGTTTCACAGGCGACCTTTGTCAATAAGGTTGCGCCAGGTGTGGATTGCCCAATTTGGCCATTAGGATCACAACCGGCAACATTGAAATAACGTAATGCGACATAGTTCATGTTGCTTGCCTGCGCCAGATCGCGCAACATCCATTCCGACATGAGTTTCGAAGTGCCATAGGCATTTATGGGCGCGAGAGGAGAGTCTTCATTAACGGATTCACTGTCAGGCATTCCATAGACAGCAGCGGTTGATGAAAAAATAAAATATTTGACACCATACGTCTGGCAACATTCCAGCAAGTTGCGTGTGTTACAGGTATTATTGCCGTAATACTTCAATGGATTTAAGACGGATTCAGGCACAATAGTATGTGCCGCAAAATGCATCACGGTATCGACGTTATAATGTTGAATGATTTTGGAAACCAGTTCTTTGTCGCCAGTATTTCCGATGATCAATTCGCCATAAAGAACAGCTTCTTTGAAGCCCTTTGAGAGATTATCAAGAACAACAATGTTTTCATTGTTTTCTCCCAACAACTTAACAACATGGCTTCCAATATAACCGGCCCCGCCTGTTACCAGAATGCTCTTTCCTTGCATAATTAACTACCAGATTAAGTATTTATGGTTGTATATAAAATTATGAAATAACGCCCCGTTGTTTAAGAAAACCTATGACGTGTGCCACACATTCTTCCAGCGAATCCTCGCCGGTGTTAACAATCAGCTCAGGATTAGCAGGTGCCTCATAGGGAGAAGAAATACCGGTAAAATCCTTAATCAAACCTTCGCGAGCTTTTTTATAAATCCCTTTGACGTCGCGCTGCTCACATACTTCCAAAGGTGCATTGCAATATATTTCAAGAAAATCACCTGGCAGTACCAGGTTGCGAACGGTTTCCCGATCGTCATGGAAGGGTGAGATGAATGCGGTTAATACGATGGTCCCGGCATCAAGAAAGAGTTTGGCGACATTGCCGATTCGGCGAATGTTTTCCTTTCTGTCTTCATCCGAAAATCCGAGATCCCCACACAAGCCATGTCTGACATTGTCGCCGTCCATTACATAGGTATGGCACTTGTGCTGATAAAGCTTTTCTTCCACGGCATGCGCCAGGGTGGATTTGCCAGAACCGGACAGGCCGGTAAACCATAGAATTACGCTTCTATGATTGTTGAGGTCTTTGCGCCGTTCACGGGTAACTGTGGCGTGATGCCAGACAGTATTACTGCTTTTTAGCGAGGATTGTTCTGAATTATCTTTCATCTAGGTAAACATCCCTGGGAAATATACAATTAGTAAATCTAACCTAAACTTATCTTGGTTTAATTAAAACCGGTTTACTATGACTTGAGTGTGTAAATACATGCAATTCATTCATTTGTTGTAATTATTGGTTAACCTATTGATTTTTTATTTGTATTGCAATAACTAATTGTGCGTAAGCAGCCTGTCAAGGCTTGCATGCTTGCGCGTTTGAGATGACACTTTGCCGCATGTCAAGTCAGTTTGTTCACCTCCATCTTCATACCGAATATTCGCTCGTCGACGGTGTGGTGCGCATCAAGCCACTGGTTCAGGCCGTGGCGGCGACCGGCATGCCTGCGGTGGCGGTGACCGATCAGAGCAACCTGTTTGCCATGGTCAAGTTTTATCGTGCGGCCATGGCGGCAGGAGTCAAACCCATCGTCGGGGTGGATCTGTGGATAGAAAATGAACAGGATGCCGGCCCACCATATCGCCTGGTGTTACTCTGCAAGGACACCACCGGTTACCGCAATCTGACCGAACTGGTTTCCCGTTCCTATATTGAAGGCCAGCATCGCGGCCAGCCACTGGTGAAGAAAAGCTGGCTAAAAGGCCATACCGAAGGGCTGATCGCCCTGTCTGGCGCGAAGGCCGGTGATATTGGCCACGCCCTGCTGGCAGGGAATCAGCAGGAAGCGCAAGCTTGCCTCGATTTCTGGCGCGGCCTGTTCCCCAACAGCTTTTACCTCGAGCTGCAGCGCACTGGTCGCGAAGGTGATGAGGCGTATCTGCATGCCGCGGTGGAACTGGCAGCCGCAACCGCTACCCCGGTGGTCGCGACCAATAACGTGCATTTCCTGCAGCGCAGGGATTTCGGTGCCCATGAGGCACGGGTGTGTATTCACGATGGCCGCACTCTGGATGATCCGCGCCGGCCGCGGCGCCATTCCGAGCAGCAATACCTGCGCAGTCCGGAAGAGATGCTCGAACTGTTTGCCGATTTGCCTGAGGCCATTGAAAACAGCGTGGAGATTGCCAAACGCTGTAACCTGGAGCTGAGCCTCGGCAAAAACTACTTGCCGAATTATCCCATTCCGGCCGGCATGACCATCGAGGAATTCCTCGCCGCGGAATCACGCCGCGGATTGGAACAGCGGTTGGTCAAGCTGTTCGATGTCGCGGCCTCGGACTTTGCCGCCAAGCGCAAGGTTTACGACGAGCGCTTGCAGCTGGAACTGGACGTCATTAACAAGATGGGCTTTCCCGGCTACTTCCTTATCGTGGCGGACTTTATTCGCTGGGCCAAGGAGCACGGTATTCCGGTTGGGCCGGGGCGCGGCTCCGGTGCCGGCTCGCTGGTGGCCTATGCCCTGACCATCACCGATCTCGACCCGATCGAATACGATCTGCTGTTCGAACGCTTTTTGAATCCGGAACGTGTTTCCATGCCGGACTTTGACGTGGACTTTTGCATGGAAGGCCGAGACCGGGTGATCGAATACGTGGCCGAACATTACGGTCGCGAGAAGGTGTCGCAAATCATCACCTACGGCTCCATGGCGGCCAAGGCGGTGGTGCGTGACGTAGGGCGGGTATTGGGCCATCCCTACGGCTTTGTGGACCGCATAGCCAAGCTAATTCCGTTTGAGATAGGCATGACCCTGGACAAGGCGCTGGAGCAGGAGGAAGCACTCAGGGAGCTCTACGAGCAGGACGACGAAGTCCGCGGTCTCATCGACCTGGCCAAGTCGCTGGAAGGCCTGGCGCGTAACGCCGGCAAGCATGCCGGTGGGGTGGTCATCGCTCCCTCCAAGCTGACCGACTTTACCCCGTTGTACTGTGAACAGGGCGCCGGCAACCTGGTGACCCAGTTTGACAAGGACGACGTGGAAGCGGTCGGGTTGGTGAAGTTCGACTTTCTCGGTTTACGTACTCTCACCATCATCGACTGGGCGGTGCAGACCATCAATAACCAGCGGCAAGAGTTGGACGAAGTGCCGATCGATATCACAACCATTCCCATCGATGACAAGGCCGCCTTCGACCTGCTGAAGGCCAACCAGACCACCGCGGTGTTCCAGTTGGAATCGCGCGGCATGAAGGACCTGATCAAACGCCTGCAACCCGACAGCTTTGAAGACATCGTTGCGCTGGTGGCCTTGTTCCGTCCCGGGCCGTTGCAGTCCGGCATGGTGGATGACTTCATCAATCGCAAGCACGGCCGCGCCAGAGTCGAGTATCCCCATCCGGATCTGGAGCCGATCCTCAAGCCCACCTATGGGGTGATCCTTTACCAGGAACAGGTCATGCAGATTGCCCAGGTGCTGGCCGGCTACACCCTTGGCGCTGCCGATCTGTTACGCCGCGCCATGGGCAAGAAAAAACCGGAGGAAATGGCCAAGCAGCGTGACATCTTTACCAAGGGGGCGCAGGAACACGGGGTGGAAGCGAGGACTGCCACCTACATCTTTGACCTGATGGAGAAGTTCGCCGGTTACGGCTTCAACAAGTCGCACTCGGCCGCCTACGCGCTGGTGTCCTACCAGACGGCCTGGCTCAAGGC